>Ga0335077_10008218_pt1 | contig 12942 bp, 7 predicted proteins | sample Lox_Sample_31_FD_207151 | JGI IMG/M metagenome (GOLD analysis project Ga0335077, IMG submission 207151) | Soil microbial communities from Loxahatchee National Wildlife Refuge, Florida, United States - Lox_Sample_3.1 | ecosystem: Environmental > Terrestrial > Soil > Wetlands | place: USA: Florida... | reverse complement strand
TGCGGTAGGTTTCCTCGTTCTTCTTCACCACGTAGCGCTTGGAGGTGTAGGCGCCGAAGCGGCGCGGGTCCACCGCCAGCATGTCGATGCCGGGCTCCCCTGCCGTGATCCACTCGGCCAGCTGCCAGCCGGAGCCGCCGGCGGCGGTGATGCCGAAGCTGTGGCCCTCGTTCAGCCACACGTTGCGCACGCCCCAGGCCGGCCCGATGAGCGGGCTGCCGTCGGGGGTGTAGGAGATCGGCCCGTTGACGATGTCCTTGATGCCGCAGTTCTCCAGCGCCGGCACGCGGCGCGTCGCCGCCTCCACGTGCGGCACCAGTCGGTCGAGGTCGCCGGGAAAGAGGCTGCGCCCGAACCAGTCCGGCACGCCGTCGGCAAAGCGCGCCGGCGCGCCCTTCTCGTAGGGTCCGAGGATCCAGCCGAGGCGCTCCTCGCGCAGGTAATAGGACTGGTCGGACTCGCGCAGCACCGCCAGCTCGCGCCCGCCGGCCTGGCGGTAGCTCTTGAGCTCGGGTGACTCGTCGTAAACGATGTACTGGTGCTCGACCGGTATCGCCGGCACGTTCAGGCCGATGAGCCTGCCGGTCTGGCGCGCGTAGTTGCCGGTCGCGAACACCAGGTGCTCGGCCGTGATCTCGCCCTTGGGCGTGCTGACGCGCCACTCGCCGCCGTTCGTGCGCGCGATCGACTGCGCCTCGGTGTGCTCGTAGATCTCCGCGCCGCCGGCGCGCGCGCCCTTGCGCAGCGCCATGGTGAGGTCGGCCGGGGCGATGTGCCCGTCATCCGGATGGTAGAGCGCGCCGATGATCGCCGGCGTCTCGGCCGTGCCGCCGAGCTCGAGCAGCGGCCACAGCTCCTTAACGCGCTGCGGGCTGATGAGCTCGAAGGGCACGCCGATGGTGTTGGCGGTGCCGCAGTACTTCTGGTACTCGTCCATGCGCTCGCGGCAGGTTGCGAGGCGCAGATTGCCGCTCACGTGGAAGCTGACGTCCTGGCCGGTCTCCTGTGGCAGCCGCTTGTAGAGGTCGACCGAGTACTTGTGCAGCTGGCCGACGGTGTAGCTCATGTTGAAGAGCGGCAGCAGGCCGGCGGCGTGCCAGGTGGAGCCGGCGGTGAGCTCGGTGCGCTCGATCAGCGCGACGTCCTTCCAGCCCTTCTTCGTCAGGTGATAGAGCGTGCTCACCCCGACGACGCCGCCACCGATGACGAGGACCCGAACATGCGTCTTCACGAGATTCTCCGCGTAGCTGCGCGACGGTCAGGAGCGGTCGCCCGCGCAGCAGTGTAGCCGGGGGTGCCTGGGGGGGGACTCCATTTGCGACGGTGCCTTGTCTAAATGATCCCGCGGCTCGCCTCGGCGAGGAAGGCCGCGACGTAGGGGGCGAAGGAGCGCCACACCTCGATGCGGAAGGCGTGCGCCTCCGTGCGCCACAGCACCACCTCGGACTTGCCGAGCACGGTGCGGGTGCACATGTCGATCGGGAACTGCTGCAGGTCCAGGTCGAGCGGGCAGCCGCTGGCCAGCAGCGCCGCAGCCTGCTCGCCGTGCACCAGCAGCCCGACCTGGCGGTGGCTCACATCGACGAGTGAGTGCGCCAGCTCGCCCAGCGCGCGCGTCAGGCGCGCCGCGAGCCCGGCCTGCTCCGGCGGCGCAAGCAGCAGCCACTCATCCGGCCCCAGCCACAGCGCGGCGCGCTCGCCGCTGCGACCGGCACGGCAGGCTACCCCGGGCACCGGCAGGCCGAGCGCGGCCTGCGCGGCGGCGCGTGCCACGCCGTCCCCGCGCAGCACCCAGCGGCAGCTGCCAGGCAGCGCCCGCAGCCAGAGCGTCTCGTGCAGCTGCGGCGCGCTGGGCTGCAGGGCGGGCTCAGCCATGGATGCGCGCTCCGCTGGGGTCGTAGAAGACGGTGCTGGTGACTTCCACGGCCGTCTCGCCGTGCGCGCCCGGCACGTACAGCGTCTCGCCGAGCCGCGCGCGGCCGCCGCTGATCAGTGCGAGCGCGATCGAGCGCTCCAGGCAGGCGCTGTGGTAGGAGGAAGTCACGTGCCCGAGGGGCCGGGTCGGCGGGCGCGCACCGGACTCGGCGAGCACCTGCGCACCCTCCTCGAGCAGCACGCGCGGGTCCTTGCTCAGCAGCCCCACCAGCTGGCGGCGCTGCGGCGTCTGCATCGCGGGGCGCAGGAGCGAGCGCTTGCCGACGAAGTCGGGCTTGTTCTTGCCGATCGCCCAGCCAAGACCCACGTCATCGGGGGTCACCGTGCCATCGGTGTCCTGACCGACGATGATGTAGCCCTTCTCCGCGCGCAGCACGTGCATGGTCTCCGTGCCGTAGGGGCACATGCCGCGCGCGGCGCCGCGCTGCCACAGCGCCTCCCACACGGCAGCCCCGAAATCCGCGGGCACGTTCACCTCGAAGCCGAGCTCGCCGCTGAAGCTCACGCGGAACAGGCGCATCGGGATGCCCAGGATGTGCCCGGCGCTCACGCTCATGTGCGGAAAGGCCGCGGCGCTCACGTCGACGTCGACGAGTCCCTCCAGCACCGCGCGCGCCTGCGGCCCCTGGACGGCGATCACCGCCCACTGCTCGGTGGTCGAGGTGAGCCAGACGCGCAGCTCGCGCCACTCGGTCTGCAGATAATCCTCCATCAGCGCCAGCACCCGCGGCGCCCCGCCGGTGGTGGTGGTGACGTGAAAGCACTGCTCGGAGAGGCGCGCCACGACGCCGTCGTCGAACACGAAGCCGTCGTCGCGCAGCAGGACGCCATAGCGGCAGCGCCCCGGCGCGAGCGAGCTCCAGGAGTTCACGTACAGGCGGTTCATGAATTCGACCGCGTCCGGGCCGACCACCTCGATCTTGCCGAGGGTGGAGGCGTCGAAGATGCCGCAGGCGCTGCGCACCGCGCGGCACTCGCGCGCCACCGCCGCGTGCAGGTCCTCGCCCGCGCGCGGGAAATAGCGGGCGCGCTTCCACAGGCCCACGTCCTCGAACACCGCCTGCTGCGCGGCCGCCCAGGCGTACATCGGCGTGCGCCGCACCGGATCGAACAGCTCACCGCGCGCCATGCCGGCGAAGGCGCCGAAGCTGACCGGCGTGTAGGGCATGCGGAAGGTGGTGAGCCCCACCTCGGGCGGCTCGCGGCCGAGCGCACCCGCGACGATGCCGAGCGCGTTGAGGTTGGAGGTCTTGCCCTGGTCGGTGGCCATGCCGGTCGTGGTATAGCGCTTGACGTGCTCGATGGAGCGGAACCCCTCGCGCAGCGCCAGCGCGAGGTCCTTGGCCGTCACATCGTTCTGCCAGTCGACGAAGGCGCGGCCGCGGCTGCCCGGCGCGTGGGGCAGTGCGCCGATGAAGCCGGTGGCCTCGCGCGGCGGCGCGGCCGCCGGCGCGCGCCCCGCGCCACCGGCCGGGTCGACTGCGTGGCGCTCGGGGTCGAGCGCCTCCCGTGCGGCCGCCGCGCCGCCCGTGGCGCCGTCGGCGCCCACCGCATCGAGTGCGAACACGCCGCGGCAGGCGCCGACGCTGCGGCAGCGCTCGGCGGCGGCGCCGGGCACGAAGGCCTGCAGCGCCGCGTTCCAGCTCAGCTGTCCGCGCGACTGCGAGTGCAGGTGCACGCTCGGCGTGAGCCCGCCGGAGACGAGCACCAGGTCGCAGGGCTGCAGCTGCCGCTCGCTAAGCTCCCCGCCCGCAAGGCGCGCCAGCTCGATCGCATTCACCCGCCGCCGGCCGTGTGTGCCGAGCACGCAGGCCTCGTTGAGCACCGGGATGCCGGCGGCGCGGGCGCGCTCACTCGCCGCGCCTGCGGGGCGCGTGTCGGCGATGATGGCGATGAACACCCCCGCCGCGGCGAGCTGCAGCGCGGCCTCGTAAGCCGCATCGTCGGCGGTGACCAGCACGGCGCGCGTCCCGGCGAGCACGCCATAGCGATTGAGGAAGGTGCGCGCGGCGCCGGCGAGCATGATGCCGGGGCGATCGTTGCCGGCGAACACCAGCGGGCGCTCGAGCGCGCCGGTGGCGAGTACCACCTCGCGTGCCCGCACCTGCCATACCCGCTCGCGCGGCGCCTCGGCCGACGGCGCCGCCAGGTGATCGGTGAGGCGCTCGTTGAGTGCCACCAGGTTGTGCGGGAAGTAGCCGAACGCAGTGGTGCGTGGCAGGAGCGTGACGCGGGCAGCCCCGCGCAGTGCGGCCAGCTGCGCGCCGAGCCAGGCCGCCACCGCGCGGCCGCCGATCCTGGCGGCCCCTGCGGCCGGCTCGCTCAGCAGCGAGCCGCCGAGCTCCGCCTGCTCATCGCACAGGATGACGCGCGCGCCGAGTGCGGCGGCCGCGGCCGCGGCCGCGAGCCCGGCCGGTCCGGCGCCGACGACGAGCACGTCGCAGTGCGCGAAGCGGTTGGCGTAGCGATCCGGGTCGGGGAGCTTCGGGGCGCGCCCCAGCCCCGCGGCGGCGCGGATGCGCGGCTCGTAGAGCGCATGCCAGGCGCGCCGCGGCCACATGAAGGTCTTGTAGTAGAAGCCGGCGGGGATGAAGGGGGCGAGCAGGTCATTGAGCGCGCCCATGTCGAAGGCGAGGCTCGGCCAGCGGTTCTGGCTGAAGGCCTCGAGTCCCTCGTAGAGCTCGACCTGAGTCGCGCGCAGGTTCGGCGTCTCGCGCGCCGCATCGCGCCGCACGGTCACCAGGGCGTTCGGCTCCTCGGCGCCGGCGGCCAAGAGTCCGCGCGGCCGGTGGTACTTGAAGGAGCGCCCGAGCAGGTGCACGCCGTTGGCCAGGAGCGCCGAGGCGAGCGTGTCCCCGGCCACCCCCTGGTAGGAGCGCCCGTCGAAGCTGAAGCGCACCGGCTGCGAGCGCTCGATGCGCCCGCCGCGCTCGCTGCGCAGCGACTCGGCGCTCATTGCGACCCCCGCGCCGTCGGCTCCGGAGGCGCCGCGCCGACCTCGTAGGTGGCGAGGAAGTGATCGTTGCGGGTGTCGCGCAGCGCGTTGAAGAAGCGCCCGCAGCCGTGCACGTGCCGCCAGCGCTCGGCCTGCACGCCGCGCACGTTGTCGCGCCGGTAAAGATAGTCGGCCCAGGCCTGCGCCTCGATAGCGGACGGCTGCGCCGGGCGCGCGATGTGCGCCTGGCCGCCGTAGGAGAACTCAGGCTCCGGACGCTCGCCGCAGTAGGGACAGGGGATGAGCAGCATCGGGCGGCCTCAGTGCATGACCGCGGCGGCGGCCGCCTCATCGATCAGGTCGCCGTCGCGGAAGCGCTCGAGGCTGAAGGGTGCGTTGATCGGGTGGGGCTCGCCCTTGGCGATGGTCCAGGCAAACACGTGCGCCGAGCCGGGCGTGGCCTTGAAACCGCCCGTACCCCAGCCGCAATTGACGTACAGGCCCGGCACGCCCGTCTTGCCGATGATGGGAGAGCGGTCGGGCGTCACGTCGACGATCCCGCCCCAGGCGCGCAGCATCCTCAGCCGGCGGAATATCGGGAACAGCTCGCAGATCGCCTCCAGGGCGTGGCTCGTGATGTGCAGTCCGCCGCGCTGGGTATAGGAGAGGTAAGCGTCCGTGCCGGCCCCGATGACCAGCTCGCCCTTGTCCGACTGGCTGATGTAGGCGTGGATGGTGTTGGACATGACCACGCACGGGAACACCGGCTTGATCGGCTCGGAGACCAGCGCCTGCAGGGGGTAGCTCTCCAGCGGCAGCGCCACCCCCGCGCCGCGCAGCACTACGCTGCTGTTGCCGGCGGCGACCACGCCGATACGCGGGGCGCGGATCGTACCGCGCGAGGTGCTCACCCCGGCGATGGCGCCGGAGCGCTCCTTGAGGAAGCCCGTGACCTCGCAGTTCTCGATGATGTCCACGCCGAGGGCGTCGGCGGCGCGTGCGTAACCCCAGGCGACCGCATCGTGGCGCGCGGTACCCCCGCGGCGCTGCAGGGCGGCGCCGAGCACCGGATAGCGGATGTCGCCAATGTTCAGCGGCGGGCAGAAGTCCCGGGCCTGTTGCGGCGTCAGCCACTCGTTGTCGACCCCGGCGGCGCGGTTGGCGTGCACGTGGCGCTGGAACACCTGCTGATCGTGCACGGTGTGCGCCAGCATCATCACGCCGCGCGGGGAGAACATGACGTTGTAGTTGAGGATCTGCGCGAGGTGCTCCCAGAGCTTGAGCGCATGGTCATAGAGCGCCGCGCTCTCGGGGAAGAGGTAATTGGAGCGGATGATGGTGGTGTTGCGGCCGGTGTTGCCGCCGCCGATCCAGCCTTTTTCCAGCACCGCGACGTTGGTGAGGCCGTGCTCGCGCGCCAGGTAGAAGGCGGTGCCCAGCCCGTGGCCGCCGCCGCCGACGATCAGTGCATCGTAGGCGGGCTTGGGCTCGGGGCTGCGCCACTGCGGCGGCCAGCCGCGCTGACCGCGCAGCCCGCGCAGGAAGAGCGACAGTCCGGAGAAAGCTTGCATCCGAGGCACCCGCAACGCCGCCGGCGTGGGCGCGCATCATGCGCCCGCACCCCGGCGCGCAGTTAGCACCCGCCCGGCGCGCCTCTTGAACGCAACCGACATCACGATGTCCGCAGCGTTCAGGCCGGCGGCGCGCCGCCGGGGAGGGTGCCCTTGATGGTGGTGCGGGGATTTAGGTGCCGCACGAACTCGGCGACGTAGTCATCGGTCGGACGCGCGACGATGTCGCGGCCGGTGCCGCTCTGCACGATGCGGCCGCCCTCCATGATGGTGACCTGGTCGCCGAGCTTGAGGGCCTCATCCAGGTCGTGGCTGACGAAGAGGATGGTCTTGCGCACGCGCTCCTGCAGGGCGAGCAGCTCGTCCTGGAGCTTCCGGCGGATCAGCGGATCGAGCGCCGAGAAGGGCTCGTCCATGAGCAGGATGTCCGCATCGGTGGCGAAGGCGCGTGCCAGTCCCACCCGCTGCTGCATCCCCCCGGACAGCTCGCTCGTGTAGCGGTCGGCCCACTGTGTCAGGCCGACCAGCTCAAGCTGGCGGCTGACCGCCGCGCGCCGCGCTTCCGGCGGATCCCCGCGCAGCTCGAGTCCGAAGCCCACGTTGTCGCGCACCGTGCGCCAGGGAAGCAGCCCGAACTGCTGGAACACCATCGCGATGCGCCGCCGGCGGATGCCGCGCAGCGTCGCCTGATCGCAGTGCGCGCCGATATCGACGGTGCGCTCGCCGTCGGCCACCAGTACCTGCCCGCGGGTGACGGCGTTCAGGCCATTGGCCGCGCGCAGCAGCGTCGACTTGCCCGAGCCCGACAGGCCCATGAGCACCGAGATCTCCCCGCGCGCCACGGTGAGCGAGGCGCCCGCGACGCCGACCACGACGCCGGTCTGCGCGGCGATCGCGCTGCGCGTGCCGCCGGCATCCAGGGCGGCGAGCGCCTGGCGCAGCGCCGCGGCGCGGGCGCGCGCCTGCCTGGCGGCGCAGAAGAGGATGTCGACCGCGCGGAACTCGAGCGCGGCGCTCACGGCGCCTTCCCCCGGCGCTCTGCCGGACGACTGATGCGGTCGAGCACGATGGCGAGCAGCACGATGACGAAGCCGGCCTCGAAGCCCATGCCCACCTGCACGCTGTTGAGCGCGCGCACCACCGGGGCACCCAGGCCCCCGGCGCCGACCAGCGCGGCGATCACCACCATGGAGAGGCTGAGCATGATGCACTGGGTGATGCCCGCGAGGATCGTGGGCGCGGCGCTTGGCAGCTCCACCTTCCACAGCAGCTGCAGGCGCGTCGCGCCGAAGGCCTCGCCGGCCTCGAGCAAGGCCCTGGGCACCGAGCTGATGCCCAGCTGGGTGAGGCGGATGGGGGCGGGCAGCGCAAAGATCACCGTCGAGATCAGGCCCGGTACGACGCCCAGGCCGAACAGTACCAGCGTCGGGATCAGATAGACGAAGGTCGGCAGCGTCTGCATCAGATCGAGCACCGGGCGCAGCAGCGCATGCAGGCGCGGCCGGTGTGCCGCGGCGATGCCGAGCGGCACGCCAATGAGGCTCGAGACTACGGCCGCCACGATCACGAGCGCGAGGGTCTCGAGCGTCGGCTCCCAGTATCCCTGGTTCATGATGAACAGCAGCGCCGCCACCACGAACACGACCAGCCACCAGGAGCGGCGCAGGAACCAGGCCAGCGCGGCGGCGGCGAGCACCAGCACGGGCGAGGGCAGGGCGCGCAGCAGCCCGGTGAGGCCCTCGACGCTGCCGCGGATCAGGGCCGAGACGCCCTCGAACAGCACGCGCCCGTGGGTCTTCACGTACTCGATGGCGCCTGCCACGGTCTCGCCCACCGGGATCTTGTGCGCGGCGAGCCAGCCCTCGAGCGAGCGGTGCGCCGCCGGGGCCGCCGTGGCGCGCAGCGCGCCGAGTGCCGGGCGGCCCTCGAAGGTGGTCACGCCCTCGAGCCAGGCGGCAACGGTCGCGGGGTTGTCGTTCAGGAAGCTCGCGGCCGCCACTTCCGCGCTCTGGTGGCGGTTGAGGATGGCGTCCATCACGCGACTCTCCTGCTGCGTGGTGAAGGACAGATTGGCCAGCAGGCGGGCGATGTTCGGGCACTCGGCGGTGTAGCCGGCGCGCGTGTTGGTGTAGATCGTGGCCTCGCCGTAGTTGGGCCCGAAGATGCCATCGCCCCCTTCCAGGTAGCGCAGCGCGAAGCGCACGTTCATCGGATGCGGGTCCCAGCCGAGGAACACGATCGGCTCGCGCGCATGGATCGCGCGCTCAACCTGCGCCAGCATCCCTTGCTCGCTCGACTCGACCAGGTGGAAGCCCCCGAGTCCGAAGCGGTTCTGCCGGATCATCGTGAGCACCAGGCCGTTGCCGTCATTGCCGGGCTCGATGCCGTAGATGCGCGAGTGCAGCTGCGGGGCAAAGCGGGCGATGTCGGCGAAGCTGCGCAGCCCGGCGGCGTAGGTGTACTCGGGCACCGCCAGGGTGTACTTGGCCCCGCGCAGGTTGGCGCGGCCCACCTCGACGGAGCCGTCCTCGACGTAGCTTCTGCGCTCGCCCGCCTGCGCCGGCATCCAGTTGCCGAGGAAAACGTCGATGTCCTTGTTCTTGAGCGCCGCGTAGGTCACCGGCACCGAGAGCACGGTGACGGTCGGCTTGTAGCCGAGGCGCTTGAGCACTCCGGCGAGTACCGCCGTGGTCGCGGTGACGTCGGTCCAGCCGATATCCGGCAGCCGCACAGCCTGGCACTGCGGCGGGTCGGTCGCCGCGGTCGCGGGCGCCCCGGCAAGGCAGGCCGGCCCCGGCAGCAGCAGCGCGGCGCACGCCAGGGCGCGCCACGCGGCGGGCCTCCTGGCCATCCTCGGCTCAGACGGCGACATATCCGCTACAGCACATGGCACACCCTGCCGCAGACTTGACCCGCGCCGCCCCCGATATCATGATTCTGAAAGGGATTTGAATAGCCGTTTAACCGATACGCTGTCAAGTTCCAATAACTCCGGCAAGTAACTGAGAGAAAACGAATCTCAGGCTCCCAAGCGCGCAGCACACGCGGCCCGGGACGGCCGTGCGGCGGAATGATCGGAGTGAGGCATTGAACAGGCAATCAACGACTTCGCGGGACGCGGCCCGTACCCCCTCCGCCGTGCGGGACGAGGGCGAGGAGGCGCGTCGCCGGCAACTGGTGGAAGTCACGATCGACAGCCTGGCTCAAGTCGGCTTCGTCGGCACCACCCTGGCTGAGATCGCCCGCCGGGCGGGCGTCTCCGCCGGACTCGTCGCGCACTACTTCGGGGACAAGGACGGGCTGCTCGAGGCGGCCTTCCGCGCGCTCGCCCGGCCGCTGGCCGCGCGGGTGCGGGCGCGGCTGAAGCTCTCGCACAGCGCGCGCGCGCGCGTCCAGGCCGTGATCGACGTCAATCTGGCCCCCGAGGAGTTCGACCAGCGCACCGGCACGGCCTGGCTCGCCTTCTGGGGTCAGGTGCTGCACGTGCCGGGCCTGAAGCGCGTGCAGACCGCCTACCAGAAACGCATGCTCTCGAACCTGCGCAGTGACCTGCGGCAGCTGATCCCGGGCGAGGCGGCGCGCACGCTCGCCGCGATGATCGCGGCGATGATCGACGGGGTATGGCTGCGCGCCACGCTCTCGGAATGGCAGGAAGCCGACAGCGAGAGCGCACGCGCGCTGCTCACCGCGTTCGTGGATGGACGGCTCGCCGAGCTCACCGCCAGCGCGGGCGCCACGCAGCGCAGCGCGGGCGCGGTGCTGCCGAGCCACTTCCGCGTCGTCAACCCGGCCACTGGCGCGCTGCTCGCGGAGCTCGCGGTCGACGGGCCGGCGCAGGTCGAGGCCGCCGTCGCGCGCGCGCAGGTGGCGCAGCGGCACTGGGCCACCCTCACCGGCGCGGAACGCGGCCGGATCCTGAACCGCGCGGCACGGCTGCTGCGCGAGCGCAATGACGAGCTCGCGCACCTGGAGAGCGTCAATACCGGCAAGCCGATCCAGGAGACGCGCGCGGTGGATGTCGTCTCCGGCGCCGAGTGCCTCGAGTACTACGCCGGCATCGCCGGCGGTATTGCCGGTGAGCACCTGGACCTGGGGCCGAAGGCCTTCGGGTACACGCGCCGCGAGCCGCTCGGCATCGTCGCCGGCATCGGCGCCTGGAACTACCCGCTGCAGATCGCCTGCTGGAAGTCCGCCCCCGCGCTCGCCTGCGGCAATGCCATGATCTTCAAGCCCGCCGAGCTGACCCCGCTCACCGCGCGCAAGCTCGCCGAGATCTACCTCGAGGCGGGCGTGCCGGAGGGGGTGTTTCAGCTGGTGCAGGGGCTGGCGGACACCGGCCGGCTCCTCACCCGCCATCCGCTCATCCGCAAGGTCTCCCTCACCGGCGAGGTCGGCACGGGCAAGGCCGTGATGGCGGACGCCGCCGCCACTTTGAAGCAGGTGACGCTCGAGCTCGGCGGCAAGTCCCCGCTCATCGTCTTCGAGGACGCGAGCCTCGAGAACGCGGTCGCGGGTGCGCTGCTCGGCAATTTCTACTCAGCCGGCGAGGTGTGCTCCAACGGCACGCGCGTGTTCGTGCAGCGCAGCGTGCGCGCCGCCTTCATCGAGCGGCTGCGCGCCCGGGTCGGCGCCATGCGCATCGGTGACCCCCTCGACCCGCTCACCCAGGTCGGCTCGCTCATCTCCGCGGAGCACATGGAGAAGGTGCTGGGCTTCATCGCCAGCGGGCGCGCCCAGGGCGCACGCCTGATCGCCGGCGGCACGCGCGTCACGAGCGGCGCGCTCGCGCATGGCTGCTTCGTGGCGCCGACCGTGTTCGATGGCTGCCGCGATGACATGGACATCGTGCGCCAGGAGATCTTCGGTCCGGTGATGGCGGTGCTGGAGTTCGAGACGGAGGAGGAGGTGGTGGCGCGTGCCAATGCCACCGAATTCGGCCTCTCGGCCGCGGTGTTCACGCGCGAGCTGGCGCGCGCGCACCGGGTGATCGCCGCGCTGCAGGCCGGCACCTGCTGGATCAACCACTACAACATGACCCCGGTCGAGCTGCCCTTCGGCGGGGTGAAGATGTCCGGTCTCGGGCGTGAGAACGGGCGTGCGGCGCTCGAGCACTACACGCAGCTGAAGAGCGTGTACGTGGCGCTCGGTGATATCGAGGCGCCCTACTAGGGCGGCGTGCGGGCGCGTGAGCGAGGAATCCTTCGACTACGTCATCGTCGGGGCGGGCTCGGCCGGTTGCGTGCTCGCCGCACGCCTCACCGAGGACGGCCGGCACAGCGTGCTGCTGCTCGAGTACGGCGGCTCGGATCGCTCGCTGTGGATCCAGATGCCAAGCGCGCTCTCGATCCCGATGAACATGGAGCGCTACGACTGGCGCTATTACACCGAGCCTGAGCCGCAGCTCAACAACCGCCGCCTGCACACCCCGCGCGGCAAGGTGCTGGGGGGTTCCTCCTCCATTAATGGCCTGGTGTATGTGCGCGGCAACGCCCTCGACTTCGAGCACTGGGCGCAGCTGGGCGCCAGCGGCTGGAGCTACCCCGACGTGCTGCCGTACTTCCGGCGCGCCGAGAGCTACGCCGGCGGCGCCGATCAGTATCGCGGCGGCGACGGGCCGCTCGGCACGCGGCGCGGGCTGCTCACCAATCCCCTGCACGAGGCCTGGCTCAGCGCCGGGCGCGCGGCCGGCTACCCCGTGAGCGCCGACATGAACGGCTACCAGCAGGAGGGCTTTGGTCGCATGGACATGACCGTGCAGCGCGGGCGGCGCGCCAGCGCCGCCAATGCCTACCTGCGCCCGGCGCTGCGACGGCGCAACCTCGAGGTGCGCACGCACGCCCTCGCCACGCGCATCCTGTTCGAGGGGCGCCGCGCGGTGGGCGTGCGTTATCGCCGCGCGGACCTGCGCCACGAGGTGCGCGCGCGGCGCGAGGTGATCGTGTGCGCCGGTTCCATCAACTCGCCCCAGCTGCTGAAGCTCTCCGGGGTCGGGCCGGCCGAGGAGCTCGGCGATCTGGGCATCCAGGTGGTGCACGAGCTCGAGGGCGTGGGCGAGAATCTGCAGGACCACCTGGAGTTCTACTTCCAGGTGGCCTCGCGCGAGCCGATCACCCTGTACTCGCAGATGTCCTGGTGGCGCCGTGCGCTCATCGGCGCGCGCTGGCTGCTGCGGCACGACGGACTCGGCAGCAGCAACCACTTCGAGACCGGCGGCTTCATCCGCAGCCGCGCCGGGGTGCGCTACCCGGACATCCAGTTCCATTTCCTGCCCTTGGCCGTGAGTTACGACGGTTCCTCGCTCGCGCGCGAGCATGGCTTCCAGGCCCACGTCGGGCCGATGCGCTCGCGCAGCACCGGCTCGGTCCGGCTGCGCTCGCCCGAGCCGCTCGATAAGCCGCGCATCTTCTTCAATTACATGTCGCGCCCGGAGGACTGGGAGGAGATGCGCGCCTGCGTGCGCCTGACACGCGAGATCTTTGCTCAGGACGCCTTCACGCCCTA
>Ga0335077_10008216_pt1 | contig 12942 bp, 12 predicted proteins | sample Lox_Sample_31_FD_207151 | JGI IMG/M metagenome (GOLD analysis project Ga0335077, IMG submission 207151) | Soil microbial communities from Loxahatchee National Wildlife Refuge, Florida, United States - Lox_Sample_3.1 | ecosystem: Environmental > Terrestrial > Soil > Wetlands | place: USA... | reverse complement strand
ACTTCTAGCTTTGTATACAGCGAACACGGGCGAGGCCGATCCGAACGACTTCTTTCTTGCCGAGGCGGCAAAGCGCAGTTGAAATTGTCGGATTGTCGCAGCGAACACGAAGGCCAGACGCGTTACACCGGCATGGGGCCCCGAGAGTTATCGAGCCCAGCTACGGGCGCCTGCTGAACTGAGTCTGAGTCTTTTCCCACCCACACGAACGTCAACCATAGGTGTGCTCAAGATTTCGATCGATCCGTTTCTACCCGATAACCCGCCCAGGGACAACGGATGGAGCGGAGCATTACAGGCAAGAACTCGACACAGGGCGGTGACCGATGAAGGCGCTTGTGGTGACGGATCAGGCTGCGGGAAGGGCCGGGGTAAAGCTGGTGGAGCGGCCCGAGCCGCAGGCGGCGATAAACGACGTCGTTGTTCAGATTCATGCATCGGGATTCACCGGGGATGAGCTGACGTGGCCCTCGACCTGGACCGATCGCGTCGGCCGTGACCGGACGCCTTCAATTCCCGGACACGAGCTGGCCGGAGTGGTCACCGCTCTCGGCTATGGCACGACGGGGTTGTCGATTGGACAGAGGGTGTTCGGCCTTACGGACTGGTATCGCGACGGCACGCTGGCGGAGTATGTGGCCGTCGAGGCACGCAACCTCACGCCGCTGGCGGGCGACGTTGACTTCACGGTGGGCGCGGCCCTGGTGATGCCAGGCCTGACCGCGTGGCAGGGGCTGTTCGAGCACGGCCGCCTTCAGGCGGGGCAGAGCGTCGTCGTGCATGGTGCGGCCGGCATAGTCGGTTCGATGGCGGCCCAGCTCGCACGTCAAGCGCGCGCGTACGTCATCGGCACGGGGCGCGCTGCCAGCCGTCAGACGGTGCTCGACTTCGGCGCACAGGAGTTCGTCGACCTCGATAACGACGCCCTAGAAGATGTCGGCGGGGTCGATCTGGTTTTCGACGTCCTCGGCGGCGACATCGCGAAGCGCTCTGCGGGCGTGATTCGCGTCGGAGGAACGCTGGTGACCGTCACCGGCCCGACGGAGGCGCGGCCCGCCGGCGGCCTGACTATTGACTTCGTCGTCGTACCCGATCGCGCCCAATTGAGTGAAGTCGTCCAGCGGGTCCGGGATGGTCGGCTGCGGACAAACATCGGCAAAGTGGCTGCCCTCGACGATGCCGTCGCAGCCTTCAACCCGACCGAGCGGATCAAGGGAAAGACGATCATCCGCGTTCGTCCGTGAGGACTCAGCGAAGTTCGTCGTATTTTTTGTCAAGAATGAAGGAGCACCGATTCTCACTCCCATTCACTAGCTTCGGACGCGAGCATTGAATTTCTCCGATGAAACCATTTTGCACAAAATAAAAGCACTATTCCTCCTTACGCGGAGGCACGTATGAATTCAAAAGCCTTGCAATTCAGAGAGAATGGGACAGACATTGTCCGTTTGTTCGCACGGTTTGCGCTAGGCGCTTCCTTTCTATCCGCTGTGGCTGATCGTTTTGGCTTGTGGGGGCCCTACGGAGCAACGAACGTATCCTGGGGAAATTTTGCTCATTTCGTGGAGTACACGGGGGCGGTGACGTCTCTCTTCCCCAGTTCATTGACGGTGTCGTTTGCGTGGGCAGCTACCGTCGCGGAGACACTCTTTGGGATATTGCTTATTGCAGGCTTCAAAATACGGATGGCCTCCGTCCTTTCCGGTCTTCTCCTTTTGTCATTTGCTATGGCCATGGTCACAGGTCTTGGCATCAAAAAACCATTGGACTATTCGGTCTTCTCGGCAGCCGCTGCAGCATTCTTGCTGGCGTTCTGGGAGCCTGACCGATTCACGTTGGACAAGCTTCTGAATCGATTACGAAACTGAGCGGGAGATCCGATGGCGCGTGCAGACTGGTGATGCGCAGGCGGGCGCCAAAATTGTCCAGGCGCTCCTGTTCGTTGCCGAAGTTTTCGCGCCGCGTTCCATTGTCGGTGGCCAGTGTCACCTTCGCCTCACAGTTGGCCTGGCAGCTGCCTACGTAGATCACTACTACTCGGAATTTTGTACTGCGGTCAATCGGGAGACGATGGGCAGGAAACTGCCAAACTGTAACGAAACAAATTGTGGCGGGATGCGGCGGTTCAAATTCGAGGGTTAGGGTGCGGAAACTGCACCGGCGACGAGGGAGGCTTTACATCTTTCGGCGATCGCTATAGTCGCTCAACAGACTGGTCGAGGGAAGCACTTTTGAATTTCGGACCGAGCCGTTCAACGCTAGGCAGAAAAGCGAGAGCGCGGGCGGGCCTCGGGACGAGCAATAACCACGAGGTCTGCGTAGTACGCTTGCACAGCGACCTCGGTGCTCAAGTGAGACAAGGATCTCCATTCCGGCCGCGGGATTCCGTGACGACGCACGACGTCGTCGAATCGAGCCCGCTGACGCCATTCGATACTCTCAAGTTGTGACCTGTGCGTTTCAATCACGTCTCGAATGCCCGTGCCGCGCGCGAATGTTTGTAACGGGGTCACTGCCGGGGCAGGCTGCATGAATAGGTTGATCAAACGCGCGCCATTCTCGTCGGCAAGTAGGCCGGCGAACTCCAGAATGCTCGACGCATCCCTGCGGTTGTCGATGAAGGCCCCAGAAATCACAAGCCAATCGTGTCCAATGCCTTCTCTCCCGCATGAATTGCCACCGCGATCACAATGCCGGACAGGATCAGACCCAGAAAGGCGATAAAGATCGCGATAGCTCTTGATCCCCGCGTGACTGGCCGTATATCCCCGTATCCAACGGTGGTTCCGGTGATAAATGACCAATAGAAACTGTCAAATCGTGACCAGCCCTCTTTCTTTCCCACGAATTGCCCTAAAAGTGTTATCGCCGTCGCCAAGGTAAACAGTAGCGGGAACGTCACCCAGAGACCAACTCCGAACTCCTTCAGGAATGTGACCGTCATTCCAGTGAAAATCATGTTCAACAGTCCTAGGACTGGAATGAAATTCATTTGCGCGCAGTCTGACTCCCCATCGGCACAAACACGGGTGTCAGCAACTGTCTGCGTTTCGCATGCGGGAAAGTAAAGCCGATGGGAGCATGATGCCACTGTCAAAATTACCAGTTGGCCTCAACCCGAGCCGGTCGACAAAATCAATTGCACTGCTGACCGGCAAGCCACGAACCAGATGACCGGGTGAGAGACTTCTGACGTCCATAGCCGATATCATAAGGAATGTGGAGACACCCGTATATCTAGTGATTTCAATGCGTTCAGGGGCCATGCCACAGAAGGTACTTGGGCATTCTGAGACGAATTCGGCGAGGAATCTCTTTGAGTCTGTCCAGATCGGGCGCGGGCATGGTCAGCTCAACAAAGCCGCAGTCTAGACCGTCGCCGAAAGGCCGAATTAGAAATTGCACGCGGAAAGTTGGTGGACGTGACCGGGATCGAACCGGTGACCCCCTGCTTGCAAAGCAGGTGCTCTCCCAGCTGAGCTACACGCCCACAGCGCGGTACTCTGATTTTAGAACACTGCACCGACGCATCGCTACCAGATTCACCCGTGTCGTGCGCCGTTCCAACTGAAGGTCGCCCTCCAAGCCTGACGGCTATCGCAATCGCCGCGCAGGCGTGCTACATAGATTCCTGCCAGCCACAAAAGTTGCGAAAGCGCCGCCCGAAAATTAAGCAGCTTTTTCGATTTCGACTCTGCGGCGAGCAGGAGCCACCCATGAGCCCGGAACCGAGCCTCGAACCGAGTCTGCAACGAATTCGCGGCAGTCTTTCACGCCTTGCGCGCCTGCCGCACGCAGTGGCTTTAGCCACCTTGCTAATCATCAGCTCAATCATCAGCGCCCATTCACGCGCCGCCGCCGCGCAGACCTGCGGCTCGCAGGGCGTTGCGGTCCAGGTGCTCGGCTCGGGGGGCCCCGAACTGCAAGATAAGCGCGCCTCCAGCAGCTATCTCGTTTGGGAAGACGGGAAAGCAATCGCGCTCATCGACGCGGGCGGCGGCAGCGCGCTCCGGTTTGGGGAGAGTGGCGCCGATATGTCGCAGCTGGACGCGATCTTCTTCACTCACTTTCACGTGGATCACAGCGCCGATTTTTCCGCGCTCATCAAGTCTTCCTGGTTCGAAGATCGCAAGCGCCCGCTGCCAATCTACGGTCCGGAGGGTAACGACTTCATGCCCTCGGCCACCGAGTTTGTTAACGATTTTTTCGGCGGCCAGCACGGCGCCTATCGCTATCTCAGCGAGCTATTGGAACCCCAGGAAGAAGGCAGCTACAAGATGCAGCCGCACAATGTTCCAGCGAGCGCCTCTCCGATTGAAGTTTTCCGCAATGACGATCTCGTTGCGTCGGCGGTGCGCGTCATCCATGGAGGCGTTCCAGCTCTGGCGTGGCGGATCGAAGCTCGTGGGAAAGCAATCGTCTTCAGCGGCGATACCAACGGCGAAGGCGGCGGCTTGGTGCGGCTCGCCATGAACGCCGATTTGTTTATCGCGCACAACGCCGTGCCTGAAGGCGCCACGGGCGTCGAAAGGCGGCTGCACATGCCGCCTTCAGTGATCGGCCAGATCGCTGAAAGCGCCCACGTGAAGAGCCTGGTCTTGTCCCATCGAATGCTGAGAACCCTGGGCAAGGAGGAGCAAACGCAAGCTGAAATCAGGAAGCGATACTCAGGCCCGCTCACCTTTGCCAACGACCTCGACTGCTTCCCGGTGAAGTAAGGTCCGGCGCACATGCTACGGTGCGGCAGCAGAATCGCTTTCCGCTTTGGCGGTTCTCTGGTAGCATGAAAACTTACGCTACTGAATCGAATTTCCGTCTGGAGCAACTGTCAATGGCACTCGCATGTGAACTTTGCGGCAAGAAACCGAGCTTTGGCAATGTCATCAGCCACGCTCACAACGTCCGCCGCCGCCGCTGGAATCCCAATCTTCGCCGTGTGAAGACCGTCGTGAATGGCACGCGCAAACATATCCGCGTCTGCACCGCCTGTATCCGCGCCGGCAAGGTGAAAAAAGCCGCTTGAACTCTCCCGCCCTTCCGCACACGCTCGGGTCTGCCCGGAGAATTCTGATTTTCACGGGCCTCCTGGTGTGCGGCTTTGCGGCAGGCTGCAAGAAGGAATCCGCGCCGGGGCCCGACGTGTGGGCTGCCGTGAATGGAAAAGAGATCTCCCGCGGAGAAGTCGACAAGTACTACCGGACCCGCGTGAACGCGGACGGCCCCGCGCCCTCGCAGGAAGAGTCCCTTTCACTTAAGCTCAGCATCCTCGATGAGCTGATCAACAACGAAATCCTCATCGAACGCGCCACCAAGATGAATCTGATCGCGAGCGATGCGGAAGTGGAAGACAAATTTACCGAGTCCAAGAGCCCCTACACCGAGGAAGAGTTTCAGAAGAAGCTGAAGGACACGGGGCTTAGCGTGGACGATCTGAAGAGCGACATCCGCCGCCAGCTTTCCATCCAGAAGCTTCTCAATCGAGAAATCGTCGCTAAGATTTCCATCACCGATCAGGACGTCACCGATTTTTACCAGCGGAACCGCGCGCAGTTCAACGTGGCAGAACCGCAATTTCACATCGCGCAGATCGTAGTCACGCCTCATCCCGATCCTTCGGTTCACAATCGAAAGAACGACAAAGCGACCACCGAGGCGGAAGCCAAGCGCAAAGTTGCCGTCCTCGAGCAAAAACTGAATTCCGGCGCCGATTTTGGGCAGCTGGCGATGGATTACTCGGAAGATTCCACCGCTTCGACGGGCGGCGATCTCGGTTTCATCCCCGAGTCCGCGCTGAATAAATCCGACCCGCTCCTCAAGAAGACGGTGCTCGCCATGAAACCGGGTGAAGTCACGCAGCCCATCGGCGTTACGAATCAGGGCTACCGCATTCTGAAGTTGATCGCCAAAGAGCCCGCCGGCCAGCGTGATTTGGCCGATCCGCAGGTGCAGCAGACCATCCGCGACACTTTGCGCAACCGCAAAGAACAGCTGCTTCGCTCCGCTTACATGATCGAAGCGCGAGATGATTCTCACGTCACGAACTACCTGGCGCGCCAGATCATCGAATCTGCCGGCAAGCTTCCCGCCTCGAAGTAAAACTCAGGCAAGAACTAGGCGATCACAGCCAGCACCTGGCCTGCATTCACCGTTTGCCCTTCGATTGCCAGCAGGCGCTCCACCTTCCCGGATTTTGGCGACCGAATTTCGTTCTGCATCTTCATCGCCTCCACCACGAAAAGGCCCTGCTTTGCCTCCACAGCGTCGCCCGCCTCTACGAGAACGCGCACGATTTTCCCCGGCATCGGAGCCACCACCTGCTGCCTTCCTTCCGCTTCTGCCCCGCCGCCCCTGCCGCGACGCCACGCTCGCGGATCGCGTACCTCGCCGCGAAACTCGCGATTCCCCACGGTGATGCGCAGTGCGCCGCCGTCGGGCTCCACGCGAGCTTCGAACGACCCACCCTCGATCGAAATCGACCAGATTCCCGGTGCCACCTGCACGGCGTCGGCTTCGAGCGGCGCGCCGTCGATCGAACACCGAAGCCGCTCGCCGACCCTCGCAAGCTCTACCTGGTGGGATTTTCCGTCCAGCGCGATTTCGAGTTTCATCCTTGCCGCGTCCTGCACTTCAAAATCGGAGCCCTTCTCATCTCGCCGGCTCCCGGTCCACCTGTTCTCGCCTTCCTTCCGCTTTCCACCGCGAAGCTTGCGTACCCGCGGCCGGTGCAGTGGCTCTGTCCTCTACAATGCCGCTTTCCGCAGCCTGCCACAGTGCCGCGGCGAACAAAGCCGCAGACCGCTCTCGCGACGCGCTCAGGTCATCTGCGGGTGCTTCCGCTTTTTGCCCCGCGCGCAAATAGTCGTCCAGCCAGCGCGTGTGGATGGCGCCGCTCTGAAAATCCCGCGTCGCCAGGATCCTGCGAAATAGAGAGATGTTCGTCTTGATTCCTGTTGCGTAATACTCCCCGAGCGCCCGCTGCAAACGCGCGATCGCTTCGTCGCGGTCGCCGCCCCACGCAATCAGTTTTCCGAGCATCGGATCGTAGTCGTTTGGAACAGTCCATCCGGCGTATACGCCGTCGTCCATGCGAATCCCCGGCCCGCTCGGCACGCGCCTCTCCTGAATCTTTCCGGGTGACGGAAAAAAATTGTTGTCTGGGTCTTCCGCGTAAATCCGGCATTCGATGGCATGTCCGCGCAGCGCAACGTCCTCCTGCGTGAACGGCAGCTTCTCGCCCGCCGCGATGCGAATCTGCAGCTTCACCAGGTCGTGCGACGTCACCATCTCCGTTACGGGATGCTCCACCTGCAGCCGCGTATTCATCTCTAGGAAATAAAAGTTCCGTTCGGCGTCCACCAGAAATTCCACTGTTCCCGCGTTCGTGTACCCGCCCGCGCGGGCGAGCTTCACCGCCGCCTCCCCCATTCGCCGGCGCAAATCCGGCGTCATAATCGGCGAGGGAGCCTCTTCGATCACTTTTTGATGCCGCCGCTGCACTGAGCATTCGCGCTCGCCGAGATAGACGATAGTGCCGTGCTGATCCCCCAGCACTTGAATCTCCACGTGCCGCGGCTTCAGCAGGTATTTTTCGAGATAGAGCCGGCCGTCGCCGAACGCATTTTGCGCTTCCGACGATGCATCCCGCCACGCCCCCGCGAGCTCTGCTTCACTCTCCACCGAGCGCATTCCTTTGCCGCCGCCGCCCGCCACCGCTTTCAGCACCACCGGAAATCCTGTTTTCCGTGCGATCGCCAGCAACTCGTCCACAGTTTCGATCGGATCGAGCGTGCCCGGCACGGTCGGCACGTTTATTTCCCGCGCCACGTGCCGCGCCGCCGTTTTCGAGCCAAGTCGCTCCATCGCTTCCGCCGAAGGCCCGATGAATGTGATGCCCGCTTCTGCGCAGGCCCGAGGCAGCGCAGAGTTTTCGGCCAGGAATCCGTAGCCCGGATGGATGGCGTCGCAGCCGGCATGGCGCGCAGCCCCGATTATTTTGTCGATTACCAGGTAGCTTTCGCGCGACGGTGCTGCGCCAATCGGATAGGCTTCGTCGGCGAGCCGCACGTGCAGCGAGGCGCGGTCCACGTCGCTGTAGACCGCCACAGCGCGCACGCCAAGTTCCCGGCAGGCGCGCTCGATCCGCACCGCAATCTCACCGCGATTGGCAATCAGAATTTTGCGAAACATCAAGTAGCCCTTGTGAACTTCAGCGGGGGCACGGCACGCCGTGCCCGAACCTGCCAGCCGCTTCCCCCGCGCCATTTCATCTGGCGCCGGATGCTTACCGTACGTCGGTCAATACGCCTGTCCCTCTCCTGTTGGCAACCTCACACGCAAGCGTCTATCATGTCGTCGCGTTTTGTGAAGCTCACCGGAGCCCTGATGGACGCCGCGGAACAAAATCGCTTCAAGAAAGAAGCCGCCGAAGCGGCAGCGCAGTTGGTCGAAAACGGCATGATTGTCGGCCTCGGCACCGGCTCGACCGCCGCCTTTCTCGTCAACGAACTCGGCCGCCGCGTCGCGGAGGAAGGCCTGCGCTTCACGGGCATTCCCACCTCCGAGCGCACCGCCGAACAGGCCCGCAGCCTCGGCATTCCGCTCACCAGCCTCGCGCAACACTCCGAAATCCACTTGACGATTGACGGCGCCGACGAAGTCGAGCTGGGCACACTCTACCTGATCAAAGGGCATGGCGGCGCGCTGTTGCGCGAAAAAATCGTGGCCGCGGCCAGCAAGCGCATGGCTGTGATTGTGGACGAAACCAAGCTGGTGAAGCGATTGGGGACCACATTTTCCGTCCCCGTCGAAGTGGTTCCCTTCGGCTGGCAGGCGACGGCTGCGAAGTTGGCGGCGCTTGGCGCAAATCCGGCGCTTCGCCCCGGTGTCGACGGCAAGCCGTACGTCACCGACGGCGGCCACTACATTCTCGATTGCGCCTTCGGGCCGATGGCGAATCCGAAGAAAGTCGCGCGCGAGCTCGACGAAGTCGTCGGCGTCGTGGAGCACGGCCTGTTTCTCGGATACGCGCGCGAGGTGTTTGTCGGCGGGCCAAAGGGAGTCAGGACTCTGAAGCGCTCCGCTGCCCGGCGCGCTCGCTCCGCCTCCAAGAAGAGCGTCAAGCGCTCGCCCCGCAGTTCGTGAACGCACACCCGCCCGCAACATAGAAATTTGAATTGAATAATGGAACGCGGATCGGAAGCCCGCCTGCCGCCTAATTCTTCGACGCGCAGGCTTGCGGGTACACCGCGTCGAGCGCGCCCCACAGCGCTTTCAGGCTGCGCTCCGCCGCGCAAAGCACGGCCACTTCGTCGGCGTTTTTCTGTTCCGCCAGCCAGTTGCGCCAGGCGGCGCGATGCCGCACGTCCGCTTCTTCGTGCACCGCAAAATACCGCAGGGAGTGCGTTTCCGTGATCCCGTAAAAGCTGCGAAGTCCGGAAATTTTCTGCGCCGCAATCTCCGGCACCTGCGCTTCGTAGGCATAAAACATGGCTACGGCCTGCGCCATCGAGCCGTCCGTGGATACCTCGTCGAACGTATCGAGAAGAGCTGCGATGCCGGGCAGCGCGTGCGCCGTGTCGAGCGCCGCATCCGAAACACCCAGCGACGCCGCGAATTCCCGCCACAGCATCGGATGGGGAGCCACAGGGTCCAGCTCCTCGGCCATATTTTCCTTCACCAGCGTTTGCAGGTTTCCGCTCGAACGCTTGGCCAGCTGATTCAGATTCTCCGGAAAGGCGCGCACGTGCTGGTAATACTGCGCGGCGTAGAGCTGTAGCGACTCTTTCGAAAGTTTGCCTGCAGTCCAGGCCTGGTAGAAAGGATGCTTCAGCAGATGATAGCGCTCGATGAGCGCGTCGAGCGAATCGAGCAGCGTCTTGGGTGCGTTCTTCGCATCAGACTTCGGGCCGGACTTGGGCATCGCAATCTCCTGGGACGATTTCACCTGATGATATGGGCGCAAAAACCCCGCAATCCTACCGAAATGGACTCCCGATGTCCAGTTGGTGACCTCCGGAACTTTCCAGCTGCCGTGCCAATATGACCTTCAGTCGCTTCGAGGGCGGCCGGCCATCATAGCGGAATGTTGCCGTGCTTTTTCTTGGGGTTGGTGTCGCGCTTGGTTTCAAGCGAACGCAACGCGGTGATCAGCTTTGCGCGCGTTTGCGAAGGCTCGATGATGGCGTCGATATAGCCCTTCTCCGCGGCTACGAATGGATTGGCGAAACGCTCGCGGAAGTCGTCGGTCTTCTCCCGGCGCAGCTTCTCCCGGTCCGCTTCCGCGGCGCGGTCGATCTCGCGCCTGTAAACAATATTGACCGCGCCTTCCGGCCCCATCACCGCGATTTCAGCAGTCGGCCATGCATAGTTGATGTCCGTGCGGATGTGCTTCGACGCCATTACGCAATAGGCGCCCCCGTAAGCCTTGCGCGTAATCACCGTTATTTTTGGCACCGTCGCTTCAGCGAACGCAAACAGGAGCTTGGCGCCGTGCTTGATGATCCCGCCGAACTCCTGCTGGGTGCCCGGCAGGAAACCCGGCACATCTTCGAACGTAATCAGCGGAATATTGAAAGCGTCGCAGAATCGTACGAAGCGCGCGCCCTTCATGGATGAATTGATGTCCAGCACGCCCGCCAGAAACGCCGGCTGGTTCGCGACGATCCCCACCGGCCGCCCTTCGAGTCGCGCAAATCCCACCACGAGGTTCTTTGCAAAGTGCTCGTGCACTTCGAAAAATTCGCCGTCGTCGGTGATTTCATGAATCGCGTCCTTGATGTCGTACGGTTTTTGCGGATCCTCCGGCACCAGCGCGTTGAGCGCGGCCGAAGCGCGGTCCCACGGATCGCTCGACGCGTGCCTCGGCGCGTCTTCGAGATTGTTCGACGGCAGGTAGCTGAAAAGCTCGCGAATCATCGCCAGGCACTCGGCATCGTCCCGTGAAACAAAATGCGCCACGCCGCTTTTTTCGTTGTGCGTCATCGCGCCACCCAGCTCCTGCTTGGTCACCTCTTCATGCGTCACGGTTTTGATCACGTCGGGGCCGGTGACGAACATGTAGGAACTCTCGCGCGTCATGAAAATGAAATCGGTGATCGCCGGCGAATACACCGCTCCGCCCGCGCACGGCCCCATGATCGCGCTGATCTGCGGCACCACTCCGCTCGCCAGCGTGTTGCGCAGAAAAATGTCGGCGTAGCCCGCCAGCGACTTCACCCCTTCCTGGATTCGCGCCCCGCCCGAATCGTTCAAGCCGATCACCGGCGCGCCCTGACGCATCGCCAGGTCCATGATTTTCGTGATCTTCGACGCGTTCGCTTCCGAGAGCGAACCGCCGAACACGGTGAAATCCTGCGCGAACACGTACACCAGGCGGCCATCGATGCGCCCGTACCCGGTGATGAATCCGTCTCCCGCGGGCCGCTGCTGCTCCATGCCGAAATCGGTGCAGTGGTGGCGGACGAACTTGTCCAGCTCCTCGAACGTGCCTTCGTCGAGCAGCAGATCGATGCGCTCGCGCGCGCTGAGCTTGCCCTCTTTGTGCTGGCGCTCGCGGCGCTCCGCGCCGCCGCCCTCCTCCGCTTCGGCGTTGCGCTTGCGGAGCTCTTCGAGGCGATCGTGATGCTTGCGGTGTTCCATCGGTTTTGGGGTGCTCATAATGGGCTGTTCGTCACCAGCCGCAACGAATCGCGGCCTCTCAATATCGGCTTTTTGGGCTGCCAAGGCAAGCGGGCGCCGACAGTCAGGACCACGCGATTTCGATGACGACTACGGGATTTCGATAATGACGAGCGACATATCGTCGTCCGGCGGACCGTGGCGCCAGGCCGCGACGCGCTGCAGGATTTGTTCCTTCATCTCCTGCAGCGGCAATTTCGAAGTCTCGCGCACAATTTCGCTGAGGCCTTCGACGCCCAGCATGTCGCGCTGCTGGTTGAAACTCTCTGTGAAGCCGTCGGTGTAGATAACCAGGCGGTCGCCGGACTCGACGGGAACGAGGACGGTGGCTTCCTTGCCTACCGCGTCTTCGAGCAGGCCGAGTACGGCGCTGCCGGATTCGAGGAGGCGCGGCGCTTTACCCGGTTGCACGATCATGGCTGGAGGATGGCCTGCGTTGGCGAATTCGAGAGTCTTGCCGTCGCGATCCAGGCGCGCGGCGACCATCGTGAAATAAAAAACGGACGAGCCGATGTTGCGCAGCACGAAGCGATTCAGGTGGTGCATCATCGGTCCGAGAGCGACGCCGCGTTCGATTTGCGACATCGTTTCGGTGTAGATGCGATTGGCGACCAGCGCCGAGCCGATGCCGTGGCCGGAAACGTCGCATACGAAAAGGTTCAGCGAATCGGCGCGAGGCGCGACGAGACCGAAATCGCCGCCGATGGTGCGCACGGGCTGGTAATAAGTGGCGACGTTCACGCCGCCCCAGGTGAGTCCGGTAGGCGCGAGACTTTGCTGCACGCGCGCGGCCAGCAGCAAATCTTCTTCGATTTCGCGATGGCGCTGTTCGAGCTGCTCGTTGGCTTCGCGGAGAGCATTTTCAGCGCGCTTTTGTTCGGTGATGTCCGTAGCGGTGATCACCGCGAAGACATTGCCATCCGGATCTTCGATCTGGCGCGCTGTGATGAGCACTGGGAGGCGATTGCCGTTCGCCTGGGGGAGATAGAACTCGTACTGGCTATGCCCTTCCGTTTGCCGTTGCTGGATGCGACTACGCAATATCTCCGCACCCTCGGGCGGATACAAATCCAAAATCTTGCGGCCGATCAATTCTTCTTCCGGGATGCCGATCATCTTCAGGAACAAGCGATTGGCGAAGATGATGTGGCTGCAATCGTCGTTGACGATCACGCCCTGGTTGATGGTTTCAAGGACGCCGGCCATCTCGTTGATCCAGGGAAATTGCGGGTCGGGCACGGGAATCTCGCTTTCACGGCGAATGGG
>Ga0335077_10008215_pt1 | contig 12943 bp, 11 predicted proteins | sample Lox_Sample_31_FD_207151 | JGI IMG/M metagenome (GOLD analysis project Ga0335077, IMG submission 207151) | Soil microbial communities from Loxahatchee National Wildlife Refuge, Florida, United States - Lox_Sample_3.1 | ecosystem: Environmental > Terrestrial > Soil > Wetlands | place: USA... | reverse complement strand
GCCCAGGGAGGCCTCCTCGCGGCGCAGGCCGCCTTTGCGGCCGCCGTCGGCATTCCGGAGAACCGGCTGGACGCGCTGGGGGCAGCCCCGGAGCCAGCGCAGCAGCCGGGGTTGCGGGAAGCAATCGATCGGGCCGCCAGCCGCGACCCGGTGATCCGCGCTGCGGCGGCGCAGCTCAAGACCCAGGAGGCCGTCACCGAGTCGATCGCTGCCCAGCTTCGCCCCAGCCTGCTGCTGAGCGGAAGCTTCTCAGGGCGCGAGGGCGGCGCGCCTCCAGCAGTGGCGGCGGAGGCGGCGCCTCACGGAGGCTGGGTCCCCGACATTCCCAACTGGGACGTGGCCCTGATCTTTCGCGTCCCCATCTTCGACTGGGTCGTGTGGCAGCGCATCGACGCCTCGCGCCAGCGTGAGGAGGTTCGCAAGGCGGAGCTCGAACTCGTTCGTCAGGGACAGGTGGCCGCCGTCCAGCAAGCCTGGGTGGGCGTGGACACCGCCGAGAAGGCGCTCGTCGCGCTGGCGAAGGAACTCGAAGCCGCCCGAGCCAACTACGATCAGGCCGACAACCGGTTCAGGGTGGGCCTGGGCGACATCGTCGACCTGACGGACGCGGAGGCGCTGCGCACCGAGGCCGAGATCCAGATGGCGCTCGGCAAGTTCGAGCTCGCTCGCCAGCGCGCCGTCCTGGCCCGCCTCATCGTGGAGAATCCGTGAAAGAGCCAAGATCCAAGCAAGGCCCTTCACCGACTGCAGCCGGGCTTCTGCGCGCCGAGGCGGGCCCGTGCCCGTCCACTTTCGAGAAGCACACTGCGGTCATCATCCTGCGGGCCGGACAGCACGGGGCAGAGCGAGCCCGCCAGAGCGTCGACCTCGTCCGCACCTTCCCGGAGAATCCGTGAGCGAGCCCACACCAAACGAGGTCGGCAGCGCGCCGGGGGATCGACCCAAGATGCGGCTCGCGCGCGCTCCCCTCGTCATCTTCGGGGGAACATTCCTCGTGCTCGCCATCGGGGCCGCCCTGTACCTCCGCGCCGCGGCCAAGGTGAACAAGGTGCCCCTGTCGGCGGCGCCGAAGAGCGTGACGGTGGCCCTGGCGCGGTCCGGGAACTACCAGCCGGTCTACCGGTACGTGGGCACGGTCTTGCCGTGGGTGGAGGCGAAGCTCGGGCCCCAGTTCGTGTCGGCGTATGTCGACACCGTGTTGGTACGCCCCGGAGCCCAGGTCAAGCGCGGCCAAGTCCTCGCCACTCTCGACTGCCGGAACGCCACGGCCGAGAGCAAGGCCATCGGCTTGCAGGCCCGGGCGATAGAGGCGCGCCAGGAGGCGATCGCCCACGAGGCGGCCCGCGTGGGGGACCTGCTCAAGGGAGGCTACGTCTCCCCCAACGAGGCGGAGCAGAAGCAGTCGGAGAGCCTGAGCAAGGAGGCGGAACTCCTCAGCACCCGTGCCAAGCTCATGAGCTCCACGCTCTTCGTCGATGACTGCATCATGCGCGCGCCCTTCGACGGGGAGGTCGCCGATCGAACGATGGACCCAGGTGCGTTCGCGCGACCGGGCACCTGGGCCGTATCGGTGGTCGACCGCTTCACGGTGCGCGTGGTCACCGACGTGCCCGAAAGCGACTTCGGACTGGTGTCCCCGGGGACGACCGCCCAGTTTCGCGTCCTCTCCACCGGAGAGTCGTTCACCGGCACCATCTCCCGCCGCTCGCCGGCCGCCGACCCGTCGACGCGCACCATTCACTTCGAGATCGACTATCCCGATCCGAATCGCCAGCTTCCGGTGAACACCACGGCGGAGATCTTCATCGAGGCGGGGAAGCCCGTCCCCGCCAGCGAGATCCCGCTCACCGCGGCCACGGTCCGGGGAGACAGGGCGACCGTGGTGGTGGTGGTGGACGGCCGCGCCAAGCGCCAGACGTTCGCGGTGAAGGGCGAGAGCCAGGGGAACCTCTTCGTCGACACGTCGCTCGCGCCCGGCACCGCCGTGGTGACGGAGGGGCGCACCACCGTGAAGGACGGGGATGTGCTCGATGTGCACATCCAGGCGGCCGGGCCGCAGCAGGCCAGCAAGGACTGATCCCGAGGATCGACGCATGACCGGCCTCTCGCTGCGTAACCCCATCGCCATCTTGATGCTGTGCATCGCGGTCATCGTCTTCGCGGTCGAGGTGACCCCGCGCATGGCGATCGACACCTTCCCGGAGCTGACGCCGCCGGTGATGGTGGTGGGGACCCTCGCCCCCGGCCTTGGCCCGGAGGACGTGGAGAAGACCATCAGCTGGCGCATCGAGAAGTACGTGAGCGCCACACCTGGCGTCGACCACGTGGAGAGCACCTCGCGCAACAGCCTCTCCATCGTCTTCGTGTGGATGAAGTGGGGAACGGACCTCAACTCCTCCCAGACCATTGTGCAGCAGAACGTGGCCTTTGCCATGGCGGCGGTGCCGAAGTCGCTGGGGGTGCTGCCGCCATTCGTGATCCAGTGGGACCCCTCGAACGCCCCGGTGGTGCAAGTCGCGGTCTACGGCGGCGGGCTCACCGGGCCGCAGCTGTACGACTACGCCCTCAACTACATCGAACCCACCCTGGAGGGCATCTCCGGAGTGGCGAGTGCGGCCATCAACGGCGGCACCCAGCGCCAGATCAACGTGCTCGTCGACCAGTCGAAGGCGCAGGGGCGCAACATCACCTCCGGGGACGTGGCCGAGGCGGTCCATTCCTCCAACGCACTCCTGCCTTCGGGCGAGTTCATCGCACCAAGCTTCGACGCCAACGTCTACACCAATGCAGTGGCCCTGAAGGTGAAGGACATCGGCGAGGCGCCGGTGAAGAGAAACGGCGACCGCATGGTGCTCATCAGGGACGTGGCGCGGGTGGTGGACGCCGGGACTCCCCCGACCCAGTCGGTGAACATCCAGGGCAACGACGCCGTCTACCTGAACGTGCTCCGCATCCCGGGCGGCAACACGCTCGAGATCGTGAACGCGGTCAAGAAGGCGGTGGCCGGCCTCCAGAACCTGCCCCCCGGCCTCAAGGTGGAGCCGATCTTCGACCAGTCGACCTTCGTGCGCGCCACCTACAACGGCCTGCGCAAGGAGGTGGTCCAAGCGCTCCTGCTCATCGCTCTCGTCATCCTCGCCTTCCTGCAGAGCGTCCGGGGCACGCTCATCGTCTCCTTCGCCATCCCCCTCTCCTTCGCCATCACCCTCATCGTCCTCTACGCCTCCGGCCAGACGCTCAACGCCTTCACGCTCGGAGGGCTGACGCTCGCGATGGGGCGCCTCGTCGACGACGCGGTGGTGGTGCTCGAGTCGATCCACCGCCACCAGCGGGCCGGAGCCAGCGTCGCGGAGGCGGCGCTCGAGGGGACGACCGCCGTGGCCCTCCCGGTCCTGGCGTCGACGCTCACCACCGTCGCCGTGCTCCTACCCGTGATCCTGCTCGCCGGTCTCGCCCGCAAGCTCTTCGCCCCCCTGGCCCTGACCGTCGCCGTGGCGATGGCCGCTTCCTATTTCGTGAGCATCTGCGTCACGCCAGTCGCTTGCCGGTTCCTGCTCGGCGAGGTGAAGCACGGTCGGCTCGCCACCGCGGTCGCCGACTTCATCGACGGGGTGGCCACCGGCTATTCACGCGTGCTCCGGCAGGTGCTCCCCTACCGGCGCACCATCATCGGCGCGTGCGCCGTGCTGGTGGTGGTGAGCGCCTTCGCCGCGACGCTGCTCCCCACCACCTTCTTCCCGCCCATCGACGAGTCGATGGAGCGCGTCTACGTGCGCTTCGCCCCCGGCATCTCCCTCGTCGACTCCTCGCGAAAGATCAACGAGATGGCGAAGACTCTGGTCGACGAACTGCCCAAGGGGCTGGTCGAGCTCGAGCTCACGAACATCGGCGTGCCCCAGAACATCCGGGCCGCCATGGGCAGCTTCAACGCGGCGCCGCACATGGGCTACATCCGCCTGGCCCTCGTCGACCCTGAAAAGCGCAAGTACACGCAGGGAGAGATCGCCGACATGATGCGGGAGATCCTGCACAGGCACTACCCGGGAGTCGAGTTCCTCGAGGCCCCCGGCGGCCTGGTGGCGAGCGTCTTCAACAACGGGTACCGCGTCCCGCTGGCGCTGGAGGTGCGAAACGACGACCTGACGGCGCTCTCCGCACAGCTTTCGGCCGCGGCAGACGTGGCGCGCACCGTCCCGGGGATCGGAGACGTCTACTCCACGACGTGGACCAACTACCCCGAGGTCCACGTCGACACCGACCGCAGCACGGCTGGCATGGTGGGGGTGTCCCCGCGCGCCGAGGCGCAGGCCACCCTCGAGGCGACGCTCGGGAACATCAACACCCCGGGGGTGTGGGTAGACGGGACCAACGGGCAGACCTACTACGTGGTCACCTCCTACGAGCCGAGCAGCATCACCGACCCCTCCGAGCTGGCGCGCGTGCCGGTACTCGTGAGCGACCGGGGAAACGCGGTCACGCTTGGGTCCTACGCCAAGGTGCACCGCTCCGCCGGCCCGATCCTGGTGGAGCGCAACCAGCTCGAGCGAGCGGGCCACCTCCTCATGATGACGGAGCGCCGCGACATCGGTGGGGCCGCCAGCGAGCTTGAGCAGAAGCTCAAACAGGACCCGCGGACGCGAGACCTGCGCTTCCACTTCGTGGGCCAGGTGGACCTGATGCGGGGCACCTTCGGTGGGCTGGGCGTGGCCATGGCGCTCGCGGTCATGGTGGTCTTCATGGTGATGGCCTCCCAGTTCAAGTCGCTGCGCCTGCCGTTCGTCATGCTCTTCACCGTGCCCGTGTCCCTCGCCGGGGTGGTCCTCGCGCTCCTCTCCGCCGGGCAGGGCTTCTCCATCACCGCTCTCATGGGCGTCCTCATGGTGATCGGCATCGCGGTCTCGAACGGCATCCTGCTCGTGGACGAGGCCAACACCCGTTACAACCACGGGATGGACAAGGTGGAGGCCGTCGTCAGCGCGGCGCGCATCCGCTTCATTCCCATCGCCATGACGAGCATTGCCACGGTCATCGGCCTCCTGCCGACCGCCCTTGGACTGGAGGTGAGTTCCGCCGCCAACCGGCCGCTGGCGCTGGCCGTGGTCGGGGGGCTCACCTCCTCCACCGCGCTCTCGCTCTTCCTCGTACCGGTGATGTTCATGCTGCTCGCGAAGCGCTCGACGGAGGCTTCCGCCCCGGCGGGGGCGCCATCACCGGAGCTTCCTGGCTCTCCCCATGTCCACGCCTGACACCGCCCTCTTCCGGCGGCTGCTCGCGGCCGTCGACACCTCTCCGCGAGCCTCGGCCGTGCTCGCTGCCGCGCGCGAGGTCGCGACCCGCTTCGGAGCCCGCCTCCACGTCTACCAGGCCGGCCACGTCCCGCCCGACATCCCCGCCGCCGCCCCGCGGGTAGAAGACGCCACGGAAGCGGGCCTGCAGAGGCGCGCCACCGAGCAACTCGCTGCGCTGGTCGGGAGCGCGTCCGGCGCCGTGATCGAGCCGATCGAATTCGACGTCGGGCCTCCCTGGAGGGCGATCCTCGACGCCGCGGAGCGTGTCGACGCGGATCTCATCGTGGTGGGAAGTCACGGATTCGCGGGGATCGACCGCCTCATCGGCACCACCGCCGCCAAGGTAGTGAACCACTCTTCTCGGAGCGTCCTGGTGGTGCGGGAGCGTCCGTCCCCGGCACCGCCGAAGAGGCGCGTGGGATAGGAGACCATGCGCGTGAAGCTCCATCCCGGCGCAAACGGCGGCGAAACCGCGCGCGCCCGCGGCCCGGGTACATCCGCATCCGGCCGCGCTTCCTCCGGTTCCCGGGCGGGATCGCGAGGACCCAAGGGACCCGGTCGAGGCAGGGTGCGACAGCAAGAAATGGGTATTGGCTTCCTGGCGGGCGATGGGGTGTTTCCAAGGGCATGGCCCGACCCCAATTGGGCTCCGGTCCGTCCCCGGAGGAATAGGCACCATGCGTGAACGGTATTACAAACGGGAGGCCTATTCGCTGCGGGGTGGCATGAGCTGCAGGCCTCCCAGATCGATCCGCCCCCCCGGCGAGCACACACCTGGGTCTTCCGCCCGCGCCGCCCGCAGAGGCGTCCTGTCCTTCCCGTGGATCGCCCTCGCCTGCGCCTGCGTCACGGTACCCGCCGGTCACTCTGCCGTGGTGACGACTCCGAGCGGCGTGCGCACGACGCCGCTTGGCGAAGGCCTGTCTTTCATCGGGCCGTGGTCGCAGGCCGACGTCTTCGATCTGCGCGCTCAGGAGCGGAACGAGAACCTCCGCGGGCTAGCGGCGGACGGGGCGCCGGTGGAAGCGAACGCCTCGGTGGTGACGTGGCACCTGGTTCCGGAGGAGCTGGTCGCGTTCGATCGCACCGTGGGCCCTCACCCTTATCAGCGCATCATCCGGCCCATCGTGCAGGCAGCGGTCCGGCGGGTGGTAGCACGCTACCCGGCCTTCGAGCTCATGGACACCAGGAACCTCCCAGCCATCCAGAAGGAGATCACGGAGATGGCCGCGAGAGACGTTCGCCCCATGCACATCGAGCTCGACGGGGTCATCCTGCGCAGCCTGGTGGTCACCTCCGAGTCGCTGGCCGCCGCCATCGTCGACACCTCGCGCATGGAACAGCGCGTGCTCACCATGCAACACGACCTCGAGATCGCGCGCGGCCAGGCCGACGTCCTGCGGGAGCAAGGGCGCTCCCAGGCCGCCACCAACGCGGCTCTCGCGCCCACGCTCACCCCGGAGGCGATCGCCGACGCGGAGCAGCGAGCCTGGGCCCGGCTGCTCGTTTCCCCCAACACTCTCGTGATCTTTTCGCCGGAAGTCAGTCCGTGGCTGGAGGTCGAACCATGAGGGCACGAACGATGTGGCGCACCTGGATGTGCGCGGCCTTCCTTTCGCTCACTGCATGCGCCAGCGTGGCACCCGGGCACGTCGGGGTGCTCTGGACCAGCGGGAGCGGAACCCAGAAGGACACCTACGCCGAGGGCGACCACTTCATCATGCCGTGGGACAAGCTCTCCGTTTACGACCTGCGATCCCAGAGCAGCGACGAGGTCCTCACCGTCATCGCCGTCAACGGGCTCGCCATCACTCTCGACGCCTCCATCCGCTACCACCTCGTGCCGGGCGACGTCGTGGCTCTACAGCAGGAGATCGGTCCCGACTACTACCACGTCATCCTCGAGCCCGTCCTGCGCTCCGAGGCGCGACGGGTGATCGGGAGGTACACGCCCGAGGAGATCTACTCGACCAAGCGCGATGTGATCGAGCGGGAGACCCGGGAGGGCGTGCAGTCGAAGATCGCCGGCAAGCACATCGAGCTGGAAGCCATCCTGGTCCGCAACGTCGAGCTCCCCGAGGCGATCCGCACTGCCATCGCCAAGAAGCTCGAGGCGGAGCAGGACGTCTTGAAGATGAAGTACGTGCTCGAGGAGGCGCGCCTCACCGCGGAGCAGCGCGCCATCGAGGCCAAGGGCATCGCGGACTACAACCAGATCGTGTCGGGCAGCGTCACTCCCAGCATCCTCGACTTCGAGAAGGTGCAGGCGCTCGAGAAGCTCTCCGCCTCCGGCAACGCGAAGACCGTGGTGATGGGCCCCGGGACGACGGCGCCGCAGGTGCTCCTGCAGTCGCGCTGAGGGACGCGGCCCGGGCGGCATTGGGTAAGCCATGGGCTGGAGCGAAGCCAGCACGACCGGGCGTCTGCTACCGATCGGACGAGCCCGGAGCAGGAGGCGGGCCGCCAGGGTCCCCGCGTCGCGCGCGTGCGCCGGAGTCGCGGTCACGCTGCTGTGCCTGGCAGCCCAGGCGGCGGGCTCCGAACCGTGCGCCGGCGGCCGCGTCGTGCTCGCGGGCCATTGCTGCTGGCCGGGGCAGAAATGGTCGACAGACGCAGGTGCCTGCCGCGGGTCGCCCGCGTGCCCGAGCGGCTCGCGCGCAGCCGGCGACGAGTGCATAGGTAAGGTACCGAGGTGCGCGCCTGGGATGGTAAGCATGGGCGGGGGCACGCTCGGCCCCGAGCGTAGGGTAGTGAAGGACTTCTGCCTCGACGTGACGGAGGTGACCGCGAGCGCCTACGCAGCCTGCGTTCGGGCCGGGAAGTGCACCGAGCCGGGAAGAGACCTCTACGGCACCTACGGGGTCGCCGGGAAGGAGACACACCCGGTGAACTACGTGGACTGGGACCAGGCCGTAGCTTACTGTCAGTGGATGGGGAAGAGGCTACCGACCCAGGAGGAGTGGTGGTGGGCGGCGCAAGGGGGGGAGACCGGAACCCGGTTTCCCTGGGGTAACGAGTCGCCCGGCGCCCAGCTCTGCTGGGATGGGGAAGGCAACGACAAGGGCAAGATGCGGCGGGCAGGCACCTGCCCGGTAGGGAGCTATCCTCGGGGAGACAGTCCGCAGGGGGCGAAGGACCTGGAGGGGAACGTCAGCGAGTGGACCTCGACGCCCGTGGGCAGCGGTGCCGCCCGCGTATGCGTGGGGTCAAGCTGGAGCACGCGCAAGACGCTCGCGGCAAGCTACGTGTTCCCGCCCTCGGATCGCTACGACTTCCTCGGCTTTCGCTGCGCCGCGACCCCGTGATCCGAGGTTGCGCGGCGACACCGCACGGGGACGGGACGTTGGACTCACCGCAAGAGCGATGCCGAGCGCTTGGGCACCGCCACCGCCGAGGTGGTAGTGGGGACACTCTCCTGCCGTCACCGGGTGAACGTGGCAAACACGTAGTCCGCATCCTTCGCCGCCGCATGGCACCCGAAGCACGCCGCCGGATCGATGGCGATGCGCCTTCCGGAGACATCGAACGCGGCGAACCGCCAGCCGCCCGTGGCGGTTGCCTTCGCATCCTTGTACTGGAGGACGTCCCTCCGCTTCGCTCCGGCGCTCGTCAGGCCATCCTTCGTCATCACCTCGTAGACCGAGACGACGAATGTGGCTCCGTCGGGATACGCCCGCGGTCTGCTCTCCTGGAGACGCGCGACGGCCGGCGGATTGGCGTAGACATTGTGAAACCCGTACATGCCGTGCTCACCGTCGGTCACGACCATCGAGCTCACGTGGGTCCACGACCGATAGTTGCGCGGAAGCACCGAGCTGGGCTCCTCGGCAATCGCCATCGGTGTGGCGAGAAGAATGGCGAGCGCCGGATAGAAGATCGGGGATCGTACGGTCATGCTGCGCATGGGCACCTCCCAACCAGCAAAGAATTGGACCTTCCCGTTCGTCGGGTCGCAAGCTACCCGCAAGGAAACGGCTCATCGCGGGGACCCGCGCCTCCAAGACTCCGGGAACGCAGGATGCGGCACCCTAGGCCTGCCCCGCCGCCACCATGACCCAGCGCAGGGCAAAGCCTCCGAGGAGCACGAGCACGGGCGCTACGGCGGTGGCGCGCAGCCGGAGGCGGACCTCCAGCATCTCGAGGCCCCACGGGACGGCGAGTCCGGCAATCACGACGATCGACCAGAACACTGCCGTGTAGCGCCCCCCGAGGAGGAGCTCGGCCGCCGCCTTCCCGTCGGCGCCGTTCGTCGCGAGCCCCACCAGGAAAAGGCCGAGGAGCACCACCTCGAGGCCGATCGCCGCGAGGTCCCAGCCGGTCACGAAGTGGCGCTCCTCCCCGTTCAACCCGAAGAACAGCATGACGGCCGCTCCGGTCGAGAGGCCCGAGACGAGGAAGAGCGGCCCCAACAGGGCCGAGTTCCACAGGGCACGGGCTCCGAGAGTGCTGAGCAAGATGCCGGTGTAGACGCCGAGGGCGATCCCGACGGCGACGTTCGCCCAGCGCAGGCGCGTGAGGTGCCTCGCGCCGGCGTCGCGAAGCGCGCGAATGGCATGGCCCAGCCCCAACCGGCCGGCGAATCCCACCACGCGTTCTGCCTGGGCGTCGTCTAGGCCCGCCAGCGCCGCGAGCAGAGAGACCGGATAGACGACGACCAGGATCCAGGCACCCCAGGACATCGGAGAGGCGGGGCGCAAGGCCAGGTAGAAGCGGAAGACGTGCCACTTGAAGGAGAGGTCGAGGAACAGTGCCGCCATGCCGACGGACACCAGCGCCGGGGCCGCGAACCCGAGCCAGCGCGCCGAAGGAGAGCGCTCGCCGGGGCGCATCGCGAGGAGCGCTGTGAGGATGAGGAGCCCAGCGGCCAAGCCGCCGAGAAAGAGGTAGACGGGAATTTCCCAGCCCCAGATGTGGAGGCGGGGGTCGATCATGAGGCTGTGCCGGGCGACGTCGATCTCTGTCATGGGATCACCATGGGCCGATGGGGCTAGCCGCCGCAGCCGCCGCCGCCCTTCCTCGGTCCGGAGGGCGCCGCGGTGGGAGGAGGCGGCGGGGGCGCAGCCTTCATCCCGGTCATGGCCGAGTTGAGGCCGGCCCGGACTCGGTACTCCTCCAGGTCGGCAGGCGAGGCTCCGGGGCTCGGTGGAGCCGGAGGTGCCAGGGCGAACGCCTCCCATCCTCGGAAGCCGCCGGCCAGCGTGTAGACCCGACCGGGAAACGCAACCGCCTGGGGCGGGATCGACGGAAGGTCCGACGCACCCACCAGCACCAGGTCCCGGTTCGTTCCGGCGTACGCAAGCTGCAGGGTGGCGAGCTTGTCCGCAGGGACGCATTCGGAGCCTGGGATCCGCCGGACGGCACAGTCCTTCAGGTCACGCAGGTCGACGACTCGCACCTTCCAGGGAGCGTCGAGGATCCGCCGGGCCAGGTCCATCTGCGAGATGGAGATCGCCTCGCGCCCGTGAGCCTGGGTTCCTGTCGGAAGCGCGAGCAGGACGGCACCGAGGATGGCCGCCGTGGCAAACCCCGCGAAGACAACCCGCCCGGGCCGGCCGGCAGCGCTCGCTTGGGCGGCCGGATCGGCGCGCGACGAGAGCATCCTCTCGAGCTTCTCCGCCCCGACAAAGCACCCGACCGCCATCACGGCAACCGCGATGGCGACGATGGCCGGACCCATCCGGGGCGGAAGGTGGAGGAGCTCCCAGAGGTAGAGGTTCCCGAGGTCCCCGCTCTCGTGGAAGCCCTTCAGGATCGGGCGCCACTCCAACTCGGCATACACCACCTGGCCCACGACGACGCCGGCGACGGTGGCGAGGCCGTCGAGCTTCCCGGATGCCATCGCCACCCAGGACGTGCCCGGGCAGTATCCGGAGACGATGAATCCCACGCCCAGGGCGAAGCCTCCGACGATCATCGGCCACAGGTAGGTGGAGCTAGAGGCACTGTCGGCGACCGCCTTGAAGTCGGCGAGACCGAGGCCGGAGGCGACGACCAAGCCCAGCATGGCGGTGACGATGGCGCTGAACATGACCTTGAAGACCGTCATGTCGCTTCCGTAGAACTGTGCGGCCAGCTTCTGGGCGCGCCCGAAGCCGGCCCTCTCGAGCGTGAACCCGAAGCCGAACCCGATGAGCGTCTCGACGACCAGGCCCACCTCGCGGTGCTCCGCCACCAGGGTCTCGAAGGGGAAGATCATCGCCACTCCCTCCTCATGGCGTAGGCGAGCGCGTAGCCGCCCGCGAAGACGGACAGCATGAAGGCCCATGCCCCCACGGACTGGAGAGCGCCTCCGGTGAGCGCCTGCCCGGAGGTGCAGCCGCGGCTCATGCGGGCGGCGGCGCCCATGATGGCTCCGCCGCCCACGGCGAGGGCGATGCGGGCGCCGCTCCCGATATGCGGGCCCTTCAGGATCTCCTTCTTGAGCCGGCCGGAGGTGTAGGCGGCGACGAAGCCGCCGAGGAGCACTCCCACCACCTCGAAGACGAGCCAGTTGTCGAGCGGGTGCCCGTCGGAAGTGGTCTTTGCGAGAGGCGGAGTATGAGCGACGTGGCTCGGCGCCACCGCCTCGAGGGCGGTCACGCCGACCCGCAGCGAGGCGTTCGAGGCCCCGAGTCCCTTGCCCATCACCAGGAAGGCGGTGAGCAGGACGAGGCCGAGGGCGACGCCGGCGAGGTACGGATTCCAGAACCGGTTCGGGTTTCGCTCCATGGCTTCCCTCCCTACGTCGAGGCGATGAGGAAGAATACGTTCGGCTGGTTACCCGACTCCGGGCGGAGGACGAGGTTCTTTCGCGCGGACACGAGGCGCGAGACCGGGCTCGCCGGGTCCCCGAGATCTCCGAAGGTGAGGGCCCTCGTCGGGCAGGTCTCGACGCAGGCCGGCTGTTTCCCCGCGTTCACCCGGTGCAGGCAGAACGTGCACTTGTCGACGTAGCCGTCCGGGTGGACGTAGCGGGCGCCGTACGGGCACGCGGCGATGCAGGCCTTGCAGCCCGTGCACTTCCTTCGCGTGACGAGGACCGTCCCTCCCTCGTTCACGTTGGAGGCCCCCGTTGGACAGGCGTCGACGCACGAAGGCTTCGAACAGTGGTTGCAACGCTCTGAACGGATCTGCATCCAGAGCGACGGAAAGACGCCGTAGGTCTCGGTGGTGATCCAGTCGCGGAAGCCGCCATCCGGGAGGGCATTCTCGGTCTTGCAGGAGACGACGCAGGCATTGCAGCCGACGCAGCGCACCGTGTCGACGGCCATGGCGTAGCGCTTGCTCATACGGCCTTCTCCGCGGGCTCGAGCTTCACGAAGTTCACGTTCATGCCCGTTCCGCCCATGATCGGGTCGACCTTGTAGCGGGTCACGAGCTCGGCGTCGGAGGCACCGCGCCCGTAGGCGTAGTGGAGTCGCTTCGCGGTCTGCCCCCAGCCATGGACGAGATAGACGCAGTCGCCGCGGATTCGCTCGGTTACCTTGGCGCGGACGGGGCCCGAGCGCGCGCCGTCCTGGTTCACGAGCGTCACCCAGTCGCCGGTCTTCAGGGGCCCGGCGAATCCCGGAAGCGCCTTGGCGACGTCCGCGTTCACCCAAACCTCGTTCTCCGGGTAGGGCTGCGCGAGCAGGCGGTTGTTGGTGGTGCGCCCGAAGGTGTGGGTGGGCGCCCTG
>Ga0335077_10008212_pt1 | contig 12946 bp, 8 predicted proteins | sample Lox_Sample_31_FD_207151 | JGI IMG/M metagenome (GOLD analysis project Ga0335077, IMG submission 207151) | Soil microbial communities from Loxahatchee National Wildlife Refuge, Florida, United States - Lox_Sample_3.1 | ecosystem: Environmental > Terrestrial > Soil > Wetlands | place: USA: Florida... | reverse complement strand
TCCCACAAAGTCTTCCACTGCTGGTCGTCGATGAACACATCGGGAGCGCCCGGCGAATAGGATCCGTACACCAGGTTGTTGATACGCCCATTCAGCAGGAGGGCGTCGCGATTCGTGTAGAAGAAGATCGAGGAAAACGTGTAGTAGTGATGGTCGACCACGAGCTTGCCTTGCGGCGACCGTAACAGCGCGTCCGCCAGCGGACGCGAAGACATGTAGGGGTCGAAGACCACCAGCGCCATTCGCGCGGCCTGGAAAAACAGCACCGCCATGACCGCCGCGGCCAGAAATGCCTTCGCACCGGTGGCGCGGAAAGTCCCGGCCGCACCGATGAGAAAGGCGACAGCAGCGACTAGCAGCGGAGCGCGCAGGTAGGCGAACGACGCCAGGGTCAGATCCCCGATGTGCCCGAGCGATAATGTGTACGCGCCCGGATGGAGGCTCAGGGCCGAAGAAATGTCGCCCGGCGCCGGCAGGTTCCGTGCCAGGAACCAGATGGTGAACGCCGCGATGGAGGCGCACAAAAGCACAGCGCAGAGGGCGCGAGTGCCATATCGAATCCAGTCGCCTCCAGCCGCCATTGCGGAGCCGGTCAGCAGTGCCAGCGCCGGATAGCATGGCATGGAATAGTATTCCTGGGTGGTCGAAAACGTGAAGAACAACAGGATAAAGCCCGTCCAACAGAGCGCCAGCAGGCGCGCGCGGCCTGCGCGATCGCTCGGCCGAAAAGACAGTTTCGCGATTGGCGGAAAATATACGCTCCACGGAAACAGCCAGATGAAATGGAAGATCCAGAAGTAGAGGCGCGGGACGGTGTTGTAATCGCGAGGATAGCGGAGATTCAGGAAGCGCAGAACCTGCTCATTCATGAAGAAGAACCACAGGAAGCCGTGATACTCACCGGGAGCGCTGTGAAACGACAGATCGAAATACGGCGGATTCCGCAATGTGGCCAGCACGTGCCACGGCGCCGCGATTGCGAGAATGACGAGCACGCCCGACACCGGATGGAGCCGCCGCCAAATCTTTGCCTGGAACAATTGCCGCGTGATCGCGAGATAGAAGAAGCCGGCTCCCAACGGGAATACCACCCCGATGGAGCTCTTCAGCAGCAGGCTGACCCCCAGGCTGGCAGCCAGCAGAAACGCCCACCAGCGCGGGCGCGGCTCTTGCTCGTCGATGGCCCGCAGGAAAGCCCACATCGAGAGTGTCATGGCCGCCGCGACCATGACGTCGGGAATGAGAATCCGGGTGAACAGGAACAGACCTATGCAGGTCGCGATGCTGAGTCCCGCATAAAATCCGGCGCGCTTGCCGAAAGCCCAGACTCCGAACGCCGCGGTCATCCACGCTAGCGCCATCGCGGAGAGCACCACAGGAATTCTCGCAGCCCAATCGAACGGCCCGAAGATGCGGAAACAGATCGCCATCAGCCAGTAGATCAGCGGGGCTTTTTCCAGATACGGGATACCGTCCAGCCGCGCCGTCACCCAGTCGTGCGACGACAGCATATTGCGCGAGATTTGGGCCTGTACTGCATCTACGTCGTCCATCAAAGATGGCGGAGAGACCATGGTGCCGGCGTATACCGCGGCGGCAAACAGCACTACGATTATATAGAGCTGGCTCTTACCGAGACCTTCGCCTGCTCGGCCAAAGGACTCGTTTGAATATGCCATCTTTGAATCCACAGGAACAGGATTAGCAAACCCCACAGATGGTACCCGAGATTCGCCCGGCGTTCGATGTGCGCCCGCACCAGGGCGTCGATCCGATCGAACCGGAAGAGGTCGGAATGCCTGGCAGCCGCGGCAGTCAGTGTTTCGTTGAGCAGCGGCCGGAGCACCCCGCGAAACCACTCATGAGCCGGAATGTCGAAGCCGATCTTCTTGCGCGAGAGCACGGAGGGGGGAAGCTTGCCGCGCATCAGCTCCTTCAAAATCACTTTCTGGCGCGAGCCGCGGATCAGTTGATCGGCCGGCAGTGAAGCCGCGAATTCCACGATGCGATGATCGAGAAACGGCGGCCGCACTTCGAGCGCGTGCGCCATGCTGATCCGGTCCACCTTGGTCAGAATATCATCGGGCAGGTAGTATTTCTGGTCGAACCAGAGATACGAGGCGAGATCGTCGCCCGCGCCAGCGAGGTCCGCGAGAGTGATATCCAACGTGGCGGGCAGCGGCGCACGAAGCAGGCTGCGCTTGCCGTCATCGGAAAAAGTCCCGTTCCAATACACATGGGCGCGCTCGGGCGCCATGCGGCAGCCCTCCAGGAATCGCTTGGCCTTGTATTCGAAACTGATCTTGTCATCAGAAGCAGGCAGGCGCCGGATGGCCGCCTGCAGCAGATCGAGTGACCGGTCTGGCAAGCGCCTGACCCTATGCGCAAGCATGCTGGCGCGATGGGTCAGATAGCCCCCGAACAATTCGTCGGCGCCTTCTCCGCTGAGTGCCACGGTGGCGTGACGCTTGGTCAGGCGCGAAAGCAGCCAGACCGGAACGGCGCCCGCGTCGGCATTGGGCTCGTCGCAATAGTAGGCGAACTCTTCGATGCTGGTCGCCAGGTCCGGCTCTTCACTGATATCCCATTCGTGGTGCCGGCAGCCGTAGTGGCGGACTGCCTCGCGGATGTAGCGCGCCTCGTCGAAGCTGCGGCCCCGAAAGGAGATGGAGAAGCTCTGGATGGCCGAACCCGCCGCCTCGCTGGCATAGTGCAGCATGGTCGAGGAATCGACCCCGCCGCTCAACCAGATGCCCAGAGGTACGTCGGCGACGAGGTGCTCCGCAACTGATTGCCGCAGCAGCCGGTCCAGCTCGGCCTGCGCCTCCCGCGGATCGCAGCGACGCTTCTGCCCGAACGGCAGGCGCCAGTAGCATTCCGACCGGGTCGAGCCGTCCCGCCATTCGAGCCAGTGCCCCGGCAGGAGTTTGAGGATGCCTTCGGCCAACGTAAACGGACCGGGCACATAGTTGAGGGAAAGGTAGCCATCGAGCCCTTCCGGGCTCAACGAGCGCCCGATCTCTGGGTGGACGAAGATGGCCTTCATTTCCGAACCGAAATAGAGATCGTCGGCGCGCCGGGCATAATAGAGCGGCTTGATGCCGATGCGGTCGCGGGCGAGTACGAGGCGCTTCTCGGGCTCGTTCCAGAAGGCCACGCCGAACATGCCGCGAACCCGCGTGAAGCATCCGGTGTCCCACTCCAGGAACGCCCGCAGGAAGGTCTCGGTATCGCTCGAGGATTCGAATCGATGCCCGCGGCCCTCCAACTCGCGCCGGATCTCGCGGTGGTTATAGATTTCGCCGTTAAAGGCGATGACCGTGTCGCTCGCCGGATCCTGGATGGGTTGATCGCCGCCGGAGAGATCGATGATCTTGAGACGAGTCGCACCCAGCGACGCTGTCCGCGATTCGAAAACGCCCTGCTGATTTGGCCCGCGATGGGTCAGCGACCGTGTGGCATCCTGAATCCTGCCGGGATGCGCCGCGTGGTGCCGGTGCGTGTACCCGGCGATCCCACACACTCAGCCACCCTCGATCCGGAAGCACGAGTGCATGCCGGCATCGCCGGTCACGCCCCGCCCCCCAAGGCGCCGACCGTCGCCGCGGCCGGTCTGCCCATCCGGCTGCGACCGTTCGTCCAGTTGACCTGCGGAAGAAAAAGGCTGGCATCGATGCGGTCCTGATACTTCACCGCGATCCGGAGCAGCGAATCCAGGAGCGAGTCGTTCAGGTAGTGCGGGCGCAAGCCAAGATCCATCAGCTTGGTGTGCCTGGCGTTGTAGTAGTGCTGCTGCGCCTCGACGCGCGGCCCCGGAATATGGTCGATGTCCACGCGCATGCCCAACTTGCGGGCAGCGCTTTGAACCATTCTGGCCAGTTCCAGAACTGAAAACTGCTCCGTGAATTGATTAAACACGCGGCATTCGCCGTGGGCCGCCGGATTGAGGCACGCGAGTTCTATGCAACGGACCGTGTCTCGTATATCCAGAAATCCCCGGGTCTGGCCGCCTTCACCATACACCGTCAAGGGATGCCCGGTGGCCGCCTGCACGCAGAAACGGTTCAACACCGTGCCGAATACGTCGTCGTAATCGAAGCGGTTGACGAGGGCCTCGTCGAGCGTCGTTTCCGAAGTGACTGTCCCGTAAACCACCCCCTGATTGAGATCGGTGGCGCGGATGCCCCAGATCCTGCAGGCGAACATGATATTGTGGCTGTCGTGCACCTTGGAGAGGTGATAGAACGACCCTGGCTGCTTCGGAAACGGAAGCACGTCGGAGCGTCCGTTGTGCTCTACGCGGATATAACCTTCCTCGATATCGATGTTCGGCGTGCCGTACTCACCCATCGTGCCGAGTTTAATCAGGTGACAGTCCGGCCGGATGTCGTGGATCGCGAACAGCACGTTGAGCGTCCCGACCACGTTGTTCACTTGTGTGAACACGGCGTGCTGCCGGTCGATCATGGAATATGGCGCGGCTCGCTGCTCGGCGAAATGGACTACCGCATCGGGTTGAAACTCGTGGAACACAGCCGAGAGGAACGCGTAGTCAGTCACATCGCCGACGAACAGTTCAATGGACTTTCCGGTGTGCTCCTGCCAGGCGCGGAGGCGCTCATTCAAAGGCCGGATGGGAGTCAGCGTTTGAACGCCCAGCTCATGATCCCACATCCGGCGGAGATAATTGTCAACAATGGCGATCTCGTGTTCTCTTCTGGAAAGATGTAGGGCCGTCGCCCAACCGCAGTAGCCGTCCCCACCTAATACGCATATTCTCATGCGACTCGCCTCTGCCCCTTCTTACTGCCAATCTGCGACAAAGCAAACCGAAAACTTCGTAAGCCATCGGACAAAACTCCGGTGCTTCCCACAATCCAGACGGGTTCCTATGCTGCGGTGCGATATGTACAGATGTGAGCTCTGAGCGGAGGGTTACCAGCCCTTTTGGGTCATTCTGACCTAAGTGTATGTCCTGATCCAGGTCCAAGTCCTGGATGTAGGGAATTTGGCCTAACCGAGTATGCCTGCAATTGCAAGAATGGGGGGCGGGTTACCGATACTCGTCCAGCCGCACGGGGCGCCGCTCGTCGTATGACTTGCGGGCTGCCAGTCCCATGACTACTGCCACACGGCCGTCCTGGCCGGTCACGGGAGTTGGCCGATCGTGGATCACGGCATCAACAAATGACCTCAGTTCCGCGGCGAAGCTTTCGAGGTACCGTTCCATGAAGAAGTTCAGAGGCAGGTCCTGACACACCGCGCTACCGTTACTCACGACCGCCTGGTTGGGGTATCGGTTTTCGGTCGCAATTTTGCCGAGGCTGCCCAGGATTTCCACCCTCTGGTCGTACCCATAAGCGGCCTGCCGGCAATTATCGATCGACCCGATCACACCGCTGCGAAAACGCAGGAGCGTGACTGCCGTGTCCAGATCGCCGGCGGCGCCAATGTCAGGGTTCACCATCACCCCGCCCGAGACAAAGATCTCCTCCACTTCGTCTCCGATCAGGAATCGCGCCATGTCGAAGTCGTGGATCGTCATGTCGAGGAACATCCCGCCCGATACCTTGACATACCCGATCGGCGGTGGCGCCGGATCGCGACTGAATATGTGCAGCAAGCGCGGAGTTCCGATCTCGCCGGTTTCCACTGCGCGCCTTACGCGGGAGAAGTTGGCGTCGAATCGGCGATTGAAGCCGATCTGCAGTTTCACGCCGGCCCGAGCCGCCGCGTCCAGAGCGCCGTCGATCGTCTGCAAGTCGAGCGCAATCGGCTTCTCGCAGAAAATGTGCTTGCCGGCCTGAGCCGCCTGGATGATCAGACCCGCGTGCGTCTCCGTGGAGGAACAGATCAGCACGGCGTCCACGTTCGGATCGGCGAGCACCTCATGGCTCGAGGCGGCGACGCGCTCGATTCCGCACCGGCCCGCCAACTGCTCGGCGGCCTCGCGGTTGATGTCGGTGACGGCAGCGATCTTGGCCTGCGGCAGTCCGAAGGCGATCGTCTCGGCATGCACCTTCCCGATCCGTCCTGCTCCGATGAGGCCCACCTGCAGTCGATTGACGCTCATAAGACCTCCGCGTGCGGGCGCGGCTGAAAGTTCGATTCAATGGAATGCAGATACTCGCGGTTCCGCCGTGCGCTCTCTTTGGGAGCGCCCCTACCCGGCAGAACATCCTGTTCCACCAGCACGTAACCCTCATAACGATGCTCCGCGAGCCAGCGCAGCGTCGCGGGAAAATCCACGCAGCCCTTCCCGAGCTCACAAAACACGCCATGCCGCAGCGCCGTGAAGTAGTCCCACCCGTTGGCGCGGGCCTGGGCGGCAACCGCGGGGTCGCAATCTTTGAAATGCATGTACCAGACCCGCTGGCCGAAACGCTCCAGCGCCTCCACCACCCGCGCATGGCCGGCCCCGTAAGCGAAGTGGCCTGTGTCGAAAACCAGGCCGATCTTGCGCGGATCCGTCATTTGCAAAAAGCGATCAATCTCTTCGGGGGTTTCGACATACCCCGCGCAGTGGTGATGGAAGACGGTTCTGAGTCCGGTTTCTTCGAGAACGGCGCTAGCCAGACGATTCGCTCCCGCCGCAAATTGCTCCCATTCGGCGTCACTCAGCCCTTCGCGCGGGGTAATTCGCCCCGCCATACGAGTCCGGACGGGATCGGTTCCGTTACTGTCGGCCAGCACGAGGTACGGCTTAGGCGCGGAGGCAACGGCGCCCAGCAGGCGTGCCGTCTTCACGGCGACGGCAATGCCGGCAGCGTGCTCGTCTGCGTTCTTAAGGGCGACTGGAACGAAGGCACCCAGCATGATGAGCCCACGGCGTTCCAACTCGCCGCGCAGGACTCCCGGATCGATGGGCATGTAGCCCCAATCGCCGAGCTCGGTTCCGGTGTACCCGGTTTCGGCCAACTCGTCGAGCATCTGGGAGAATCCAATCTGCTCGCCTTTGGCCTCCTCGAATTCCAGCGTGCCCCACGAACACGGGGCGTTCCCGATCAAAAGTTTCGACATAATCAATCCTTAACCAGCACTGCCTCCGTACCGTGGCGCAGGCACTCTTGGCTGCCGTGCCGAGACTCATCTCAGCGCTTTTTTGTTGTTGGCCGTCCGACCCAAAGCCGCGAGACCAATCTGGTGGCGACCACCAGCGCCCCGATGAGTCGGGGCGCGGCAGACACGAGTGTCCGCGCCACGTCGCGCATCGAAAACCGGCGGGTTTCGGGTAGTTTCGGTGCGCGTCACGGCCCCTGGGCACACGCAAACAGGGCGCGCCACATCTACAGGTGGTAGCGTTCCTTTCCGCGCGCCTCCACATACCGCGCCCGAGACTCTCGCACGCTCTCCATTTCCGAAACCTCCGCCACGGCCACGTCCCACCACGATTCGTAGCCGGGCACCCGCACCTCCCGCTCCGTCTCAATCACGATGACGGTGGTGCGATCGACGCTCTTCGCCTCCTCCAGCGCCTGTCGCAATTCCGCAATCGAGTGGGCGCGGATGGCGTGCGCCCCCAAGCTGCGAGCATTAGCCTCGTAGTCCACCGGCAGGATACAGCCGTTCAGTTCTCCGGACTCGGGCTGCCTCGCCCGATACACGGTGCCGAAGCCCTGCTGCCCCAACGATTGGCTTAACCCGCCGATGCTCGCGAACCCGTGGTTGTCCACCAGCACGATGATGATCTTCACGCCCTCCTGCACGGACGTCACAATCTCACCCGGCATCATGAGGTACGTTCCGTCTCCCAGGAACACGTAGATCTCGCGCGTCGGGTCCGCCATCTTGGCGCCCATCGCGCCTGGAATCTCGTAGCCCATGCACGAGTATCCGTATTCCATGTGGTAGCCATTGGGCGTTCGCGTGCGCCACAGTTTGTGCAGGTCTCCCGGATGGCTTCCGGCAGCCGAAACCAGGACGTCGCGAGGCCCGGAAGCTTCGCACATCGCACCGATGACCTCGCTCTGCGCCGGCCGCGGCTGCTGTCCCAGGTGGTACAGCCGGTCAACCTCGGCTTCCCACTCCTGCCTAAGATTGGCGATCAGTTCGGCGTAGCTGCCTTCCACGCGATAGCCGGCCAAGTCCTTCGTGAGCCGCTCCAGCGCGACCTGCGCGTCCGCCACCACGGGAACCGCGGAGACCTTGTGCGCATCGAACTCCGCGGTGTTGATGTTGACAAAGCGCACGTCGGGATTCTGGAAGGCCGTCATGCTGGCGGTAGTGAAATCCGAATACCGTGTGCCGACCCCGATCACGAGGTCGGCATCGCGCGCCACCCGGTTCGCCGCCAGTGTTCCCGTTGCCCCCACCGCGCCCAACTGCTGCGGATGGTCGTATGCAAGCGAGCCCTTTCCGGCCTGCGTCTCCCCGATGGGAATGCCGGTGGATGCGCAGAACTTCGCCAACGCTTCCGAGGCTTCGCTGAACAACACGCCGCCGCCCGCAACTAGAAACGGCTTCCTGCTGGCGCGAATGGCATCCACAGCTCGCGCGAAACTGACAGCGTCCGGCTCGGGACGCCGGATGAGCCACACGCGTTTGCGGAGCAGTTCTTCGGGATAATCGTAGGCTTCCGCCTGCACATCCTGCGGCAACGCCAGCGTCACCGCCCCACAGTCCGAAGGCGACGTGAGCACCCGCATGACTTCCGGCAATGCCATGATCAACTGCTCGGGCCGATAGATGCGATCCCAGTAGCGGGAGACGGGCTTGAAGCAGTCGTTGACGCCGATGTCCTGCGTCGAGGGCGATTCGAGCTGCTGCAACACCGGGGCCACATTTCGGCGCGCGAAAATGTCGCCCGGCAATAGCAGCACCGGTAGTCGATTGATGGTAGCCAACGCGGCGCCGGTAATCATGTTGGTCGCGCCAGGACCGATTGACGAAGTACAGGCAAATGCGCGCAGGCGGTTGCTGGTCTTCGCGTAACCCACCGCCAGGTGAACCCCGGCCTGCTCGTTGCGGACGGGAATGTAACGAAAGTCGGGGTCCTGCTGCAGGGCTTGGCCGATCCCCGCGACGTTCCCGTGGCCGAAGATGCCGAGAACCCCGGCAAAGAACCGGTGCTCCACGCCATCGCGCTCCACATACTGATTCTTCAGAAAACCCAGCAGTGCTTGGGCCATGGTCAATCTTCGCGTCCTCACGTTTCCTCCTTGCCTCAGAGAGCCGCCGACAGGCGTTCCATCGCGGAGCCGCGCACCGCGGCCATCGAAGCCAGCGCGTGCTCCACTGACCAGTCTTCGTGCACGATGCCGCCGGTGGCCTCCGCCATCGGCAGCGGATCTTCCGCACCGGGGTAGAGCACATTGCGTCCGACTAGCGCGCCACGGACATTCGGACCCGCACGCAGGGCCGCCACCAGTTGCCGCAGAAAGGGCGCGGGCTCACCAGCCGATTCGCCGCCCAGTAGGAGAATCGGCAACGTGGTGGAGCGCGCTACGATTTCATAGTCCTCGCAGTAAGGGAGCTTCAGCCACGTGTACCGGCTGCTATCTCCCAGTGCCGATGCCACGCCCGCCAGCCGCGCCAGCGCCTCGCTGGTCTTCACTACCGTATAGCCTTTATCGGTCCGGGCCACGGGCAGCGGCTCCAGGAACATGGGCAAACGCAGTGCATTGCACTCGTTTATCGCCTGCACGCTGGCCTGCAGAGTCTTCAGTGATGCCGGTTCCTTCGGATCCACGCGCAACAGGACCTTTGCGCCGTCGAAGCGCCATTCCTTGCACGTGGCCGGAGTCGCGTCCGTCATCGGGTCGTCGAGTTCCCAACTCGAACCCGCCAGTCCTCCGCGATTCAGGCTGGCGACCAGCAGCCTGTTGTCGAGCAGCGTCTCGGCTCCCGCGGCTCGCAGGAACCCATCGATCGAGAGCAGGTCCTCCAGGATGTCCATGGTGGCCATGACACCATCCACCCGGGCGCTCACCAGCACGCGCACAATCCGGGCCAGGTAGTCGCGCCGGTCGGCCATCGCCAGCGGGTTGTCGCCGACTTTAGTCACATACCGCGCCGGATGGTCCGCCGCCAGGATATTCAGCTTGCCGGTGGGCGCCAGGTGGCTCCGCCTCACCCGCACCTGCGCCGCACGGCAGGCGAACTCAGGGTCATTCACCCGAGTGGCAGTGATGCGCGCCACCAAAGCGTTGGGGAGGAATTGGCTACTCGCAAACACCGCCGTGGGCTCCTTTGCGCTGGCCTCCAATCATGGCTTCCACCTCGGCGAGCGTGGGCATCGCCTCCGAACAGCTCAACCGGCTCACTACGATGGCGGCCGCGGCGTTCCCGTAATGCAGGCACTCCATGACGGGCTTGCCACCGAGCAGCGCATATAGGAATCCAGACGCAAACCCGTCGCCCGCGCCGATCGTAGAGACTACCTCGACCTCGTAAGGCGGGAGGAAGGTCGATTTCGCGCCCTCCCACACACGCGTGCCCTGTTCGCCGAGCTTGCTGACCAGGAGCGGGACGCGCTCCCGCAGCATCGCCGTCGCGCGATCCAGATTGTCTTCTCCCGCCACCAGCCGCAGTTCCGGCTGATTCCCGATCAGGACGTCCAGGAACGGGAGCGCGAGGCGAATCGCCTGTCCGGCAGCGCCGGCGCTCGGCCACGACATGGCACGATAATCCACGTCGAACACCACGCGGCATCCGGCTTGCTTCGCGCGCTCGAGAGCCAGGTATGTTGACTCGCGCGAAGGTGAGGCGCACAGAGATGTGCCGTTAGTGATGAACATTTTCCCCGACGCGACATACTTCAGGTCGTCCTCGGTGGCTCGCAGCATGGTGTCCACCGCGTCGTGGCGGTAGAAGACTTGCGGGAATCGGTCCGGCGGCGAGACCTCCGTGAGACAGAGCGAGGGCAGATAGCCGGGCGCCCGCTGCACGTGGCTGGTGTCTACACGCTCCGCTTGTAGGAACCCGACCAGGAACTCGCTGAGGCTATCGTCCCCCAGACAGGCGATCATCCCGACCTTCGCCCCGAGACGCGACAGCCCTACGGCCATGTTGGCGCTGCTGCCGCCCAGGTACCGCGAGAAGCGCCGCACCCGAGGCAGTTTGACATGCGGCTCTTCGGAGTACAGGTCGTAACCGATGCGGCCTACTATGGTCACATGCATGCGGGCAGTTCCTCAGACCAGTGGAAGGCGCGGGTCCTTCTCGCGCCAGCCCGCGCGCACCCACGCGTAATCCGGATCGTCCGACGCCGCCATCGAGCGCGCCGATCCGGCCAGTGCGTTCAGGTAGTACACGTCGTAGCCGTGAGCCGCCACCACGGGGTGATAGCCCTCCGGTATCAGCACCATCTCTCCGTCGCGCACCGTCAACGTCGCATCGATCCGCCTGTCCTTGGTATAAACTTTCTGAATCGCATATCCCTCGGGGCGGCTGATGCGGTAGTAGTAGATCTCCTCCAGATCCACCTCACCGGGCGGATTGTGCACATCGTGTTTGTGAGGAGGGTAGCTCGACCAGTTGCCCGCCGGCGTGTAGACCTCCACGATCAGCAGCCGCTGCGCGGGGAAATCGGGTTTGATCATATGGTGGATCTGGCGTGTCGCGTTCCCGCCGCCGCGGATCTCCACCTCCACCTCTTCCGGGGGCACCAGGCGGGCTTCGTGCGCCTCCTCCGACTTCGAGTAGCACAGAGCGAGATCGCAGCCCGCTTCCGTTGCCACCGTGAAACCGGTATGCGGCGGCAGGTAGAGCGTGTAAGGCTTGCCGTCGAACACGTGGGCGCGTCCGCCGATGTTCCGCCATGCGCCGCGCGAGGACTCGACCGAGCAGCACCCGCCCAGAATCACGAGCGCCAGCTCGCGCGCCGCCGTATCGTCTTCGTGCCGTTCGCCGGCGCCTAACTTCACATTCGCAAAAGTCAGGTACTCGTATCCGAAGGCCGCGGTCTGTCCGGCAAAGCGGTCCGGCCTCAGCAGTAGTTCTTGCATCATCGATTCTCCTTGGGTCGCGCGGTGGATTGCCGCACGATCAGTTGCCCTTCCACCCTCAGGTTGTGAGTAGAGTGCGGGCCGTCAAAAATGTGGAGGAGCGTCTCCATGGCCATGCGCCCCATCTGGCGCATCGGCTGCCGGACCGTGGTCAATGGCGGCTCCAGGTATTGGCTGATGTACAGGTCGTCGAAGCCGGCCACCGAGAGGTCGTCGGGAATCCGGAGGCCGGCCGCCCGAATCTGCCGCATTGCTCCCAGCGCCGACATATCGTTGTAGCAGAAGACAGCCGTAGGCCGCCTGGAAAGTGCCAGCAGCTCCCCGATCGCCTTCATGCCGCCTTCCGGCATGCCGTCCCCGTGGACCACGAACTCAGGTGCGAACTCGATGCCGCCCTCCTTCAACGCGCGCCGATACCCGGCGTTGCGCTCCTTGTCCGACTGGTGGCCGAAGCGATCCCCCAGGTACGCGATACGGCGGTGGCCGAGTTGGATCAGGTGGCGCGTCGCCTGATAGCTCGCCTCCAGGTTGTCGATCAACACCGAATGTACGAACTCGCTGGGATGCTGGTTGTTCAACAAAACGACCGGCACCTGCAGTCGCTCCATCAGTGGAACATAAAGCGCACCCACCCGCGACGAGGTCACGATAATCCCGTCCACGCGCCGCTCCTCGAATGAACGTACCACGCGCATTTCCCGCTCCGCGTCGGCATTGGAGTTGGCCAGGAAGACGGAATAGCCGTGCTGTTCCGCCATGTCTTCGATGCCTCCCACCACCCCGGCGACAAAGGGATCGGCGATGTTCGTGACCACCACGCCGATGGTGCTGCTGCGCCCCATCACCAGGCTGCGCGCGGCCGCGCTGGCTCGATATCCGGCCTTCTCTGCGATCTTCCGGATGCGAGCCGCGGTCTTGGCGCTCACCTGCTGGTTGCCGTGCAGCGCGCGGGAGACGGTCGAGTGGGATACCCGCGCCAGGCGTGCGATGTCCTTGATGGA
>Ga0335077_10008211_pt1 | contig 12947 bp, 13 predicted proteins | sample Lox_Sample_31_FD_207151 | JGI IMG/M metagenome (GOLD analysis project Ga0335077, IMG submission 207151) | Soil microbial communities from Loxahatchee National Wildlife Refuge, Florida, United States - Lox_Sample_3.1 | ecosystem: Environmental > Terrestrial > Soil > Wetlands | place: USA... | reverse complement strand
CGAGCTGCCGTCATGGCCATGGACCTGCCCGTCGGCTCCGCGATCAACGGCTGGGGCGTGAAGTTCGACGAGACCGGCCAGAACTCGAACGCGCGCGTGCAGCACTACATGCTCCAGTGGCAGGGCGGCCAGCTCGTGACCGTGTGGCCGGAGGAATTCACCACGAATCGCGCCAAGTGGATCCCGCTCGGCGCGTGGGACCAGCGGAAGTAGCGGTTCGGTCAACCTGCGGACGCCCGCGCTGCGGCGCGGGGCGTCGGGCGCCAGGCGGGCGGTGCTCATGCGCGTGATCCCCCAGCTGGTTGTCTCCACCATCTTGCTCGGCGGCATCTACGCGCTCATCGCGGTGGGCCTCACGCTCATCTTCGGCGTGATGCGGATCGTCAACTTCGCCCACGGCGAATTTCTCATGCTCGGCATGTACCTCGCCTTCTGGGCGTTCACGCTCGTCCACGTCGATCCCTACGTGACCCTCGTGGTGTCGCTGCCGCTGCTCTTCGGCGCGGGGTGGCTGAGCTACCGGCTGGTGATGCGGCCAGTGATCCACGCGGCGCACAACGTGCACGTGTTCACGACGGTGGGCTTGTCGGTCGCTCTCCAGAACCTGGCGCTCGTGCTGTGGACCGCCGACTCGCAGTTCGTGCGGACGAGCTACTACGCGGTGACGTTGAGGATCGGGGGCGCCGCGCTCAACCTGGCGCAGGTGGTGGCCTTCGCCGCGGCCGTGCTCCTCACCGGTGGCCTCTTTGCCTTCCTGCGCTGGTCGTATACGGGCAAGGTCATGCGGGCGACCGCGCAGGACCGCCAGGTGGCCGCGCTGATGGGGATCGACACCGGGCGAGTTTTCGCTCTGACCTGGGCGGTCGGGGTCGCGTGTGTCGGCGCGGCCGGCGTGCTGCTGGCTCCGATCTACCCCGTCTACCCGACAGCCGGGCTCCAGTTCGTGCTGATCGCGTACGTCGCCGTCGTGCTCGGCGGGCTCGGCGACATGGCCGGGGCGCTCATCGCGAGCCTGGTGGTCGCCGCGGTCGAGGTCATCGGATCCTATGTCGTCGGCACGGCGTGGAAAGAGGTGCTGTACCTCCTTCTGTTCATCGCGATCCTCATCGTCCGGCCCGCCGGGCTGTTCGGGCAGCGCGGCGCCGAGGTGGTCGGCGCGTGAGGGACTCGTGGCCGGCGATCGTTGCGGGTCTGCTCGTGGCGATCAGCCCCGTCGTCGTGCGCGACGCGTTCCTCCTCGACGGGCTCATCCTCATCCTGCTGTGGGGTGCGGCCGCCGCCGCCTGGAACGTGGCCGGCGGCTACGCCGGTCAGGTCTCGCTGGGCCACTCGGCGTTCTTCGGGCTCGGAGCCTACGCCGTGGCGCTCCTCGGCACCAAGTGGGGAACGTCCCCGTGGATCGGTCTGGCGGTCGGCGCCGGCCTAGCCACGGCCGTGGGCTTCGCGATCGGGTTCCTCAGCAACCGGCTCCGAGGCCCGTACTTCGTGCTCGCGACCATTGCGTTCTCGCAGGTGCTGCTGATCGTGGCAAGTCGATGGCGCGGCTTCACGTCCGGCTCCGAGGGTATCCCGGTCCCATTCCGCCCCGGGTTCTGGACGCTCGGGATCTCCGACAAGCGCGTGTGGGTCTACCTGGTCCTCGCCCTCGCGGCGCTTCTCTACATCGTCCAGGTCTACCTGGAGCGCTCCCGTCGCGGCTACCAGCTGGCGGCCGTCCGCGAGGACGAGGACGCGGCCTTGTCGCTCGGCGTACCGGCGCGCCGCTTGAAGGTTGCCGCCATCGCGGTCAGCGCGGCGCTCACAGCCGTGTGCGGGGGGCTGTGGGCGCCTTACGTCGGATTCGTCGATCCGTTCTATGTCTTCTCGGTCGACCTGTCGGTCCGCTTTGCCCTCGCCGCCGTGCTCGGCGGGATCGGGACGGCGTCCGGCCCGTTCCTGGGCGCGGCGCTCATCACGGTGCTCGAGACGTACCTGCGGGCCCGGCTCGGAGGACTCGGGGCCGGCCTCGTGGGCATCTACCTGATCATCTACGGCATCGCTCTCATCTTGCTCATGCGCTGGGCGCCCCAAGGGCTGGTGCCGTGGGTCGCCGCGCGATGGCGGCAGCTGGCCGTCCAGGGCACGGCCCAGTGACGAGCCGGCTCATCGTCTCCGGCGTCACCAAGCGCTTCGGCGGCGTCACCGCGAACCGCGACGTCTCCTTCGAGGTTGCCGCCGGTGAGCTGGTCGGCATCATCGGCCCGAACGGCTCCGGGAAGTCGACACTGTTCGAGGTGATCAGCGGCTTCTACCGTCCCGAGGCCGGCGAGGTCCGGCTCGACGGCCGCCGGCTCACCGGCCTAGCCCCGGACCGGGTGTGTCGCATGGGCGTGGCGCGGACGTTCCAGAAGCTCCGGCCTTTTGCCGGCCTCACCGTCATCGACAACGTGATGATCGGCGCGCTCACGCGCACGCGGGACGTGCGGCACGCGCGCGAGCGCGCCCGCGTGTGGCTCGACCGCGTGGGACTGGGCGAGAAGGCCCTGGCGCACGCGCGGACGCTCTCGACGGGCCAGCGAAAGCGGCTCGAGCTGGCCCGCGCGCTGGCCACCGAGCCGCGCGTCCTCCTCCTCGACGAGGTGACGGGCGGGGTCGACCAGCGCAGCATTCCTGGCCTGGTGCAGCTCGTGCGCACGCTGCACCAGGATGGTCTCACCCTCCTCGTCATCGAGCACAACATGCGGGTCATCACAGCAGTGGCCCAGCGCATCGTTGCGCTCTTCCTCGGGGAAAAGATCGCCGACGGTCCGCCCGATGTGGTGGTGCGGGACCGACGCGTCGTCGAGGCGTACCTGGGCCAGGCCTACGCCTGATGAGCGCGCCCTTGCTCGCCGTCGACAGCCTCGACGTCGCCTACGGTGACTTCCAGGTGCTGTGGGAGGCCGCGATGCACGTCGGCGACCGGGAGATCGTGGCCGTGCTCGGTCCGAACGGTGCGGGCAAGTCCACGCTCGTGAACACCATCTCCGGACTGATCACACCGCGCTCGGGTCGCATCACCTTCCGGGGCAAGCGCATCGACGGGCTGCCACCTCACCGCACCGCGGGCGAGGGCCTGGCCCACGTGCTGGAGCGGCGCCGTCTGTTCCCCTTCCTCAGCGTCTTAGACAACGTTGTGCTCGGTGCCCACAATGCCGCCGCCCGGCCTCACCGCAGCGACAGCCTGGCGCGGGTCGAGCACCTGTTCCCGGTCGTCAGGAACCGGCGGTCGCAGCTCGCTCACACCCTGTCGGGCGGCGAGCAGCAGATGGTGGCCATCGCTCGCGGGATCATGGCGCGGCCGCGCCTGCTCATGATCGACGAGCCGTTCCTGGGTCTGGCCCCCCGCGTCGTCGAGGAGATCGGCGCACTCATGCGGCGCATCCGCGACGAGGACGGGATCAGCGTCGTCTTCATCGAGCAGAACGTGGAACTGGCGCTCCGGCTCGCCGACCGGGGCTACGTGCTCGAGTCCGGCCGCACCATCCTGAACGGACCATCGGCCGAGCTGCTCCGGTCTGCCGAGGTCAAGCGCATCTTCCTCGGGGACGTCGCGCTGTGACCCTGTCATCGGGCGTCGAGAGGTGCACATTGGACAGAGGAGTTCAAGAATGGAATTCCCGACCTACGACGCTGCTGCTCTCGGTGAGCTCGTCCGAATGCGGGAAGTCGCGCCGACAGAGCTACTCGAACTGACCATTGAGCGCATCGAGCGACTCAACCCGCGGCTCAACGTCGTAGTCGAAACGGCTCTACGCCGTCGCTCACCAGACCGCTGCGCGATGGGATGCCATCGCCGGGACGGCCTGCCCGACCCGATCTTCTGCGGGGCCCCGTTCCTCCTCAAGGACCTGATCGCCGAATGCGACGGTACGCAGTTCAGTGAGAGGTCGCGCGCCGTGAAGGGCGATCGTTCGCGGCTGGACAGTGAGCTGGTGCGACGCCAGAAGGTGAGCGGCCTCGTCATCGTTGGGAAGACGAACACGCCGGAGTTCGGCGCGCTCCCGACGACAGAGCCCGTGCTCTACGGGCCGACCGTGAACCCGCGGAATCCGATCCGACCTGACGCCCGGCGGTTCGAGCGGAGGTTCCGCGGCCGCGGTCACCGCGGGAATCGTGCCGATGGCCCACGCCAACGATGGAGGCGGATCCGTCCGGATCCCCGCGTCGTGTTGCGGGCTCTTTGGTCTGAAGCCCACGCGGGGGCGGAATCCCCTTGGGCCGCTCTTCGGCGATCCCTACGCTTCGCCTGCGGGCGGCCCATTCGTCGCGGAGGTCGGCCGCCGCGTGGGTCGCCTGAAGAGCGGCATGCTGACCCAGCTCCCCGAAGGCTGGGGAGACGGTCTCGAAATCCACAACGACTGCATCGAGGCGGTGAGGGACGCGGCACAGTTATGCCTCGACCTCGGGCACGTCGTCGAGGAGATCGCACCGGATGTCCTGGTGAACGCCTACATCATGCCGACGTTCGGCACGATCTTTTCAGCGCTCATCGGCTACGCCGTGGCCTACCGAAAGCGCGAGCTCGGCAAGACAATCACGGAGAGCGACTTGGAGCCGATGACCTGAGCCCGCTATCAGGCCCCTTGAAATCGAGCCCAGCGCAGTATCTGGTCGGAGTGGAGCAGATCCAGCGCTTCGCGAGACAGGTCGCGCGTGCGTTGCGTGTCGCCGAGGGCTTTAGGTGAGTTCACCCCGGCGCTTTGCGGGCGAGGGTAGGAAGACGGACGAAGAACGAGATCTACGCGATCTTCTTGGCCCGCGCCTTGGCGTCGGGGCACACCTTGTGGACCCAGACCGAGCCGAGCTTCACGTGATTGCCGTTCTTCCTGATGCGGAGCTTGCACTTGGGGCAGGTGCCCATCGGCGTGTCCTCGATTCCTTCGCTGGCAGATTGACGATGCGCCCCGTATTATACACGTCCCGGGAGGGCCCGTGACCGACGGCTGCGTATTTTGCCGAATTGTGGCTCGGGAAAGTCCCGCCGACATCGTCTATGAGGACGACGAGGTCCTGGCGTTCAAGGATCTCTACCCGAAGGCCCCCATCCACTACCTCATCGTGCCCAAGCGGCACATCGAGTCGCTGGCCACGGCCGAGGCGGGCGACACGACGGTCCTGGGACGATGCCTGCAGGTCGCGCGAACGCTGGGCGAGCGGACGGGGTATGCCGAACTCGGATATCGCGTCTCGTGCAACTCGGGGCCCGAGGGCGGTCAGGTCGTCTATCATCTGCACTTGCACTTCACCGCCGGAAGGCGGCGGTGATCTCGATCCGACGGCTCACCAAGGAGTACGCGGGAGGAACCCGGGCGCTCCACGAGGTGAGCCTCGACGTCGCGGACGGCGAGTTCGTGGCGCTCATCGGCCCGAGCGGAGCGGGGAAGTCGAGTCTCCTGCGCTGCGTGAACGGTCTCGTGACCGCGACCTCGGGCGAGATCGTCGTGGACGGCGTGGCGCTGACCGGTGCGACCGACGACCGGCTCCGGCAGGTCCGCGCCCGGATCGGGTTTGTCTTCCAGCAGTTCAATCTGCTGCGTCGTCTCACGGTGCTCCAGAACGTCCTCGTCGGCCGGCTCGCTCATACCCGCGGCTGGCGCTCGCTTCTCGGCTGGTTCGAGAGATCCGACGTGGCCCGGGCCGAAAGCGTGTTGAAGCGCGTCGGGCTGGACGGACTGGCCGATCGCCGCGTCGATACGCTGTCGGGAGGCCAACAGCAGCGTGTGGCGATCGCGCGAGCGCTCGTCCAGGAGCCGGGGATCATCCTGGCCGACGAGCCGATGGCGAGCCTGGATCCGGCGCTCTCCACCACGGTGATGGAGTTGCTCCGGCGCATCAACCGCGAGGACGGCATCACGATCGTCGCTTCGCTCCACGTGCTCGACCTCGCGCGGCGGTACGGGAGCCGTATCGTCGCGCTCCGCGACGGGCGCGTGGTGCACGATGGCGCCCCGGGCAGCCTGACCGACACCACCGCCAGGCTCATCTTCGGCGACGCACCGGCATGACGCGAACGTCGCGCTGGACGCTGGGGCTCGGCACACTGGCCCTCTTTCTCTGGTCGGCCTGGGCCACCGAGGTGTCGGCCACGCGGCTGGTGGAGGGACTGCCCTTCATGCTGGACTTCCTCCGGCGCATGGTGCCGCCGGACTTCTCGGTCATCGGCAATGCGGTCCATGGCGCCATTCAGACGCTCGCGATTGCCACAGTGGGGACGGTGACGGCTGCCGTGCTCGCGCTCCCCTTGGGCTTCGCCGCGGCTCGCAACGCCGCGCCGGCCTGGTTGTTCTTCCTGATGCGCTCGGTGCTGAACGCGTTTCGAGCCGTGGACACGCTGGTCTACGCGCTCTTCTTCGTGGCAGCCGTGGGCCTCGGGCCCTTTCCGGGTGTGCTCGCCGTCGTGATCTACACGGCGACGGTCCTCGCCAAGCTCTACTCGGAAGCCATCGAGGCCATCGAGCCTGGCCCGGTGGAGGCGGTGAAGGCGACCGGCGCGACGCGTCTCCAGGTGCTGCGGTGGGGCGTGTTCCCGCAACTCGCCCCGCAATTTCTGTCCTTCGTGCTCTATCGCTTCGAGACGAATATCCGGGCAGCGGCCATCCTGGGCTTCGTCGGCGCCGGAGGGATCGGCTTCTACGTCCAGACGTATCTCAGGATGCTGAACTACCCGGCGGCGTCGACCGTGCTGCTGGTCCTGGTGGCGCTGGTGATGTTCATCGACTTCTCCTCGTCGAAGCTCCGAGCCAAGCTGGTCTAGGGTAAGAAGGCGAACGGTGAAGAGCCGAGGGCGCAGGCCGGCATGATTCCGCTGAGGGACGACCTTCCGACCCGCTCCGTACCCGTCGTCACGGTGCTCTTGATGGCGCTCAACGTGCTGGTCTTTCTCTACCAGGCCTCGCTCGAAATCGGCGGGCAGGGGGAGGGATTCAATGCGGCCCAGGACTTCGCCAAGGAGTTCGGTCTCATTCCGTGCCGGCTGACCGGCTCGTGCCAGTTCGCCGGTGAGTTGCCGTCGCCCGTGTTCACGATCTTCAGTTCCATGTTCCTCCACGGCAGTTTCTTCCACATTGCGGGGAACATGCTCTACCTGTGGATCTTCGGCAACAATGTGGAGGAGACGCTGGGCCACGGCCGCTTCATTCTGTTCTACCTGTCGTCGGGCGTTGCCGCCGCGGGGACGCAGACCATGGTGGAGCCGAGTGCGCACGTGCCGATGATCGGGGCCAGTGGAGCCATCTCCGGTGTGCTCGGGGCGTACCTCTTGCTCTTTCCTCACGCCAACGTGCTGACGCTGGTGATCTTCGGCTTCTTCTGGCGCGTCGTGAGCATCCCCGCCTTGCTGGTCCTCGGCTTCTGGATGGTGGTGCAGATCGTGAGCGGACTCGGCTCGCTCGGCGCCGGCGGCGGGGTGGCCTGGTTCGCCCACATCGGCGGATTTGTTGCCGGCATGGCCCTTGTTCTGGTGCTACGGCCCCGGCCCGGCCCCCGCAGATGGTAGCTGGTCAGAGGCCCATCGCAGGCTAGGTCGTCCGGGTATTTTCGCGTATACTGGATCGCTGTGACCCCCTTGGGCCACTTCGGCTCCTCTGGAGACTGCATGAAGGCCGCGATCCAGGGTCCGCAACCGACTCTGGAGGATCGTGGTTTACCTTTTCGAAGCCCCTCGCGATGGTCGGGCCGTCAGGCGCTCGTCGAGCAGCCGGCGGTGCCGGTTGAGCGGGAGATCATCGACCTGCCTTGATGCCACGTGGATCGTACTGGTACGCGGTCGCGAGGTCCCTCGGTCGGGGAGCGCTGCCGGCCGTGAGACAGCTCGGTCGGGTGTGGTGTCGGCAGGATCGTTTTGGCGAGGCTCGGGTCGGCGCCCCCGGCGAGGCCGTTGGGGACCGGATGGCGCCGTCTCGGAGAGAGGAGGGCGCTTGAAGAGGTCGCCCAGCAGACGAGCCGTTAGCACGGAGGTCCCAGCCCGCACACCACATTCGTCGACGCGGCCAAAGTCGAAGGAGCGCCTGGACGTCGCCCTGGTGTCCCGTGGTCTCGCTCCCACCCGGGAGAAGGCGGCTCGGCTGATCATGGCCGGACACGTCGAGGTCAACGGCCAACGCGCGGACAAGGCGGGTGCGCGCGTGGACACGAAGGCGCCGGTCGCGGTGGCCGCCCAGCCGAAATTCGTGAGCCGCGGCGGCGACAAGCTATCGCCCGTCCTCGACGCGCTCAACGTGGCGCCTCGCGGGCGGATCTGCCTGGACATCGGCGCCTCGACGGGCGGATTCACCCACTGTTTGCTCGAGCGAGGTGCCACCCGGGTGTATGCGGTGGATGCCGGACACGGTCAGCTCGACGCCGGCCTCAGAGCGGATGGACGCGTGATCGTGATGGAGAAGACCAACGCGCGACATCTCGTGGCCGCCCTGTTTCCGGATGCCCCGGACCTCGCCACGATCGACGTATCCTTCATCTCGCTGGAGAAGGTCCTGCCCGCGGTTTTCCGAGTGCTGGCGCCGACGGGGGAGGCACTCGCCCTTGTGAAGCCCCAGTTCGAGGTGGGGAAGGGGCAGGTCGGCAAGGGTGGCGTCGTGCGCGATCCGGCCCATCACCACGCCGTGGTGAACCGGGTAGCGCGGTTCGCGGTGATCCACGGCTGGCACGCGCGGGGCGTGGCGGCGTCACCCCTCAAGGGCCCGAAGGGCAATCGCGAGTTCTTTCTTCATCTGTCCAAAACGGGCCGGACGGTTCCAGAGCTGGACGGGATGATTGCGCGGGCCGTGGCCGAAGAGGCGGAATGAGACGAGCCCCGAGCAGAGCCCTGACCGACGCAGAACGATTTTGAGCAGAACTCCCGGAGCAGGATCCCCGCCGAGCTCGATGAGGCGGATCGGGATCGTCGCCAAGACCGATCGGGAAGAGGCTCGGACCGTGGTGCCCGAGCTACTGAAGTGGTCTCAGGCAAGGAGTCTGGAGCCGCTGTGCGACAAGGAGACCGCGGCGGTCTGTCCTGAGATCGCGGTGCCAGCGACTCGCAAGGCAGAGCTCCCCTCACAGGTCGATCTGCTCGTGGTGCTCGGCGGCGACGGGACGCTCCTCTCCATGGCTCGCCTGGTCGGGGACCTCGGCGTGCCGATCCTGGGGGTCAACCTGGGAGGCCTGGGATTCTTGACGGCGCTGACCGTGGACGAGCTGTTTCCGGCGCTCGACGCATATCTAGGCGGCGGTCTCGTCATCGAGGAGCGCATGATGCTGGCCGCCACGGTGCTGCGAGAGGGAGAGCGGCTCGCCGAGTACGTGGCGCTCAACGACATGGTCATCACCAAGTCCGCCATGAGCCGGATCATCCGGCTCGAGGTGGCGATGGACGGCCAGGTGGCCACCGGCTACCGCGCCGATGGACTCATCATCTCCACGCCGACGGGATCCACGGCGTACTGCCTCTCGGCCGGCGGTCCCATCGTCTTTCCCACCATGGACGCGATGGTGCTGACACCGATCTGCTCGCACACGCTGACGAACCGCCCCATCGTGCTGCCGGCCGACCAGCGCCTCGAGGTGCGGCTCCTCACCGACCAGGATGTCATGCTGACCGCGGACGGGCAGGTTGGCTTCGCGTTGAAGCAACTGGACACCGTCGAGATTCGCCGGGCCTCTCCCAGGATCCGACTGCTTCGGTTCCCCCAGAAACACTTCTTCTCCGTTCTGCGCACCAAGCTCAAGTGGGGTGAGCGATAGTTCGACGCGAGGCTGGTGATGCCCGGGCCTTGCTGGTGTCGAGATCGATACACGTTGAGAAAGTCCCACCGCTCCCCGTAGTCTGAGCTCGCTGATGCCTGACGAGCTCTCCACGGCCGGGTTCGACGCAGACACGACGGCAACCGACTGTCGCATGCGCGCGGCGCGATGCTGAGGGAACTGCGCATTCGCAATCTGGCGGTGATCGACGAGGTCGTGGTGCCGCTCCTGCCCGGCCTGAACGTGCTCACCGGCGAGACGGGGGCCGGCAAGTCCATCCTGGTCGACGCGATCTTGCTCGTCATCGGCGCTCGCGCACAGCCGGATCTGATCCGCTCCGGTGAAGAGTGCGCGGTGGTGGAGGCCCTCTTCGAGGTCGGAGACTCGGAGCCGGTCGCATCGCTGCTGGACGAGTCGGGACATCGAGTCGAGGATGGGCAGCTCGTGGTCAAGCGCGAACTGTGGCGATCGGGTCGGCACCGGGTCTTCGTCAACGACTCTCCGGCCACCGTCGGGCTCCTGGAGCGTCTGGGCGACCTGCTCGTCGAGCTTCACGGCCAGCACGAGCACCAGAAGCTCATGGAGCCGGTCCGGCAGCTCGATCTGCTCGACCGGTTCGCCGAATGCGTGCCGCGGCGTGAGTCGGTGAGCAGGCTCGTGCGTCGCTGGGAGGAGGCCCGGCGGGCCCTGGCGGCGCTCCGCGAGCAGCTCGCGGCGGCTGCGAAACAGGAAGATCTCTATCGATTCCAGCTCTCGGAGATCGACGCCGCCAGGCTCCGCGTCGGCGAAGAGGAGGAGCTGCGCACGGACCGCGTCCGGCTCCAGCACGCCGAGCGCATCTTTCAAGGACTCCAGGAGGTGATGGGTCTCCTGCACGAGGACGACCGTGCGGCCGCGGCCAGGCTCTCGCGAGCGGCGTCCCTCCTGCAAGGTCTCTCCCGACTTGACGCGGGAGCGGTCGCGCCGGTCGGGACTCTGGAGGCGGCGCTCGCTCTCGTCGAGGACGCGGTGATGGAGATCCGCGGTCTCAGGGACCGCGCGGTGGCGGAGCCCGAGCGCCTGACCGAGATCGAGTCGCGGCTCGACGCCATCGCGAAGCTCAAACGAAAGTACGGAGAGACGGAGGCGGCGATCCTGGCGTATCGGCAGGAGCTGACCGAGTCGCTGGAGCGCCTCGGCGCGCAGGACGCCGTGCTCGCGGAGCGCCAGCGCGAGGAAGAGGCGCTGGCGCGGGCGGCGGCCGAGGAGGCCGTGGAGCTCTCCGCGATGAGGGCGCGCGCCGCGCAGCGTCTCGAACGGCAGATCCAGAAGGAGGTTCGCGGCCTCGGAATGGCGGAATGTCGGGTCCGCGTGGCGCTTCATCGGGAACCAGCCGGGCCGGCAGATCTGGTGTGCGGGAACGGATGGCGCGTGGGCCCGCGCGGCGCCGAGGGTGCGGAGTTCCTCTTTTCGGCGAATCCCGGGGAGGACCTGCGTCCTCTCGGCAAGGTGATATCAGGTGGTGAGCTGTCCCGCACCATGCTGGCGGTGAAGACGATTCTCGCGACCGCGGACGAGACGCCCACGCTCGTCTTCGACGAGGTGGACGCCGGGATCGGAGGGCGCGTCGCCGACATCGTCGGGCAGCGGCTCCGGCAGACGGCGGCTGGGCGGCAAGTGCTCTGCGTCACGCACCTGGCCCCCATCGCGGTCCATGCGACGCACCACCTCGTGGTGGAAAAGCACGTGACGCGGGGCTCGACGCGCACATCGGTGACGCCGCTCCGCGAGGGCGATCGGGTGGAAGAGCTCGCGCGCATGCTTGGCGGCGAGCGGGTGACCGAGGCCTCGCGGCGGCATGCTCGAGATCTGCTTCGCGCGGCGCGACCCTGATCTGGACGGCCGGGCTCGAACGGAATCTCCGCTGCGCCCATCGCGTGGTGTAAGATGAGACCCTGACATGTTCGGGTTGATCGTCCGCAAGATCCTCGGCACCAAGCACGAGCGTGACGTCAAGCGCATGGGGCCGGCGGTGGCTGCCGTCAACGCGCTCGAGCCCGCGATGCAGGCGCTGTCCGACGACGAGCTCCGCGCGAAGACGGCGGAGCTGCGCCAGCGTCTGGCCGACGGAACAGAGCTCGAGGACCTGTTGCCCGAGGCCTTTGCGGCGTGCCGCGAGGCGGCTCGCCGAACCGTCGAGATGCGACACTTCGACGTCCAGCTGATGGGCGGCATGGTGTTGCATCAGGGCAAGATCGCGGAGATGGCCACGGGTGAGGGCAAGACGCTGGTCGCCACGCTGGCGGCCTATCTCAATGCCCTGCCCGGCCTGGGCATGCACGTGGTCACCGTGAACGACTACCTCGCGCGGCGCGACGCGCAGTGGATGGGTCCCATCTACCACGCGCTCGGCTTGAGCGTCGGCGTGATCCAGCACGAGGTGCAGTATCTCTACGATCCCTCCTTCGCCTCGCCGGACATCCGGCTCGCCGCCCTCCGACCTTGCGCGCGCCGCGACGCGTACCGGGCGGACATCACCTACGGCACCAACAACGAGTTCGGCTTCGACTACCTGCGCGACAACATGCGCTTCGGGCTCGACGAGATGGTCCAGCGCGAGCATCACTACGCGATCGTCGACGAGGTGGACTCGATCCTGATCGACGAGGCCCGGACTCCGCTCATCATCTCCGGGCGGGACGAGAGCGCGGAGAGCAAGGCACCGCTCTACGAGCGCGTGGATCGCATCATCCCGAAGCTCAAGCGGGCCGCGACCATCGTCGAGGGCAAGCTGTCGGAGATCGAGGAGCAGGCCGAGGGGGATTTCATCGTCGACGAGAAGGCCAAGACGGTGTCCCTCACCGAGCAAGGGGTGAGCCATGCGGAGCGCCTCCTCGGCGTCGACAACCTGTCCGACCCGGCCAACATGGAGATCGCGCATCTCGTCCACCAGGCCCTGAAGGCCCACCACATCTTCAGCAAGGACGTCGACTACGTGGTGAAGGACATGGAGACGGCCGACGACTTCGGGCGGCCGGTCGTCCAGCCGCAGGTCATCATCGTCGACGAGTTCACGGGCCGTCTCATGCCGGGCCGGCGGTGGTCCGACGGATTGCACGAGGCCGTGGAGGCCAAGGAAGGCATCAAGATCGCGCGGGAGAACCAGACGCTCGCCACGATCACGCTGCAGAACTACTTCCGGATGTACGGCAAGCTCGCGGGCATGA
>Ga0335077_10008209_pt1 | contig 12950 bp, 13 predicted proteins | sample Lox_Sample_31_FD_207151 | JGI IMG/M metagenome (GOLD analysis project Ga0335077, IMG submission 207151) | Soil microbial communities from Loxahatchee National Wildlife Refuge, Florida, United States - Lox_Sample_3.1 | ecosystem: Environmental > Terrestrial > Soil > Wetlands | place: USA... | reverse complement strand
GCCTGTGATTTGCCGATGCAAGTCTGCAGATCGTGCAGCACGCGCTCCAGAATTTCTTCGCAGTTGGTGGGCTTGAATTCGGTGCCGCGGGAATTCACGCGGGAGAGCGCCAGCAGGTCGTTGATGAGTGCCTGCATGCGCTGGGCGCCGTCGACGGCGTATCCGATATACTTGTCGGCGCGCGCGTCCAGCTTGCCCTGGTACCGCTCCGCCAGCAACTGCATGTAGCTGGAGACCATTCGCAGTGGCTCTTGCAGATCGTGCGAGGCGGCGTAGGCGAATTGCTCCAGTTCCGCGTTGGAGCGAGTCAATTCCTCAGACTGGCGGAAGAGGATGCTCTCGAAATGCTTGCGCTCGGTAATGTCACGAGCAATTTGGCAGGCGGCGATTGGCGTGCCACAGCGATCGGCGATGGGATAGTAGCGGATCTCGTAAAACCGCGTGCTAGCCTGAACGTCCTGGCGTTCCTCGGTGATGGAAAATGTCTCGCCGGCAAGTGCCCGGAGCCATAAGCGAGACACCTTTTCAAATTCCTCAGGATGCGCGGCCAACGCGCTGTGCAGACTCATTCCGGGCTGGGGCACGGCGCCATAGCGCTGGCGGAATTGGGCGCTGTATTTGGCATTCAGCGCGATCCAATCCAAATTGAGATCGACGGCAGCAATGAAATCGGCGGTGCTTTCCAGAATGCCGTTCAGATGGCGGTTGCCTACGTCGAGCGCCGAGTAGGCCAGGCGCATGTGGTATTCGGCGTTCACGCGCTTGCGAATCTCGCGATTCAGCTTGATGAAAATGAGGACCAGAAACAGGGCGGAGACCAGCGCGCCCAGACTGAACTTCAGCGATGCCCGCTGGCTGGCCTGCTGCGCGCTCATCAGACGTTCCGCCAGAAGGCCTTGCTCTTCGTTCTCCATTACCCGAACCTGGGCCCTGACTTGCTGCAGAATCTTCGTTCCCAGTTCGACGGTCGGACGTGGCTGGAATGAGGATGACTGGCTCTTCTGAGAACTCTGCAGCAAGGCTTGCTGACTCGCGACCATGCGACTCAAGTTCTCAAGGTTGGCCTGCTGCCGGTGATTGTCGCCGGTCAAAGTCCGCAGGCGATCCAGCGCGTCTGCGACAGATTGCGATGACTGGCGGCAAGCAAGAAGATCCGATAGATGGTGGGAGGATTCGTAATTCGTGAGGAAGGACTCGGCTTGCTCTGACGCCGAGAGGAGCCTTTCCATCTCAAACAATGCGTTGTAGGAGTTCGAAATGAACTGGGTCGCATTTGGCGGTCGCCGTGAACTCAACCAGGTTCCAGCCGCGAACAGCGCGCAGAACAAGAGTGCGCCCGCGAACCAGATGGCACTCATGTTCAAGCGCATCTTGCGGAGATATTTCGACTGAGGTCGCCAGAACGTTTTGCGCGCGCGCTGTAGTGATGATCCTGGACCGAGTCTCATGTCTTTGTATCGTTGCGCTGGAGTCGCGAGTCGGGGGCCAAAGTCGCAAGTGCCCTGACCACTGATATGCAATTGGAGCACCATCCAGGATGCAGTCGAGGGGCAGCGGAAGTGCGCGATGTCGAGCCAAGATGTTCCGGTTGAAGGACAAAACCCGAGCGCGATTAATCCACGATTAGACGGTCGCTGCGATCCGACCGCACCAGCAATGTCGGTGCAACCGGGTTCTAATCGTCTTCGGCCGGCACGGCTCGTTCAGGCGAGTTCGTCGATCTGATGGGAATCGTCTTCCGGGGAAGCCTCTGACGGTTCATCGACATTGGGGTTCTTAGGAATGTCGCGTTTACGCTGGTGAGGTTGAGCGTCGCCACGGGCGGAGTCCCGCGGCACCGCGTCCCTGACAGGGGTCGTTGATTCCAGCCGATCTGTGATGGAGAAGCGGTCCATGAGTTCCTGCGATTCTCATCCGACTCCTGGTTTGGACGAAACAGCAATACGGAATTCGCGCCATATAGGCGCGGACCATGAATCGGCACTCTGGCGCGGAAACCTTAATGGAATTCTCATCTGGAGGCGGCGCAATTCCTAGCCAAAGTAACCGGTCTGGGTTACTTGCGAGCGGAGGAAACCCGGGCTCACTGCGCTGGAGCGCCAGCCGTCATCTGGCGCGCCCACTGCATCGCCTCCCAGCGGCATTCTGCGATGAGAGTCTCCGGAATGTGCAAGCGTCCGGCAATGAGGGTGACGGTGTCCCAATCGGCTTTTTCCTGGGCCACCATCAGCTGGTAAAAGGGAGTGAGCGAATTTTCTTTGCCGAGCAGCACATCGCGAGTTTCATGATCTACAGAGATGCCGTCGAGCACCATCCCGATCGGAACTTCCAGAATCACATCCATCAATGACAACAGCCCCAACAGGAACGGGTCGGAGTTGCCGTGCTTGATCTTAGGCGCCAGCACTTCACAGAATCGAGCCCGAACCAGGGCGGAAAGAACCAGGTCGCTGGATTTGTTCTGGCAAGCCACCAGAGTCGCGGCTAGGCGGATCCAGCGGCGGATTTCTCGCTCTCCCAGCATGGCCAGAGCGTGCCGTATGGAGTGAATTTCCGAGGCCAGGCCGAAAATAGGCGAGTTCAGGTAACGCAACAAGCGATAGCAAAGCGAGGCTTCGCCCTTGATGATGTTCTCCAGCTCGCGCGTATCCAACTGCGGGCGGCAAATTGCCTGCAGCAGTCGCAGGTAATTGACCTGATTGGCCGGGATCTCACGGGCGTGCATGGTTTCCGGCCGGCGAAAGAAATATCCCTGAAAAAGAACGAAGCCCGCCTGCTTGGCGGCGACAAATTCTTCCCGGGTCTCCACCTTTTCGGCGAGCATGCGGCAGTTCTTAGAGCCAAGGCGCTTAACTATGGCGGCACGCTCTTCGAGCGACGTGCTGCGCATGTCGACCTTGATGATGTCGGCCAAATCGGCCAGGGATTCACGGGGATCATTGGCGGTGAAATCGTCGAGAGCGATGAGGTAGCCGGCGGCTCTCATCCTTTTACAGGCTGCGACCACCAGATCGTCTGGCTCAATGGTTTCCAGAATCTCAATGGTGGCCTGGGCCGGCGGCAACAAGGTGATGTAGTCCTTGAGCAATATGTCGCGCGTGCAGTTGATGAAAGCGCGGCGGCCGTCGCAAAGCACGTCTAAACCCATGAGAATCGAGGCGTCCAGCGTGCTGCGTGAGGCAGCGTCGGAATCGCCGGAGCGAAAACAATCTTCCACCCCATCTCGAAACAGCAGCTCGTATCCGTACACCGACTCGTTTGCAGACAGAATCGGCTGCCGCGCAACATAGCGGAGGTACTGGTTTCGCTCATTGGCCTTTTCGGCTTTGACGCCGGTGCTTTCCACAGGGATTCCTTAATCGTGCGACGAATGGTCCCAAGCTCGGATCAGAACTACTCGGCTTCCAAAATCATCGCGGTTGCAATCTGGTCTGGCTCGATCTTGTACTGTCCGCTGCTGATGGCCTGGCGAAGAGCGTCTACCCGGTCCTGGCGAATCTCCGGTGATCCCATCGCCTTGGCCGTAAGCGCCTGCAGGCTGGCGGCGTCAGTGGAAAGTGTGGTTCTATCTTCTTCCGGGCCCTGCAGCTGATGGTCGGCCGAAACTTCAGCCTTACTGGTTTGTGGCGCGGTCACATTGTTCAGCGCCACCGGATTCAAATCGATTCTCATGGTTCGCACCTCATCCCTTGATTGAACTATCGTCAAAGTCTCCCAGTCTCTGGAGAACTTTGGTCGTCTGTTTGGTCTGACTCCGCAGGCGTGTGCGCCAGCGGCATTAGACGACCATGAGCACTAGGCAACCTCTGCCTAGTCGGGATGCACGGCGTATACCAAAGCAAACACAAGCCGCACCCAGGTGCTAGCGGGTTTCCTGCCCCGAAGGACGTGCCATGGGAATGCGTGTCCCTCCCAGGGAGGCTAGATATTCACGAACGAATGCCCGTTCGCCCAGCGAGCCAAACAGGAAGACGCAGCCATGATCTTCAGCCTGACGGTTGGTGATGCGGCCGGCAATGCGGACCGTGCGTGCACTGCCTGGCAATGTCAGAATCAGGGTCACGCCGGTGCCGACTTCCAGGGGCTCCGGGAGTTGCGCGGCCAGGCCGTCCTCACTGATATCCCGGCAACGAGCGTTCAGCAACCGCGGCTCGTTGCCGCCGATCTGCATCAGGAAATGGAAGTCGACATGGAAGCGCGGCGCGCGATAGCCGAAATCGTGTATTTCGCTCACCTTTGCTGCTCCCGTTCGTGCGTCAATTGCCGCGACCGGAGAATGCCCGAAACCCGCGCTTGGCTACAGGAAACCCGGTTCTCACTATTCTCTAACATCTTCGTCCAGAAGCCCGCCTGACATTAGTTGAGCAAATGGCCTGCCATTCCGTCGGGTCACATCCGAAAATGCCGGCAACCAGACTTTGCCATTGAATTCCTGCCGCACTTGCAAAGCCCCGGAACCCTCGCGATTACCTTCGATATTGGCCCGGCGCGAATCGCGTCTTTTGGCAGAAACATTGCACTTCCGGTAGGCAGATGTTGCCTAGCTCTCATCAGAATCCAATGAACGCTCGCTCCGACGGACTGGCTTCGGAAAATCAGCTTACGGATGCCTTCGTCGCATTCATTTCAGCGGCCAATCGTTTGGAGCATTCGCATTGGCAATTGCACGATGAGGTCGCGCAATTGAGGAAACAACTGGAGGAGCGTAACCGTGCCCTCGCCTCCAGTGTGGCCGAGAATGAGCGCACCCGTTTGGTGCTTAGGCAGATTCTCGACGCCCTGCCCTGCGGCGTCCTGGTGGTCGATAGCGGCAGTCACGAGATTGGCCTGATGAATCCTGAGACCAAGCGTCTGCTCACGATCGCGGCGAATCCACCGGGATGGCCGGATCTTCCGTCGTGCATCCGCCAGTCAGTTGAGTCTGCCGGGGAAGAGAGCGACGAACAGGAATTTCGCCTGGGGGAAGGCGCCGGCGCGCGCTGGCTGACCATCCGCTATGGCGCCATCCCCCAGACGCCCACCGATGCAACTAACGCGGGCCGCCGCGTCATTCTGATTTTGCGCGACGTGACCGCACACAAGACTGCGGAACAGCAGCGGGAATCGTCGCGGAACATGGTTGCGTTGGCGGAGATGGCAACGGTCCTGGCCCACGAGATACGCAACCCGCTGGCGAGCCTGGAGTTGCTGAGCGGACTGCTCGCCAGCGACCGCGGACTGAGCAACGAATCCCAGCAATACGTGCAGCATCTGCAGGCCGGCATGCGCTCTCTGGCGGCGACTGTGAATAACGTGCTGCGGCTTCACAGTCCCGGGCTGCCGCATCTGGTGCCCACCAAGCTCGGCCCCGCTTTGAAGAGCGCGGTGGACTTCATTCGTCCGCTCGCCTTGCAAAGCGCCGTGATGTTGACTCTGGAAGAAGCGCTCGCCGAGACGGAAATCATGGCGGACACCAGCGGACTCCAGCAAGTGATGTTGAACCTGGCCTGCAACGCGCTGCGACATACGCCTGCGGGCGGTGAGATCACCATCCTGGGAATGGCCGAAAAGGGGATGGCCATCGTCGAAGTCACCGACACCGGCAGCGGCATTTCGCGGGACAAGCTGGCACACATTTTCGAAGCCGGATTCAGCACCACCCGGCAGAGCGCCGGCCTGGGATTGACGGTTTGCCAAAGGATTATGGAGCAGCATCAAGGCACGATTTCAGTCAGCAGCGTGCCCGGCGAAGGCACCCGGTTCCGCCTGGAGTTCCCCATCATATGACCAGCTATGCCGGTAATTCAGTATTGGTGGTGGACGACGAGGCCGGGATGCGCACCGCGCTGCAGGCCACATTTCAGCGTGAAGGCTGGAACGTGGAAACCGCTTCCGGGACGACCGAAGCGCTGCGCAAATTTCATCCCGGACGATTTCCGCTGGTAGTCACGGATGTACGCATGCCGGACGGCGACGGACTGCAGTTGATGCGGACGGTACGGCGATCGAGTCCCTCCACCGCGGTGATTGTGCTCACTGCGTTCGGCACCGTGCCGGAGGCGGTTCAGGCCATTCAGGGAGGGGCTTGCGACTACCTGACCAAACCGGTGTCGCTGGAGCAGCTGCAATCGGCCGTAAACCGGGTCATGCAGCAGGCGCAGGGACCGGCCAACCATCCGCCACGGTGGAACGGCGAGATCGTGGGCAATTCTCAGGTCTTGCTGAGCACACTGGACCGAGCCCGGCATGCAGCCAAGACCAATGCCGACGTCCTCATTGAAGCGGAAAGTGGTACCGGCAAGGAACTGCTGGCGCGCTTCGTTCATGAAAACAGCGCGCGGCGGGATATGCCATTCGTTGCCGTCAACTGCGCTGCCGTTCCGGAGCACCTGCTCGAGAGCGAGTTGTTCGGACACCTGCGCGGGGCCTTTACGGGTGCGACCTCGGCTAAAGCGGGAAAATTCGAATTGGCGGATGGCGGCACCCTTCTTCTAGATGAAGTTGGCGAAATGCCAATGAATCTGCAGCCCAAGCTCCTGCGCGCACTGCAAGAACGTCAAGTCGAGCGCCTGGGAGACACGCGCACCACCCCGGTAAATATTCGGGTCATCGCCACCACCAACATCTCGTTGCTGGCGATGGTGGCCCAGGGCCGGTTCCGCGCCGATCTCTACTATCGTTTGAACGTAATTCCGCTGACCCTGCCGCCGCTGCGCGATCGTCTGGAAGACATTCCGGGGCTAGTGGAATTCTTTGCCGGCAAGTACGCGGAGGAGGCCGGCAAACCGGCCCCGGCGCTGCACGCTGATTTTCTGGCGGCGGTGCAGCGCTACCCCTGGCCCGGCAACGTGCGTGAACTGGCGAACTTCATTCGCCGCGTAGTTTCGCTGAGCGATGCCACGGAGATTGGACCGGACCATGTAATCGCGGAACTGAATCCGCCGCGGCTGGCACCGTCGGTTCCGCAGGGCAGCCCGGCCCGGGTGCGTCCCGGGACGCCGATGCGGGAAGTAGAGCGGCACCTGCTCGAGTCTACGCTGGAAATCACGGGCGGAAATCGCACCCGCGCGGCCGAAATGCTGGGGCTCAGCCTGCGCACAGTTCGCAATAAGATTCGAGAATACGGACTCCCCCGCCGGAGGTACGTATGAATGACGTTTCTTCACCCCTGATGAACCTGCTCGAAAGATTTCTCGATCTGGCGTCGCAGCGTCACAAACTGATCGTGACCAACATGGCGAATATTGACACGCCAGGATATCGCACGCAGGACATCGACTTTCGCAGTGAACTGCAGCGGGCAAGCGGGGATGGGGAGGATGCTTCCCTGCCCTTCGTTCGCCAGGTGCGCGGGCTTCTGGAGCGTCCGGACGGCAACAATGTCAGTCTGGATCGCGAGGGCCTGTTGCTCGCGGAAACACAAATTCAATTTGGCCTCGGCATTCAACTCATGCGGCACGAATTTCAGAATCTGCTGTCGGCCATTAACGAAGGGAGCAAAGGATGAGCAACACGTTCAGCATTCTCGAAATCAGCGGCGCGGCGCTGGGCGCGGAGAGACAGCGGGCAGAAGTGGTGGCCGCCAACATGGCAAACGCGGAAACCACGCACACTCCTGGCGGCGGCCCTTACCGGAGAAAAGAAGTGGTATTCGCCAGTTCGGGGAATCTGCCGTTTCGCCTGATGCTGGCCAAATTCAATCCCTCGCTCGAGACCATGCCGGCAGTGCGCGTACAGCAGGTCGTGGATGACCCCACGCCTCCGACCATGCGCTATCAGCCGGGCCATCCCGATGCCGACAAGCAGGGTTACGTGGCGTATCCGGCGATCAACCCGATCCAGGAGATGGTCGATCTGCTGGGGGCAGTCCGGTCCTACCAGCTGAACGCGTCGGCCATTACGGCGACCAAACAGATGATTCAACAATCGATGGAGCTATTGAAGTAGCTGAATTGCGAGGAATGACCACATGAACAACACCATTCTTCCCGGCGTACCCGTCTTCCCCGCGACGGCGCCCACGAGTCCGACTGCCCCCACCGGCGCGGAGGCGCCTGAGGGAGGGTTCTCGGCAACGCTGAACCGTGCTGTTTCCCAGGTGGATGAGCTCGGTCAGGATTCGGAATCGCAAATCGCAGACCTGTTGCAGGGAAACCGGCAAGACATTCACAACGTCATGATCGCCGTGGAAAAGGCGGACGTCGCGTTTCAACTGATGATGCAGGTACGGAACAAGATTGTGAGCGCGTACCAGGAAGTCTCCAAGCTGCAGTTCTAGTCGGGGAGAATAGCCGACCAATCGCATGCCACCGCTAAGTCAAATACAGAAGCAGTTGGCGACGCTCATCGGCGGACTGAACGGAAAGCAGCGCCTGATGCTGGCCGGCGCAATCATCGTGACAGTCGCTGTGCTGGCAGCCTTCGTGAATTTCATGGCGACTCCCGACTACAAGCCGCTGGTCACGGATATGGAGCCCGCCGACGCCGAGGCCCTCGGGGCGAAGCTTGCCGCCAAGAACATTGCCTATCAGATCAGCACCGATGGAAAGAGCATTAGCGTCCCCAGCGACAAGATCGATTCCAGCCGCATGGAAATTGCTTCGGACGGGATGCCGCGCAGCGGCCGGCTGGGATTTGAGCTGTTCGACAAGCTGAACTGGGGCCAAACTGAGTTCGACGAGAAAGTGAATTACCAGCGGGCCCTGGAAGGTGAACTGGAGCGCTCCATCAAAACCCTGAAAGACGTAGACAGCGTTCGGGTGCACCTGGTGATGCCATCGGATTCGGTGTTCATCGACCGGGAACGCGCAGCGAAAGCTTCGGTGGTGCTCAAACTGCGCACCGGGCGGCTTTCGCAGGACACCCAGCTCGGCATCGCGAGGCTGGTATCCGGAGCAGTCGACAATCTGAGTCCGGACAATGTGGTGGTCATCGATGCCGACACCAACCGCCCGCTGGGCACGCCGCGGCGCGATCCCGTAGCCGGAGACGGCAGCCTGGAGCAGGAACTCAGCGCGCGCCTGGTGCAGACTCTGGAGCCAGTGGTCGGCGCCCAGCATGTACGGGCCAGCGTCAATGTGGAATACGATCCCAGCAGCAGCGAGGAGAATCAGGAGACCTACGATCCCAAGAGCCAGGTTGCGGTTTCCTCCCAGCATTCCGAAGAACAGGTCGGAGGCGCCCTGGCGGGTGGTGTACCGGGAACCTCCAGCAACGTTCCGAGCGGAACTTCCGATGCAAAGACCAAGGCTGCGGTTGAGCCGGGCGATGAGACACAACTCTCGCGCAGCGAGAGCAACACCTATGCCGTGAACAAAGTGGTACGCCATACGCTGGAACCCGCCGGCAGACTGCGAAGAATCTCGGCCGCCCTGCTGGTGGATGATGCTGTCGACATCGGCCAGGAGAACGGGAAGAGGACCGAGACTCGCAGGAAACGAAATCCGGACGAACTAAAGCAGATTGAGGATCTGGCCAAAGCCAGCATCGGCATCGATGTCACGCGGGGAGACACTCTGACAGTGCAGAATCTCTCCTTCGAGCAGGCTTCAGCCTCGGATGCGCCGGGCAAACCACCCCTGGTCGAGCGAGTGCGGGTGACGCTCAACAACTGGTCGAGCCTGGTGCGATATGCAGCGTTGCTCCTCCTATTCCTGCTGGCCTACCTGTTGTTGCTGAGACCGATGAAGAAGCAGGTGCTCACGACATTCCGCGAACTGCCGGCCCGCGTGGCCCAGCGGCCGCAGGTCGCTGGCCCTGGGGGTGAGATCGCAAGCGGAACCGAGGCGCTTGCCCTGCCTCCCGAACAGCGCGCCGTGGTGTTGAAAAAGCAGCTTGTCGACAAAGTGAAAGGCGAGCCTGCGGCTGCCGGTCAATTGATTCAAAACTGGATACATGAGGAAGCAAAATGAGTTCGCGTAGCGCTTCGCCGATGAGTGGAACCCGGAAAGCGGCAATTCTGATTGCGATCATGGGAGAAGAGGCAGCCAGCGCCGTCTACCGGCACCTGCCGGAGCAGGACGTGCAGCTGGTAACGCGAGAGCTGGCGGAACTGGGATCCATATCCGCCGACGTGGCCCACGAGGTGCTGGAAGAGTACAGCAACCAGACTCAGAGCAAAGGCACGTTTACGCGCGGTGGTACCGAACTGGCGACCCGCGTTCTGGTGAAGGCATTCGGCGATGACAATGCCAAAGCTCTGCTGCAAAAGATCACGCAAATGCAGCGCCTGAGCGCCGCGCAGATGGATTCGTTGCGCAAGATCGATCCCCAGCAGCTCGCGCGATTTCTCCAAGGCGAGCATCCCCAGACCGTGGCGCTGGTGCTCGCCCATCTGGATGGAAAGCAGGCTTCGGCATTATTGATGAAGCTTCCGGAAGAAGTTCGGGCCGACTCGGTCAAGCGGCTGGCACAGTTGCGCCAGTTCTCTCCCGAGGTCGCGGAAAAGATATCGGTCGTGCTTAACCGTCGGCTGCAGTCCATGGGCGAGCAGAGCCGCAAGGCGTATGCCGGATTCAAGAGCGTGGCCGATGTAATGAATTGCATGGGCAATGACAGCGCGAAAACGATTCTATCGACAATCGAACAGGAAGATCCGAAACTGGCCATAGAAATTCGGAACCTCATGTTCACCTTCGAGGACCTGATCGGCGTTTCCGACGCTTCCATCCGCGAATGGCTGGGGGGCATGGACAAGAAGATGCTGGCCATGGCCCTCAAAGGCGCCAGCAACGACCTGAAGGACCACATCTTCCGCGCGATGTCGTCGCGCGCCGTCGACATGCTCAAGGAAGACATGGAGGTGCTGGGTCCGGTGCGCGGCAAGGACGTGATCCAGGCGCAGCAGGAATCCGTGGCGTTGCTCCGCAAGTTGGAGGCGGATGGCAAGGTGGTTCTCAGAGCTGAGGGGGACGATGAATATGTCGTCTAGGGGCACTCTGAACGTGGAAAGCTTTATTTATCAGAATATCGGCGCCTCGGCGAGCGCTTCTGACCCATTCAAACCCGCCGGCAGCGACACCGTTCAGGACGTCAAGCCACCGGCTGACGGAGTGCCGCGCATCAGCGAACAGGAGCTGTCAAGGCTGGTCTACGAAGCGCGGGCGGAGGGCGTACGCGAAGGGCAACAGCAGGTGCGCGCTGGTTTTGATCAGGAAATCGCGCAGCAAAAGCAGCAAGTCGCAGAAATGCTGGCCGCGTTTCAGAAGCAGCGCGGCGAGTATTACGCCAAAGTGGAAGTCGAGTTGGTGCACTTCGCGCTGGCCATCGCGGCGCGAATTCTGCACCGTGAATCGCAAGTGGACCCGCTCACCGTGGCTGGCCTGGTGCGAATCAAACTCGACAAGCTTCAACAAGGCACGAAGGTTGTCGCTCGCGTACATCCCGAGGAAGCAGGACGCTGGCGCCAGTACTTCAGCGATAATCCGAATGTGGAAATTGCCGGAGACGCTGCCGTGGGCTTGCGCAACTGCTCCCTCGAAACGGAATTGGGCACAGCCGAAATGGGCCTGGAAGCGCAGCTCAAAGAAGTGGAGCAAGGTTTCTTCGACCTGTTGGCGCAAAGACCGGAAACCAAATGACTGCCGGGGTTCTGGATTCCTGCACGAACTGGCTGCGCACCTGCTCCACGGTCCGCTGGCGTGGACGCGTTACCCAGGTGGTAGGCAACCTCGTCGAATCTGCCGGACCATTCTGCACGGTGGGCGAGTGCTGTGAGATCGTCGACTCTTCGGGGGCGCTGATCCCGGGGGAAATCGTTGGCTTTCGCGGCTCAACCGTGCTTTCCATGAGCCTGGACAAGCCGCAGGGCATTCGCTTCGGAGATCCGATTGTCACTTGGGGCGCGCGGCCGTCGCTGCGCGTGGGCCCGCAATTGTTAGGGCGGGTGATTGACGCCACCGGGCAAACTCTGGATTCAGCCGGGGACTATCGCGCGACGCAGTCGGTGCCGGTCGACAGCTTTGCGCCCGCCGCTCTGGACCGTACCTTGATTGACGAACCGCTGGCCTGCGGCATCCGCGCGGTAGACGGGTTTCTCACCTGTGGACGCGGGCAACGCATTGGAATTTTCGGTGGCAGTGGCGTCGGCAAGAGCACGCTCATCAGCATGATGGCACGCGGAACGGCCGCCGACCTGACGGTGCTGGCGCTGATCGGTGAGCGTGGCCGCGAGGTAGGAGAGTTCCTGGCAACGCTGGGCGAAGAAGGCCGGCGGAAGTCGGTGGTAGTGGTCTCCACCTCAGACCAGTCGCCGCTGCTGCGCATCCGCGCCGCGCTCGCAGCGACCGCGGTTGCCGAATATTTCTGCGAACGCGGAAACAACGTGCTGCTGGTAGTGGACTCGTTGACCCGTTTCGCCATGGCGCAGCGCGAAGTCGGCCTGGCCGCCGGAGAGCCTCCTACCGCCAAAGGCTACACCCCGTCCGTCTTGTCGATGCTGGCGCGACTGGTGGAGCGCGTCGGGCGCTTTGCCAAGGGGAGCATTACCGCGTTTTACACGGTCCTGATGGAGGGCGATGACCAGCAGGATCCGATCGTCGATACGGTTCGCTCCCTGCTGGACGGGCACATCGTTCTGGATCGCACGCTAAGCCTACGCAACCATTACCCACCGATCTCGGTGCTGGACAGCCTCAGCCGTCTGATGCCAAGTGTATGCTCGCGCGAACACCTGGCCAAGGCGGGTGCGTTGCGGATGTTGTTAGCCGCCTACTCAAGGGCCGAGGACTTGATTCGCATTGGCGCCTACCAGCAGGGATCGGATCCGACGCTCGATCGGGCGATCGCCGCGCTGCCAGAAATCAACAAATTCTTGCAGCAGGGCCCGGATGAATCCGCTTCGTTAAAGCAGACGATCGAACAACTGCTTGCCCTGCCGGGTTAATTATGGCCTTCCGCTTCTCTCTGGCTGCGGTGCTGAAATATCGTGAAAACATTGAACAGCGGGAGTATCTCGCCCTGGAGAAAATCCA
>Ga0335077_10008207_pt1 | contig 12955 bp, 12 predicted proteins | sample Lox_Sample_31_FD_207151 | JGI IMG/M metagenome (GOLD analysis project Ga0335077, IMG submission 207151) | Soil microbial communities from Loxahatchee National Wildlife Refuge, Florida, United States - Lox_Sample_3.1 | ecosystem: Environmental > Terrestrial > Soil > Wetlands | place: USA... | reverse complement strand
CGCATGCCCCTAGAAGCCGAAGATATGACCCGCATTCGAACCTCCGTCAGCCGACGCCGTCAATTTGGGGCAGCTTGCAGAAGGGTCGAGGCTTGCGCCATTAGACGGAAGTAATACGCGCCCCCCTGTCTCCAGCAGATCGAGTTACGCCTTTCAGAGGCATCCGCGTGCGCTCTAAATGCCATCCGACGCTTTACCGCAATGGTGCGTGTTTGCGTGGATCGACGAGTTTGGGAAACATACGGGTAAGATGGTAGCGCCGAAGCGAGGCGATCTCGCGAATCACCGCTTGCGGGAACCCTTGACGCACGCCGCGACTGTACAGCAGAAGCTCATCGAAGCACCGATCGGCCTGCTGCGGTTTGGACCACGCATCCGCGATTCGGTTTAGTACTCGAGGGAATCGGGCCGAGAGTTCATGCAGCTCTACTTTTGCGTCCAGTTTGACGAGCAAGCGCAACGCTTTGCCACTGAGTTGCGCAGATGGCTGCGGTGCAGTGGGCGTTGCTCCCGTCGTGACCTGCGGAATGTGCTGACGCAGTGCGCTGCGCCGATACCCGTGACCGGTGAGATCCATGTGCCGACAGTCTGCTCAAAGAGGGGGTCCGCCACGAGGGCGGGCAACACTAGCCGGGGAGATCGTCGCATACCAATCTACGCGAGCGAGCGCGCAGCCACAACTTTTGCCAAGCGGGGTTAGCGAATTGTGAAATAGCGCGCAGCGGCAGAGTTTGTCTCACCGGCTCGCGCGGCCGCAGGCACAATTGTGTAATGAGCGAGCTTGTGAGCCCCGCGGCCATCAAGGCAGCGATCAAGGCGCATCTTTTCTTCCACCGCCAAAGGCCGAATGCCTTCATGGACGTCCAGCTAATGCCTGGCGGGAAGCAGTCGATCTACGTCATCACGATCGAGGCCTCTCTCATTCCGCCGGTCCGGGCACTGCTCGAGGACCGTCTGGTGCGCGACTGTCCGTACGTCCAGGGATCGTTCCTGGTGTACGGTAACGAAGTCCATCGACTGCTCGGCAAATGAACGCGATCGGCGAGCGCACATCGTTGGTTGTCCGGATCATCCTCTGTATCGGTCTGGCCTCCCTGCCGGCGGTATACGGGCAGACCAATATGCCGCCCGTGCCCGCGTGGGGCTGGCCCTATGGCCTTGCGCCGATGCCCTACTGGGGCTACTGGCACAGCCCCTGTTACCCGTTCGCGTCCTGCGCCGCCTATCTAGAGTTTCAGAGCCTGGAGCGCCGCCGAGAGCGATTTGAGGACTTACGCCGAGAGGAACAGCCCCCGGCATCGGCCGGGGTGCAGACTTGGGGCGGCTTGGCCGCGGGCCGTGGTCCGGGTCAGGTGACAAGACCGACCGACGAGACCGATGTACAACCTGCCTACATCGGAAGTGGCCAGGTTCGTGACGAGCACCGGGGAAGCGGTGACTTCCTTCCCGAATTCTTGGACGGCAGAATACGCCCGTCGCGATAGCCAGCGTTGGTGGTCTCTTGCGTTAGCGGCGCGCGCGGCTTCTTCACAGTCTTCTTACACTACTTCGCATTGATTGGCGGCCGTCATTGGCGCATGTAGCCTGCGGCATGACTATCCGCGCTTCACGGTCGCTCCCATCCCGACTCAGCAACAGGGTTCCGCCGGTGAGGCTGGTCTTTCAACCGACCCTTCGATCGGTTGCGTCAACAAACGGAGAGCTGCATATGGCGATCACCCGTGATATCGCGGGAACTGCGCAGTGGCGTCCATCCAATAGGCGTCGGGGAACGATCGATGCTCCTATCGCGCGTGATCACCTCAGCGTTAGACACATCATCCTCGTATCGAGCAGCTTTGCAGCCCTAAGCCTGCTCGGGATCAGCACCGCCCTCGGCGTGCCGACCAGTTTCAACTTCGACACGTCGAACGGTTACACCCTTCAGCTCGGCAACAGCTATGGCAACGGCGTGGGGCCGGCGGCTGGCTCGGGGTCGTCCATCGGCCCCTGCGTCTCGAGCATCAATAACATTCAAACCTGGATGACCTGTGTCCTGCGAGCCCAGACCGGCAATAGTTCATACGGGGTCACGGTTAAGGGAGCGTTGGCGACGCAGACCTATAGCGGCGAGGGACATGTCGCCGGACTCACGTTGGGTACCTCGGATGGCGGCGTCCCGCACGCCGGTCACGATACGTTCATCATGAACGATAACTTCGGCGATTTCGGTTCGGCGACGCCACAGTTCACGATCACCTTCACCGGTGGCTATCAGGACAACTCGATTTCCTTTGACTACGAGATCTTTCCAGACGCCACTTGCGCTGCGGGGAGTTCTTGTGCCAACAGCAACCAGCAGAACTCAAATTGGCCGGACCTCAAGATACTGCTCGGAAACAGCACGACTCCATTCTGGAGCGTCAAGGCGCCTGTTCCTGCGCCGGGAACCGATCCGCAGGGCCTTGGGCACGTGGCACTTCTTTTCCCCTCCGCCGTGACCTCGATCACGTTTCAAGACTGGCCCGCGGAGATCGCCATCGACAATCTGAGGTTCAACGACGTTCCCGAACCCCCCTCGTTGCCCCTGATCGGAGCCGCACTTGGTGCGTTTCTGTTCGGCGTACACCGCCGGCGCTGCCTGCGGGGGCAGGCGGGTTTCGCATGACTCCGATCCAGCAATTCAAGAACAGGAGATCAAGTGTGATCCGTCGACTGTTTTTCTGCTGGCTGTTGCGGAGGCACAAGTGGGAGCGCATGAACGCGCTCACTACATGCGAGCAGTGTCCCTCGTGCAGTCTGATAAGGGTAAGTTACTCAGTCCTCTCTTGAAAAGCGCCTACCCCGGCGCGCGCAGCTCCAAGGGCCGCGGCCGACTGCCGCGAACGGGGCATTGTCAACGCGCTTCACCTTTCGAGGCGCACCGGCGCGAACGGAGCGATCCAGTCGATCGAGCAATACGCTCCACCGCCCGGTTCCGGGTCGGGGGAAGTCGTCGTCGAACCCGATCGTGTTCGCGGTGCGGATTGAGCACGCCAGCGCCTGGGTTCGTCCCTTTCCGGCGACTGTCCTGCGGCCGGACTGGAATGCAAGAGCTTTGTCAAAACGTCACACCATCGTGGCAGGACGTTTGCTACTAGAGAGCAAACTCACACGAGAGGAACCTATGCGCATCGCAATCCTAGAGGACGACACGTCTCAGATGGAGCTGATGAGCCGCTGGCTCCAGATGGCTGGTCATCATGTCCACGCATTCGAGCAGGGTGCAGCCCTGCTGCGTGCTCTCGAGCACGAGACGTTCGACGCGCTGCTGTTGGACTGGAATGTCCCGGACATCAGCGGAATGGAAGTGCTCAAGCGCGTACGTCAACAGTTGGGTTCGCGTATCCCTGTTCTTTTCAGCACGGCACGCAACGATGAGGCGGATGTCGTGTTGGCCCTGCATCAAGGTGCACACGGATATCTGGTGAAGCCCTTGCGGCGATTGGAGCTCTTGGCGCGCGTGGAGGCCGTGACACGACGCAACGGCGGCGAAAGTGCGCAGGCCCAGCATCTCGAGGTCGGTGAATTTCGAGTGGATGCCGCGGCCCGCAGGCTGCTAAGAAACAACCAGCCCCTGGACCTTACCGCGAAGGATTTCGACCTGGCGGTCTTGTTCCTGCGCAACGTCGGGCGGTTGCTGTCTCGAGGGCATCTGCGGGAAAGCGTATGGAACGCGAAGGCCGACGTGAGCTCACGGACTTTGGATACCCACGTGAGCCGCATCCGCAGCAAGCTTCTGCTGGTGCCCGAACAGGGGTGGCGATTGACGGCGGTCTACGGCTACGGCTATCGCCTGGAGCAGCTCTCCGAGCTTACCGCCCTGCGGGCCCGGAACGGGGACTCGGCCAAGGAGCCAGACCAACACGTACTTGAGTCATGACCGTCGGCCGGGAGCGGAAGCTTACGCGCTCTTTCGGCCATCTGTTCGGGAATAGAATCCGACGCGGTGACTTGCCCCCTCAACGCCGGGCTACCGCTAGCCTGGATTTAGCCGCGATCGGGAACACGCCGGGAGGCCCCGGCGCTTCGCAACGCTACGCCGCAAGTGGGAGGGCTTCAGGACCACCAATGAAGTCGACCGCTAGCGGCGACAGGCCCGCTGACGAAGCTTCGTAGAGGCGCAGCGGAGATCTTCCGTCCACCACGGCTCTGGCGGAGAACACGCGCGGCGCTTCGCCGTTGCGGGTGGTCCGGTTCGCTTCGTGGTGCGTGTGACCGTGCAACACATGAAGGTGTGGACAGCGGTCGAAGAGATCCGAGAGGACCGCGTGCTCCGCCAGGCCGTCGATCCATTGAAGCAGGGGGATCAGCAGCCGGCCGGGAGGATGGTGCTGTGCCAAGACCAGCGGCTGTCCAACGAGGCTCGGGTCTCCTGCGATGCCGGCGAGCGACTCGAGCTCCTCTGGCGCGATCGCTCCCGCGGAGCGTAAAGGCGATTGGTGGAACGCTGTCGACACCGGAACGATCGTCACGTCGGGAAAGCGCAATGCCGAACCAATCAAGCTCGTGGCCGCGTAAGGCTTGAGCGGCCCTCTCAGGGCTGCGCTGAAAGCGCCGCCATCGCTGTAGGCGTCGTGATTCCCCGGCACGAGGGTGACCCGTTCGGCCGGGATGCGTGACTCGATCAAGAGTTCGGCGAGTATCTCGAACTGCTCCAGGTGCCCGTCTTCGGTCAGATCGCCCGTGATGAGCAGGTGGTCTACGTTCCTCGCGCGGACTTCCTCCAGCGCGTCCGCGGCCCGCCTTTTTCGCTCGTGAGGGTCCAGGGGTCTGCCAAAACTCAAATATGAAAGTCGGGCGCGCGGCCCGAACGGCCGGTCCGCGTAACTATCCTCGAGTAGGTGCAGGTCCGTCAGCTGTGCGATCGTGGCCATGCTCGGTGTCATCCGGGCAGGAGGATGCGGGAGTGAGGAAGCTCATGCGCGCACCATGGCGAGAACGCGGTGCCACGCGCTCGGTTCGGCCGGCACGATGACGGAGTCGCGGCCGAGCACGAAGTCGTGGCCGCGCCAGCTGACGCGCCGGCTGGCGCAGGCCCTGAGCCAGCAGAAGAACAAGAGGTACGACCGCAGGATCTCGAGCGGCGCGACATACCAGCGCGGCGTGCCCCCGCGTAGCGTGCCCAGGGTGACGGTGGCGCAGGTCGTTTGAAGGGCGACGGCCACCAGCAAGGCGAGGCAGAGCAGTTTCGTCGGCACGGCCAGACAGGCCAACGTGGTGATCACGACCGGCGAGAGGGTCGGCTCGAGTACGAATCCCGCCGGCTTCATCACTCGCCTGATCTTCGCCCAGCGCGTGTGGCGCTCGATCGTTCGCCCCAGAGAGCAACTGACGTTTCGGTTGTCTACCGGCCAGAGCGACACTCGTACCCTGTAGCCGGCCTGAGTGAACGCCCTCGCGAGCATGTGATCGTCGGAAAGAACATGCGCCACATGCGAGAAGCCGCCGATGCGCCGGAGCGGCTCGCGCCACATCGCCATGGACTTGCCGACCGTGATGCCCCACCCCGTGATGGAAGCCGAGGCGACGATCCCGGGCGCGATGATCGCGCCGAGCTGGAGGTTCTCCAGGGTGGCGCCGAGGGTCCGCTCTCCCGTCCCTGCCACGATGCTGGAGACGGCTGCCACCCCCGGGGCCGACAGCTCGGCGACGAGCGCATCTAGGTATCCGGGCGTCACACGCACGTTCGAATCGGAGACCACCACGATGTCGCCGGTAGCGGCCCGCTCGAGCGCGAGCAGTTGTGCAACCTTCGGGTTGATGGCAGCGTCGGGGTCGGTGACGACTAACCGAGCGAGCCTGGGACCCACCCGCTCGACGAATCTGCGCGCCACGGGGTAAGCCTGATCGTCGATGGACGCGACGCCCAGAACGAGCTCGTAGTCCGGGTATTCGAGCGTCGCAAAGGACGAGAGGTTTTCCGCGAGCTCGTCGTCCATCCCCGCCAAGGGCTTCAGGATGGAAACTCGCGGGCCCTGCTGTGGCATGCGCGACGGCCCTCGTCGGCGCATCGCCAGGAGGAAACCGGCGACCATCGTCAGGTAAAGCGCTGCCGAAGCCGCCGCAAGCGCGAGCAGGAGACCTTCCACGGCATCCATGGCGGCGCAGCTTGACGTGTGAACATGACAAGTTCTCGACAAGCCTGTGAAACTTACGACAAATTTGGGGAAATCGAGGGCCTGATCCGGGTGCCCCTTCCAGGTAGGGCCGGTAGCGTGTCGCGCGTTCCCTAGATTCGAAGGTGTTGGAGGCGGCTGTCACAAAACTGCCACACGAATTCTGTAGCGTCGACTGCGTTCACGCTGTTTTCCGTCAGGAGCCAAAGTTGAACTCGAGTGACGAAGAACTGGTCCGGCGCATGCACCGCGAATTGATCGACAGCTACGACGAAGAACTGGAGTTGGACCTGGAGGACCGCACGGAGGAGGGACGCTATGACGACGCCCCGTCCGCCCGTACTGCAGAAGAGAAACAGCGTCGCCGCCAGTATTTCCGTGAACTGCTGCGCCTGCAGTCGGAACTGGTCAAGCTGCAGGACTGGGTGGCCAGCACCAAGCACAAGGTGGTCATTCTGTTCGAGGGGCGCGACGCCGCCGGCAAAGGGGGCGTCATCAAGCGCATCACCCAGCGGCTCAATCCGCGCGCGTGCCGCGTGGCTGCTCTGCCCGCGCCCAACGATCGCGAGCGCACTCAGTGGTACTTCCAGCGCTATGTATCGCACCTGCCGGCGGCCGGCGAGATGGTGCTATTCGACCGCAGTTGGTACAACCGCGCGGGCGTGGAGCGCGTGATGGGATTTTGCACGGACGACCAATACGAGGAGTTTTTCCGTACGGTGCCCGAGTTCGAAAAGATGCTGGTGCGCTCGGGTATCCAGTTGATCAAGTACTGGTTCTCCATTACGGACGAGGAGCAGCACCTGCGCTTCCTGGGTCGCATTCACGATCCACTCAAGCAGTGGAAACTCAGCCCGATGGACCTGGAGTCGCGCCGCCGCTGGGAGGAGTACACCAAAGCCAAGGAGATCATGCTCGAGCGCTCGCACATTTCAGAAGCGCCGTGGTGGGTGGTGCAGGCGGTGGACAAGAAGAAGGCTCGCCTCAATTGCATTCACCATCTACTGAGCCAGATGCCGTACCGGGAAGTGGAGCACCCGGCCATCGTGTTGCCGCAGCGCGAGCGGCACAAGGATTACGAGCGCCACCCCGTGCCGCCGGACATGGTGGTGCCCGAGGTGTACTGACGGCGATTGACGCCACCGCTTGCACTGTGGGCCGGGTATCGTCGGCCCCGGTCAGACAGCGACTCTGCTGCCGCTCACGAAGACGCGTCACTGGGCCTGCGAGGAACACGCAGCGAACCGGCAATCGCAACGGGAGGCGCGATGACAAGCGGGCAGAGGTCTTTTCGCAGGGCGGTGGGGGTCGCATTGGCGGGTGTGGTGGCAGCCGGTTGCACGACGCTCGGACCACAGGCCCTCGACCAGACCCGGCTCCAATACAACGAAGTGGTCAAGAGGACCACGGAAGAGCAGCTGCTGCTCAATATCGTCCGGCTGCGCTACACGGACACGCCCAGCAGCCTGGCGGTGTCGGGGATCGCGGCGCAATTCGAGCGCTCGCAGAGCGTGCAGCTCGTGCCGTTCTTCACTTCCGCCGGCGCGGACATCAACCGCAGTTTCACCACCATCCTCCCCGGGGCGGGAGTGCAGGGCGCCGATCGCCCCACCATCAGCCTGACGCCGCTCGATGATCAGGAGTTCACGCGCAAGCTGTTCACACCGCTGCCGCTCGATGGCGTCGTTTACTTGGCCAAGACGACTTGGCCGATCGCGACGGTGTTCCGTCTCTATCTGGAGAACCTCAACTGGGTGCCCAATGCGCAGACTGCCAGTGGCCCCACGCCGAAGGAGGCGCCGGAGGTGACCGAGTTTCTGCACGGCATGGCCGTGCTGCAGCTTTTGCAGGATCGCGCCGAGATCGTCTTTGGCGTCGACCAGCGGGAGGAGCGCCTCGGTGGTCCGCTGCCGGCCACGGCGGTCGGCGCACGGGACGTGGTGGAGGCCGCGAAGAACGGCTACGAGTACCACCCCGATGACAAGGACGCCACCTGGACGCTTGTCAAGAAAGCGCCGCACGCTGTGCTGCGCATCGACCCGCAAGCGCTCGACTCCCCGGAAGTGCAAGACTTCGTGCGCGTCTTCCATCTCAAACCCGGACTTGCCCAATATGACATCACGGAAGAAGCACTCAATCCCTTTCCGTCCACCTACCCGGCCGAAGGCGTCACCGGTCTCGATCTGGAAACGCGCTCGCTGCTGCAGGCGCTGTACTACGTATGCCACGGCGTCGACATTCCACCCGAACACGCCAAACGGAAACTCGTCACGGTGACCGTCGATTCGCACGGTCAGCCGTTCGACTGGGGACTCATCATGCGCAGCTTCTTCCGCGTGCACTGGGCCAAGACGAAGGGCAACGAGCCGCCGCCGGAGGCGCACGTTGCCGTGCAGTACAAGGACTACTGGTTCTACATCGACGACACCGACCAGGAGACGAAGGCTACTTTCTCGCTCTTGATGGAGCTCGCCCGTCTGGAACTCGCGGGCAAGCCCGGTCCGGGGCCGCAGCTCACCCTGCCTGTCGGCAGGTGAGCGGGATCGGGCTAGCCGCGGAGTCCGCAGGCTTCGCCGAAGTCGCACCATCGACAAACGCATGCGCCTGGAGGTGAGATGAATACCGCTACAGCGACCCCATTGTATGGTTCCGACGAAGCCGGTCTCGTCTGCGGGTATGTGTTCTCACCTGGCGGATGCGGACGACCTGTCACGTCAGCGGAGGCCACCGCGTGGCTGCGTGACGCTTCGAGCCAGGAGGGGCGCGAATTCATCTGGCTGCACTTCAACGCGGCGCACGTCGCAACGGAGAAATGGCTCAGGGCACATCTGGATCTGTCGGAGGTCTTCTTCGAGGCGTTGCGAGAGGGATCGCGCTCGACTCGCATCGAGCACGCCGATGGGACCTTGATCGCGGTCCTCAATGACGTGATCTACGACTTCGCGTTCGCCGAATCATCGCAGGTCTCCACGCTCTGGCTGAGTGTCGATGCGCACCGGCTCATCAGCGTCCGACGCCAGCCCTTGCGGTCTCTGGATCGACTGCGCGTGGCCGTGAAGGGAGGCGAGCCGTTTCCATCTCCCCTCGCGCTGTTCGTCCATCTGCTGCACGACCAGTCCGACGTGCTGACTCAGATCGTGCGTAACACGACCGCGAAGGTCAATGACATCGAAGATCACTTTCTCTCTGAGCGGCTCGAGCTCAAGCGAGCCGATCTCGGCAGCCTTCGAAGGGACCTGGTCAGACTGCAGCGCCTGCTCGCCCCCGAGCCTGCGGCGCTGTTCCGGCTGCTCAATCGGCCGCCCGCATGGATGCAGGAAGAGGAGACCCTGGAACTGCGGCAATCCAGCGAAGAGTTCTCGGTGGCGATCCGGGACATGACGGGGCTTCAGGAACGCATCAAGCTCCTGCAGGAAGAAATCGCGACGCGAGTCAGCCAGCAGACCAACCGAAGCGTCTTTGTGCTCACCGCGGTGACCGTGCTCGCGCTGCCCATCAACATGATCGCGGGGCTGTTCGGCATGAATGTGGGCGGTGTTCCGCTGGCCCAGCACTCCCATGGGTTCTGGATCGTCGTGGCGCTGGTCATGGCGTTCACGGCGCTGGTGGGATGGATTGCGTTTCGCAAGAGAGTCGGTTGACTCCGGACGGGGCGTAGCGGTGAGCGCAACGCTCGCTATGACCGCCTGCCGATGGTGCATGCTCTGGCCTCCTCCGGTACCCGCCGAGCGCGGGTTGCGGAGCTCGTTGACAGCGCTCTTCTCTCGGTCGCAGGAGCGGGAGGGCCGATGATCGCGCGGGCTCAATCGCGCTGCTGTGCATGGCACGAGCTCACTGCTCGTGAGCGCGTCTGGCTCGACGATAATCGGTTGCCCGCGCCAGCGTCGCTGATGATCGGTGCTTCTCCTCCGGATGCTCGCCATGCGCACAACGCCCGCTGAATCCTTAATCCGCAGTCTCCCCTCTCTGCGCTACTGGTCGCTTGTTGCGGTTGGGGTGTGGATCTTCACGGAAGCCTTGATGGCCTTGCTGCTTGGGCGCATCGCGATTGGAACGCCGACACATTGGCTACGGGGCGCGCTCTTGATCGGTGGAACGATGGGCTACGCCAGCGCGATTCTTTGGGTCGGCGAGGTCCTCGACGCTTCCCACTCCAGGACACTGTGGCTGCTGTTATGTGTAGGCGCCGGGCTGATCGCGTGGTGCTGCTTGCAGCCTGGTTTTGGGGGTCTCGATAGGCCACTCGACATCATTGCCCTTGCTTTGTTTCCGATCGGTGCGGTGACGAGCCTGCTGGCACTATGGCGCCGCGCATGGCGTTCGACCGACCGTGCTGTCTGGCTAAGCGCAGTCTTCTGGATCTCAGTGATGCTCGCGTGCTTGGAAGCCTCCGCACACGACGGATTGGAGCTGACCGCGATTCTGGCTCCTCTGACTTGGGATCGCTACGCCCTTGCCCTGGATGAGATCATCGCGCCGTCGGTGGCTATGGGCTTTGCTCGAGCGATGGACGGTCTGCCGGCGATAGAGGCCCCGCGCTCGGTAGCGAGCGGGACTCTATTGCTTGCCCTCGCATTGATGATCGGGCTGACCTTGCGCCTCGGACGAGCGCATGAGTTCCGGATGTGGAGGCTGTTATTCGTCCCGTGCGCAGTGGCGTGGGTCATCTATTGGATCGTACCCGTTTGCGGCCCATCACATCTGTTCCAAGAAGGCGGGTTTGCCGCCAGCACACCCGCAACGGCGGATGCGTCTCTGTTGCCAATCGTGATGCCGCCGCTCCCTCGCGACGGAATGCCTTCGATGCGACTCACCGGCGCGATCTTCCTGCTGTTGATCGCGGGCGCGCTGCGTCATCCCTTAGCGATCCTCGGCGGGACTGCTCTGTGCGTGGCCACCGCCTGGGTCACGTTGGCGCAAGGCGAGCGGTATGTGATCGACCTCGTCGTCGCGCTGCCTTTTGCTGTGGCGCTCGCCACCACCATCGCTCGCCATCGGCTGTACGCTTCGCCCGCCGTGGCGCCGTGGGTATGGTCGTGTATGGCTGTTACGAGTTTGTGGTTGGTCACGATTCGCGTGGCTCCTCTGTGGCTCATCTCGCATCCATGGCTGGTCCGGGTAGCCGCCGTGGCGTCGGTGGTATGTGCGACGAAGGGTTTCATCTTGGTGGTCCGGGCCCTGAGGCTGGACAGCGCCGCCGCCGTGGAGGTGTCGCCGGCATTTGCGCCCCTGGCGATTCCGACTTGGATCGCCGGCGTATTCTTCATGTCAGGGGTCGCCGGCCTGCTTTATGAGGTGGTCTTTTCCAAGGCACTCGCGGTGACCTTCGGTGGCACGGCATTGGCCAATTACACGGTGCTTGCCACCTACATGGGAGGCATGGCGATCGGGGCCTGGCTTGGGGGAATCCTCGTGGAGCGCTTGACGCGGCCGTTGCTCGCATACGTGGCCTGCGAAGCGGCGATCGGATTGTATGCGCTGCTGACGCCAGCGTTCTTTGCCGCCATGCAGAGGGTTTACGTGGCTGCGGCCACGGATGTGGAACCGTCCAGTCCATGGTTGACCGTGCTGCGCGTGTCGCTCGGTGCGGCGGTCCTGGGTCTTCCCACGATCGTGATGGGCGCGACTCTGCCCTTCGTGTTCAAGCATCTGAAGAGTCTGCACGTCTCGTCCGCCGATGCGATTGCACGCTTGTACGGGGCCAACGTGGCAGGCGCGGCAGTGGGCTCGATGCTCGCGGGATACGCATTCTTGCCGGCGGTCGGGCGCAACGGTGCTACGTATGTTGCTGCGGTGGTGAGCCTGATGATCGCGCTATATGTCCTCGAGCGCGTCAAGAAGGGGGAAGCCCAGCTTGGCAGCGGGGCAGCGGCGTCAGCCCCCGTGACCGGACTGGCCGGCGCGCCGTGGCCTCGATCGTTGATGTGGCTGGGCCTCGCGGCCCTGGTGATAGGCGGAGCGATCACGCTGGGGCTGGAGGTCATCTACATGCACCTTCTCGCGGTCGTAGCGGGCAACAGCGCCTATGCGTTCGCGCTGATGCTCTCGGCGTTTCTCATCGGGCTGGGTCTGGGCTCGGAGATCGGGCGCCGATTGCTGAGTCGGACAAGCCCCGTGCTGTTGATTGCGCTGGGGGAGTTTGCTCTTTGCGCGTCCATCGCTCTCACCGCGCACGGATGGGACGCCATTCCGAGATACTTCTCGTCCTTTGGTCTGGCGGCCAGTCCTCTTCCGTTTTCGGGGCGCGAGGCGATCCGGGCTTTGGTGTGCCTGCTTGTCATGATCCCGCCCGCCATGTGCATCGGACTCGTCTACCCCGCCGCCATGTCGATCACCGCACCGGGACTGGGAAAGTCGCGCGAGTCGCAAGGCGTGGGCGCGGCTTCGGCTTTGAACACCTTGGGCAACATCGGAGGCGTGCTCGTCACGGGGTTCGTATTGCTGCCGCAGTTCGGGTCTCTGCAGGTGATCAAGGCCTTCGCCCTCGCGGCCCTTGGGCTTGCCCTGGCCGCCGCAATGCTGATGGTTCGCGGGCGTAGACTCCTCGATTTGAGGCCGGGCGCCGTGTTCGCGGCTGCAGCCGCGCTGTGCTCTGCGTCGGCCCTGTACGCCTACCCGGCACAGTGGAATTATCAGGACCTTACGATGGGAGCCAATCTTTACTTCCGCGATCAGGGTTGGGGGCGCCACGTGGAACACGCGGAAAGCGTGTCCGGTGGCCTCACCTCGGTGGCGATCAGCGATGATGGCGTGCATACGCTGCTCACCAACGGCAAGCTCCAGGGCAACGATGCGCAAGGCGGAGAAAGGGTGGCCCA
>Ga0335077_10008206_pt1 | contig 12955 bp, 11 predicted proteins | sample Lox_Sample_31_FD_207151 | JGI IMG/M metagenome (GOLD analysis project Ga0335077, IMG submission 207151) | Soil microbial communities from Loxahatchee National Wildlife Refuge, Florida, United States - Lox_Sample_3.1 | ecosystem: Environmental > Terrestrial > Soil > Wetlands | place: USA... | reverse complement strand
GATGTCGTGGGCCCGGATCCTCTTCGACGGCGAGGTACGCGCGCTCTTCGCGGAGACCGCGCTGCTGCGCGAGGCCTGCTTCGCTCTGCCCGACGCGACCGCGCTCGGCATGCGCTTCGGAGTCCCGGTGCGCTCGGCCGAAGAGCTCATCTCCGCGATCGATCGCGCGCGGGGAGGGCACGGATGAGCTCGTCGCTCTACATCGATCGCTGGAGCCCGATTCACGCCCTCCATCCGCTCACCAAGGTGGCCGGCGTGGCGGCGTTCTTCGTGGCGGTCTTCTCGCTCGAGCAGCCGGTTGCGATCGCGCCGTTCCTGCTCGCCCTTCTCGCCGTGATCCGGCTCGCCGGCGCGACCGCGAATCTCGCGCGGCTGCGCGCGCTGGTGATCGGCATCCCGCTCGCGACCTTCGCCATCTGGACGATCGCCTATCGCCGCGGCGCGGTGCTCCTCGTGCTGGGCCCGCTCACCGTCACCGAGCAGGGCCTGCTGTTCGGCCTCGGCATGGGACTCAAGCTCGAGAGCTTCCTCTGCCTGAGCATCGCGCTCCTCTCCACCACCCGCGTCGAGGAGCTGACCATCGCCTTCACGCAGCTCGGCCTGCCCTACCGCGTTGGCTTCACCTTGACGCTCGCCTTTCGCCTGGTGCCGGTCTTCGTCGAGACCGCGAGCGTCGTCATCCAGGCGCAGCGCCTGCGGAGCCTCGAGGACGAGGCCAGGGGGCTCGTCGAGCGCATCCGGCGAACGGCTCCGGTGATCATCCCGGTGTTCATGGGCGCCCTGCGTCGCGCCGATCAGATGGCCATGGCACTCGAGATGCGCGGCTTCAGCCTGCCCGGCAGGCGGGGCGGCATCCTGCGCCCGCGCACCACCTGGCGCGATGCGCTCGCGCTTGCGGTCGAGATCGGTGCGCTCGCCGCGGCGCTCGCTGCGCGGCGTGCCGGCCTGGGTCTGGTCACGGGATGAGGCGGCTCCTACTCCTGCTGCTCGCGCTCGGCCTGGCGCTCGAGCTGGCCCGCGCACAGGAGGCGCGGGCCTGGGGCATCCGCACCCACGCCGCCATCAACCGCCGGGCCGCGGAGGCGGCCGGAGAGGCATGCGGCGGCTTCTTCCGCCGCCACGCCGCGGAGCTCGCGCGCCGTGCGCCCGAGCCCGACACGGTGCTCAAGGCCCGCCTCGGCGAGCGCGAGCAGATCCGGCACTTCATCGACCTCGACAGCTATCCCGAGAGCGTCGTGCCCGAGGACTACCACGCCGCGGTCGAGCGCTACGGGCGCGATCGGGTACGGCGGAGCGGGATCCTGCCCTGGCGGATCGACCAGCTCGCGGCGGAGCTCGCCCGCGCCCTCAAGCGGGGCGAGGAGGCCGCGGCGGTGGAGGACGCGGCATACCTCGGCCACTACATCGCCGACGCGACCATGCCGCTCCACACCACGCGCAACTACGACGGGCAGCTCACGCACCAGAGCGGGGTGCACGCGCGCATCGAGCGCGAGCTGATCGACGACCACCTCGCGAGGTACGAGCGGGCTCTCGCCGACGCGACCATCGCGCCCGAGCCGTGGCCGCGCACGGCACGCGCGCGCCGGACGGTGACCTTCGCGCTGCTCGTGGCGAGCGCGCGGCGGGTCCCGGCGCTGCTTCGCGCCGATCGTACGGCGGCGAGCGCCGATCGCCGTCACGGCGAGCTCTACCTCGAGCGCTTCGAGGCTCTCGCCGGACCGCTGTTGCGCGCGCAGCTGGTCGCCGGGGCCGAGGCCGTCGCAGCGAGCTGGAAGGGCGCCTGTCCCTCGCGCTGAAGGCTCGACGTGCGCTCCGCCGCCGAGCCGGGTGGCGTGGCGCTCGACTTGACTCGACGCGGGGGCATTCCTAGAGCCATACGCGATGTCGAGCGAGCGACTGCCCAGGCGGCGTGTGGCGATCACCGGGCTCGGCGCCGTCAGCCCGCTCGGCACGGGTGTCGCGAAGAACTGGGAGAACCTCCTCGCGGGTCGCTCGGGGGTCGCGCCGATCACGCGCTTTCCCTGCGACGACTACCCGGCGCGCATCGCGGGGCAGGTCAGCGACTTCTTCCCCGAGAACTACATGGAGAAGAAGGACATCAAGAAGATGGACCCCTTCATCCAGTTTGCGCTTGCCGCGGCGGCGATGGCGATGGAGGACTCGGGGCTCACGATCGACGAGCAGGGCGCGCACCGTGTGGGCTGCATCGTCGGCGTCGGCATCGGCGGCCTGCAGGCGATCGAGGAGTACCACTCGAACTTCATCGAAAGCCGCCTGAAGCGTATCTCGCCGTTCTTCATCACCAAGCTGATCGCGAACCTGGCGCCTGGGCAGATCTCGATGCGCTTCGGGGCGAAGGGGATCAACTACGCCCCGACCAGCGCCTGCACGTCGGGGGCGCACGGGGTGGGCGAGGCCTATCGTCTGATCCGCGACGGGTATCTGGACGCGGCGATCGCGGGCGGAGCCGAGGCCGCCATCACGCCGCTCGGCGTGGGAGGCTTCATCGCCATGCGTGCGCTGTCGACGCGCAACGATGCCCCGGAGCGCGCAAGCCGTCCGTTCGACCGCCTGCGCGACGGTTTCGTGATGGGCGAGGGCTCGGGCGTCGTCGTGCTCGAGGAGTACGAGGCCGCAAGGGCGCGCGGTGCGCGGATCCATGCCGAGCTGATCGGCTACGGCGCGAACGCGGACGCCTATCACATGACCCAGCCGGCGCCCGATGGGCGCGGCGCCGCCGAGTGCATGCGTCTGGCCCTCGCGGACGCGGCGATCGCTCCCGAGGAGGTCGGCTACATCAACGCGCACGGGACGTCGACCGAGCTCAACGACGCGAACGAGACCCTGGCGATCAAGCAGGTCTTCGGCGAGCACGCCTGGTCGCTCCCGGTCAGCTCGACCAAGTCGATGACCGGCCACCTGCTCGGCGCCGCCGGCGGCCTCGAGGCGGTCTACACCGCGCTCGCGTTGCGCGAGCAGATCCTGCCGCCGACCATCAACCACGAAGAGAAGGACCCCGAGTGCGACCTCGACTACGTGCCGAACGTCGCGCGGCCGGCGCGCTTCGCGATCGCCCTCTCGAACTCCTTTGGATTCGGCGGTACGAACGCCTGCCTGGCCCTGCGCCGGGTGGAAGGCTAGTGGGGCGATCGCCGGATCTCCCGTCGGGGCTCGCGCCTCGGGCGAGCGTGCGGTGAAGAGCAAGGAGCTGTTCCGTCGCCGGCTCGTCTTCACCGTCGGCAAGGGGGGAGTCGGACGCACGACCGTCACCATGGCCCTGGCGCTCGAGGCCGCGCGCCAGGGGCTCGACGTCCTGCTCGTCGAGCTCGAGGGCGCGCGCGGGCTCGGCGCCGCGCTCGAGGCGCAGCGCCACGCGCAGTCGCCGCCGCCCGGGATCGAGCGCCTGAGCTATCTCACGGTCGACGGCAAGCGGGCCCTCGAGGAGTACCTGAGCCTGATCATTCCGGTGCGACGGCTCCTGCGGACGATCTTCTCGAGCAAGATCTACCAGTACTTCGTCGCCGCGGCGCCCGGATTGAAGGAGCTGATGACGGTCGGCAAGATCTGGTTCGAGGCCTACAAGAGCCAGGATCAGGAGCCTTCCCGGCCGCACCCCGATCTGGTGCTGATCGATGCGCCTGCCACGGGCCACAGTCTGCAGTATCTGCGCATGCCGCAGGCGGCGCTCGAGACCTTCCCGACCGGTCTCGTCCATCGCGAGGCGGAGAGGATCGTGTCGGTGCTCGCCGATCCCGCGGCGACCGCGGTGGTCATCGTGACCACCGCCGAGGAGATGCCGACCAACGAAACCGTCGACATCCATCGCGGCCTGCGGGCGATCGGCCTCCCGACCACGCTGCTGGTGGTGAACCAGGTCCACCGCGCGCCCTGTACGCAGCGCGAGCTCGAAGCCGCCGAGGGTGCGCTCGCGTCGCTCGGCGCCGCTCCGGGCAAGGCGGACCGCGCGATCCTCGGCGAGGTGGTCGCGCGGGCGCGCGACGAGCGCGGCTGGGCCGAGATCAACGCCGCCAACATCGCCCGGCTCGCGGTCGAGGTTCCGATCCAGACGGTCACGCTGCCGATGCTGTTCACCGAGGAGTTCTCGCCCGAGCACGTCGTCCAGCTCTCGGCCGAGCTCGCCCGGCAGCTCGAACTGCAGGCCGTCGTACCGCGTCCCGTCCCGGAGCGTTCGCGACGGGTGCGTGGATGAGCCGTCGCGAGCCCGGCACGGGCGGCGAGGGCCGGCACGAGGCGACGCTGCTGCAGGTCATCGAGCGCCACCGCATCATCGTCTGCGCCGGCTCGGGAGGCGTGGGCAAGACCACCACGGCGGCGGCGATCGCGCTCGCCGGCGCGCTCGCGGGGCGCCACGCGATCGTCCTGACCATCGATCCGGCGCGCCGGCTCGCCGATTCGCTCGGCGTGGGACCGCTCGGCAACACGCCGCGAGACGTCCCGGCGGAGGTGTTCCGCGAGCTCGGCCTCGTGGTGCGCGGCAGCCTGACGGCGATGATGCTCGACCAGAAGGGAAGCTGGGACGAGCTCGTCGAGCGCCACGCGCCGAGCCCCGAGGTGCGTGATCGCATCCTCGCCAATCGCTTCTACCGCCAGCTCTCGCAGAGCTTCGCCGGGTCGCAGGAGTACATGGCCGTCGAGCAGCTCGGGGCGCTCGACTCGAGTGGGCGCTACGACCTGATCGTCGTGGACACACCGCCGAGCCAGCACGCGCTCGACTTCCTCGAGGCCCCGGAGCACCTGCTCGATTTTCTCGATCGCAAGATCGTCAAGTGGTTCGTCAAGCCGTACGTCTCCGCGGGCTGGTCGGCCTTCCGCACGATGAATCGCTCGCTGGGCTTCCTGCTGCACAAGATCGAGGATGCCACCGGCGTCAGCGTGCTCGCCGAGGTGAGCGACTTCTTCGTCGCCATGAGCGGCCTCTTCGACGGCTTCGAGGCGCGGGTGGCACGGGTGACGGAGCTCCTGCGCGACCGCGAGACGGCATTCGTGCTGGTCGCGGGTCCCGACGAGCAGGTCCTCGATCAGGTGGAATACCTGCTCGCGCAGATGGCGGCGCGGCGCATGCCGCTCAAGGGGGTGGTGATGAACCGCGTTCATCGCTCGTTCCTGTCGCGCGAGCGGGTCGAGCTCGAGGACGTCCCGGCGCTCGCGGCGCTGGTGGAGCAGATCGCGCGCGAGCCGGCGGGATCGAGCGCGCCCGCCGCGCTGGCCAGGAGAGGTCCCGGAGAGCGGACGCTCCCGAGACGGCCGCCGGAGGCGGAGCTCGCGTCCCCCGATCGACACAAGCTCGCGATGCGCCTTGCGCACAACTTCCTCGACCAGGAGAAGCGCGCCCGTGGCGACGCCCTGCGCATCGAGATGTTCCGCCAGGGCCTGCCGCGGGGCCTGCCGCTGGTGAGCGTGCCCGACCTGGCCGCGGACATTCACGACCTGCGCGGGCTGCTCGCGCTCAAGCCCTATCTCGCCGGTGCCGCCTAGGGGACACGGATGATCGCCGGCAGGCTTGCCCGGCAGGGCGCCGGATCCGCAGGTTCCGAGGGGACGGCAGCGCAAAATCCGGCTTCAGCTTGCCGTGTGGTGTCAAAAGCCTTACAGCGTTGTGACTTCGCGGTTTCGGAGCGACCGCGACCGGAGCGGCATGGGAAAAATCAGGATCGCAATCGCCGGAGTGGGTAACTGCGCGAGCAGCCTGCTGCAGGGAGTCGAGTTCTACAGTGCCGCCGATCGTCACCCGGGCGGCGAGAACGTCGGCCTCATGCACCTCGAGGTTTCCGGCTACTTGCCGGGGGACATCGAGGTCGTTGCCGCCTTCGACGTCGACGTACGCAAGGTCGGCCAGCGTCTCGACGTCGCGGCTCTCGCCCCGCCGAACAACACGCGCCGCCTGCATCCGGCGTTGCCGCGCTCGAACGTCATCGTCCAGATGGGGCCGGTCCTCGACGGGGTCGCCGAGCACATGCAGGAGTACCCGCCGGACGAGGGATTCGTGGTCGCCAAGCGCGAGCCGGTCGACGTCGCCGACGAGCTGCGCCGGAGCGGCGCGGAGATCCTGGTCAACTACCTCCCGGTGGGCAGCCAGCATGCCACCGAACACTATGCCCGCGCCTGCCTCGAGACCGGCGTGTCGCTGGTCAACTGCATCCCGGTGTTCATCGCCTCCGACCCGGAGTGGGCGAGCGACTTCGAGCGGCGGGGGATCCCGATCGTCGGGGACGACGTCAAGTCGCAGCTCGGGGCGACGATCGTGCATCGCATGCTCGCCCGCTTGTTCGCCGATCGCGGCGTGGCGCTCGACCGGACGTATCAGCTCAACACCGGGGGCAACACCGACTTCCTCAACATGCTCAACCGCGCGCGCACCGGGTCGAAACGCGTGTCGAAGACCGAGGCGGTGCAGAGCGTCCTGCCCACGCCGCTGCCGCGCTCGCAGATCCACATCGGGCCGAGCGACTACGTTCCCTGGCAGAAGGACAACAAGGTCTGCTTCCTGCGCATGGAAGGCCGCGGCTTCGCCAACGCGCCGATCGAGATCGAGCTGCGGCTCTCGGTGGAGGACAGCCCGAACTCGGCGGGCTGCGTGATCGATGCGATCCGCTGCTGCAAGGTGGCGCGCGATCGCCGGGTCGGCGGCCCGCTGAGCAGCGTGTCGGCCTACCTCATGAAGCATCCCATCCAGCAGCTCCCCGACGACATCGCGCGCGACCAGGTCGAGCGCTTCCTCGAGGGCGAGATCGAGCGCTGAGCGCGCTCAGGCGCGGAGCTGCTCGCCGGGGCCGACGGCGCCCGGGCGGCGCCGGCCGTCGCCGAGCTCGGCTTGCAGCCGGGAGAGCAGGCCGAGCCCGACACCGGCCCAGGCCAGCTCGCGAACCCGGCGCAGGATTCCGAAGGAAAGACCCTGCGCGGGGCCGAGGCCGAGCAGGGTGAAGATCAGCACCTTGCCGCCCTCCTGTGTTCCCGCCTTGGCGGGGACGAAGAACAGGATGCCGTCGATCGCGATCGACAGGACCTCGATCGCGAGCACGCGCTCGAAGCTCAAGGGGATGCGAAGGAAGTAGAGGATCAACGCGGTCTCGATGAGGCCGGCAGCCCAGGCGAGGAAAAAGCATGCAACCGATCGGGCGAAGCGCCGCGAGCCGGCGGCGTGGAACTCGGCGATCTCCACGTCGACGCGCGCCGCGACGCTTGCGAGGCGCGCGGCGCCGCGCGCAAACCCCATCGCCCGGAGTCCCGCGACAAGCGGAAGGAACGCACCGCGACGCTGCGCGAAGACGAGCGCCGTAGCGATGCCGCCCATCACCAGGATGACGATCAGGAGGTCGCGGCGCAGCGCGGGCGCGAGGCTCGAGCCGTCGAGCAGCAGGACGAGCCCGAGCGCGATGTAGAGCACCTGGGCGACCGTCTGCGCGAGCTTCGCGATCGCAACCGAGGCCATGGCCGAGGTCCCGGCCACCCGGTCGCGGAGCAGGCGGACGCGGATCACCTCGCCGCCCAGGGTCGCGGTTGGTGTGACCGAGTTGACCGCGTCGCCGGCGAGCCGGATGCCCATCAGCCGCGCGAAGCCGATGGCGGTGGGAGGCGAGGGGAAGGCATACCACCAGCCGAGGGTGTTGCAGGCGTATGCGATCAGCTCCTGCAGGACGATCGGGACGACGCCCCAGCCCACCAGGCGAAGGTCGGCCAGCACCCGACCGGGCCCGATCCGGTAGACCAGCACGACGAACAGCGCGATGCCGGCGAGGAGCAGCGCGCGCTCGGTACGATGCGCCCAGCGCGCAGCTGCGACACGAGCCGCCGGCTCGGGGTCAGCTGCTTCGAGGGATTGCGGTACGCGGTCCGTTGCCGATCACTCCCATTTTGTCGCCGTCCGCCACGCCGCTTGCGTGACGGATCGCGCTCAAGCTGCTTCGCGCGAGAGATACACCCAGAGGAGCGCCGCGCCGAAGGCGTAGGCCCCGAACGCAGCTCCCCAGAGGAACCACCCCAGGCGATCGACGAGCGCGAGGACGAAGAGCAGGTAGGCGAAGTCGCGGTTGAGCAGGGACTCGAAGCCACGCAGCAACGCAGCGCGGATCCTCGCGCGGCGAGAGCGCGGCGCCGCGCTCGGCCGCACGCGTTCGGGCTCGCGCAGGACGCACCAGTAGCCGACCCCGGCCGCAAACGCGACGCCGCCGAGCAGCAGCGCGAGGAGCGCGGCGTAGGGCCCACCCGGGTCCCTGCGGTACGCGGAGAGGCCGAGCCCGACGAAGATCGCCACGTGCACGATGTTGTCGGTCGCGACGTCGAAGTGGCCGCCGAAGCGGCTCTCCTGGAACTTGAGCCGGGCTACCTCGCCGTCCGAGCCGTCGATCACCACGGTCAAGAGGAAAAGGAGCGTTCCGAGCAGATCGAAGCCGTGGCTGCCGCGCGCGATGCACCATGCCGCGAGCAGGCCGGTTGCGGTTCCGATCATGGTGATGTGGTTGGGCCGCAGAGGCGTCTCGACCAGCCTCAGGCTCAGCCACTGCGAGGCGAAGCGATCCCAGCGTGCGAGCGGCCCGTCGCTCTCCGCCGTCGCTGCGCGCAGCTCGGCGAGCAGTCGATCCTCGGCCGCGCGTGCCGAGCGGTCGTCGCTGACCCGCACACAGACCGAACCGTCGATCGGGGAAGCCGGCTGCCCGGGTGCGAGCCGCACTCTCGCCTCGGCGCCGTTCGCGGTCCACTCGAGCAAGCGTGGCAATCCCGCGGCGGGACACAGCACGAGCCCTTCGCCGGCAGCGGGATCGCCGACCACCACGTGGTCTCCATCGCCGGCGCTGTCGCGGAGCCGGGCGAGCGTCGTGGTGCTGACCAGGCAGTCGCCGGGGATCAGAGCGACGCGGCCCGCGCCGACCAGGGCCTCGGCGGCATGCTGCACGATCTCGCAGCTCCGGGTACGGGGGTCGGCGGCGACCAGCTCTCGCAGGCGCGCGACCTCGCTCCCGGCCAGGATCACGACGCGATCGAAGCCGCTCCGGTAGGCGCTCAGGATCGTGCGTTTCACGAGCGGCAGGCCGGCGATCGAGCGGAAGCCGGCCTCGCTCGGCGTGAGGACGAGCGCCGTGTTCACGGCCGGGCCGCCCGCGAGGTCTCCGCGTCGCGGAGCGCTGGCAGCTCTTGCCGGTGTCCTCCGCTCGCGTCCGATCGGTAGGCGGCCGCGAGGAGATCGACGCACTGGCCGGCTTCCGCGAGGTTCGCGCCACGTTGGCCAGGGACAACGATCTCGCGACGAAATTCGTCGATGACCGCACCGAACCACTCGGGGTGGTGCGAGCCCGCCGAGAGCGACTCCGCGCACTCGATCTCCTCGCCCGCACGGCCGTGCCGGAAGAGCCGCAGACGAGCGTCGCTGAGCTCGATCTCGCCGTCGCGACCGACCAGCCGCCAGGAGGTGCGACGCTCGGAGCCCGCCCAGGTGAGCTCGAGCTCGGCCGAGAGCGAGGGGAATTCGATCGCGCAGGACGCGCTATCCTCGACGTCGGCGGAGAGATAGCGCCGCCTTGCGAGGCGTGCGCGGACGGAAAGCGGCCGCTCCCCGACGAGGGCGGGAATCAGGTAGAACGCGTGCCAGCCGTGGTCGACCAGGATGCCGCCGCCGGCAACGGCCGAGCGCATACGCCACTGATCGCCGACCGCCCGCGAGCATCCGTCGCGCACGGTCTCGAACTTGACTGCCGTGAGCGGGCCGAGCGCGCCGCCGCCGAGGAGATCCCGCACGCGCCGGAACGGCTCCGAGTGCTTCCAGTTGTGCACCGTGAACAGCGTGACGCCGGAGCGCCGGCTCGCATCGCCTACGCGCGCGAGCTCGGCCGGCGTGACCACGAGCGGCTTCTCGCACAGGACGTGCAGCCCGGCGGCCGCGGCTTCCTCGATCGCCGCAGCGTGCAGGGCCGGGGGCATCGCGATGTCGACGAAATCGAGCCTCTCGCCGTGCAGCGCCGCGGCGAGGTCACGGTACGACCTTGTGTCCGGGAGGAGAGCCTGGGCCCGCGCCCGCCGTTCGGCGTCCGGCTCGACGACTGCGGCGATGTGCACGTCGTCGCGCGCGAGCCAGGCGGGAAGGTGTCCGTGCTCGGCGACGTTGCCGAAGCCGAGGATCGCGCCGCGGAGACTCGGGGTCATCGCCGGTAGCGGCCGTCGCGTGCGATCTCCGCGAACACCTCGTCGAGGATGGTGACGCCGTCGCGCGCCTCGCTTTCGCTCAGGATGAGCGGCGGGTTGATGCGGATGCGGGCGCCGTAGCCCATCATGAGAAGACCGCGCCGGAGCGCGCCGAGGAACACCTGCTCGGTGATCTCGCGATCGAGCGGCTGCTTCGTCGTCCGGTCCTTGACCAGGTCCATGCCGATCAGCAGGCCGGCGCCGCGCACGTCGCCGACGAACTCGTACTTCTCCTTGAGACCGCGGAGCCCGTCGAGGAGGAGCGCGCCCACCCGCTCCGCGCGCTCGACCAGACGCTCGTCGAGGATCGTCTCGATCGTCGTCAGGACGGCGGTCGCCGCGAGTGGATTGCCGCCGTAGCTCGACGACGAGGCGCTCGCCTTCGAGAACGGCTCGGCGGCGGTGATCGGGTCGGTCGAGATGATGCCGGTTGCGGGGAAGCCGTTGCCGAAGCCCTTGCCCACGGTCATGACGTCCGGCTCGACGCCGCTATGATCGCAGCCGAAGAGTTTTCCGGTACGGCCGAAGCCGGTGATCATCTCGTCGGCGATCAGGAGCGCGCCCTCGTCGTGGGCGATGTCGCGCACCGCCGGGAGGAACTCCGGCGGCGGGATCACGTTGCCCGCGGTGCCCTGCATCGGCTCGACGAGGATCGCGGCGATCATGCCGGCGGTCGTGGCCTTGAGGCTCTGGCGCAGAAAGTCGACGCAGAACATCCCGCAGCCGGGATAGGTGAGCTGGAACGGGCAGCGGTAGCAGTCGGCGTACGGCACCGTGTAGGTCCCGCCCGGGAGCGGTCCCCACTTCTGCTTCCATTCGTCGCCGATCAGGCCGATGACGCCGCCGGTCTTGCCGTGGAATCCGCCCCAGAAGCCGACCACCTCGTGCTTCTTGGTGTACGCCCTGGCGAGGCGCAGGGCGGCCTCGACCGCCTCGGCGCCGCTGCTGAAGAGCTGGGTGCGACGCAGTGCCCCCGGGGCGAGCTCGGCGAGCAGTTTCATCAGATGAAGACGCGGCTCGGTGGTGAAGCTGCCGACCGCGAGACGCTCGATCTGGCTCTTGAGCGCGGCGACGAAACGGGGATGAGAATGGCCCAGGCTTGCCACCGCGACGCCGGCGAAGAAGTCGAGGTACTCCCTGCCGTCGACGTCGACGAGCCTTGCGCCGTGACCCGAAGCGAGCGTCAGCTCGGAGAGCTGGGCGATGCGCTGGATCCCCGGCGCGATGAGATCCCGCTCGGCGGCGTGCATCGCGCGCGACCTGGGCCCGGCCGCGCCGTCCGCAGGCAGGTGCGACGGCGCGCTCGCGCTCTCCCCCGGAAGGCTGGCGGTGCTCGTCGGGCCGGGCGGGGTCATCGGTCGCTCCGTTCCGCGAGCGTTTCCAGGCGCGAGGCGATGGCGCGCGCGGCCACGGCGCGGCAGCGCGCGAAGCTCGGCCAGTCGTTGAGATCGATGAGCTGCAAGCGCCCGTCGCGATCCGTCACCACGTCGCCGCCGTGCACCTCGAGGCCGAGAGCCCGGGCGGCCCCGGCCGCGAGCGCCTGCAGTCCGTCCGCACCATCGCGTCCAAGTGGCTCCATCGCGTCGCTCGAGGGATACCAGGCGACGAGACGATCTGCGACCGCGTAGAACTTGGTCACGGCGCCCGCGACGTGACGCTGCAGGACGATGCGCTCGATGCCGCGCGCGCGCAGGCGCGCCGCCGCGGCAGCGGCGGCCGCCGCGTCGCCGACCCGGACCACGTCGTCGGGCTCGGTGGCGTGGACATCGCCGCGCTTGAGCCATCCGCCGTCGCGCGCGACCCAGTCGGGCCAGGTGTCCCGGGCGCCGTCGCCGCCCGCCGGGAGCTCGACCGCCTCGGGCGTGGCAAGCCCGGCGCGGCGCAGGCAGGCGAGCAGGTGATGGCGGTGGCAGCCGAGGATCGCGGCGACCGAGTTGACCACCAGGATTCCTCCGGCTTCCCATTCGCGCAACCGCCCGAGGGCGCGCTCGCCCTGGCTCATGGTGAACACCGTCGTCGCCCGCGACGGGGCGACGAGCCCGTCCTCTGCGCTCTGCACCGCCACCGCGTGTCCGCGCGCGGCGAGCTCCGCCGCGACGGCCTCGAGGATCAGGCGATCGTCGGCGACCCTGCCGGGCGAGAAGACGCGCTCGCGGGCGATGCCGAGAAAGCGGCTCATGCGCGGTAGCCCGAGCGCAGGAACGCTTCGGCGGCGGCGACGTCTTCCGGACGATCGACGTCGACGCACTTCGGGACGACCTCCGCGAACAGCGCGTGCCCACGCGCGACCAGGTGAGCGAGGAACTGGCGGAGCGCCGTCAGTCGGGCCTCGCGCGCCGCGGGGATCTCGGCGAAGATCACGGGGCGAAAGACGTAGAAGCCGGCCGTGACCAGCGGCCCCGCCGCCGGGCCGCCGATCGTCGTGATCCGGCCGTCGGGGCTGGTCTCGACCCGCAGCGGCTTCTCGTCGTCGACGAACCGGGTCACCGCGAGGACGCCGTCCGCTGCGGCACGGCCGCCCGCCCGCCGGACGAAGTCGCGGACCGCTCCGGGCGCGATAATCGCGTCGACCGTCAATAATAGGAATGGTTCGTTTTCGCCGAGCAGCGGAGCGAGCGCGAACAGGCTCTCCATCGAGCTCGGCGTGGTGCGGTGGAGGAACTCGAGCGAGAGGTCGGCGACCTGCTCGCGACAGTGGGTCTCCACCGCCGCGGACTCCTGGTTGATGATGCAGGCCACCTCGCTGCAGCCGGCGACG
>Ga0335077_10008204_pt1 | contig 12958 bp, 12 predicted proteins | sample Lox_Sample_31_FD_207151 | JGI IMG/M metagenome (GOLD analysis project Ga0335077, IMG submission 207151) | Soil microbial communities from Loxahatchee National Wildlife Refuge, Florida, United States - Lox_Sample_3.1 | ecosystem: Environmental > Terrestrial > Soil > Wetlands | place: USA... | reverse complement strand
CCCCATGAGTCTGCCTCAAGCCTTTGCGGCCTCCCCCCTGTTCTTTATCCTGAGCTGTGCGGTCTTGGGTCTGATCGTCGGCAGTTTCCTCAATGTCGTGATCCACCGTCTGCCCATCATGTTGGCAAGACAGTGGCGGGAGCAATGTGCGGAGCTAGATCATGGGTCTGCGACCCAGGATCAGACCAAGGTCCCCTCGATCACTGGACCATTCAATCTGCTCGTACCACGTTCAGGGTGCCCCGTCTGCAAGACACCCCTCAGAGCGATGCACAATGTCCCGCTCATCAGTTACCTGCTGTTGAGGGGACGCTGTGCGTCCTGCGGCGCGCGCATTTCGCTTCGCTATCCGTTCGTCGAAGGCCTGACCGGCTGCATCTCTGCCGCGGTGGCCTGGCGGTTTGGATTCGGATGGAGTGTGCTCTTCGCCCTCGTCTTTTCGTGGTTTCTCGTTGCACTCACGTTCATTGATCTCGACGAGCAGCTGCTACCGGACTGCCTCACTATGCCGCTGCTCTGGATGGGCATCCTCTTGGCGCTCTGGGCTCCGCCCTCTGCGGGCTCGGCCTTCCTGTCCGTGGACCTCAGATCGAGTGTCATGGGCGCGGCGGTGGGCTATCTCAGTCTCTGGGCCATCTATCAGCTGTTCCGGCTGCTCACGGCCAAGGAAGGCATGGGCTACGGTGATTTCAAGCTCTGTGCCGCCATCGGGGCGTGGCTGGGCTGGCAGATGTTGTTGCCCACGATCCTCCTGGCGGCTGCTTCGGGGGCGATCGGGGGGCTGGCAATTCTGTGGGCACAAGGCAAAGGTCGGGAGACACCGATTCCGTTCGGGCCTTTTCTTGCCGCGGCGGCCTGGCTGATGCTGCTGTGCGGACACGAGCTCGTGTACCGCTATCTCGGATTGTTTCCGCCGCGTGCCTGACGCTGCGTTACTCCGCTCGCACGCGACGCTTACAAACTGAGCTCAGGCGAGATCTTTCAGCTCCTGCAGTGGCCCTATGTGCCTGGCGTAGCTACGCCAGCGCGCCACGGAGCCTCGGTAGATCTTTTGCCGCACCTGCCATGCACTCGCGGTCGCGACTGAGCGGCTTGTGGTGTGGAAACTCAGACACCGCTCATCCCAAGGCAGACCGAGAAAATCGATGATCCTGCGCGTCCACGTCTCCTGATCGGCGACCAGCTGCTCATAAGGCACGTCGAGAATCGTCCCCTCCGGCAGCACTGCGCGCCAGTGGGCCATGATGCGGTGAAACTGGCGGTAATAGTGGACCAGGTCCGATAAATCGAAGGTGAAATTCAGGGCCGTGGAGAACTGCTGAAAATAACACGAGAGACACGTATCGATCGGATCGCGCTGCATATGGATGATGCGTGCGTTCGGGAATACCGAGTGAATGAGGCCGAGGTATTCCGTGTTAGCGGGTGCCTTGTCGACGATGCGCTGTGCATGCGTGTCGCGACCGAGCACCTTCAGATACTCGTGGGCGAGTTTCTTGCGGGTCGACTCGTCGAGCAATCCTTGTCGGATCGCCGCTTCGTGGTCCCGCACGGCCCCGGTCCAGAAGGTGAGTTCGCCCGCACCCTGCGCCGCTGGATGTGAGGCGATGATCTGCTCTACGAGCGATGTACCCGAGCGCGGCATGCCGACCACGAGAACCGGCAGCGTCGAGTCCGATCCGCCGCTTCGCGCGCGCGTCACGATGTCACGCGTGTACACGCGCATCAGATCGTCGATGAAATTTTCATGCGCTTCCCGCGGATATTCCCTGACCAGGCCTTTCATGAGCTTGTTCGCGCGCTGGAAGTTCTCGAACGCCGCATCGAATTCCTCAACGTCGTCGTGATACTTTCCCATCGCATAGCGCAGATTGGCCTCGTTGACAGGATCGAGGTCGCTGCCTGCAATCTCCTTCACGCGCGAGAGCCATGCAGCGTCCCCCGGCGTCATCTTGCGCAGACCGACCAGCGAAGCCCAGGCGCTCGGCATGTCCGGATCGACTTCCAAGGCGCGCTTGAGATAGGTCTCCGCCTGAGCGAAGTTGCCCTCGATCGCAGCGATGCGACCGATGCCGACCAGAGCGTCAACATTGCGCGGCATCGTCTTCAGTACTTTCGCGAACTGGGCTTTGGCCTCCTGAGAACGGCCCTGCGACTGAAGCGTCGTTCCGAGGTTTGTCCGGATAGCCTCGTCGCTCGGCCGCAGCTTGAGAGCGCGTCTCAGGGAGTTCTCGGCCTTCTCCAAGCGCCCAGTTACGCGAAGAGCGTTGCCGAGATTGGCGTGTGCTACAGGAAGCTTCGGATTGATGCCGATGGCGCGCGTGAAGCAAATCTCCGCGTCCTGGAACCGACCCGCTTTGCACAGTGCCACTCCAAGCGCCTGGTGTGCCTCGGCATCGCGGGGCCTGAGCGAGATCAACTGCCCAAAGTGGGAGATAGCCTGCGCGTAGTCGCCATGCGTCATGCATTCGTCGCCCAGCCTGCCGAGATCCCGAGCCTTAAGTGTGCCGGGAGCGCTCACGAGCGCGGGTATCGTCGCAGCGCCCAGCGCAGCACTCGCTCGGTTCATCGAGACGTGCATCACCAAGCTCTGCGTGATCTCGTCCGCAACGTGCCGCTCAACGCCTTTCTCGAGCAACCTCCATTTGAAGGTATTTGCGAGCTTGGCCTTTTTGTAGAAGTTCAGCCGCAGCTTGCGAATCTCGGCATCAGCTCGGCGCAGCAGCTCGACCAATGCTTTGCCTGGATCCTTCTTTGATCCCTTCTTGCCCACACCAGAGTCGCCGACGGCCATACCGCTTGCAAATTGATCCGCCAGTGCGGTGCCGAGCGCAGTCGCTTCGCGTGCATTGAACCAGCCGAGCATCACGAGTCCTCTTGAAAGCTCGATTCAGCTGGGGGAATTTTACCGAATCCCCTTGTTGTCCGAGGCCATGCAGGGTGGCCAATTCCCGATTTGGTGAGCACTATCACAGTAAGACGTGCATCACACGGTTGGTACGGGTCTCAGGGGCGTCGCTACCGCATTCATCGTGCTCGCCAAACGCAATTTTCGCTGCCCACCTGCGCCATCGGCCCGGCGAGCCTGGAGCGTGTAAGCTGCGGAGCGTGACAGACGGGCACAGGCGAGTTTTTCGCGTTGGCCTCACCGGGGGCATCGCCAGCGGCAAGAGCACGGTTGCCACGCTCTTCGCGGCGCTCGGTGTCCCCACCATCGATGCCGACGAGGTTGCGCGTGCGGTCGTTACCCCGGGGACGCAGGTCCTCGCCAGAATCATCGAGCGATTCGGACCGGCCGTACTTGATACTGAGGGTGCCTTGAATCGCCGCGCACTGCGCCAGATCGTCTTCGCCGATCCGGCTGCGCGCGCAGACCTCGAGGCGCTCACGCACCCCGCCGTTCGCGCCGCCATGGAGGAGCGATCCAGCGCCGCGGGCGGCCGTTACCAGATTTTCGTGATTCCGCTGCTCCTCGAGACCGCCAACAGAAAGGGATTCGACCGCGTGCTCGTCGTCGACTGTGACCCGGAGCTGCAGATCCGTCGCCTCCAGGCACGAGACGGCTCCACATTGGAGCAGGTGCGCGCTATCCTCGATGCTCAGGTTTCGCGCGCGGTGCGCCTCAAAGAGGCCGACGACCTCATAACGAATGACGGGGAGCTTCACGCGCTTACGAGCCAGGTGGAACGGCTTCACCTGCAATACATACGGATGGCCGCCGCACAAGCGACACCTTGAGGTGCGCGGCGGCCTCCCCGTTTACGGCTGAGGACTGTGTCGCGCACAATACAGCGATGAGCGAGACCGCAGATCGAGCGCAGGAGACGAAGGCGGCGGCGCAGGACAATGTCCTGATCTTCGAGCAGCCGCTCAACGAGCGCATGCGTACGTTCCTGCGGCTCGATTTCCTTTATAACCAGGCGCTGTACCACAACGAGACACCCAGCCAGTGGGGCAGTCGCGCGGCGATGGCGAGCCTGCTGGATATCCTCGCAATCACGACACGCAGTGACACCCGCTCAGACGTATTGAAGGAGCTCGAGCGCCACCTCTCGATCCTCAATGAGTTTCAGGCCAAACCGGGCGTCGACAGCAGCCGGCTGCGAACCATCATGTCGAACCTGCTGCGGCTCAGGGCGGAGCTGCTCAATTCAGGTTCGGCGTTCCTGCAGCCGCTGCGGGACTCGGAGTTCTTGAATGCCATCAAGCATCGCAGTGCGATTCCTGGAGGCACGTGCGAATTCGATCTGCCCGACTACTTCTACTGGCTGAGCCAGCCCGACGAGACCCGCATGCGCACCTTCGGCGAGTGGCTCGGCATGCTGCGCCCCTTGTGCGATGCCATCGCGGAGCTTCTCTGGCTCACGCGTCAGAGCGGACGCGCTACGGAGGAGGTCGCCGAGGGCGGCGCCTTCCATATCACCTTCGAGCGGGATTCACCCTCGCAGCTCCTGCGCATCGAACTGCCGCCAACGCTCGGCCTGTACCCGGAGATCAGCGGCAGCCACTACCGGTGCAGCATCCGCTTCCTCGCGTGGAACGGGCTCTCGGCCCGACCGACCCAGGCCGAGACCGATGTGCGGTTCATGCTGAGCTGCTGCTCCTGAGGACGGCCTGAGGAGGCGGGCGCCGCCATGAGCGCAGTCCGTGTGAAGTGCCCCACCTGCGGACGCGCGATCGAATGGTCGGATACTTCGCCCTACCGCCCTTTCTGCAGCGAGCGCTGCCGACTCATTGATCTCGGCGCCTGGCTCAGCGAGCAACGCGCCATCCCCGACGAAGACCCACAGGAAGGCGGCTCCGAGCCCTCCGGAGACGTACCCCCGAACGATCCCCAATAGGCCTGGGCCTTCTCGGGCCCTCGAACCATCGGCCCGCGCCCGCTGCGTGGATCCGCTCCCGTTGTGACGGTGTGCACGGAACGCGAAGACGAGAGCGAGTTAACACTCATCAGACAGCCGACTCGGGCAGAATTTTTCCCATGCTGCAAGCCGTTCATCCGAGCATCCGCGCAAGACCCGTGATATTTCGCGTCAGGGCTTTCGCTCTGCACTTGCTGGGTAGCGCCAGCGTCCTGACCGCCATTCTGGGCACGCTCTATCTCGGGTGGTACCGCTGGCCCGGCTGGTATCTGAGTGGTGCACTGCGTATTGCCGGTGTGCTCGTGCTGCTGGATGTCGTGCTGGGTCCGACGCTCACACTGCTCGTTGCAAGCCCCAAGAAGCAGCCGCGGGTGCTGGCACGCGACGTTGCAGTGATCATCGTGGTGCAGCTGTGTGCGCTCATATACGGGGCAGGAACATTGTGGGAGGGCCGGCCGCTGTATTACGCGTTCTCCGTGGACCGAGTGCAGCTGGTGCGCGCTGCTGATGTACGCGCAAGCGAGGTCGATCTGGCGCGACAGAAGAATCCCCGTTTTGCGCCGGCGTGGTACAGCCGGCCCCGCTGGGTGTGGGCGCCGCTGCCGGCTGACAAAGAGGCGAGCGAGCGCATCGTGCTTGCAACCCTCACCGGCGGAGATGATGTCATTCAGATGCCGCGCTACTTCAAGGCCTGGGAACAGGCTGCGCCCGACATGCGCAAGCAGCTGAAGAGGGTCGATCAGCTGCTCATCTTCAAGAATGCCGAGCGGCGTGAGCTCAAACAGCGCCTGCAAGCGCTCGGCATAGCGCCCGATCAACCGGTGGGACTGCAGCTCGAGGGACCCGCGCGCTCCGCGCTGGCGGTTTTCGATCCCCAGACACTTCGTCTCAAGGCAATCCTTCGGGCGGACTGATCAGGGAAACTTGATCTTCCCCCCACCTCCACCGGCTCCGGGGCCGGGACCGATGGCCCCGCCGCCGACCTCCGGCACCACGATGCGGGAGGCGGCCTCACGCCGCAGCTCGCGCGCCTCCTCGATCGCCTCGTCCACCGCGCCTCTCACGGCATCCGGAAACTTGCGCAGGGCGTCCTCGAGGGAGGACGCCTCGAGGTCGAACACCAGTGGCAAGACACCTGCGGGCGTCAGCAGCTGGGTCTGACCCGAGTACAGCACGGCGCGTGTCGTATCGGTCGTCCCGTCGAGCTTGATCGGAGTCAAACGGCGCAGCGTTCCCGCCCTGCGGTCCGTGATCAGCTCCTCCTTGTACAAGCCGTTCGGATCCAGCTTGATGTCCGGGATCTCAGGTTGCGGTGCCATAGTGACTTACTCGGGGATCTGGTTAGCGAGATTGTAACAGGGCCGGCTGAGGCCTCTCGAGGAGCTCCGGCGGCCGATCCTCACCTCAGCCACGGCCTTGCAACGCCTCGATGAACGGGCGGTCTGCCTCGAGAATGTCTTCCAGCGACAAATCGGCGGGTGCAACCCACTTGAGCCGCTGTCCGTCGAGGCTGCGGGGTACGCCGGCGAAGCGCTCGACGACCCACATCGAGAGCTCGACGATACGATCCGGGTATTCATGCGTGAGCGTCAGGAGGTGGCGGGACGAGAGTGTCTCTACCCCGAGCTCCTCCCTCAGCTCACGCTCCAGCGCGGCCCCATCGGCTTCCCCTTCCCCGACCTTGCCGCCCGGAAACTCCCAGCGGCCGGCCATGTGCTTGCCCTGCGGGCGCTCCGCGATCAGCACGCGCCCGGCTTCATACAGCGCCGCCGCGACGACGCGGATGCGGGGTAGGGGCGCCAGAGCTAGCCCACGCTCGAGAGGGCCCCGTGACAGTGCTTGTACTTCTTGCCCGAGCCGCAGGGGCAAGGCTCGTTGCGGCCGACCTTGCGCTCGCTGCGCACGAAGGTGCCGGGCTCAGGTGGCGGTTGCACCAATGGCCCCGGTGCGGGACCGGGCGCCGCCGTTGGTGCTCCGATCGCGGAGGGTGCGGCGATACCCGCGGGGGTACGCTGGTGAGGCTGCGGCGCACTCTCGGCCTCGCCGCTGGCGAGGGCCGACTGAACCTCCGCGTGCTGCGCCTGCAGGGCGCGCATCAGCCGTTCGCGACGCTCCTCTTCCTCCCGGTCGACCTCCTCCTGAGTGCGAACCTCGATGTTCGAGAGCAGCGACACGGTCTCGAATTTGACCCGATCGAGCATCGCCGAAAAGAGCTCGAACGCCTCGCGCTTGTACTCGAAGCGGTAGTCCTTCTGAGCGTAGCCGCGCAGGTAGATTCCCTGCTTCAGGTATTCCATCGCGGCAAGGTGCTCGCGCCAGTGCTGATCGAGCTTCTGCAGCATCACATCCTTCTCGACGTGACGCATGATGGGAGCGCCCACGCGCGTGACTTTCTGGTCGTACGCACCATTGGCGCTGTCGATCACCCTCTGGCGCAGCACCGGCTCCTCCAGCTCGGGCTCCTGTTCGAGCCAGGCCTTCGGCTCGATGCGCACATTGAAATCCTTGAGCACGGCGTCGCTGAGGCCCTGCAGGTCCCAGTCGGCCGGCGAGGCCGTCTTGGGCAAGTATTGATCGACCAAGCCACCAAGGGCTTCTTCACGGATGCCACGCGTGGCGGCCGACAGGTCGTCCGTGCCCATGATCTCGGTGCGCTGCTGATAGACGACCTTGCGCTGATCGTTGGCCACGTCGTCGAACAGCAGCAGCTGCTTGCGCATGTCGAAGTTGTGGGATTCGACCTTGCGCTGCGCCTTCTCGATCTGGCGCGTGAGCATGCCGCTCTCGATGACCTCGCCCTCCTTCATGCCCGCCATCTGCAGCAGGCGCTTGGTGCGCACCGGATCACCGAAGATGCGCATCAGATTGTCTTCCATCGACAGATAGAAGCGGCTCGAGCCCGGGTCGCCTTGCCGGCCCGAGCGGCCGCGCAGCTGATTGTCGATGCGGCGTGACTCGTGACGCTCGGTGCCGACGATGTGCAGGCCTCCTGCGGCGACCACCTTCTCGTGGCGCGCCTGCCAATCACTCCGGGCCAGCTCGCGCGCCGCCTCGTCCACCTCCGGACCGAGGGCGGCGAGCTCGGCGGCCAGATTGCCGCCCAGCACGATGTCCGTGCCGCGACCGGCCATGTTGGTCGCAATCGTCACGGTGCCGGGCCTGCCTGCCTGCGCCACGATGTGCGCCTCGCGCTCGTGCTGCTTCGCATTCAGCACCTGATGCGCGACGCCCTCCTTCTGCAGCAATCCGGAGAGGAATTCCGAGGTCTCGATCGAGGTGGTGCCGACGAGCGCCGGCTGCTCGTGCTGCACGCAATCCTTGATGTCCTCGATGATGGCCTGGAACTTGTCCTTCTGCGTCAGGTAGACGAAGTCGGACATGTCCTTGCGGACCATCGGCTTGTGTGTGGGGATCACCACCACCTCGAGCCCGTAGATCTGCAGGAACTCCGGCGCCTCCGTGTCCGCGGTACCGGTCATGCCGGAGAGCTTCTTGTAGAGCCGGAAGTAATTCTGGAAGGTGATCGATGCGACGGTCTGATTCTCCTCGCGGACCCGCACGTGCTCCTTGGCCTCGATCGCCTGGTGCAGGCCATCCGACCAGCGTCGTCCCGGCATCGTGCGGCCGGTGAACTCATCGACGATGATCACCTCGCCGCCGCGCACGATGTACTCGACGTCGCGCCGATAGAGCGCGTGGGCGCGCAGCGCAGCGTTCAAGTGGTGCATGAGGCGGATGTTCGCCGGGTCGTAGAGGCTCTCGCCCGTACGCAGCAATCCCAGCTCCACCATGAGCTGCTCGACCTTCTCGTGACCCTCCTCCGTGAGATGGACCTGCTTGGTCTTCTCTTCCACGCTGAAGTCGCCGGGTCCGTTCTCCTCCTTCTGACGCGTCAGCCGCGGCACGAGCTCGTTGATGCGCAAGTACAGCTCGGTGCTCTCCTCGGCAGGCCCCGAGATGATGAGCGGTGTGCGTGCCTCGTCGATCAGGATCGAATCGACCTCGTCGACCACGGCGAAGGCGAGACCGCGCTGCACGCGATCCTCGAGCCGGTAGGCGAGGTTGTCGCGCAGATAGTCGAAGCCGAACTCGTTATTCGTGCCGTAAGTGATATCGCAGCCGTAGGCCTCGCGCTTTTCGGCCTGACTCTGGGCGTTCTTGATGACCCCCACGGTGAGGCCCAAAAAGCGGTAGACCGGGCCCATCCAGTCCGCATCGCGCTGCGCGAGGTACTCGTTGACGGTCACGATGTGCACGCCGCTGCCCGAGAGCGCATTGAGGTACGCGGGCAAAGTGGCGACCAGCGTCTTGCCCTCGCCCGTGCGCATCTCGGCGATTTTGCCTTGATGCAGAGCGATACCGCCGATCAGCTGCACGTCGAAGTGACGCATCTTGAGGGTGCGCTGTGCGGCCTCGCGCACCACGGCGAACGCCTCTGGTAGCAGCGCGTCGAGCGTGGCGCCGCCGGCTACGCGGGCGCGCAGCTCGGGCGTCTTGGCGCGCAGCGCGTCATCGCTCAGCGCCTGGATCTGTGGCTCGAGCCGATTCGCCTCGCGAACGAAATGACGGTAGCTGCGCAGCAGCCGGTCGTTGCGGCTGCCGAAGACACGCGTGAGCAGTTTCAGCACGAACCCTTACCTGAACTCGAAGGCCTTTTCCGGAACTCCCGCTCGAAGAAATAGCGAGCCTAACCAAGGAGTTAGAATAGCCGGTCGCCTCGTCGAGCCGGCTATTGTACGCAAATAGACTCGCTCGCGAGCAATCGGTTCGACTGCGCGCGAAAGGGGCCGAAACTGGAGCGGGGCTTTTTCTTGCGGACTCGAGGGTCTTTAATCTTCGCTATCGCCCGAGCCCTCGTCCGGGGCGGATCGTTCCTTGGCGGCAGCGGCGCGGACGGGCTTCGTGGGCACCGTCGCCCCTTGGCCGCTGACGAATGACAGCGGGTTGATCTGGCGGCCGTTGTGCAGCAGCTCGAAGTGCACGTGAGGCCCGGTCGAGTGACCGGTCGATCCCATGAGCGCGATCGGCTCCCCACGCGTGACCGTGTCGCCGACATTCACGAGCGCGCGCTCGTTGTGGGCATAGCGCGTGACATAGCCCTTGCCGTGGTTGACCTCGATGAGCGTGCCGTAGCCTGCGCGATTGCCCGCCCATGTGACCACGCCCGCCGCCACCGCGACCACCTGGGCGCCCTCGTTACCCGCGAAATCGATGCCCTTGTGGAAGGCTTCCCGTCCGGTGAAGGGGTCGCTGCGCTCGCCGAAATAGGAGGAGATGAAGCCCTTCAGGACCGGCCGTCCCTCGGGATGGATGGCCTGGTTGAGATTGCGCGACACCATGACGTTCTCGAGGGCGACGAGTTGCGCATCGCGCAAGTCGACCCGCTGCTCGAGCTGCGCGAGCGAGGCCGTGAGGTCTGGCAATGGCACGCTGCTGCCCTCATCAGCGCCCTCTGGTCCGCCGACCGGGGGCTCGTCATCGAAGTTGAATTCGCTGCGATCGATCTTGGCCATGTCGGTGAGGCGCTTGCCGAGGGCATCGATGCGGATCACGTGCGCGTCGAGCCGCGCAATGCGCACCGCCATGGCATCCACGTGTTCCTGCAACTGCTGCTTGAGGCTTGCGATCTCGCCCTTCTGCTCCTTGAGAACCAGCCCCCATTTGGTGGTCTCGTTGCTGCCGAGAGTGCGGCTGGAGCGCGCTCCGAGCCCCATGCCAAGCGCGAAGGCCCCACCAAGGATCACCAGCACGAGCGCCGCCAGCGCCGTCAGCGCAAGCGGATGCCCGATATCGAAATATCGCGAGCGGCCACTCCGGCCCTGTGAAAACACCACGACATTCATGCTGCGTGCTCCCGAAAAAAGTCTCGCGGCACACCAAGCAAAGTGCGCTGGGCTACTCTAATTCCTTATGCTACATATCGAGTCGCTAAGCGATCCCGTAGAGTAGGCGGTCCGCAGTCTGACATAAAACACCGCGGGAACCCGCAAATTTACCCTTGCGCCCTGCTGGCAACCCCGCTGTCATAGCTTCTTCGAAGCCGTAGACCGGTGGCTTTGCGTCCCCGCCTTTCGACGGGTTTGCCCTTAAATCAGCACATCGAATATGCCGAAGAACCCCCGTCGAAACAAGAAGAGAGGTGCCGCTTCGGCACGTAGGAGTTCACCGTTCTTGCGGCGCGAACATTCTGTCAAAGCTTTGCTGCAAGGATCGAGCCCGGTGCTGGGGGCGATTGCTGCCGAGATGGAGCGGCAGGCGACGTGGCGCACGTGGCTCGCGGCGCGCCTGCCTGAGACGTTGTTTGCACGCATTACCGGAGTGGTGGAGCGCAACGCCGAGCTTGTCATATTCACCGAGTCGGCGAGCTGGGGCGTGCGGCTGCGCTATGCCATGCCGGATCTGCAGGCCGAGCTCGAGCGCTTCAATCCGCGCATCGCGCGCGTACGGGTGCGCGTGCTGCCGCAGCGAGCTTAGTCGGCGCCGAGCGTAGCCGGCGCGGGCCGCGGGAGCCGCACGACTAGGCTTGAGTGCTCGGCAGCGTGGCTGCCTCGACGTAGGAAATCGGTGCCTCGGCGGGGGTCTCGAAGATCACGTCTTCCCAGGCGCTCTCATCGGCCAGCAGCGCACGCAGCAGCTTGTTGTTGAGCGCATGGCCGGACTTGAAGCCGCTGAACTCGCCGATGAGGCTGTGACCGAGCAGGTACAGATCGCCGATCGCATCGAGGATCTTGTGCTTGACGAACTCGTCCTCGTAGCGCAGCCCGTCCTCGTTCAGCACCCGGTAGTCATCGAGCACGATGGCGTTGTCGAGGTTGCCGCCGAGCGCCAAGTTGCGCGAGCGCAGCATCTCCAGGTCGCGCATGAAGCCGAAGGTGCGCGCGCGGCTCACCTCCTTCAAGAAGGAGGTGGTGGAGAAATCCATCGAGGCGCGCTGCGAGCGGCGCTTGAAGATGGGATGGTTGAATTCGATCTCGAAGTTCACCTTGAAGCCGTCGAAGGGCGCGAAGCCCGCCCACTTGCCGTCCTCCTCCACGCGCAGCGTCTTCTTGATCCGCACGAAGCGCTTGGGGGAGCGTTGCTCCTCGAGCCCGGCCGACTGCAGCAGAAACACGAACGGCCCGGCGCTGCCGTCCATGATCGGCACCTCCGGTGCGGAGAGCTCCACGATCGCATTGTCGATGCCGAGGCCCGCGAAGGCGGACAGCAGATGCTCAACGGTGGAGACGCGCACGTCGCCGCGTACCAGCGTCGTGCCGAGCCGCGTATCGCCGACGTTCTCCGGATGCGCCCTGACGTCCGCGGTCCCCGAGAGGTCCGTGCGCCTGAACACAATGCCCGTGTCCACGGCGCCCGGTCGCAGCGTCATCAACACCTTCTTGCCGGTATGCAGACCCACGCCGATCGCGCGGATGGAATTCTTCAGTGTGCGTTGACCAACCATTGGGACCCAAGCTTACCGGAAAGGCAGCGAGCACTTAAGTTAAAGGGCGGCTACCGTAGCACGGGCCCCAGCTCGTTCCAACCAAGAGCGTCGCAGTGCGCTGCCGCACCGCAAACTGCGCGCGCGAGCGCAAGGCCCGGCGAAAGGCCGCGCTCGCCGAGTTTGTTCCCGCGGGGCGGCATGGCTGCCGCCCTCGTGGTCGTTGGTTCGGGCCTCAGTCGGCCTGGCGGCGCAAGAAGGCCGGGATGTCGAGCAGATCCTCCTGGTCGGTATCCGCGCGCAGGCCGTCGCCCACGGCCCGCTGGCGCTGCACGGTCGGCTTGTCGAGCACCGCATAGTCGCTGTTCGAGAGCGGCTGAGCGCGTCGCACGACGCGCATGGGTGCATCGCGGGAGCTCGCCGCCTCACGCGTATTAACGGGCTCGCGGATGTTCGGGTGACGCGCGGGAGCTGCGGGCCGACCGAGCCCGGTCGCCACCACCGTGACGCGCACTTGATTGCTCAGGTCCGGATCAATCACCGTGCCCACGACGACGGTGGCGTCCTCGGAGGCAAATTGTTTCACAATGTTGCCAACCTCCTGGAATTCACCGATCGACAGATCCATTCCGGCGGTGACGTTCACGAGGATGCCGTGAGCGCCTGCAAGATTGAT
>Ga0335077_10008203_pt1 | contig 12958 bp, 7 predicted proteins | sample Lox_Sample_31_FD_207151 | JGI IMG/M metagenome (GOLD analysis project Ga0335077, IMG submission 207151) | Soil microbial communities from Loxahatchee National Wildlife Refuge, Florida, United States - Lox_Sample_3.1 | ecosystem: Environmental > Terrestrial > Soil > Wetlands | place: USA: Florida... | reverse complement strand
ATCCTGCTGCCCGTGACCACATTTCTGGAAAACACCGACTTGTTCCTCGCCTACGGCCACTACCACCTGCAGCTTGCGCGGCCCGCGGTGTCGGCTCCCGGGGAGTGCCGGAGCAACGTCGAGATCTTCCGCCAGCTTGCGCTTCGCATGGGCTTCGACGACTCCTGCTTCCGCGATAGCGAAGACGACATGATCCGCACGCTGCTCGACTCGCCGCATCCGTTTCTCGAAGGCATTACGCTGCAGCGATTGGATCGCGAGCATTCCGTCCGGCTCAACGTATCGGGCGGCGGCGAGCCGTTCCTGCCGTTCGCCGGGGGCAACTTCGGAACCGAGGACGGCAAGTGCCACCTCGATTTCGACGCGCTCGACTACCGGCCGCCGGTGGAATCACGGCACGGCGACGCAGCGTTGCGCGCGCGCTTTCCCCTGGAGCTGATCTCGCCCAAGAACGACGACAGCATGAACTCGACGTTCGGCCACCGCGACGGCGTGGACCTCGCTACGGCCACGCTCCACCTGAGCGCGCAGGACGCCGCCGCGCGCGGGATTTGCGCCGGCGACCACGTGCGCGTCTTCAACGACCGCGGCTCGTGCGCTCTCGTGGCCAGTGTCGACGGACGCGTTCGCGCCGGTGTGGTATGCGCGCCGGCCGTGCGCTGGGGCAAGCGCGCGCCCGGCCGGCGGAATGTGAACGCGGTTACCAGCGAGCGCCTGACCGATTTCGGCGGCGGCCCGACGTTTTATAGTTGTCTGGTGGAAGTGGAGAAAATCGGAGACTGATGACACACATTTACCGGGTCCGGCGGGGCGCCGCGGCGCGCCTTGTCCTGCCGGTCCTTACCGCCCTGCTGCTTCTCGTGCCCGCCGCCTGCAAACGCAAGAAAGTCAAAGTCGCGACCGACGAAGAGACGCCGCGTATGATGAGCGTCCTGAATGTGGCCGATCCGAAGGCCGACCCCCAACTGGTTAAGGGGTTCCACGGAGTCGAGGCGTCCGCGTGGCGGTGGACCGAGAAGCAGTTCACCGTGGCGCTGCGCCCCCCGTTCGGCTCCGCGCAGAAAGGCGGCAGGCTGAGCCTGAAGCTGACCGTGCCGCAGCCGACCATTGACAGGCTGAAGAGCATCTCGCTTTCGGCCGCCGTGGACGGCAGCTCCCTGCCGCCCGAGACCTACACCACGCCCGGCGATTACATGTACGTCCGCGACGTGCCGGCGAACCTCCTCGGCGGCGACTCGGTGCGGGTGGATTTCCAGTTGGACAAAGCCATGCCGCCGAGCGGCGCCGATATCCGCGAGTTGGGAATCATCGTGTTCAGTATCGGGCTGGAAAGTAAATGATCCGCGCGCGGAGCGCGGCCTGGTGGGTCGCCCCGCCGCTGCTCTGCCTGATCCTGTACTGGCCAGGTCTGACGGCCTGGTTCCGCGCCGACGATTTCGCCTGGCTCGGCGCGGGGCTCTACAACCGGAACGCCCACGATCTGCTGATTTCGATCTTCGGCCCAAGGGCTCAGGGCACAATCCGGCCGCTCAGCGAGCGCATTTTCTTCATGCTCGGATTCCGGGTTTTCGGGCTGGACGCCCTGCCCTTCCGCATCGCCGTCTTCGTCACGCACTTTGCCAATCTGGCGCTTGCAGCGTCAATTGGAAGGCGGCTCACCGGGTCGGCCGCCGCCGGATTGTGCGCGGCCGTGCTGTGGCTGGCGAACTCCTCCAATACTCTGCCGCTCGGCTGGACCAGCGTGTACAACCAGGTGCTCTGCGGCTTCTTTCTCCTGCTGGCCTTCCATTTTCTACTGCGGTACGCCGAGACCGGCCAGCGCAGCTATTACTGGTGGCAGTGGGCCGCCTTTCTCGCCGGCTTCGGCGCGCATGAGCTCAACCTGGTGTACCCGGCGATCGCCGCCGCTTACACGCTCCTCTCGAAGCCGAGGTTTTTCCGCGCCACCCTGCCGCTGTTCGCCGTCTCCGGGGTATACGTCGCCGTGCACGAGGCTGCCGCGCCCGGGCCGAAGACCGGCGGTTACGCCATGCACTTCACCGGATCCATGCTGCGGACGCTGGGCAACTACTGGACGTGGAGCGTCGGTCCGACGTTCCTCTACAGTCCTTTGGTTCTGCCCAAGTGGGTGCTGCCCGCCGGCGTCGGGCTGGTGAGCGCCGGACTGCTGTGTTTCGTCGCGTGGAAGCTTTCGCGCGGCTGGCGGCTCGCGAGCTTTTTCCTGGCCTGGCACGTGATCCTGCTGGCGCCTGTGCTCCCGCTGCGCGATCACCAGACCGAGTATTACGTGTTCCTGCCGGCTCTCGGGCTGGCCTGGATGGGCGGCTGGGCACTGGCGGAGGCGTGGCGAGCCGGGGCGGGCGCCCGATTCGCCTCGATCGCCCTTGCGGCCGTCTACGCTGCCATGGCTCTTCCGGCGGCGCTTGCCACCTCGCGATGGAGCCACGATATCTCGATCCGCGTCCGCCATCTCGTCGAAGGCGTTCAGGCCGCGCACGCTTTACATCCCCGGCAGGCCATTCTGTTGGACGGGGTGGATAGCGAGCTCTTCTGGAACGGCGTACTCGACCGCCCGTTTCGCCTCTTCGGCCTCGACGAGGTCTATCTGGCCCCCGGCAGCGAGCGCCGGATCGAGTCCCATCCGGACCTCGGCGACATCGCCGGCTACATCCTGCCATCCGGCGTAGTGGCCAGTGGGCTGGCTCGCGACGAAATCGCCGTCTACGACGTGCGCGGGCCGCGCCTTCGCAACATCACGAGCATCTATGCCGCCATTCCGCGCGACAATCGCCCGCCGCTGCGGGTCGATGCCGCGAGCCTGCTTGCCCAGTATCTGCTCGGTCCCGAGTGGTACCCCAGCGATGGCGACCACCGATGGATGCCGCGCCGCGCTACCCTGCGCATCGGAGCGCCCGGCGCACCGGGTCACAAACTCTACCTGAGCGGCGATTGTCCCGATGAGCAATTGCGCGAGGGGCCGCTCGACGTGACGGTCAGTGTCGATGGTTCGACACTCACGGCCGCGTCGATTCACCCCGGCGAAAACGCCTTCCACCTCGCATTCCCCCTGCCGGATCAGGTAGCCGGCAAAGCGGAGATGCAGGTCGCGATCGAAGTATCCCGGGTGATCCGGCCTGCATCCGACCCGCGCGATCTCGGCCTGGTCTTCGGCGTCATCGAGGTGAAGTAGTGGCGACGAACCGGTACACTTCGTACACCGGGCGGCCGTAGCTGTCCGGAATCGTCGCCAGGACCGCGGGACGGTAGCCGATGCCGGCTGCATAATTTTCGAGGCGGTCTTTATTGCCCTGAAAGAACTCGAAGTCCCGCGTGTGGGCGATGAACAGGTTATCGGAAGCAGCGATGGCTTTCGAAACCTGCTCGCGCGCCTCGGCATTCGCGGAGGCACGGGAGACCAGGTCGGAGCCCACGCGCAGCGGCAGTTTGCCGCGGTTCAGCAGGCGCAGGCTGTCCATGATGCCCCAGTCCACGCAATAGACTTCGCGGGGCGACGGTCCCTTCATGTAATCGGAGAGCCGGAAGATCGCGTCAGTCCAGTTCGCGGCGCCGCCGTTGCGGATCATCAGGAAGAAGTACTCGTTGGTCACGAGGAAGCCCGAGACCATCAGAACCGCCAGTGTGCCAGCGAGAACTGGAACCGCAACGCGTCCCAGACGCCGGGACACGGCGGCGAACGCGATGGCGATGACCATCTCGGGAAACGGCCAGAGCAGGATGGCATGGTGGACGCTGCCTCCGGCGTTCGCCGTCGCCGCCATCTGGACCCACGCGACCGCCATGGCGATCAGGGCGAAGAGAATCGCGCGCAGGGCGGCGCCGCGCGTCAAAGGCGTCATTATGAGCGCGGCAAGAAATGCGTACAGCAGCAGATTGTGCCGCGGCCTTCCGGCAATCGCCGAGAGTCCGGCGGATGCCGTCTGCACAAAGCCGTCCGGCTGGTGTGGTGCCTTGGTTTGCCAATCTTCCTCGGTCAGCCAACTGAAGAGCGCGTGGCCGTCGGCGGTAGCCATGAGGAGCCGGGCTTTTCCGGGGAGTTCCCGGGTATCGTAGGAAGCGTTGGAACGGAAGGTGGTGAAGCCTCGGTCCACGTTGTAGACGAGCAGCGGAAGTGCGCCCAGCAGAAAAGCGACCGCGGAAATAACGGCGTTGCGCGGGCTAGTCACGGCCAAAATATTTTTTTTGTAGACTGCCAGAGCAGCTACCAACATGCCGGCTAATATCCACGTCATGAGGGCCTTATCCCACATGCCCAGGCCCAGAAGGAACCAGCCCCAGAAGAGCCGGGGCAGTTGACGCGTCTGATAGAATCCGAGCAGTAGGAGCATGGCGCTCACGAGCAGCAGGTGCTGGAGAGCGACTGGTCCCCAATCGAAGCAGATGGTGAGGAGGTACAGTGTGTCGGCGGCCAGCAGTCCGCATCCGACCACGGCGGCGCGCTGTCCCGCGGCACGGCGCAGGAAGAGATAGAACAGCCACAGGCCGGCGACTCCGGCGAAAAGCATGGGCGTGCGTGTGGCGAGGATACCGGTTCCGGCCAGCAGAAAGACGGGCCGGTAAAGCAAGCTTTTCAGAGTCCCCAGATAGCTCATGAGCATCAGAGGTATGTGGGAGTGGCCGATTTTCACCACCTCGGCCGCTTTGGGCGGGAATAAAGGGCCGGCAAAGAGCGCTTCATCGTTCTGAAGGCCGAGGTGTGGAAGAAAGATCCAGCCGGTAACCAGGAAGAGAAGACAGCAGAGAGCCGCAAAGTAGCGGGTCTTCGGAGCTTGGGCAATCCGCTTCACGCAGTATTTTCGTGTTTGCTAAAGAGAAATGGTAGCATTTGGCCGATATAGGGTAAGGTATCACCTGTCCTAGGAAGTGTCCGGGACGAGTGGAATTCCGCTGCCACGCGGTTTGGAACGCCAATTGCTATCAATTCGCTCGTAGCCGTTGCCTGGCGAACCGGGAAGCGGCTGGGGTGGCCCCAAGGAGGGGGCCTGAAGTTGAAACCTTTGGCTCGAATTCCCGTCTATATGGATGCGGCTAAGAACGCGCTAAAGAAAACAAAATAAAGAAATACTCCGAACCGACTCAGGAGATGGAAAACCATGAACCAGACCGAACTCAAAAAATACAAAGCGATCCTGGAGGCTAAAGCGGCGGAACTCAATGCCGGCTTGCGGAACCGGGACGAGATCGCCATCGAAAAGACCCCGGATGCTATTGACGAAGTTCAACTTGCGGGCGAACGTGAACTTGCCATCCGAAACCTGGACCGCGAATCGAACCTGCTGCGCAATGTCCGTGGCGCGCTGGCGCGCATCGCGGACGGCAGCTACGGCGTCTGCCTGCACTGTGAAGAGGACATCAAGCCCAAACGGCTGGATGCGGTGCCGTGGACAAAGTACTGCATCACGTGCCAGGAGGCCGCCGATCGCCACGAATTCGATACCGAATCCAGCGATGCGCCGGACGAACTCCTGACGGCGGCATAATCCGGCAACGGTCTTCGGGCGCAGGAGCGATCCTGCGCCCTTAGTGTTTCTGCCGGTCCTGATGGGAATTGCGCCATAGCGCTCAACCGGTCTGCCCCAATTGAGCCTTCGAGTGGCGGATTTTGCCCCAATAGGACCAAGAACTCCGGTTAGAATGTACCCTATAGCTATGGAGTTTTTTCGCCGGGCGGATGGTGTTCCGGCTTCGCTCGGCGTCTTCCCGGGTACGTTTAACCCGATCACCATTGCGCACCTCGCCCTGGCAGAAGCAGCGGGCAGGCTGGTGGATGAGGTGGTCTTCGTCCTTCCTCGAACTCTGCCGCATAAGGAATACTCCGGAGCTTCTTTAGAGCAGCGCGCGGGTTTACTGCTGGAGGCGCTCGCCGCCCAGGACAGGGTTTCTATTGCATCGACGGCCGGAGGGTTATTTGTGGAAATCGCGGACGAGTGCCGTGAGCGGTACGGGGCGAGAGTCAAGCTGAGCTTCGTCTGCGGCGCGGACGCCGCCGAGCGCATCGCCGGCTGGGATTATGGCGATCCCGGAGCGTTCGCCCGCATGCGGGAGCAGTTCGACCTGCTGGTGGCCGAACGGGGCGGCAGATTCGGGCTTCCTCATCGGCCGCTGGACATTCCGGATGCGTGTAGCGAAGTTTCGGCTACGGAAGTCCGCGCACGGGTTGCACGGGGCGACGCCTGGGAGCACCTGGTGCCGGCGCCGGTGCGCGTATCGGTGCGGCGCCTCTACGGCCGCACTACTGGCTGACGATCGGGATGGTGACGATGTTGCTTACGTAGACGTCCTGCGCGATGGTGAGCTGCGATAGCGGATCGGTCGGCAAATCCGGATTCAGGTGCAGCAGCACTTTATAGACGCCCACTGAGTTGGGCAGAAGTGTGGCCGAAATGACATCGGCGGTCTTGCCGCCGGCGATCGAGTTCATTGCCACCGCCGGAGACGTCTCCGGACCGTCCGGTGGATACTGATAGCCGGTCTGGATCAAGGACTTGTTGTTGTCGTTGAGGGTCGGCACCCCCACGCCGGTGGCAAGTACGTAGATCATCTCGCCGGGGACAGCCGGGTTGTCCTGAGTCACCAGCGAATTCGCCACGTTAGCGCAGCACAGGTTGGTGCCGATCGCGGTCATGATCACACTGGCGCCAGAGTTAGCCGATGCGCCGTACGGAATTCCGTTACCTTCCGGACCCTGAATGCGCGCCGTCAGGAGGATGCGGTCGAACACGCCGGAGGCCGTCGCCGTCACTTTCGGATCCTGGTTGATGAGGTTTACAAGGGCGTCGCGAATGGTGTCCAGGGTGTCGCCGGTCTGGACGGTATAGGTGTAGCTTCGGTCTTCAATGGTGACGGTCGCGGCGTCATTTGCGTTGGCGGTTCCATCCACGGAGACGATGCCGGTGGCGCTGCTGGACGCATGGTACACGATGCCGGCCGAGGGCTGCGTGTTGGGTTGTGCGAAGATTCCGGGATTGGCGGAGACGATGGAAACCGCTACCGCGCTCGTCACCATCACGCTGCCATCCGGGCGGACGCTGCGGACGAACGCATTGATGCTGGTGGAGTCGCCGATCTCCCAGGGGATCTGGGCGACGACCTTGTCCGGAGCAACGCTCATGAGCGGCGCCGGGATGCCGTCGAAGTAGACCTCGGTTCCGCCGAGATCCGTGGGCAGCGGGTTGGCATTGGCGGGAGCCACGGCCGTCTGGTAGGCCAAGGTCGAGCCGGGATTCGGTACGATCGCCACCAGAGAGCCGGGAGCGATCTGGGCCGCGTCGCCTCCACCGGAGAGCGTGCTGCCGCCGGCCGTCACGGTAATCTGCGCCGTGGTGGTCGTGGTAGCCGCGGTTACCGTCACCGTGTAAGTGATGTTGTTGCCGTCGGTACCGGAGGCGCGTGCGGTCAACAGCACCTGGCTCGTCGGGAGATCCGGGGTCGCGTAGACGTTCGGGTCCCCGGCGCCGCTGTTGGCCGCGTTGATCGAGTTCGTCAGGGTGGTGATGATGCTTTCGATGGTGTCGGCTGAGGCGACGGTGTATGTGTAATCCGCACCGCCGGTCGTGGTCGAATTTCCGTTGCTGTCGGTGGTGGTGGTGCCGCCGATATTGACGTCGATCTTATCCCCCGCCTGGATGGTTCCTCCGACGGTCAGCGTGCCTTTGGCAAAAATGTCCAGGCTTGCCGCGTTGCGCACGCCCTGGTACGGCACGACGGTTTCGGCGATCGTGTACACGGTGATGCGCCGGTTGTACGCGTCGCTCACGTACAGGTTCGTGCCGTCCCACGCCAGCGACATCGGAGTGCGCAGCGAGTCCGCGGCGTCGGTGGCCTGGTTGACCGAACCGCCGATCTGGCCGATGACGTAGTCCGCCGAAGCGCCGTTCTGCGTGGGAATCGAGTTGAAGACCAGCAGGCGATCGTTGCCGCCATCGGCGATGAACAGGCGGTTGCCGGCCGCCAGTGCGAAGCGCGGGAAGTTCAAGGTGGAGTTGCAGTAGGTCGGGTAGGTCGGGTTGCCGTTGGTGTCCGTACCGTTGGAAACCGTGCACAGAACCGGAGTTTGAATGTTGTTGTTCGTGGTATCGATCGTAAAGGCGTTGTTGGCGCTCGAACTCACGAGATCGGGCTGTCCCACAGCCACATCCGCCGGCTGGCCGTTACTGGTCGGAATCGAATTCCAGATCAGGACGCGGTTGTATCCGAGATCGGTGACGAAGAGGTGCGTGCCGTCGGAAGTGACGGCGACCGGGTTCAGAAGCACGTTGGCCGTCACGTCCGTCTTCTGCTGGGTCAGATCCGGCTGCACGAACGTGGTGAGGTTCGGCTGGCCGAGCACCAGGTCGGCAGCGGCACCGTTCTTGGTGGGAATCTGGTTGTAAATCATCACACGGTTGTTCTGCGTGTCGGCGACATAAAGCTTGCCGTTCTGGATCCACACACCCTGGGGCCCGCGCATGCTCGAGGCGTTGGGGAGGTTGCCGGGGATGGAGGTGCTGCTGAAGTTCGGTTGCCCGATCACCACATCGGCGGGCTGATTGTTGATTGCCGGTACGCGATTCCAGATCAGGACGCGATTGTGGTCGGTGTCTGCCACCACGACGTGCACACCATCCGAAGCTACCGCGGTGGGCAGCCGGAGATTGCTCTGATTCGCAGTCACATTGAGCGTGGTAGTCGTGAAATCGGGCTGCCCGAGGACTACCGTCGCCCGTCCTACACAGACCGGACACTTGGAGGTGTAGTTGAGTCGCGCCGTGGGCGACGGCACCATGCCCGACAGGTTCTGGAATAGCAGCACGCGATTATTATTCGGCGACGAGCCCACCCGGTTCGAATCGGCGACGAACAGCGTGTCCGCCGCGTAGGCGATTCCACTGACCGCCCCGACGATGACATCGCTCGAATTGGCGTCCTGGGAGGTGAACGTCTCCTGGCCGATGACCAGCCTCGCAGCCTGCCCTGTCGTGAAATCCGCGGCAAACCCGCCCGCCGCGCACAAAAGTATGACGGAAAGACACTTCATGTACGATTTTGTATTGAACTTAAAGTATACCAAGCGACTGACGCCCAGTTGTCACACACGTGTGCCGGAAGCTCACGCCCAATCTGTGGAAATTCAAGTGATTGAAGTACATACGGCACTCGGAAGCGGGAATAGTGCAAGCCAGGTGCCGTTTGCGGTTCAGAAACTTAGACGGGCGGCCAGTTGAGCCGTGCGCGGAGGCCGCGCGCTGGAAATCACGCCAAAATCGCCCGCGCCGAGCGTGAAGCCGGGCACGTTGAAAATGGCGTGATTCAGCAGGTTGTAATACTCGCCGCGCACATCCAGCTTGATCCGTTCGGCGACTCGGAAGGTCTTTTCCAGCGTCGCGTCGGTGGTCACGACCGGCGCGGCACGCAGACCACCCCGAGGGGAGTTCCCGAACGTCAAGGGCGTCGGGTTCACGAACACTGCCGTGTTGAACCACTGACTCACCGTGCGGCCAGCATCGGGCAGATTGGGATCGCCCACCAGGTTCGGCCGGAGCGAACCGGCGGGAAACGCATTGGCCGTGTTGGCCGCGGTGATCACCGTGAAGGTCGGGCCGGATTCGGCCGTCTGCAGGACGCCGATTCTCCAACCGCCCAGGACCGCCTTCAGTGCGCGGTTTCCCTTGAATCCGCGCACCTCGTATAGGGCCTCCACCACCACCCGGTGCGGCACGTCGCTTCCGCTCCTTCCCTTGTCCAACCGCCGGTTGTAGGCATCCATGTAGCTCCCTGTTGTGCCGAACTCGTTCGCCGCTTCGACGTCGTCCAGGAACTTTGAGAACGTGTAATGCGCCAGAAACGACCATCCGCCGCTCATGCGTTTTTCGGCGCGCACGAAGCCCCCGTGATAGGTGGAGTTGCCGATCGACGGGTTGATCCATGTAACGTTGCTGAATTGCGGAAACGGCCGTGCCAGTTGGGCATTGCCAGAGGTCATGAGCTGCGGCGGCACCTGGTCCAGAGTGAGATCGTTGGCAGTCAGGTGATGGCTCACGTTGCCGATGTAGCCCACCTCCAGCAACACATCGCCTGCGACCTCGCGTTGCACGCTCAGGTTGTACTGATACGAGATCGGAGCCACCTGGCCTGGATTGAAGTACGACACCGCGGTATTCGGCTTCTGCCCCAACGGGACGGCCCCGAAGGCCGGCGTCAACGGCTGCTGCGCCGCGGCTGGAAATCCGTTTCGCAGCTCCAAGACGCTCTGCGTCTCGGCCTGCGCCACGGTGTAACTGGCCGAAGTGCCAAAACCGAGCGAAGCGACGTCGCCGATGGTATTGCTCACAGTGGGACCGTAAAAGATTCCCGCCCCACCACGAATCACCGTGTCCCGCTTTCCGGGCAGACGGTAGGCGAACCCCAGCCGTGGACCGATGTTGTTCCAATCGGTGCGGAACGCTCGCGTGGGCGTGCCGTTCACGCCGGCGAAGGTCACTATCCCGGGCGTTCCGGAAACGGGATTGATGGCCAGCGGATCGAACGAGTTCATCTTGTTGCCCACCACATAACGCGGGAACTCGACCTCGTAGCGCACCCCGGCATTGATCGTCAGGCGGCCGGTCAGGCGCCAGTCGTCCTGCGCGTAGACCGCCAGGTAGGAAGCGCGCGACGGAATCTTGTCGGACACCTGAATGCTGGCCGCATTGACCTCGCCGAGCAGGAAACTGGCCAGCGCGTTGCCGCTGGTGGACGAGGAGCCCGGCAGGTCGGTGATGAGCGGGCTGGCGGTGAAGCTGCCCGCCGAACCGCGGTCGCGAATCTCGTCGTTGGCGCCTTCTCGGTATTCCGCTCCGAACTTCCAGGAGTGCTTTCCGTGAAAATACGAAAGCGACTCCAGAAACTGCTGGTCCACGATCGGCGTTTGGAAGCGATAAACCATGGAGGGATTGCCCAGCGCCGCCCCGGTGCTGGGAATCGTCACGTTGCCGGCGACGAATCCCGCCGGGACGCCGTAGCCGGGGATGGTGAAGGCAGGAAACGCGGCGCCGGTCACGCCGGTCAAGCCGATCTTGATGGCATAGTCATCGCCGTAGCCGGGGCGGGTTTCCAGGAATTTGCGACGCAGATACGTGTAGCGGAGGTCGTTGGTGAGCGACGGGCTGAAGATGTGCGTGTAGGAGCCCAGCATGCTCTGCACGCGTACGTCGGTGATATCCGCCAGCGGGTCAGCGGCTGGTATTCCGTAGGTGCCGCTGTTGTACGTATTGGCGTCGTTGATGTAGTAGCGCGCGGTCACCAGGTCCGATGGACGGAACTGATGATCCAGCCGGCCGACAACAATATTGCGATTCAGATCGCTCGGGCCGCTGCCGGTGAAGTTGTTCGCATTGGTGGCGGTGCCCGTGCGGTTGGGCAGCGGGAAGTAGCTCATCGCGGCCAGCGCCACGGGATCGAAGCGCTGCGCGGGAATCACGTTGCCGGGGAACGGCTGTCGGGTGGCAGCGTTAGACCCCGTAGACGGATCGCAGATCGGAATGAACTTGCCCGATGTGCTGCGCAGGTCGGAGAAATCACCTTGGCGGTTGAGCAGCGTGGGTACGGTCGAGGTCGTGGTGAAACTGGTCAACTGCCGAGTCTGCTCCCAGGTGACGAAGAAATGAGTCTTGTCCTTGCGGATGGGGCCGCCGAGCGTGCCCCCATATTGATTGAGGCGCACCGGGGCGCGGCTGGCGGAGAAGAAGTTGCGCGCGTTGAAGACGTCATTCTGGAGCGATTCGAACAGGCTGCCGTGGTACTGGTTGGTGCCGGAGCGCGTCGACATGGCCACGATGCCGCCAGTCGAGTGGCCGTACTCCGCGGAGTAAGTGTTGGCCACCACGCGGAACTCCTGCATGGCATCAACGGGGAGGCTGGTCAGTTGTTGCGGACGGGTCAGCCCGACAGCGTTTGACACGTTGCCGCCATCGAGGGTGAAGTTCTGATTGCGCGCGCGACCGCCGGCCACGCTGAAGACAGGGTAGTTCTCGGCCGTACCCGCGCCAGTATCGATCATGACCACGCCGGGCGCCAGGGATGCCAGCGAAGAAGCCGAGCGGTTGGGCAGTGGCAGGCCGCCCAGCATGTCCCGGGTGACAACCTGCGCCACCGTGGACGTTTGGGATTCAGTCAGAGGCGCCGCCTCGGTGACGTTCACGGTCTCGCTGGCGGCCCCGACCTCGAGAACAAAGTCGAGCCCGGCCACTTCGCCCACCTCCAACGCCACAGGACCCCGAACCAGTTTCTGGAAACCGTCAGCCTCTACCTCGACCCGGTAGGGTCCCGGAACCAGCGAACCCGCGCGGAACAAGCCCGCGTCATTGGTCAATGTACTCAGCGCCCCGCCGGTTTGCTGGTTACTGATTTTGACCTTGGCAAGGGGAATGCTGGCGCCGCTCTTATCTTTGACGGCGCCGAAGATGGTGGTGGTGCCGCTCTGAGCCATCGCGAGCACCGGCAGCATCCAGCCGATAGTCAGGAATCTAGATATCATAAAATCCCCTAATGCCTATCGAGAATAGTATGATTATCTTGGGCCGTCAAGGACCAAAGTGCCGCGACCGAGTACTACGGGTTACCCTAGCCATATGAACCGCCGCAGTTTTCTCCGGACCGTATCCGCCGCGGGCACGGCCCTGCTGCCTACTCGGGCTGCAGAAGTCCCTGTCAAGCTAGGCTTCGACACGTATTCGCTCCGAGCGTTCAAGTGGAAGGGCACCCAACTTCTCGACTATGCGGCATCGCAGAAACTGGACACGATTCAGTTCTCCGCGCTGGAGGACTACGGCCCGCTCGACGCCGAGAACCTGGGCAGGGTCAAGGACAACGCGGCGCGCCTGCACATGACCATCGACAGCGGCATGGGCTGCATTTGCGAAACCAGCAGGAGTTTTGCGAAGAACGGGCGCCCGGCACGCGAGCAACTGCTGGCCGGATTGCG
>Ga0335077_10008202_pt1 | contig 12961 bp, 8 predicted proteins | sample Lox_Sample_31_FD_207151 | JGI IMG/M metagenome (GOLD analysis project Ga0335077, IMG submission 207151) | Soil microbial communities from Loxahatchee National Wildlife Refuge, Florida, United States - Lox_Sample_3.1 | ecosystem: Environmental > Terrestrial > Soil > Wetlands | place: USA: Florida... | reverse complement strand
AGGCAGCGCCTCGCGCTCAGGCCCGTCCCAGCACCCGGGAGATCGCCAGCGACAGCTCGTCGAAGGCGGAGATCTTCTGGCCGAGGCGTTTGCGCCCTGAGGCGGTGATCGTGTAGTAGCGCGCGCGGCGGCCGGTGGGCGACCTGGCCCACGCCGAGGTGACCCAGCCCTCGCGCTGCAGCCGCTCGAGGGCGGGATAGAGCGACCCCTGTTCCATCCGGAGCAGCTCATTCGAGGACCGTTCGATGTGGCGGGCGATGGCGTAGCCGTGCAGCCGCCCGAGGGTGAGCGTCTGGAGGATGAGCAGGTCCATCGTTCCGGCGAGGAGCTCGGTGCGGGTTCTGCGCTTGGCCGGCATGACAGGTAGGATGGCTTCCTATCTATAGGAAGTCAAGCTACCTATGAGCAGCCAGCCAGTCCCCGCGGCCGGCATCGCGGGCGGGCGGCCTCGAGGATTGCGGCCTCGGCCGCCATGGGCTATACCTGCGCTCCATTCCGCGCCATTGATCCGGAAACGCTCGATGATCCCTTCAACTAGACTGCAGCGACTGGTCGCGGGCGTGGCGGCTCTGCTCTGCGCCACGACCGGAGCGGTCACGGCACAGGCCCACCGATCCGTGGATCTGGGGGCCGCCAGATCCCTGATCGCCCGGGTAGTCCCGAGGAGCGCCGCCCAGTTCGACGTGGCCGCGATCCCGGACAGCGCTGGCCGCGACCTGTTCGAAGTGGACTCCCGAGGCGGGAAGATCATGCTCCGGGGCTCGTCCGGCGTGGCCATCGCCTCCGCGCTCAACTGGTACCTGGAGCACGTCGCCGCCGTCAACGCTTCGCTTCCACTCACGCCGATCGTGCTCCGCATGCCGCTTCCCCGCGTGCCGGTCCCGGTGCGGATCACGACGCCGTACCGCATCCGCTACTTCTTCAACTATTGCACCTTCTCCTACTCGATGGCGTGGTGGAACTGGAACGACTGGCAGCGGATGATCGACTGGATGGCGCTCAAGGGGATCAACGCCCCGCTCGCCGTCACCGGGCAGGAGGGGGTTTGGCGACTGGTGCTCGGCGACCTCGGACTGAGCCATCAGCAGGTCGCCGACTTCCTGGTCGGGCCGGCCTACCTGCCCTGGGGCTGGATGGCGAACATCGATGGTCTCGGCGGGCCGCTTCCCGACAGTTGGATCGACAGCCACATCACGCTGGAGCAGCAGATCCTCGCCCGGGAGCGGTCGCTCGGGATGACACCGGTGCTGCAGGGCTTCACCGGGCACGTGCCTCAGTCAATCACCCAGGTATACCCCGGCGCGGTCATCCACCAGACGGGCAACTGGTCCGCGGGCTTCTCCGGCACCTGGTTCCTCGATCCCCAGGACTCGCTCTTTCAGCTCATCGGCCGCCGGTTCATCGAGCGCCAGACCGAGCTGTTCGGCACCGACCACCTGTACGCCGCCGATCCGTTCAACGAAATCAATCCGCCGTCCAATGACTCGACCTTTCTGGCGGGAATGGGCCGCGCCATCTACGCCGCGATGCAGTCGGGTGACAGCCGGGCTACCTGGGTCATCCAGGCCTGGTTCCTCGTCTATGGAGCGAAGTTCTGGCAGGACCCTCAGGCCGAAGCGCTCCTCGGCGCGGTACCCGATGATCGGATGCTGGTGCTCGATCTGTGGGGCGACCGGTCCCCCGGATGGAAGGCTCGCAGGGCGTTCTACGGAAAGCCCTGGATCTGGAACGTGCTCTACAACTTTGGCGGCAAAGTCAGCCTGAACGGCGATCTGCCGCGCATCGCCGCCAATCTCGATACCGCCATCCGGAGCCCGCTCAAGGGTCGCATGGAGGGCCTCGGCATGACGATGGAAGGGCTGGGCACCAACCCCATCGTTCCCGACTTCGTGATGGACCAGGTGTGGCGTGACAGCGTCCCCGATGTGGCCACCTGGACCCGCGCATACATCACGCGGCGTTACGGCCGGTTCGACGCCTCGGCGTGGAGCGCATGGCAGCTGCTTCTCGCGACGGCGTTCCGTTCCGCCGCCCAGACCGGGAACTTTCTGGCGGAGCGCCCGCAGTTCTACGTGAAAGGCCGGGCGTATCGTTCCGAACCCCTTCCTCCTTACGATGGCCGGATCCTGGCTCAGGCGCTGGATTCGCTCCTTGCCGCCGCGCCGGCTCTAGGGGCGAGCGATGCCTACCGCTACGATGTGGTCAATCTCACGCGCCAGGTTCTCGACCAGCTCGGCTTGCCGCTCGTAACACGAGTGGAAGACGCGTATCGGCGGAAGGATCGGACCGCCCTGCTCGAGGCGGAAGGGGAGGTGGTGGCACTGCTGCAGGGTCTGGACCAACTGGTCGGCACCCGGCCCGAGTTCCTGCTTGGCCGCTGGATCGACGATGCCAGAAGGTGGGGAACGTCCGATCAGGAGCGCCGTCTCTACGAATGGAACGCACGAAACATCATCACCCTCTGGGGCACCAGCTGCACCGAGGGTGAGGACGACGATCTCAACCTGTATGCCTACAAGGAGTGGGAAGGCGTGGTCAGCTCGTACTTTCTTCCCAGATGGCAGGCCTTCTTCAGGGACCTTAACGCCGCGCTCGAGAGTGGCACGCCATTCGACCGGAAGCCCTATCTGGCGGCCACATGCGCATGGGAACAGGCCTGGTCGCGGGATACGACATCGTTTCGGACGGCACCGGCCGGCGACCCGGTCGCGACGGCCCGGCGGCTCCTTCGGGAATGGGGGAAGGAGCTGGGCCGGTAGGACATGATCAAGTTGACGGCTCCAGCTCGGTCTGAGGCGCCGGAGCCCGCCAGAGCGGCACCGCGCTGAGCGCGCCGGCGATCAAGCTGGTGCCAATCGCACCCACGCAGCCCACCGTCCCGGGCTTCACCGTCATCACGAAGACCACGGCGACGACGAGGCCCAAAATCATCGTCTTCGCCGTCCACGCCGCGGGGTCGCGCAGCAACCTTCTTGCGCGCGCGGAGAAGCCGGATGCGGCCAGCTCACGCCCCAACGCGGCAAGGCGGATCCGGTCAACGCCATTGCCCAGCACGGCGATGAGGCCCAGGCCTGTGAGCGAGGCGTCGATCCATGGCGTTGTCCAGCTCCAACGATCATGCGTCATGTACCCGCCGGTGGTAAGCAGCCCCAGGACCGCGAAAAGATCAGGACGACCTTGTGGATGACGCCGAGCCAGGCCTCCGCATCCGCGGCGACCTCGCCCGCCTCAGGCGCAGCGACGCAAAGTTGGCCAATGACGCGGCCGCTACCGCGAGGAGCACCGAGAGGAGGTGAAAGGTCAGAGCGAGACTGTAGGCGGTCACGGGGTCCCGATTGGCAGATGGGCAGAAAGGTCGAGCAGTGGCTTGAAAGTGGGCGTAGCAGTCCAGACGCCCCGTCCGCATTCCTGGTTTCAAGCCGACACGCCACTTGCCCGACTCAACCGGGCTGTGGGGCTCAGGCAGAAACGCGACGCGTCTTTTCCCCGGCCTTTGGACTCCGGCCGCGTCAATATACGCCCAGGTCGGCGCCAGCGATAACCGGACCGGAGAAGCGAGACCGGATCTCCGCCACGATCTCATCCGCGGTCTGACCAAAGAACAACAGGTGGGTGAGCACCAGGAGCTTCGGTCGCGCCTTGGAGGCCATCTCGCCCAGCTCGATGCCTGACGTATGGAAATGGGTGTGGTACTCGTGGTCCTCGGCGCCCAGATGTTCAAGGCCCTTGGTCGAGTAGACCTCGTGCACCATCAAGTCGCAGCCGTTGCAGTAGCGGGCGATTGTATCGAGCGGAGGCGCCTCGTCACCGGAAATCACGATGCTCCGTCCCCGCGCGTCGAACCGATAGCCAAGGGCCTCAGGCCAGGTGCCGTGGTGCACTGGGAAGGCGGTCACCGTCACGTTCGAGTCGCGGTACACCTCGCCGGGAGCGATCTCGTGCACGACGACATGATAGGCCGCCCAGTTGCCGTGCTCGAGCCCATAGACGCGAAGCCGGATGTCCTCGCGGTAGGCCTCGAGCAGGTGATCCACCATCGCCTGTGTCCCCTCGGGTCCCCACACTTCGAGGGGTCCTTTGCGTCCGATCACGGCGGGGGTGAGGATCAGGTCGGGGAGGCCGAGAGTGTGATCGGAATGCAAGTGGGTGAGGAACACCCGCCGGAGGTTGGGCGCCCGCAGGGCAGGGAGAGAATCCTGGCGCGCGGCGGCTACCGCCCGCCGCACCACCCCCGCGCCGGCATCCACCAGATACGATTCACCGCCAACCACGATGGCCGTGGCCGGTCCGTCCCGATCCGGGTCGGGGATAGGTGTACCGGTGCCAAGCAGTACGACCTTGGCGACAGCCCGCCCCCCCATGGCTTGCGCGCTCGCGGGGCGAGGGTGAACGACGCTCAGCACCGCCAGGAGCGCGAATGAAATTACCATCAGGACTATGGGCACACAGAATGCCTGGCCGCTGCGGAAGCGGCGCACGATCCCGACATCCCTGCGGCATGGGCAGGATCTCCGCTCGAAGGTGTGCGTCGACGCGGTGAGGTCGCACCGGAATGAATCAATCATGATCCCCGCGAAACTGCACCGACTGAGGCAAGTCCGCCAGCCGTGCAACCGTCGGACTATCTTGGGGCGATGAAGCCCTCGAGGTTTGCGCTGTTGGCGGTGGCGGTGATTGCCGGGTTTTCTGCACGCGCCTCGCGGGCTCAATCGACCGCCAGGGAGTCCGCCGCCGCGCGGTACTCGGCGGCGCACGAGGGAGACGCCGTGCTGGTGTTCCACCACGACAGCCTCGTTCTGGAGGACTACCAGAACGGCTTCGACGGCGCCTCGCCGCACCCGCTGGCGAGCGGCACCAAGACCTTCTCCTGTGTGCTCGCCGCGCTGGGCCAGGCGGATCACCTCCTCACGCTGGATGAGCCGGTGGCGCGCACTCTGACGGAGTTTGGCGCCGACTCCCTTTTCAGGCAGATCACGATTCGCCAACTGCTCAACCTTACCAGTGGAGTCGAGCCGGATGCCGCCGGTCGGGGCCTGGCGCTGGCGTCTCGCCCCGGACAGCGCTTCACCTATGGGGGCATCGGCTTTGCGGTGTTCGGCGCGGTGATGGCCAAGAAGCTCCACGGCGAGGATCTTCTCGCCTACCTCGAGCGCCGCGTCTTTTCGCCGCTCGGTATCGAAGTTCCTTACTGGCAACGGGACAACGCAGGGTACCCGGGTCTCGCGAGTGGCGCGACGATCACCGCCCGCGATTGGGGCCGGTTCGGGCTATTGCTGCTCCATCGGGGACGCTGGCATGGCCGGCAGCTCGTGACGGCGAGCGCGCTAGCCGAGTGCGGTCGCGGGAGTGCCGCCAATCCGGGATATGGCCTTGGGGTCTGGCTCAACGCGCCGCTGCCCACCGGACCGGCGCCGCCGGGCGTTGAGCGTGCCGGCGCGACCGACCACCTCATCGAGGCGCCGGACCTTCCGCACGATCTCTGGCTGGCCGCGGGCACCGGCGGGCAGCGGCTCTACATCCTGCCTTCGGCCGACCTTGTGGTCGTGCGCTTCGGCCACAACACGGGGCCGGACTATCGGGATGACGTATTCCTGCGGATCCTGCTGGGACGTTCCGCGGATGATACGGATCCGCACCACTCGCGTTAGGCGGGTAGTTCGTCTCACCGCGAACCGGCCTGGCGCAAGCGCTCTCGGAGCAGGCTCGGCCAGTTGTACACCACGTGCAGCTAAGGGGCTCCCGCGCTCGCCACCATCGGGCAGCGGGCTCCACACAGAGAAAGATCGTAGTTCGCGTGTGGCGCCGCGGCGACGCGCCCTTGACGGCCGCGACACCCCGCGCAAGATTCGCCGTGCCCTCTGCCGGGCCTTCTGGCTCCCCATCCCCAGTATCGAGGTCGCAATGTTGAGGCTCCCCCTCCGGACCGCTCCCCTTCTTGTCGTTGCCACCCTCCTGGGCTGCAAGGCGAAGGAGGCCGCGACACCGACGGCGGCCGAGAATCTCCTTCGGGTCACCGCCGCCGACTTTGCGTTTCAGGCTCCAGACCAGATCCAGGCGGGGGTGACGACGATTCGGCTCGTGAACAATGGCCCCTCGGTACACCACATCCAACTGGTGAGGCTCGATCAGGGGAAGACGATGGCCGAGTACCTCGATGCTATGAAGAAGCCGGGACCGCCTCCCATGTGGGCCACGTTCGTCGGCGGGCCGAATGCCACCATGCCGGGCGACAGCTCGACCGCCATTGTCTCGCTCGACCCGGCCAGCTATGCGATGATCTGCCTGATTCCGGGCGCCGGTGGAGTGCCCCACTTCGCCATGGGGATGGCTCACGCGCTCACCGTGACGGGGCCCGCCGTGGCTGGAGGTGAGCCTGCCGCGACTGACACGCTGCGACTGATCGAGTACGGCTTCCAGTTGCCGAGCAGCCTCCCGGCCGGGCACCACACGATCCGTGTGGAGAACGCTGGCCAGCAGCCTCACGAGGCCGTGCTGGTGCGGCTCTCCGCTGGGACGACGGCCGCGGATTGGCTGAAGTGGGCGGGCGAGCTCATTGCACCACCCCCCAACACCCAGGTCGGACCGCCTCCCAGCCCCGTGGTTGGAGGATCAACGGTAATCATGCCTGGGGCGCATGACTTCTTCGTGGCTGACCTGACACCTGGAGATTACGCGCTCTTCTGTTTCGTCCCCGACATGAAGGACGGGAAGGCACACGCGGAGCACGGGATGGTGTACACCTTCAAGGCGAGTTGAGGGCAAGGGAACAGGGGGAGGGTACAGCGGGGAGGGTACAGGGGGCGTCGGTTATGGGATTGCTTCGCAGGCCGGCTCGGTGCTGCGCAACGCCCTGCCTGAGGTCGTGTGTCACACCGGTGTAGAGAACTGTCCGTCGAAGGTTGGTGAGGGTATAGACGAAGAAGAGGCCTCCCGGCATGTGCCAAGGTCGCGCCGGGAACTCAAATCCCCCTCGACAGGACGACAGGACGTTCTTGCTTACCACCTTCACCGCCCTTTCCGTGTCGTCGGCCGCCGTCGAAGCTCGCCCACGGCCCGGGAGGTGCGGTCAACCGGCGCTCGGGCCGGCCGGTGCACCGGGTCCGCGCCGATGGTGCCTACCAGTTGGGCCAGGTACTCCGGGCTACTCACCTTCTCGAACTCGGTCCGCGCCTGCTCCAGCCGATCGGCAATGCCGAGTCGGCTGGCCTCGTCTCGATGACCGGAGCGATTCAGGAATTCGCTGAGGTTCCTGGTGTGCCGCTCCCAGAGCGCCGCGTCCCGCTGCTGCTTGATTGCCAGGCGCTCGCGGTACCAATCGCTGGCCAGGAGCGCTTCCCGGGTGAACAGGGCCCGGATGTCCGGGTGGTGCGCGTCCTTTCCCTGGTACTCCCCGCGCGCCATGATGTGCAGCAGCGCCTGAAGGGGTGGGCAGGCGTCGGCGATCGTGTCATCGGCGAAGTAGGCCTCCGCCACCCGCTGATGCGCTTCGACGATGTTTTCCACGCCGTCCGCGAACACGGCCAGGTCCTGCGTTTCGGGCCGCAGGATCTCCTCCGTGAACACCGCCGACGGGTTGTCGAAGATGCGCCCGAGGTAGGTCCGCACGAACTTCTCCGTGACGCGGTAGCCAAGCCGGCTCGCGAGCACTCGCTTTCCTTTATATGTGAAGTCGGCCACCGGCTCGAGGTGCCCGGCGGCGATCAGGCGGCCCGGGTCCCGCTCATGGGGGAAGAGGCGACACCAGATCTCCGGAACGAGCAGGCTGATGTCGTGATCCACCCGGTAGCGGGGTCCGATGAACCCGGCGGCGGAGCTGAACCCGGCGTAGCCGGTGAGCAGCATCGACACCAGCGAGTTGTTGAGATCGGCCGTGGCGGAGAGCGCGTTGAACGGGCCCTTGGTCAGGGCGCCCTCGGACCCGGCACCCGTCGTGCTGGGCGAGGTCCCGGTCAACGAGCAGATGTAGTCCATGAACAGCTCCGGCAGCTCCTGATAGTGGATCGGCCCGTAGACGCAGAGCGGGCGGATTCCCTCTTCCTGCCGGTTGTTGCGCCGACCCGAGAGCACGCCGATGACCGGGAAGAGCGCCGGAGTGTTGAGCGGAAGCCTTCGGCTCAGCCGGGCTCCCATCTCCGCCACGTACCTGTCTCGCGGATGGGCCAGATCGGGTCGGAGCTGAAGGTAGCGCGGGTTCTTGGTCGGGCGGCCGTTGATGAGCCGAGGCCGCGCCGAACAGATCGAGTAGCCCTCATCGCCGCGCGCCGCATTCCGTTCAACGTGATCGCGCATTGGGGCGGTGAAGGCGTCGTGAACCGCCACGTCCTCCACGATCTCCCGGGCATCCGCTGCCGTTAGCGGCTGAAAGTTCGAGCAGAAGAGCCCGGGTCTTGCCATGTCCTCTTCGGTCTGGCGGTCGAGGCCCGGGTGAATCGCGTCATCGGGGCGCTGGAAGAGGCGGAACTCGCAGTTCTCGGCGAGCTTGAGACTCGGGTGCCCGTCGTACTCGCCCGGAAGCCCTATGAGCCGGCGCGCGGGAACAACGACGGAGGCGGTGATGTCGTCCTCCATCTGGACCTTGTCCGCAGCGACGAAATCCTGCCTCAGCTTGTAGGTCCGCCAGGCGCCGTCCTCCTGACGCCCGATCCTGAGATAGTTCGCGACGAGCCGCCGGCCTTCGTACTTGAGTTCGTGGCCCGGTTCGCCGTTGATGATGTCCACGCTGAAGTGGCTCCGCCAATCCTCCCCCCATTCTGCCCGGTAGAACCGCTTCACCACGAACGCCAGCGCCAGGACGTGGCTTGGAATGCTCTCGAGCCAGACGTTGTGCTCCGGCGTGAACTCCCCCGGGCTCGGGGTGAGGAGCCGGATCACCGACCCGAGGGAACGCTCCAGGGACAGGATCGATCGCGATGGCTCGGGTTGGGCGGCCTTGCGCGCCCCCGGCAGCCGCGCATCGTCGTAGTTCCGGTCGAAGATCGACTGCAGGATGGCCATGTCGTCTTCGAAGTTCCGGACATAGAATGACCCCGGCAGGACTGCGTCAACGAGGCTCTTGCTGATCTCCGACTTTCCTCCGCCCGAGACCGTGCAGGGCTTGTGACAGAACGCGCCCTCCGGCACCGTGCCGATGAGCCGCCAGCTCGGCGCGGCCGTGTGCTTGGCCATCCGCACCTTGTAGCCGCTGGGGTGGAAGTAGACCTGTCCCGGCAGAAGCTTGAGATGCTGCTCCTCCCCGTTGTACGTCCACCGGATATCCTGCCGGTGGACGTCCATCTCCATGTCCTCCGGCATGTAGTGGATCTCGGGGTAGAGGATATCGGTGGCGTATCCGGCCGGATGAAACCGGGCGCGCTGACCCAGCAGGGCGAGCACCTCGCTGAGACGATGACTGGCGCTCACGACTCGCACGTGTTCGGGGAGAAACCGGTCGCCCAGGTTGAAGGTCGCGAACGCCAGGGCCCCGCCCGCGTGCTCCTCCTCGGCTGATCCCGAGAGATTCGCGCTGTAGCCGATCTGGGTCTTCACCTCTTTCTTGCAGTAGCCGAAGTAGTTGTCGGCCAGGATCGTCACCATCACTCCGTCCATGCCACGGCTGGTGATCTTGAAGGGCCGCCCGTCGTTGTAGAGCTCCGCCGGGTCCGTCCAGCACATCCCCGCCGCGCGCTCGGCCTCGGTGGCCCCGCTCGCCTGCGGCAGTCCCACTGATTGCTTGGTCAGACGCGTGAGATGCGGCGCCAGGATGACGCAGCCGCTGTGGCCGGTCCAGCGCTCCACATCCAGCGCCGCGTCGTTTGCGGGAAGCGTCGGGTCGCCGGCGTTGCCGAAGATGCTCTCCACGAAGTCCAGGTTCGCCACCAGCCCGCCGGGGACGAGGAACCGCACCTCCATCCGCCTTTCCGGCGAGACCTTGGGCACCGCGGGACAGACCAGCGGACGCAGGAGGAGCGAGACCATCGTCTCTACCGGAATGGGCCAGCCGGCGGAGAAGGGGAGTCGCAACAGCTCCGGCGGCGGCCGCAGCGCCTCTTCCAGGAGCCGCAAATAGGTCAGGAGGGGAACTCGCAGCTTGTCGGCCGGGATGGGGAGGCCGCCCTCGGCCACGTGGAACACCCCCTGCGTGGTGCGGCGATCGCTGGCCGGGTTATGGAGCACGCCGTTGTCCAGCCGGTAGCTCGAGACCAGCTCGTTGCTCCAGGAATCCCGGTCCATCGGAAGAGACAGCTCCCGCGCCAGGCCGTAGCGGTCGAGAATGAGAGTCTCGCTCGGCAGCCGCACCGTACCGCCGAACTCGACCGACCGCATCAATCCGTCGATGTAGCTCTGGATCCGCCGATCGGCGGGGCAGAGATGCTCCGAGAGGAGACGGCTCTGCTCCCGGTAGCGCGCGAAGAGATCGCCGGCCACGAGGAGGGTCTCGTCATCGCCCACCCCCGGTGGTATCTGGACTCCCATCAGGGCCAACTTGAGCAGGATGGAACGCGCGGCGGCGCGGCGCTCGGGCAAGGCCACCGTGCCGTCCGGCCTGAGTCCAACAGTTCGCTCCAGATCCATCCTCACTCCCTGCGCCACGGGCTTGGGTAAGCCACGACCCTCGACCAGCTCGGCCGGTTGCTACCCACAACGTCTCGCGCCGAGGAGCTTCCGTCAACTGCCCGGCGCCAGAAGCAGGTCCTTGCCGCTCTTGGGGTTGGCGGATACACTCGTGCCACCCTCTTGCGGGAGATCGCCTTGATTCGCTCCGGCACTCGCAATGCCGCGCTGCTCGTTTCTCTCCTCGCTACCTGTCTCTCACTTGCTCCACTGGATGCGCAGGAGAGCCCCCCACCGCTGGGGCTCGACTCGGCCGGGATGGACCGGTCGGTGCGTCCCGGAGACGACTTCTTCCGGTACGCCAACGGGACCTGGGCCCGGGAGACGGAGATTCCCGCGGACCGGAGCTCGTATGGCGCCTTCTACGTGGCGGATCAGCGCGCCGGAGCGCGTCTGGCCGAGCTGGTGCAGGGCGCGGCGGCCGCGAACGGGCTGGCGGGCTCGGACCTGCGGAAGATCGGGGACTACTACACGGCCTACGTGGATACCGCGGCCATCGAGCGGGCGGGCCTCGAGCCCATCCGGCCGGTCCTCGCCGCGATCGCGGCGATCGACGACCGCACGGCCCTGGCGCGCTACCTTGGCGCCACGCTCCGGGCGGATGTAGATGTGATCAACAATGGGGCCCTGCACACCGACAACCTCTTCGGCCTCTGGGTGGGGCGGGATTTCGATACGCCGAGCCGGTATTCCGCCATCCTGCTCCAGGGCGGCCCGGAGATGCCGGACCGGCGATACTACCTCGACACGTCCGCCACCATGGTGGCGATCCGCGGCCAGTATCGAGCGCATATCAGCTGGATGCTGGCGCTGGCGGGCTTCGCTGACACGGCAGCCCGGGCCGACGCCGTGCTCGATCTCGAGACCCGGATCGCGGAGGCCCACTGGAATCGCGAGGACACCTGGGATGTTCTCAAGGGCGACAATCACTGGGCGCGCGCCGACTTCGACGCCAAGGCGCCGGGGCTCGATTGGGAGGCGTTCTTCCGAGCCGCCCAACTGGACGACCAGCACAGCTTTGTCGCCTGGCAGCCCAGCGCCATCACCGGGCTCTCGGCACTGGTGGCGAGCCAACCGCTCGAATCCTGGAAGACCCTCCTCGCGTATCATGCCCTTGAGCACCACGCGGCCGTGCTGCCCGCGGCCTTCGACCGTGAGGCGTTCGCCTTCTTCGGGAAGACGCTGAGCGGGGTCCCCGAGCAGGCGCCGCGCACCCGCCGTGCGGTGGACGCCACCAGCAGGGCGCTCGGCTTTGCCGTGGGCCGGATGTACGTGGATCGCTACTTCCCGGCGAGCGCGAAAAAGCGGGCCGAGGCGATGGTCGCCGAAATCATCAAGGCGTTCGAGCGGCGGATCGACCGGCTGGTCTGGATGGCGCCGGCCACCAAGGTGGCGGCCAAGGCCAAGCTCAAGACCCTCCGGGTGAGCGTGGGATACCCTGACCAGTGGCCGGATTACGCCCGCCTGGAAGTCGCACCGGGCGATGCCTTCGGCAACCTCGAGCGACTGGAGCGTTTCGAGTATGGTGAACGGGTGGCCCGGCTCGGCCTTCCGGTCGACCGCTCCGAATGGGTCATGACGCCGCAGCTGGTGAACGCGGTCAACATGCCGGCCATGAACGCGATGAATTTCCCGGCGGGCATCCTGCAGCCGCCGTTCTTTGACCCGGACCGGCCCGATGTGATGAACTACGGGGCCATCGGCGCGGTGATCGGACACGAGATCAGCCATAGCTTCGACAACCTCGGCGCCAACTTCGATGCCGACGGCCGGCTCAGGAACTGGTGGACCCCCGAAGACCTCGCGCACTTCACGGCCGCCACGGCGCTGCTGGCCAGGCAATATGATCAATACCGGCCGTTTCCTGACCTCGCCGTCAACGGGAAGCTCACCTTGAGCGAGAACATCGCGGATCTGGCTGGGCTCACCGCTGCCTATGATGCCTATCGCGCTTCGTTGGGAGGAAAGGAGGCCCCCCCAGTGGCGGGATGGAGCGGCGACCAGCAGTTCTTCTTGAGCTTCGAGCAGGTCTGGCGCGTCAAGTATCGCGACCCGGCGCTCCGGCAGCTGGTGTTGACCAACGGACACGCCCCGGGACAGTATCGGGCGCTGACGGTGCGGAATATCGACGCGTGGTACCAGGCGTTCGAGGTGACACCCGATGAAACGGAGTACCTCGGGCCGAACGATCGGGTCCGGATCTGGTGAGGTGGCCGGTACCGCCCACTGGTGAGTACCATTCGCAGTGACTCTGCCGTTCCTCCATCCCCTTCTGGAGAGTTGAACATGCGCTTGTCTCTCGCCGGCCTGGCCCTGCTGGGCGTCGCGACCACGCTCCGGGCCCAGGACCCCGGCATCTCGGTCCGGCCCT
>Ga0335077_10008201_pt1 | contig 12961 bp, 15 predicted proteins | sample Lox_Sample_31_FD_207151 | JGI IMG/M metagenome (GOLD analysis project Ga0335077, IMG submission 207151) | Soil microbial communities from Loxahatchee National Wildlife Refuge, Florida, United States - Lox_Sample_3.1 | ecosystem: Environmental > Terrestrial > Soil > Wetlands | place: USA... | reverse complement strand
CGCCCAACCTGGCCAAGGCCCACTACTACCTGGGCGCGGCGCTCACCCAGACAGGGGACGTCCCCGCCGCCGAGTCGGAGTACCGGACGGCGGACCGCCTCGCTCCGAGCGACCCGCGCCCGCTCGCAGCCCTGTGCACGCTGCTCGCCCAGAACAAGCGCACCTCCGAGGTCGAGGCGGTGAAGAAGGAGCTCCTCGACCGCTTTCCGGAGCAGGCCACGCGGTACATCCCCGAGTGCCGGCAGTGAGCACGCCCCGCCGGCTGATCATCAACGCCGACGACCTGGGCTACGACCCTGCGGTGAGCGAGGGCATCGTCCTCGCGATGCGGAGCGGGCTGGTGAGCTCGACGACCCTCATCGTCAACCTTCCCCACTCGGCGCACGGGGCGACGCTGGCCCGGGGGCTCGCGGTGGGCCTGCACCTGAACCTCGCCCGCGGCGCGCCGCTCGCCCCGCGCTTCCCCGCCGCCATGCTCCGGGCAGGGAGCTTCGACGAGGCGCTGGTGGGCGCGCTCCCGGCCGACGTCGTGGCCGAGGAGACCGAGGCCCAGCTCGCCCGCGCCCGGGAGCTCCTCGGCCATCCGCCCACCCACGTCGACGTGCACCGCCATCTCCACCGCTTCCCCGCGGTGCTGGAGGGGCTCGCCGAGGTGGCGGCGCGACGCGGGCTTCCCGTCCGGGCGCTCGACGGTCCGATGCGGGCACGGCTCCGCGCGAGCGGCATCACCACCCCGGACCACTTCGTCGGCGAGGCCGGGGGCGAGGCCTACTGGACCAAGACGCGCTTCGCCGACACCGTGGGCGCGCTCGAGAGCGGCACGACGGAGCTGATGTGCCACCCGGGTTACCCGCCCCGCGAGACCCGGACCAGCTACGCCCTGCAGCGCGCCGTGGAGCTGGCCACCCTCACCTCGGCCGCCGCCCGCCGAGCGCTCGACCGGGCCGGGGTGACCCTGGGCAGCTTCGCCGACCTCGTCTGAGGTGGTATCCCCGGGGCGCCATGGCTGGACCCACCAAGACCCTGGAGACCTTCCCCAATCCCTCGCCGGACCGGGACTACGAGATCGCCTTCGACGCGCCGGAGTTCACCTGCCTCTGTCCGCTGACCGGGCAGCCCGACTTCGCGCACTTCAAGATCCGCTACGTGCCCGACCAGAAGTGCGTCGAGCTGAAGAGCCTCAAGCTCTACTTCTGGAGCTACCGGAACGAGGGTGCCTTCCACGAGGCGGTCACCAACCGCATCCGGGACGACCTCGTCGCCGCGCTGGGGCCCCGCTCGCTCACGGTGGTGGGCGACTGGTTCGTCCGCGGGGGAATCCACACCGTGGTGACCGTCTCCTACGAGAAGCCCGGGCGCTCCTAGCGCTCGTCCGACTTCCGCTCGGTCTCGCGCGCCCGACGCTCGGCCTCCTGCTCGATGCGCTTCGCGTCCTCCCGGGCCTTGTCCATCACGGCCTTGGCCTGCGAGGAGCCCTCGGGGTTGGCGGCCTGCATCCCGCCGACCGTGTTGACGACCCAGTAGGCGATGAGAACGACCACCGCGAGGCCGACGAGCAGCGAGAGGAAGCGCGCCACGGCCCGAGGCTAGCACCGCTCCGGAACCGGAGCCTCGCGGGGTAGGCTCGGCCGCTGTCGTGGACGCCGCCCCTCGCCCGGACAGGTTCTGGACCCTCCTGCTCCTGATCGCCGGGATCGCCCTGGGAGCGCTCGCGGTCTGGGGCCTGTCCCGCGGCAGTGGAACGGCGCCGCTCCCGCCGACGCCGCTCGTCGTGGACCGGATGCGGGAGGTGGCGCGGCTCGAGACGCTCGACCTCCAAGTGTACAAGAAGATCTCCTACGCACCAGAGCCGCAGCCGACCGGCGCGCTGTGGAGCGACGTCCTGGCCTGGGCAAGGTCGACGCTCTTCCCCTCCCGCGGCCGGGCCATCGTCTTCGGGACGGTGCACCTCGGCGTGGACCTGTCGAAGCTCGACGAGCGCGGGCTCCGCATCCAGGGGCGCCGCATCGAGGTGGCGCTCCCCCCGGTGCGTGCGCAGGTGGAGCTCCGGCCGGGCGAGACGGAGATCATCTCCAGCACCCTCGACTCGGCCCAGACCGCCCAGCTGCTCGAGCTCGCCCGCGGCGCCTTCGAGCGCGAGGTGATGGCCGATCCGGCGCTCCAGGCGAAGGCTCGGGGGAGCGCCGAGCGCGCCCTCACCGGGCTCCTGCTCTCGCTCGGATTCCGGGAAGTCGTGTTCGTGGACCGGATCGCCCCGGGCGGCGCGGGATGAGAACCATCACCCGGCGACGGGAGCCGTCTTCGGTCGGGGCGTTTCGGGCTCTGGGCGCGACCGCGGAAAGGGCCGCGCCGAGGGAGGCAGCCCACTACGCCGCGAGGCGCTCCAGCGCTCCATCGGGGTGGAAGACGAACCGCCCCTCGATGCCCCCGGGCCCGGGCGCGAGCGCCTCCAGCAGCGAGACTGCCGTGGGGTCGAGCAGCGGGGCGACGAGCGCGAGCTCCCGCCGGACGAGCGACACCCGGTAGGGCCCGGCCCCCACCGTGTCGAACAGCCTCTGGCGCTGGGAGGCGGTGAGCAGCCGCGCACCGTCCGCTCCGTCGGCCTCGCACAGCGCCCAGAGACCGAGCGACTCAGGCGCCAGCCGCGGCTGGCCTCGATCGACGATGACCGCCCGCGGTTCCACCGGACCCTCCTCGAGGTGTTTCCAGGCGGCCCGGTCCACGGCCTCCAGCGTGGCCGGAGCGCTGCGCGGGAGCAGCGCCACCCCGTCGACCAGGTAGGTGACCACGAGGCCCGCCGGCCCCTCGCGAAAGAGGATGCCCGGCTCCGCGGCCTCGGCCAGCACCGGGACGACCAGGGCGAGGATCTCCCGGGCGCCGGGGGAAGTCTGCTCGTCGGTCCAGGTCGCGCGAAGGCCGCCGTGCTCCCGGACCCCGGCGAGGGCGAGGACCTCGGCCCGAGTGCGCACGCGTCGCATCTCCGCCTCCGAGAGGCGCTCGCCGCGCTGGAGCTTGCGGCGGAAACGCTGGAGCACCCGGGCGTCCATGCGCGATCCGACGGGTGCCGCACGCTAGCACCCCAGGCGGCGCGGAAGTTGCGGTAGATCGGGCCCATGACGGAACTACGCAAGGTCTCGCTCATCTCTGGCGACGGGATCGGACCCGAGGTGATGGCGGCCACGGTCCGGGTCCTGGAGGCGCTCCACGTTCCGCTGGAGTTCGAGTTCTGCGACGCCGGGTCGGAGGTCATCAGCCGCTACGGCACCAACCTTCCCCGCGAGACGCTCGACTCGGTGCTCCGGAACGGCGTGGCGCTCAAGGGTCCCACCGGCACGCAGATCGGCGCGGGCCTGCCGTCGGCCAACGTGGCCCTCCGCAAGGGGCTGGACCTCTACGCCGCGCTCCGGCCGGTCCGCTCGGTCCCCGGGGTGCGCACCCGCTACGAGAACGTGGACCTGGTCGTCGTCCGTGAGAACACCGAGAGCCTCTACACCGGCCTGGAGCACATCGTCGTCCCCGGGGTGGTGGAGAGCCTGAAGATCATCAGCGAGAAGGCGAGCAGCCGCATCGCTCGCTACGCCTTCGCCTACGCGCGCAAGAACGGACGGAAGAAGGTCACCTCCGTCCACAAGGCCAACATCATGAAGCTGTCCGACGGCCTCTTCCTCGATTGTTGCCGGAAGGTCTCCCGCGACTACCCCGAGGTGACCTACGAGGAGGTCATCGTCGACAACATGTGCATGCAGCTGGTGCGCAACCCCGAGCGCTACGACGTGCTCCTGATGGAGAACCTCTACGGCGACATCATCTCCGACCTCTGCGCCGGGCTGGTCGGGGGCCTGGGCGTGGTGCCCGGGGCGAACATCGGTGAGCGCACCGCGGTCTTCGAGGCCGTCCACGGCACGGCCCCGGACATCGCGGGGAAGAACCTGGCCAACCCCACCGCCTTGATGATGTCCGCGGTGATGATGCTCGACTGGCTGGGGCTCGCCGAGGCCTCGCGGCGCCTCGACCGGGCGCTGATGAAGATCTACTCCGAGGGCCGGGTACGCACCGGCGACCTCGGAGGGAACGCGACCACCAAGGAGTTCACCGACGCGGTGATCGCCGGGTTGTAGCTCGAGACCCCCTGTTGCAGGAGCAGGTCCGGACACAACCTCCGGACGGACAGTGGTGTCTGCTCCGCACCCGAACTTCACCACGCTCGTGAGCCCTTCGACCCTTCCCCCCTCCGGACGTCGTGACCCGTGGCTCGACGCCGTCCGTGGCGTCTCGGTGGTGGCCATGGTCTTCGGCCACACCCTCGATCTGACCCTCCGGGACTCGGTGCGCGGTCAGTCGCTGGTGGAGCTCTACTGGTCCCTCCGCGGGGTGACCGCGCCTCTCTTCCTCGTCGTCGCCGGATGGGCGCTGGTCTCCTCGCTCCGCCTGACCGACGCCCACACCGTGGGCCGCCGCCTCCGCCGAGCACTGCTGGTGCTGGCCCTCGGGTATGGCCTCCACTGGCCAGGGCTCTCCGCCGCGCAGGCGATGGGCGCGGAGGGCACGCTCTGGCCCCACCTCCTGGCCTTCGATGCCCTCCCCTGCATCGGCTGGTGCATCGTGGGGGGCGTGATCGTCCTCTCGGTCCTTCCCCGCCGGGTGGGACGCGTCGGCGCGCTGGGCATCCTCGCGGTGTGGATTCCCTTCGTGGCCACCATCAGCTGGCCCGCCGGCCTCGCCGCCGGGTGGCTCTGGCGCGGCCTCCTCGGCCACCCCGAGGCGCACTTCCCGCTGGTCCCCTGGTCGGCCTTCTTCTGCCTCGGAGGAGCGCTCTCGCTGCTCCTCTCCGACCTGCGGGAGCGGCGCCACCGGACGATGGCCCTGCTGATGGCGGGCGGGATGCTCCTCCTGCTCCTCGAGCTCACCGGGCTCGAGACCTGGACCGCGAGCTCGCCCTGGCCGTCCTTCTTCCGGATGGGGCAGGCGCTGCTCGCGCTCGGGCTGCTGTCCCTGGTGCGGGTGGGCCGGGTGCCGGGGCTGGTGACGCTGGGCCGGAGCTCGCTCGGGGTCTACGTGGCGCACCTGGTCCTGCTCTACGGATGGGCGGGAGACGAGGGGCTCGCCATGCGCTGGGAGCGCCAGCTCTCGATGCCCTGGGCGCTCGGCCTCGCCGTCCTGGTGCTCTCCGGGGCGGTGGCGATGGCCCGCGGCATCCCATCGGCGCTGAGCTGGCTCGAGCGGAACGCCGCCCCCCGCAGGCAGGAGCCGGGCGAGGCGGGCTGAGCGTCAGCCAGGGGGACGCCGGCGCGAGGGCGCCGGGGCGATCGAGTCTCAGCCGACGCAGATGCGTCCGATGCCGCGGGCCTCGAGCCAGGCCTTGACCCGCGCCCGCTGGTCACCCTGCAGCACGAGCGCGTCGCCCTCCAGCACGCCGCCGCACCCCAGCGCCTGCTTCATCGCCAGGAGCCACTCGGCGCGCTCCCGCGGCGAGAGCGCGAGCTGCTCGACGAGGGTCGCCTCCTTCCCGCCGCGGCCCTTCTTCTCGTAGCGGACGACCGCCCGGGGCGGCGCCTTGCGGATCGGCCCCGGCGCCGGTGGAGACGTCGGGGGCTCCTGCGCCGGGAGCGCATCGCGGAGCGCCTCGAGAGCGGCGAAGGGCGCATGGAACCGCCCGGGCCCGGGCGGGGAGTCGGCGGGGGGCTTCCGCTTGCTCACTGCGGAGCGCCGGCGCGGCGGGCGGGGGGCAGGGCCGAGGTCAGCACCGGGGCCGTCGGGTCCCCGCTGGCCATGGTGAGCGCGTAGAGGAAGACCGGGGAGGGGAAGGCGGGCTTCCCGTTGATGGCCACGATGGGTGTCCCGGTGGGGTTGTAGAGCTCGGCGTAGCGGATGTCGTCCTGGAGCTTCGCCGCTGCCTCGGGGCTGGCGATGCAGGCCTCGAGCTGTCCGCGCGCGACGGACCCGGAGCTGGCGATGGTCAGCAGCGACTCGCGGGTGAGCGTCCGCTGGGCGGCGAACAGCTTGTCCCGCAGCGTCCAGAAGTCCGGGGCCTGCTCCAGGCAGATGAGCGCCAGCGAGCCGACGCAGCGGAGCCCATCTCCCTTCTGCGGCACGTCCGGATTGCAGGCGCCGTCGAGCGGGTATTGCCTCGGCTCCACCGCCAGCCGGCCGGGAGGAACCGACTGCTGCACCTCCTCCAGCGCATCGTTGAGGTGGCGGCAGTGCGGGCAGAGGATGTCCGTCCACTCCACCAGGTGCACCGGAGCATCGGCCTGGCCCTTCAGCAGCCGCGCCCGGGGGAGCAGATCCGCCTGCGCCGGAGCCGGCGTCCGGGCGAACCGGGCCAGGGCATCGGCGAGCGCCTGCTTCTCGCCCTCGGGCCTGCTGGCGAGGAACCGCGCGACGTCCCCACCACCGCCCTGCGCCTGGCTGGCGGTCTTCGCGGGGAGCAGCTTCGCCGGGCGCGCAGGGCCGAGGAGCAGGAGACCGACCCAGGTCGCCGCCACGACCGTCGCCGGGAGCCCCAGGGCGCGCATCCATTCGTCCGAGGCCGGGAGGAGGGCACCGGGCAGCGCGGTGAGGGCCACGGCAGCGTACCCGAGGACCAGCACGTAGGTGCCGAGACAGGTGAGGCAGAGGGCGCCGGCGCTGATCGAGCCGGCGACGAGCGTGATGCACACCATCGCGGCGATCGCACCCACCGTCCGCACCGGGAGCACCGCGGGCCGGACCGCGCGTCCGGAGCGTGCGCGCCAGAGCAGGGCGCCGGCGCACACCGCGGCGGCGAGGCCCCACACCACCCCCAGGCCGGCGACGGGGAGGCCGCTCAGGGCTCCCACCCGCTGCGCGAAGGGGCTGGTCCAGACGGTCTCGCAGTTCACCGTCGCGTTCACGGTGCAGACCGCGGTCCCGCCGGCCTGGACGGTCCGCAGCTCGATCCACTGGAAGACGGAGAGGCCGACCTCGGCGAGCGCGAGCCCGAGCAGGACCCAGGGCGCCCAGGCCCGCACCGTCGCCACCGGCTGCTTGAGCTGCTTCTTCATGTCCTCTCCGGTGGCGGAGTCATCAGCACCAGCACCCGCGCGTCGGTGGCTCCGGCGTTGCGCAGACCGTGTGAGGTGCCCGCGGGACACAACACCGCGTCCCCCTCGCGCAGTTCGCGGCTCTCGCCGTCCAGCTCCACCGTGGGCCGGCCCTCGAGCACCACGTACACCTTGTCCGACCCGGCATGGGCGTGTGGCGCCTGTGCCTGGCCGGGGCGCACGCAGTACACGTCCAGGAAGAACCGCCCGGTGGTGAAGAGGTTGTGCTTCTGGAGCTTCGCGTCCGAGAAGCCACGGACGTCCGGGAGGTGCTGGACCTTCACAGGGCCCTTATATAGCTGCCCTCCATGGTTCCGCTCCTCCTCCATTCCCGGCACGCCGCCCTCGGCGCGACCTTCGGCGAGCTGAAGGGCCGGGAGGTGGTCGAGCGCACATCCGGGCACGACGAGGACCGGGCACTGCGGACGGGTGCGGGGCTCTTCGACGCCTCGGCGCGCGAGGTCGTCCGGGTCACCGGTCCCGACCGGGTGAGCTTCCTCCAGGGGATGGTCACCCAGGACGTGGAGGGGCTTCCCGAGGGCTCGGTCGCCGACGCGGCGCTGCTCACCGCCAAGGGGGCCATGGTCGCCGACGCACGGGTGGTGAAGCGTGCCGACGACCTGCTTCTCCTGACCGAGCCGGGGTACGGCCCGGTCGTGCTGGCGGCCCTGGAGCGCTACCTCATCAGCGAGGACGCCGAGCTGTCCGACGCGACCGCCTCCTTCGGGCAGCTCTCGCTGGTCGGGCCCGGGGGGGAGGCGCTGGCCTCACGCGTGCTCGGGCTGGGTCCTCCATCCGTGGCGGCGCTCCGGGCGTTCGACGCCGCGGGGGTGACGGGCTGGGCGCTGCCGCAGGGTCTGCAGCTCCCCGGGGTGGATCTGCTGCTTCCGGTGGACGCGCTCGGCGGGGTGTTCGACCGGCTGCGCGAGGGTGGCGCGACCCCGGTCGGGCTCGCCGCGCTCGAGGTGCTCCGGGTGGAGCAGGGGACACCCCGGTTCGGAGCGGACATGGACGAGCGCACCATCCCCCTGGAGGCGAACCTGCAGCGCGCGCTGCACTACCAGAAGGGCTGCTACATCGGGCAGGAGGTCATCGCCCGGGCCACCTTCCGCGGCCACGTGAACCGGCACCTGGTCGGGTTGCGGTTCGCGGGAGCTCCACCACCTCCGCGCACCGAGCTGTTCACCGGGGACCGGCGCGTGGGCTGGGTGACCTCGGCCCTGCAGAGCCCCCGGCTGGGCCCCATTGGCCTCGGCTACGTGCACCGCGACGTCGACGCGCCAGGGACCGAGCTCGGGCTGGCGGCGGGGGGTGGGAAGGCCACCGTCGCAGCCCTTCCCTTCGGCTGAGGACCGGGGGTGTGGGACACCCGGCGTGGATGTCCCAGGGCTGTGCGGACGCCCGCTCCTCTGCTAAGCGTGTGGTCGCGCGAGAGGAGGGCCGGCGCGCACGGGCCGGAGCCGTCCAGGGAGTCCCCGAGCATGGGTGGCCTGCTGGCCATCACCGCCGTCCTTCTCGTCGCTGCCCCCGGGGATGTTCCACGCGCGGGCGCCGAGGCGCTGGAGCATCCACTGCTGGCCATGGCGCCGACCGGCATCGAGGGCGAGACCACCGTGCATGCGGTCGCCGAGCCCAAGGTCCAGGCGTCGCGCACGGTCCGCGTGGTGTCGGAGGTGCTGGTGGCGGCCGCCGGTGGAACGCTGACCGGAGCGCTCGGAGGGTACCTGGGCTGCCTCGGGTCGCTCTCCTCCGTCGGCAGCTGCTCGGAGGGGACCGTCGCCGCGGGAGGGCTCACCGGCTTCGGGATCGCGGTGGCGGCGCTGGTGCCCCTGACCGGCGCCTACTTCGACGCCCGGGGCTCCCCCTGGGTGAGCTGGTTCGGCGAGGCGCTCGGGGCGGGCGCGGCGCTGGCCATCGGTCAGGGAAGCGCCGGACGGCTGATGTGGGTGGGGCCGCCGCTGATGCTCGCCGGAGCGGTGCTCGGGTACGAGCTGTCGACCTCGTCCGCCCCGGCGCCGCGGGCCACGAGCGTCGGCGCGCTGTCGTTCGCTCCCTCGTTCGGGCCCGATGGGCGGACCGGCCTGGTGGTCGCCGGGCGGTTCTGAGCCCCGAGCCTCAGCCCTTCACGCAGAGCACCTGCTTCAGCTCGGCGACGATCTCCACCAGGTCCTTCTGGTACTCCATCACCTGTTCGATGGGCTTGTAGGCGCCGGGGATCTCGTCCAGCACGCCACCGTCCTTCCGGCACTCCACCCCGGTGGTCTGCTCGGCCAGGTCCTTCACGCTGAACTGCCGCCTCGCCTCGCCCCGCGACATCTTCCGGCCCGCGCCGTGGGAGGCGGAGTGGAGCGACTCGGCGTTGCCGAGCCCCCGGACGACGTAGCTCCTGGTCCCCATCGAGCCGGGGATGACACCCAGCTGCCCCGCCTTCGCGGAGATGGCGCCCTTCCGCGTCACCAGCAGCTGCTCGCCGTGGTGGGTCTCCTCGGCCACGTAGTTGTGGTGGCAGAGGACCGGCGCGTCGAACCCGACCTCGGGGAAGTGGCGGCGGATGACGTCGGCGTAGAGGTCGAACATCAGCCGGCGGTTGAGCATCGCGTAGGCCTGGGCCCACTCGAGGTCCCGGCGGTACGCGGCCATCTCCTCCGTGCCAGCGAGGAACACCGCCAGCTCGGGGTCGGCCAGGGCGCGGTTGTGCTTCAGCTTCCGGGCCCGCGCCATGTGCACCTCGGCCAGCGTCTTGCCGATGTTTCGCGAGCCCGAGTGCAGCATCAGCCACACCCGCTGCTCGCCGTCCACGCAGAGCTCGATGAAGTGGTTTCCGCCACCGAGGGTCCCCAGCTGCTTCCCCGCCCGGCCGCGCAGGTCCTTCACCGCCGGGTCGAGCGCGTCGAACCCCTCGAGGAGCGAGCTCACGTCGCTTCGCAGCCGCGGATCGTCGGGCCGCACCGGCTCGTCGTGCGCGGCGAATCCCACCGGGATGGCCGATTCCAGATCCGAGCGGATGCCGCGCAGGCTCTCGGGCAGATCGGCGGCGGTCAGGCTGGTCCGCACCGCGCCCATGCCGCAGCCGATGTCCACGCCCACCGCCGCGGGGGAGACCGCGCCGCGCATCCCGATGACCGAGCCCACCGTCGCGCCCTTGCCGAAGTGCACGTCGGGCATGACCGCGACGTGGGCAACCCAGGGCAGGCTGGCGATGTTGCGGAGCTGGGTGAGCGCCTGGGACTCGACCTCGTCGACCGGGACCCAGAGCCGGGCGTCCACGGTCTCTCCGCGCAGCCGGGCGAGGCTCACCGAGGCTCCCATCGCGCCGAGGCCACGCCCGTGCCATGGCCCCCGGCCGGGCCGGGCGCGGTGGCCGCACCCGGAAGGCCGTCTGTTCGGACCTCGAAGCGCATGGCGTCTCACCCCCCGCTGGAAAACGGCGCGCAGCATGGCAGCAAACCGGCCCCGGCTGGTAAGCAGCGCCGGTGATGGTGAACCCGCGCTTTGCCCGGGCGACCTGGGGACTGGTCGCCTTCCTCCTCGGAGTCGTGGCCTGGGGCGCGTACGTCCGGGCCACCGGGTCCGGCGCAGGGTGCGGCGCACACTGGCCGGTGTGCAACGGCGAGATCGTCCCCCGTGCCCCGGCGCTGGAGACCCTCGTCGAGTTCAGCCACCGCGTCTCGAGCGGTCTGGTCACGCTGGCGGTCATCGCCTGGGCGGCGTGGGGATACCGCGCCTTTCCCCGAGGGCACCGGGTCCAGGCAGGGGTGGTTCTCGGCACCGTCGCCATCCTCGTCGAGGGCGGCATCGGCGCGGCGCTGGTGCTGCTGCGGTTGACCGGGAAGGACGAGTCGCTGGCCCGGGCCGGCGTCATGGCCCTGCATCTCGTGAACACCTTCTTCCTCCTCGGAGTGGTGACGCTGACCGGCGCCTGGGCCGGGGGCACGGGCCGGCCGCGCCTCCGCGATCAGGGCGCGATCGGAGTGCTCGTCCCCGCGGCGCTCGTGGCCATGGTGGCGCTGGGCGTGAGCGGGGCCATCGCGGCGCTCGGAGACACGCTGTTCCCCGCCCGGTCGCTCGCCGAGGGCTTCCGGCAGGACCTGGCCGGCGGCGCCCATCTGCTCCTCCGCCTGCGGGTGCTCCATCCGCTGCTCGCGGTGGCCGTGGCCCTCTTCCTCCTCGGGACCGCGGCGGTCGCGAGCCTGCTCCGGCCGGGGCGGCAGGTCCGGCGCACCGCCATCGCCCTGGCCGCGCTGGTCGTCGTGCAGCTGACGGCGGGCCTGGTGAACCTGGCCCTGCTGGCTCCGGTCTGGATGCAGCTCCTCCACCTCTTCCTCGCCGACGCGGTGTGGCTGGCCCTGGTGGTGCTCGGGGCGGCGGCCCTGGCGGAGGACGCTCCCCGGCTCGCCGTCCAGGGGCTCGGTGAGCCGGGGTCTGCCTCCGCGCGCTAGGCTCCCACCATGCGAATCGCCGTGCTGACCGGTGGAGGCGATTGCCCCGGTCTCAACGCCGTCATCCGAGCCGTCGTCCGCCGGGCGCAGAACCACCGCTTCGACGTCCTGGGGCTACGCGACGGCTGGAAGGGGCTGATCGAGGATCGCGTCTTCCAGCTCACCCGCGAGAACACCGCGGGCATCCTCCACCGCGGCGGCACCATCCTCGGCACGAGCCGGGTGAATCCCTTCACCATCGAGAACGGCGTGGAGAAGGTGCTGACCAACGCCGGCAGGCACGGCATCCACGCCGTGGTGGCCATCGGCGGCGAGGGCACCCTGTCCGCCGCGGCCCGGCTCTTCGAGCACGGGCTGCCGGTCGTGGGAATCCCCAAGACCATCGACAACGACCTCAACGGCACGGACTACACCTTCGGCTTCGACACCGCGGTGTCCATCGCCACCGAGGCGATCGACCGGCTCCACAGCACCGCCGAGTCGCACAAGCGGGTCATCGTGGTCGAGGTGATGGGCCGGCACGTGGGGTGGATCGCCACGCACGCGGGCATCGCCGGAGGGGCGGACGTCATCCTTGTCCCCGAGGAGCCGGCGGACCTCGCCGCGGTCGCCGAGCAGCTCAAGCGACGCTACGCGGGCGGGACGAGCTTCAGCATCGTCGTGGTGGCGGAGGGGACGAAGATCCGCACCAGCCCGGACGAACCGGAGCACGTCGTGACCTCGGGGGCGCTGGACGAGGCGGGCCGGGTGCGGCTGGGCGGCGTGGGGCAGTACGTCGCGCAGGAGCTCGAGCGCCGGACCGGGTTCGAGACGCGGGTCTCGGTGCTCGGCCACATCCAGCGCGGCGGCTCGCCGACGGCGCACGACCGGGTGCTGGCGTCCCGCTTCGGGGTGTACGCCTGCGACATGGTGTCCCGCGGCGAGTTCGGGAAGATGGCGGCCCTCCGGGGGAACGAGGTCACCAGCATCCCCCTGGCCGACGCCACCCGGACCCTCAAGCGGGTGCCGGCCGAGTACTTCGACGTCGCCCGGGTCTTCTTCGGCTGACAAGCATCCGGACTTTCGAGCCTTTTCGAGGTGCCTTTTCGAGGTGCTTTTCGAGGTGCCAGACACCTCGTTACGGACCCCTCGTTCCGTGACGGGCGACCCTCGGTGCGGCGCCGCCAGGGACGGCACTTCCAGCGCAGGAGCCAGCACGCGGGGCTGGGACCCGCGGGGTACTCCTCGCCCGTCAACGACGTGCGAGGAATCGAATGGACCTGCATTCTCTGGAGATGGTGAGCCCCGACCCCGATGACGGCCGCTGGGAGGCCTTCGTCCGGCGTGACCCTGGCGCCGAGGGCCAGTTCGTCGTCGCGGTGGAGACCACCTGCATCTACTGCCGTCCCACCTGCCCCGGGCGACGGCCACTGCGGAGGAACGTGCGCTTCCTGGCCGACGCGGCCACCGCCGAGCGGCAGG
>Ga0335077_10008200_pt1 | contig 12962 bp, 10 predicted proteins | sample Lox_Sample_31_FD_207151 | JGI IMG/M metagenome (GOLD analysis project Ga0335077, IMG submission 207151) | Soil microbial communities from Loxahatchee National Wildlife Refuge, Florida, United States - Lox_Sample_3.1 | ecosystem: Environmental > Terrestrial > Soil > Wetlands | place: USA... | reverse complement strand
TCGCCGGGATGGAATTGCGGAGAAATCATGTCCGTGGAACCGGTACCGCCGCGATCACATCAGACAACACGCGATCGGCGTCGAATCCTTCGAGTTCAGCCTCAGGCTTGAGTATCACGCGATGCCGTAACACCGGCGGAATCGCCCGCTTCACATCGTCGGGCACCAGGTAGTCGCGTCCATCAAATGCTGCCGCGGCCTGCGCCACCCGCATCAGGCTCAGAGCCGCACGAGGACTCGCCCCCAGCAGCAGCGTCGGCCACTCGCGGGTGCGCCTCGCCAGCGTAAGGATGTACCCATAAAGCTCCGGCTCGATGCGGATAGCGCGCACTTCTGCGCGCACAGCTTCGAGCATTTCCGCCGGGATCGGCGCGATCGCCGCATCATCGAGCAAGCCGGCGCCGCTGGCTGAATGATGCCTCTCGAGAATCTGCAACTCTTCGGTTTCTGATGGATATGAGACCCGAATCTTCATCAGGAAGCGGTCAAGCTGCGCTTCCGGCAGCGGATACGTCCCTTCAAAGTCCACCGGATTCTGCGTGGCGAAAACAGTGAACCACGTAGGCAGGGCACGCCGCGTGCCATCGCTTGTCACCTGCCGCTCCTCCATACATTCCAGCAGTGCCGCCTGCGTACGCGGAGGCATACGGTTGATCTCATCCACGAGCAGCAGGTCCGTAAACACCGGTCCCGCGTGAAACGTAAACGAGTCTGTCCCCGGTCGTAGAATCGTCGTGCCCAGAATGTCCGCCGGCATAAGATCCGGTGTTGCCTGCACCCGCTGAAAACCCAATCCCAGCAGCCGCCCCAGCGTTTTTACCATCAGCGTTTTTGCAATGCCCGGTACGCCCTCGAGCAGCGCGTGCCCCTGGCACAAAACGGCAATCAGCACCTCTTCCACAGCTTGCGTCTGGCCTGAAATTACGCGCCCCAGTTCAGTACGTGCATGCGCGATCAGCTCGCCGGTCGCACGAAGTCCAGCCTGCTGCTCGTTGTTCTCTCTCAGTTCCTCGCTCATGAGGGCCTTTCGTTCCGCTCTCTGCTTTCGATTGAATAGAATCTGCTTCCCGGCTTTGCCGCATCCATCAGCGCCTGCCGGTGGTGATGCAGCATCTGGATCATCTTCAATGCTGCCCGTGGCTCAATCTTGTCATTCAGTGTCGCATCTTCGCAGGCATGCAGGTCGACTTCGAGATTCGGATCCGCATTGGGAAAACGCCGCCGTATCGCGGCCGCCAGTTCGTCTGCGCCCATCGCTGCCTGGCGCAGCCCGCACTGCCGCAGCGCATTACGCCTAAAGCGCTCCCATGCGATCGCGAGCGCTGTCGACGTAGCCCCGGCGCTGCGATAAAGCGAACCCAACGCATCCAGAAACTCAACCGGGGTGGCGCGGGCCGGCGGCGGAAACTCCCGGAGCGGCCCGCTCCGCCGGCTGAAGCTGAAAACGATCAGGATGGAGAGCAGGATCAGCCCGCTCCACAACAGCCATGCCGTCGGCCCCGTTACGTAGCTCCACGTGGAGCGAACATCCCCGTGCAGCGACTCATCCCAGTAGAAGTGATGCCCATTCCGCGGACCGATCGAGTTCAGCAGCAGATCAAAATTCGCGGCGCGAGTCAGAGACCCGTTTTCAAGCGGCGTAGAGCTGGCCCACCAGACCACGTGGCCTTTGCCGTAGTCATACTCCACAACGGCCGGCTGCCCTGCGCAGCTGTACTGGATACGCTGTGCAGGATTCCCGGCCTCCCACGTCGCCTGCGGCACCATCCAGATTTCGCCGCTGTTGGCCAGCGCGTCGAGGCCCTCCGGCTCTAGCTGGCAGGCGGCGAACGTGAAGTTCTTCGGAGTTTCCGCCTGCCCCTCGGGCACCAGGTAGCCGCCCCAGAATCCTGTGGTCAGCACGCGCCCCCCGCGCGCCACGATCTGCTCCACGGCTTTGAAGTCTTCGGTCTCTCGCGAAAAGGGTTGTGCCAGAATCACAACCGTGTCGGGTCCTGCCGACGTCACTAGGTCGCTTAACGGCCTCTCCCACCGGTCGATCGTGTACCCGGAGCGAACCAGTGATTCATACGCAGCACGCGCGCCATGGCGGCCGGTGAGATAGGTAGACGGCATCAGATTGTCGTCATTGTTCTCGTTCGGCATCACCAGGCCGATCACCACCGCCAGCCCCACGGCAATCCCAATGCTCCACAGCAGCAGGCGACGGTCCTTTGCGTCGAGCGACGACATGAACTTCATCGTCCACCACCTTCACTCGGCGCGCCGCCCCCGATCAGCGCGGTTGCCAGGCTCTCAGCTGACTTGTAGTCGCTTTCGCCTGCCGCCCGGCCGCCGTACCAGAAGCGCTCAAACGTGCCCGTCAATTGTGAGAGTCCGGGCCGGCGCGGATCTTCCGCAGCGACCAGAGCAAGGTATTCGCGCGGCGTGCGCGCGCGATCCGCGGGCCACAACCTGCGCGACTCCAGTCGCGATATCGACGCCCAGTAGACAAAATGAATCGCTTCGCGCCATGCACCCGATGCCGCCGCCCTCCGCGCATCCTCAAGCCACAATTGCCAGTCGCGCGCCGAGGCAGCCCCCGCTGCGGGCTGCTGATCGTCATCGGGCGTCAGGCGCACGCGCCAGCGCCGCTCCAGGCGCAGCAGTGAATAGACCAGCGCGGTGCACACTCCGAGGATGAATCCCCACACAAGCAAGCGACCCACCCAGGCCGAGTGTGCCTTCAGATTCGCGGCGCTCGCGAAGAACCTGTTGAGCCAGTTCCCCACCTTTTCCAGGATCGAATCGCGCACCGTCTCCTGCTGCAGATTGCGAAACTCCCTGCCCGCCAGCACATCGTGCATCACGGCATGCTCTCTCGCATAATCCGGAACGCTTGCCGCGGGCGCATTCGATTGCGCGAGGTCTCCCTCCAGTCGAGCCTTGGCTTCTTTCAGCAGCAGCGATGTCGCTGGCTGCTCCGCCGTCGCAGCCGGATGCTGCTTGCCTTCCTTCGCCGCGGAAGTCTTTGACGGCGTTTCATCGGGTTGCGCGGCCTTCGAGAGGAGCATCCGCAACCAGCCGTAGCGAACGAAGCGCTGCTCCGTCTTCGCACCAACCATGATGGCGATCCGGTCGTCCGGACCGACCAGCGCTGGATCGCAGCCCTTCACGTCGCGCGCCTTCGCGCATGCTTCGACGAGCGATTCGAGCGTGTTCAGGTGCTGGCGATAGTTCTCAATCGAAACATCATGCCAGCGCACGGCCGTCTGCGGCTCCGGGATCTTGACGGGCTGCGCACCCGCCGCGAGGAAAGCGAAGAGGAGCGGCGCCGCCGGCACCGTAAATGCTCGTTGCATTCCTCTCACTCCTGCGTCTCCCCAACCGGAGCGCCGGCGATCTCTACTTCTGATGTGTTGGTGGAAACTGGCGCATTCATCCCGGGCGGCATCCATCAAGCACTCGATATTGAACTCCTCAAGCCGTATGCGCTGATCATAGTAGATAACCGACGAGGTTGATCGAATCGATGGCAATGAACAACACCACAATGATCATCGCCATCATGCAGAAACTCCGGCTGGCGGACCCTCGGTTCGAGCCAGATCGATCCACTGCCGCTGGTCGTTGTAGATCACACACAGCGCCGTCGTGAAACCCGCCCATGAGCAAGCCATGAACAGCACCATCAACGCCATGAATCCCGCACCCGCAACGATGGCCAGAACCACCAGAACCGGTGCCGAAAAGTGAAGGTGCAATCCAAGGACAGCAAAGAGGCCGATGGCGACCACAAAGACGGTCACCCCCATCAGAATCAGCATCGCCGCATACGTCGCCGCGTAGATCACCAGCAATGCGAGAAAGATCTTCAGCCTGGCGCCACGTGTCAGAACGTTGCTGCGCTTGAGCGCTTCGATGGCCGGCAGGTTCTCCATCACCGATGCGGGGAACGCCAGCGAAAAGCGCAGCCCGATGACGAATCCTGCCACCATCAGCGCCATCTGCGAGAAGACGCCAAACGGGAACATCAGGAACAGGAAAGGATTGGGCTGAGTCTTGTTCAGGGCCGACAAGCCCATCAAAGCAGCCATCGCCAGCTGGATGAAGAGTGCCGGGAAGAAGCAGATCGCATAGATGATGAGAAGCAAAAAAAAATATCGTCCTGCACGGTTTATGGCCACTCCATAGGAACCGCTGAAGGTCACCGGCACCCCGCAGTCTGCTTGAACCGCCGCGTGCGACCCTGCCGCAAGGTACACCGCAAACGCCAGCCAATACAGAACGAAAACCAGAATTGCCAGCGGAGCGACCACCAGCAAGATCTTCATCACCAGTTGTGGTGTCGGGGGTTCGTGCAATCTGCCGAACATCGGAATCAAAACTGCTGCCGCCATCATCGCCAGCAGCCCGTAGATCACCACCGGCGGCGCAGCAGCCATTCCCACAAACACCCTGAGATTCGCCCGAACGAGACTGAGTACTCGGCTCAGAATCTGCCCCACATCCATCGGCCGGGGACCTGGATATTGTGCCGGATAGCTCATGCCTTGCCCTCCTCCGCGCTCGGGCCGCCTGCCGAGGGCAGCGGAGAGATCGGCTCCATCGCTTCGAGAAAGCCAGGCGCGGCAGCATCCGTGAATGCCGTCGCGGTTTCCGGGCTCTCGAGCCCGTCAATCACCGCTTCGTCCACAGCCTCTGGCGGCGTCGCCTCCACCATCCCCGATTTCAGCATCATCCACTCGATATCGAATCCCTCCTTGCGTATCCGCTGATCGAAATAGAATACGGTAAGCGCAATCCCGTAGACCGGCTTGGTAAGGGCCCGCACCACAAACATCGATCCATAAATCAGGAACATCGCGATCATGCCCATGGCCTCGTTATGCGCCTGGCCCTGCAGACCGGGAATTAAGGCCAGCACGATCATGGCCGGTATGGTGACAGCCCAGGCAAGAATCTGGTTCAGCACCAGCCCGAGAAGGTACAGAAGAAAAATCCGGCTCCTCGTCCCATCGCTTAGCATTGTGCCGCGCTTCAGCGCATTCCAGGCCGTCGTCTGCTCCACCACGCAGGTCGGAAACGCCAGGCAGACACGCAACAACATCCAGACCGCAAAGGATCCGAGAATCAGCACAAGCAGCAACACCAGGCCTCCGAACAGCGGGCTCGGGTCTTTCGATGCGTACCCACTCACCTTACCCGCAATCATCCCGAGGATCGAGATCACGAAGATTGCCATTGGGGCCGCGACAATGATCAGCCCCTGCAGAACATACAAACCCACGTACCGCCGGCCGCGCTTCCACGCCGATTTGTAAGCGTTTCGAATAGTAGTGGTCTCGCCGAGGAACGAGCGTGCCGCCGCGTCGCTCATGGCAGCTTCGCCCAGGGCGCTTGCCGCCAGGCCTCCGGGAACCACCAGGATCATCAGCACGCTGAGGAAGATCCATACCAGGATGTCCGTAACCGTGGCGCCATGCCGCGCGCTGGCTCCAACCCACGCAATGAACGCGAACACTCCAGCTGCAAATACGAAGATCGTACCCGCAGGAATCGTCGCGATCCCGAGAAACACGAGGAATCGCGAGCGATAAAGCTGCGCAGTCCGATCGAGAATCTCCGACAGCGTCAGGGGATGCAGCGGCTCATTCATGCATGTTCCCGGTTGCGCCTTCGGGCCCTGCCGATGCCAACGATTCTGGGGCTTTCGGCACTGCGATAGCTGGCGGCACTTCCATCATGCCCGCCGCCTGCATCATGTGCTCAATGTCGAATCCCTCTTTGCGTACGCGCTGGTCGTAGTAAAAGAGCGTAAAGCCCGTGGCATAAATGGGCCCGACAAACGTATTCGTCAGAAACGCCAGGATCTGTTGCAGCACGCTCATCCACAGAGGGAGTATCCCCTTGTGCTGTACTCCAGCAAAAATGAAGAAGCCCTGCGTGATGAAGGTCAGGCCCAGCTGAATGATGAGTGCCAGCAGACCCAGCAGAAAGATGCGCCCACGCGAACCTTTGCTGAGTTCAATGCTTCGCCGAATCGCCGTGCGCGCCTCCAGATTCTCGACAGTACATGCCGGCACAGCCAGGGAGTAGCGAAGCGTCATAATAATCCCGTAAGTCCCGAGAACCAGCACCAGCAGGATGAATGCAATAGTCGCACCACCCAGCACCAGGACTGCCTTCTGATCGATCACAGGCGCGCCGTGGGGAGCATGCGCTCCCTTGGTGCGAATGTAGAAGAACAATAACGCCGCGTACGCTCCGTAGAGGATGAAGAACGGGAACCACGCGCGGAAGTACGTAATAGTCATCAGCCACAGATAACGACCCGTACGCGGAAGAACAGAACGATAGGCCGCGCCGATACTCGCGGGCTCACCCAGGTGCAGCCAGCTCACGGCCCGTGTGTTGGCCGCGACAGCAATACCACCCGTGACAAAAATGGCAAGCCACAGCACCACGATCCCTGCAATCGTTACGCCGATCAGGTAGCTGTTCATGTGCAGGGCCAGCAGACCCCGCTGCACCCCGATCTGCAGCAGGCTCAGAACCAGCAGAATGCCCGCATACACAGAAGAGATCCCCGCAAGCAAAAGAAAGTTTGACCGGTAGAGTTCAGCGGTGCGATCAAGAATTTCGCCCAGCATAAGTGGACGCAAATTGGTTTGCATTTGGATGATCCCTTTGAATGGGCAGATGCTTGCCGGGATGCTAGCACAACCGGGGCCCCTCTGCTGTCACACCCCAGTGTCATCTCTGTTTCGGTCATCGCGGCTTCATCGCGATGCGCGGATTTTCCAAACTCTCCGGGGAGTTTTTTCCCACCCGGTATTTCTTACCCGGCCGGTACGCATTCAAATTGCCCGCAAAGCCAACGAAAGAAAGCCCAATTGCTTTGGTCTCCCGCTTGCACATAATCCAGTCCGCAAGACGAGGGCGTTTCCCATGAACAACCGCCGCGTCTGCGCTCAAAAGATCGGTGAGAACGCGGAAACGCCAACCCCGGAGGTTACATATGAAGAACAATAAAATGAAAATGCTTCTCGGCATCTCCTCATGCGCCCTGATGTTTGCAGGTGTTCAGGCGTGGGGAGCTCCCAGTTGGAACTCTGCTTCCCCAATTCCCGTGATCCAGGAACCACAGGCTCCGCCGTCCCAGACTGCACCTGACCAGACCACTGCAAATCAGGACCAGGCAAAAACCTCGACCTTCACCGGCGTCATCGTGAAGAACGGCGAACAATATGTTCTCCGCGATTCGTCCGGCAATGTTTACAAACTGGATGATTCATCGCGCGCACAGACGTTCGAAGGCAAGACCGTCAAGGTCGTCGGCCGACTCGACCCCGACTCCAAAATGATCCACGTTGACACCATCCAGGCGCTCGCCTCGTAAGAGCGCCACAACTTGATAGAGCAGGTTAGAGAGACGATCCGGGTGCGGCGTTTACGAATGCCACACCCGAATCATCTTCCTCAGGGCTTTTTAGATTAAAGAGCCTGTAACAAAACCCTTCCCAGATTCGGCGGACGCATCACATGTCCGACAAGCCGGTTATACGGCCAAGTGGGCATAGCATGGTTGAGGCACCGCGACTTCGGGGACTGCGCACGACTGATGCTGCAAGGTCGTGTGGTGCCGTTGCGGTTATTGCGCTTTCAGCGCGTCAACCGCATTGATGGCTGCAGCGCGAGCAGCCGGCAAATAGCTGGCCAGTGTTGCAGCCAAAACCAAAACAACAGGGACTGCGATGAACGCCACTGGATCAAGCGGGTGGACACCGAACAGCAGCGTTCTCATGAACTGTGTGAGCGCGGCCGCAGTCGCAAGGCCTATGCCAACACCGACACCGGTGAGGGTCAGAGCCGATCGCACGAACATCCATTTGACCCCGCCTTTCTGCGCACCGAGCGCCATGCGAATGCCAATTTCGCGCGTGCGCTGGGAAACCGAATAGGAGATCACGCCGTAAATACCTACGATACCGAGGGCGAGCGCCACTCCGGCAGCGATGGCAAGCATTACGAGCGTGAACGACTGCCGTTGCAGTGACCGCGCGTATACCTCCTGCATGGTACGCGCGCTAGCGACGGGTAGATTCGGATTGACTGAACCGACAGCCTGACGCACCTGACTGAGAAAGTCCTCGATCCCCGCCCGTTTGTTGTGAATGGCAAACGTGACGTTTCGCTCGGCGCCTATCGTTGTCTGAGGTATATAGGGGATGATCATTAAGACCGGCCAATAAATTATGGTCGGCGCCTTTTCGTCGACTCCGTGCTGATGCACATCGGCTACGACGCCGATCACCTCGTCCCAGGGATTGCGGTTTGACTGGCGTGCATGCTTACCAATCGCATTCGCCGCCGAGCCCCACTGTGCCCGGGCGAAACTCTCTGACACGATCACCTTGTGCCGCAGGTCATAGTTATCCGTCCAGTTGAAGTCGCGACCGGCGACCAGATGAATGCCCATGGCACCGAAATATCCAGGCGAAACGTAGTCGTAAAGCCACATCTGCGGCTTGTTGATGTCGTAGTCTTTCCCTTCCACCTGAAACTGGTTCCAGTCGGCGTCGACTCCGTCGAGCGGCACCGAGGCTGCGAAGCCGACTGCGGTGACACCCGGGATCGCCGAGAGCCGGTCAACGATATCGTTCTGAACGCGGGTTGCCATCCTCTCATCGGGAACCAAAGAGGATGGAATGGAGGTCCGCATCGTCTGCACGTGCGCCGGATCGCTGAAGCCGGGGTTCACATTCCGGAGCGCAATGAAAGTCCGTATCATCAGCGCTGAGCTGACCATTAGCACCAGCGCCATCGCCACCTGAGCGATGACAAGCACATTGCGAGAGCGGTTCTGGGTGCTGCTACTGCTCGCAGTCCGATTCGAACCGGAAAGGGAATCGGACGCCTTTGTGGACGCATATTTGATAGCTGGAATCGCGCCGAAAAACAAAGCGGAAAGCACGGACAGAAAGACTGTGAACATGAGCGAACGGTCGTCCAATGACACCTCGCTGAGACGTGGAAGTTGGGCCGGTCCCAACGCCTTCAATAATGTCAATCCGCCGTAGGCAACAGCAATCGCCAGCACGCCGCCCAACAGGCCAAGAACCAGACTCTCTGTTAGCAACTCACGGGCGATGCGGGCGCGTCCGGCCCCTAGCGCCGCACGTATGGAAAGCTCCTGCTGTCGCGAATCAGCCCGCACCAAAAGCAGGTTGGCAACGTTCACCGAAGCGAGGAGCATCACCAGCCCTACTGTTGCCATCACCACCCACAGGATGCTGCCTACCTGGCCGATTACCTGCTTCTTGAGGGGTCGGAAATCGGGCGTGATGCGCCAGATCGCGAAGTAATGTCCGTCGCGCCAGGAATTCATCCAGATTGGCAACAAGGTTGTGACATCGGCATCGGCCTGACCGATCGTGATTCCAGGCTTGAGCCTGGCGATGCCGAAATAGCCAAACGGGGGACCATCCTGAATGGTGCGCTCTGGGGCAAGCGGTATGAAAATGTCGAAATCTCGATCCACCATCCGGAATCCGCGCGGCATGACGCCTACAATCTCGCGCGCCTGCGAATCCACCTGGATGCTTCGGCCAATGACGCCTGGATCACCCCCGAAGCGCCGCTGCCAATAGCCGTAACTGAGAATGATTGCTTTGGTTCCGTGAGGTTCCTGGTCCGCCTGGGAAAACCATCGTCCGATCGCCGGCTGAACACCAAGTGCCTGCAGCACGCCGTCGCTCACAACGATGGTGTGGACTTCCTCCGGCAGTGCCAACCCAGTGACATTTGCCGTCCGGGGAGACCAGATGCCCATCGACTCAAAGCTGCGGTTGTGTTCGGAGAAAATCAAGTACATAGACGGAGACATCATCAGCCCGTCGGCAAAATCAGCGATGCCAGCCGCGGGAGCTCGCAACCACAGTGAGACCAGCCTGTCTGAATCGGGATAAGGAAGAGGCTTTAGAAGCACACCGTCGACAACACTGAACACTGTGGTGTTGGCCCCAATGCCGATGGCTAGTGTGAGCAGGATCGTGAGGGCAAAGCCAAGAGATTTGCGTAAGCGGCGCAAGGCCAGCCGGGAGTCCACAAGCACGGATTCGAGCATTCTCCATTGCCACACTTCACGGCTGCGCTGCTCCACAAGTGAAGGGTTTCCGAAGGCCACGAGAGCTGCCTTGCGCGCCTCCGCACGAGGAAGATGCTCAAGGCGCATCAACTGCTCGGTTTTCTCTTCAATGTGTTCGCGTAGCTCTTCGGAAAGATCGCTATCGAGACGCCGACGACGGGCAAACTGGTCCCACCAACTCATTGTGTGGACCTCCTATGAGTTTTCGATACCCCGTTGAGGACCGAGCACCATCTGGATACCGTCGAGCATACGGTCGAAGGCAGAGATCTCGCGCTCGAGGTGACGTAAGCCGGCTTTCGTGATCTCGTATATGCGCACGCGACGATTGGTTGTGGATGAGATCGTCCACTCTGCCTTGACGAGTTTGCCTTTCAACAGTCGTTGCAGGGCCGGATACAGTGAACCCTCTTCCACCTGCAGCAGATTGTTGGATCGTTGCTGGATGTGCTGAACGAGAGCATATCCATGTGCTGGTTGGCGGCGGAGAGACTCGAGAATCATCATCTCGAGGGCGCCCGGGAACAAATCACGCGATGCGGTCTTTTCGTTTTCCATAACGCCTTGTGTGAACAAGCATAGAGTAGATAGGTAATGAGGAGCAGTCAAGAACCATCGCTGTAATTTGTGACGAACAGTCTCAACGTTCTTCAGCCATACATTTAGCTGGAATGTCGACGACGCGTCCTTGTGCAGAAGCCTTGTGCCTCTCTGGAACACGGGAGCGTATCGTCCGTTTTACGTCAACTTGCTGGACCCAAGCACATGAAGCGCTTACACCGCCGTCAGTCGTCTAGATAAAGAGCCGCTTGAGTTCTGGATTTCATCGCGATTGAAGACCCTGCTTCCAAAAGAACCTCACATTCGTGCATCCGATTTGATCAGGTGAACAGATAAGCAGCTTGCAACGGGTGTATCTGACTGTGGTCGTATTGAATAGTGCTGAAGGCAAAGCAAGCAATACAGGAGACTCATTGTCAAATCAATCGCACGCGGACACATGTTTGTCGGCCTATTCAAATAGCAGTGCGAAGCCGCGCTCGACCCCGGTCAGTTGGATAGTAAGCTCAAGCAGCGCATGAAGAATGTCGCGGGTGGCGGAGCCGGCATTAAGTCTGCGAGCGGCGTCGAGGAGAAAATTCAGCCGGCCCACGACGGGTGTCGGCGGTCATGGCGAGATCGTGTTTCAAATGACTCCAAAGGAATTGGAGAACAGTCAGGTGTATCCTACAACTTATTCCCGCTCCTAATTAAATGGATGATTGGAAGAGGGCGGCTTCCCTAAGCGAACTTGTTGTCCCACGGAGCGGAGGTGGATCCGTCACGATGGCCGAAGTTCCTTCGCCGGAAGTTACGCAGTCGCAGGATCTTTCAGGAGATCTGCGGGCCGCGCCGCAGTTCGACCCTGACGCGACGCGTGCCCCCAATCCATCGATGACGGGCTCCGAAATGGTTTCGGCTGGCGAGATTCCGGCGGCCGCTGCTTCCCGGATTCCGGATCAGCCCAGGCTCTGGGGCAGTTTCCAGCTGCTGCAGCTCCTGGGCCGGGGCGGATTCGGCGAAGTCTATCGCGCCTGGGACCCGATGCTTGAGCGCGAGGTGGCGCTGAAGCTGCTGCTGCCGCGCGGTCTGGATCCGGAGCAGGAGTTTACCACGATTCTGGCGGAGGCACGGGCAATGGCGCGTGTGCGCCACGCCAACATTGTTCCCATCTACGGGGTGGACCGCCGCGACGGCCGTGTGGGCTTCTGGAGCGAGTTTGTGCGCGGCCAGACGCTGAACGCATTCGTCGCTGCGCAGGGTGCGATGGACGAGCGTGCCGCGGCGCTCACTGGCGTTGCTCTTTGTGAGGCGCTCGCCGCGGTGCACGCCGCGGGGCTGCTTCATCGGGATATCAAGCCGGGCAATGCAATGCGCGATGAGAGGGGCCGCATTTTGCTGATGGACCTCGGCCTGAGCCAAAACCTCCTCGCAGGTTCGGGGTGGTCCGGAACTCCGGGCTATATGGCGCCGGAGATTGCGGCTGGGCAGGCGGCCACCGTGCAGGGCGACCTCTACTCGATGGGGGTGCTGCTGCGTTTTCTCGTGACGGGCTCGGTATCGCCGTCGGCGCTCATTCCTCCGGGCTTGGCGTTCATCGTTCAGCAGGCCACGGAGGCCGATCCACGCAAGCGCTATGCCAGCGCTGCGCAGATGGGTAGGGAGCTTGCTGGGTTGGCTCAGACTGCACGGGGAGGTGAGCAGCCGGAACCTCTCACTAGGCGGGAGCTCCGCAAGGAGGAGAAACGGACAAGGAAAGAGAGGATTCGCAAGCCAATTGCGTGGATCTCTACTGTTGCCGGTCTGGCATTAGGTTTTTGGTTTCTTTTCGGGCAGCACTGGTGGGCAAAGATTAATGAAGCGGGGATGTCGGTGGCGCGGCCCGGCTACCAGGACACCCTTGCGGCCAATGACGCGCTGGCTCGGTACGACATTCCCGGCAACACGGACAAAGCGATCGCGCTGTACGGGTCAGCGCTGAAGCAGACTCCTGACGATGCGCTGGCGGAGGCCGGACTGGCACGCGCCTACTGGCGCAAGTACCAGGACACCAGTGAAGCGCAGTGGGCAGAGTCCGCCAACCAGTCCATCGCCAAGGCCATGACCATGAATGCAAATCTTGCGCCGGTGCAGATGACGGCGGGAATGATTCATGTAGGCCAAGGACAATTCGACGTGGGCCTGCAGCAGCTGCAGAAGGCAGTGCAACTCGATCCCAGCAGTGCTGAGGTTCACGGACTTTTGGGTAGAGCTTACGAGCAGCAGGGGCGCACTGACGACGCGAAAAAGGAGT
>Ga0335077_10008197_pt1 | contig 12963 bp, 13 predicted proteins | sample Lox_Sample_31_FD_207151 | JGI IMG/M metagenome (GOLD analysis project Ga0335077, IMG submission 207151) | Soil microbial communities from Loxahatchee National Wildlife Refuge, Florida, United States - Lox_Sample_3.1 | ecosystem: Environmental > Terrestrial > Soil > Wetlands | place: USA... | reverse complement strand
GGCGTGCCGGTTGGTCTCGGTGAGAATGTGAACCAAGATGTTGAACAGCATCACGTCGGGCCGCGGCCACCACGGCACGTGGCCGGGGGCGTCGATGGGGAGCGCGTTGATGGTCGCGTCCGAGTGTTCCCATACACGCCGGTAGAAGCCGGTGATCTCTTCGCGGGTTTCGTGCTCGGTGGCCCACAGGTCGGTGTGGCTCGCGGCCTCGTCGTCCCACCGGGGCAGGGGTTCGGGGAACGGGCGGTCAAAGACCTCGCCGAAATACCTGGCCTCCCAGGTCGCCAGGTGTTTGATCAGGCCGAGGAGGTTGGTTCCGGTGGGAGTCAGGGGGCGGCGGATATCGTATTCGGAGAGCCCGTCGAGCTTCCAGAGCATCGCCCCGCGTATCCAGCGCAGATCGTCGTGCAGGTACTGCTTCGCGAGTTCATCGATCACGGGGCACGAGCCTGCCATGTGCCGTTGGCAGGTTCAACCCGCGCTGGCGGCAGCACCTCGCTGCTGGCCACGCACACGGGTGTGCCCTTTGTGAGCCCGTCGATTGTGATCGACAATGCGGCTACTCACAACTAGTAACTACAGGGGTGTGCTGAATGAACGTGGCCTACTGGATCGTCGCCGCAGTGCTGGCGCTGTTCTACCTGTACGCGGGCGGGATCAAGGTCGTGCGGTCCAAAGATCAGCTGCGGCCGATGATGGGCTGGGTCGACAGCGTGCCGCTGAGGCTCGTGCGGACCATCGGCGTGCTGGAGGTCCTCGGCGCGCTGGGGCTGGTCCTGCCACCGCTGACCGGCATCGCGCCAGGCCTCGCCCTTGCGGCGGCTACCGGTCTCGGGCTGATCCAGGTTGGCGCGATCTCGCTGCACCTCAGCCGGGGCGAAGCCGGGGTGATCTGGCTGAATGTCGTCCTGCTCGCCCTCATCGGCGGCGCGATATGGCTGTCAACCATCTGGCTGTAGACCGCTGCGCGGTCAGCGGGTGATCGGCGCCGTCAGCCCGCTGCGCCGTAGCGCAGTGTCACGGCGGCTGAGATCCACGAATTATGGACAGGCCGAAACACGGATGTAATCCGGCATGACCAGGGCCGGGACACGTTGTCGGCGGTGTAACAGCCGGGAAACGTGTCCGAAACCCGCCCATGGGAAACATGAACCGTCCTTGACCGACGCCTGCGGCCGGTTGAGCCCAGAGAGGCGGAGAGCAGTGGTTCCCTATCCGAGTTGGCTGAACGCCGGAGACACCTCCTGGCAGTTGACGGCCGCGACCCTCGTTGGCCTGATGAGCCTGCCCGGCCTGGCTGTCCTGTACGGGGGCCTGGTGCAGCGCAAGTGGGCCGTCAACACCATGATCATGGCATTCAGCGGGTTCTGCCTGGTCCTCATCGTGTGGGTCCTGTGGGTCTTCAAGATGGGCTTCGGCCAGGCCTGGATCGGCACGTTCGTCGGCCGCCCTGGGACGGTCATCGGAGCTCTCAGCGAGCAGGGCCAGGGGAACATCCCGAGCGTGAGCGGCGCGGGGCTGATGCCCCACTTCCGCTTCCCGCAGTCAGCCCTGGTCTACTTCCAGTTCGTGTTCGCGGCGATCACACCGCTGCTGTTCCTGGGCAGCGTGGTCGGCCGGATCAGCTTCAAGGTGTGGCTGATCTTCGTCCCGCTGTGGTCGACCTTCGCCTACGCGGTGAACGCGTTCCTGCTGTGGGGCGGCGGCTGGTGGGCCGCGCACGGCGCACTCGACTTCAGCGGCGGGTACGTGATCCACCTGGCGGCCGGCGTCTCGGGCTTCGTGGCGGCGGCGGTGATCGGGCCGCGGCTGAAGCGGGACCGGTCGCACGGCGTGCCGAACAACCTGCTGCTGGTCTCGGTCGGCGCGGGCATCCTGTGGCTGGGCTGGAACGGGTTCAACGGCGGTGACCCGTACTTCGCGGGGGCCGACGCCGCGGCGGCGGTGCTCAACACGAACCTCGCCACGGCGGTGGCCATGATGACCTGGATCATCATGGACATGCTGCTGACCAAGGAGAAGAAGGCGACCTTCCTCGGCGGTATCAACGGCATGATCGTCGGGCTGGTCGGGATCACCCCGGCGGCCGGCTACGTGAACGGCCTGGGCGCGATGGCGATCGGCCTGTTCGGCTCGGCCATCGTCTGGGTGGCCTGGAACTACCTGAGCAAGGTGCCGCCGTTCAGCAGGGTCGATGACGCGCTCGGCGTGGTCTACACGCACGGCATCGCCGGCCTGGCCGGCGGCCTGATGGTCGGCCTGTTCGCCGACCCGCACATGATCGTTTACCTGGGGCTGGGCAAGAACCCGGACGTCACCACCGCGGGGCTGTTCTACGGCCACCCGAAGCAGCTGCTGATCCAGGCCGGGGCGGCGCTGACCGTCATCGTGTGGGACGGGCTGGTCACCTTCCTCATCCTGCGCGGCATCGGCCTGTTCATGAAGCTGCGGCTGCCGGACGAGGTGCTGGAGATCGGCGATGTGGCGATCCACAACGAGGAGGTCTACCCGTCCGAGGCGCTGACCCGGGTCGGCTCGGGCGCCGCGGCCCCGGCGGACGCCCCGGCCGGGACCAAGCCGGCGAAGGTCCCGAGCGACAGCTCCTGATCCCCCACCTCCGGCCCGCCCGGCGGTCTTCCCCCCACGCCAGCGGGGGAGTGCCGCCGGGCGGTCTTTTCCGCCGGGCGGACTCTTCCCGCTGGTGAGCGGGCGGATATTCACACGGAACTGACACGCAGCTCCCGCGGCGTCCTGACACCCACTGCCGATGATCGTCCTGGCTGCCACTGCCGATGATGATGCCCGGCGGAAACCAGCCGACAGTGCCGACAGTGAGGTGTGCTGACGTGGACGAGCAAGAACACCCGGCGGGAGCGGCGGGCCCGGAGCCTGCCGCGGCAGGCACGCGGGAGCCAGGCTACGGCCGGGGGAGGCGGGCCTCGATCCCGTCCAGCAGGCAGTCCAGGCCGAACTCGAACCGCTGCTCCCTGGTCTCCGGCGCGTCCGGGTCGATGCCTGCCTCGATCACCGCGGCCATGTGCGGGTAGCGGCCTGAGGCCCGGATCCGGCTGATGAACTCGCCCAGCATCGCGTCCCGCTCGGCAGCGGTGAGGCCCTCGAACTGCTGCTCCAGGTAGCGCTCCCCGGTGACCTCCTGCGCTTCGCGCAGCACGGTGCCCAGCGCAAAGGTGCTGACCGTCTGCACGATGGTGAAGACCGTGGCCTTGTCGAGGCCCAGGCCGTCCAGCGAGCTGAGCGCCCGCTCGATGTTCTGCAGCGACTTCGGGCCGACCGGGGGACGGCCGCCGATGAAGTCAACCATCCACGGGTGCCGGTGCAGCACCGCCCGGGCGCCGCGGGTCAGGGCCCGCAGGTCCGCCCGCCAGTCACCGGACGGTTCCGGCGCCAGCTCCTCGCCCTGGACAGCGTCGATCATGAGATCGAGGAGCTCCTCCTTGGACCTGACATGCCAGTACAGCGACATCGTCCCCGCGTTCAGCTCGCGTGCGATCCGGCGCATGCTCACCGCGTCCGGCCCCTCGGCGTCGGCGATCTTGATCGCGGTCCGCACGATCTCGTCGCGGGACAGGGCGGCGGCGCGCCGCGGCACGTGCCTGGCGCCCCGTTTCATGTCCTGCTCGACGTGCCGCCGGAGCCGGGCGGCCTGGCGGTCCTCGGGGCGGAAGGCCAGGAACGGTGCCCAGAGTTCCTCATCGTCTGCTGCCACCGCTACTCCTTCCTGGCGCCGGGCCTCGTGGGCGGGTCCTGCGGCTGCCGGGGCCCCTTGCTGACATTAGCGCCGCAGCTGCCACCAGGGCCCGCACCGCTGCCTGCGCCGTCGTTGTTCCCATGCCGCCCAGGAATCCGGGTTGCTTCTCGTACATCGTACTGTTATCGTACAGTGCACGAGATAGTAATACACCGTACGAGAAGCGATCGGAGGGGCGGCATGGGGGAGATTCCCGCCATCGAGACGGAGCGGCTGACCAAGAGCTTCGGCTCGACCCAGGCGCTGTCCGGCCTGGACCTCACCGTCCAGCAGGGCGGCATCCTCGGGCTGCTCGGCCCGAACGGGGCCGGGAAGACCACGGCGGTCCGGGTGCTGGCCACCCTGCTGCGGCCGGACTCGGGCCACGCCCGGGTGCTCGGCGCCGACGTGGTGCGCCAGGCGGCCGACGTGCGCAGCCGTATCGGCCTGACCGGCCAGTACGCGGCGCTGGACGACTACCTGACAGGGCGCGCCAACCTGATCATGATCGGCCAGCTGAGCCGGCTCAGCCGGGCGGAGGCCCGGCGCCGGGCCGATGATCTGCTCGCCCGCTTCGACCTCACGCGGGCGGCCGGGCGCGCCGTCAAGACGTATTCCGGCGGCATGCGCCGCCGCCTCGACCTGGCCGCCAGCCTGATCGGCCATCCCGAGGTGCTCTTCCTGGATGAGCCGACCACCGGGCTCGACCCGAACAGCCGGGCGGTCATGTGGGAGATCATCCGGGAGCTCGCCGCCGAGGGCACGACGCTGCTGCTGACCACCCAGTACCTCGACGAGGCGGACCAGCTGGCCAGCCAGATCGCGGTCATCGACGCCGGCCGGGTGGTCGCGGAGGGTACGCCGGACCAGCTCAAGGCGAAGGTCGGCGAGGACCGCATCGCGGTCCAGCTCGTCCCCGGCAGCGACCTGGCCGCCGCGGTGGCGGTGGTGCGGGGGCAGACGACCGGGACGGTCGAGACCGACCCAGGGCAGCTCCTGGTCACGGCGCAGATGCCGGCCCGCGAGGGCGTCACCACCGACGTTGTGCGGGCGCTGGATGCGGCCGGGATCCGGGTCACGGACGTGACCTTGCGCCGCTCGTCCCTGGACGACGTGTTCATGATCCTGACCGGGCACCGGGCCGCCCCGCGCCCCGGGGCGGCCGGCGGCGGCGACGGCCAGCAGGCAGCAACCGGCCCAGCAGCTACCAGCCAAGGAGGTGCAGCGGCATGACCACCGCCACCATGTCACCGATGCCGCGCCAGGCGGCGCCCCGGCGCAGCGGCCTGCGCTGGCTCATCGCCGATGTCGCGGTGATGACCAGGCGCGTCCTGGCCCGGATCGCGCGGGAGCCGGAGACGCTGATGGATGTCACCATCCAGCCGGTGATCTTCGTGCTGCTGTTCGCCTACGTGTTCGGCGGGGCCATCCCGCTGCCCGGCGGGGGGAACTACCACGAGTACCTGATCGGCGGGATGCTCGCCATGGGGCTGGCGATGACCGCCCCCGGCACGGCGGTCGCCCTGGTCACCGACATGCACACCGGGCTCATCGACCGTTTCCGTTCACTGCCCATGTCACGGTCGGCCGTGCTGGCCGGGCGCACCCTCGCCGACCTGGTGACCCAGGTGATCGGCGCCGTGGTGGTCGCGGGGGTCGGGCTCGCCATCGGCTGGCGGATCCATACCTCGCTCGCCGATGCCGCCGCGGCATTCGGCCTGGCGCTGCTGTTCGGCTACGCGTTCACCTGGGTCGGCGCCTGCCTCGGGATGGTGCTGCGCAGCCCGGAAGCCGCTCAGCAGCTGGGGTTCGTGATGTTCCTGCCGCTGACCTTCATCTCCAACGCGTTCGTCCCCACCCAGGGGATGCCCGGCTGGCTGCAGGCGATCGCGAACTGGAACCCGATGAGCGCGCTGGCCGCCGCCGCCCGCGAGCTGTTCGGCAACCCCAATCCCGCTGCCTCGGTGCAGGCGTGGCCGATGCAGCATCCCGCGCTGGCCGTGGTGGCCTGGTCGGTGGCCCTGCTGGCGGTCTTCGCCCCGCTCGCGGTGCACCTGTACCGGCGCAAGTCAGCGGCCTGACCGGCTCAGTGGCCGCGGAACGCCTCCTCCAGCCACCACGAACCGCCCGCCGAGGTGACCTTGGCGTCGACGACCAGGGGGCGGTCGCGCGGCCCGGCCAGCCACTCCCGCACCGGGGCCAGGTCGGCCGGGCCGCGCACCGTCACCCCGGCGCAGCCGAAACCGCGGCCGATGGCGGCGATGTCGGCGGGCGGGAAGCGGACCGTGTCCAGCGCGTGCCCGTCCGGCCCGAAGTGGTGCACCTCGGCCCCGTAGGCCTCGTCGTCGTAGACCACGATCACCATCGGCAGCCGCAGCCGGACCACGGTCTCCAGCTCGCTCACCCCCATCAGCGCCCCGCCGTCGCCGAGCGCGGCGACCGGCAGCCGGCCCGGCTGGGCCAGGGCGGCGCCGATCGCCGACGCCAGGCCGAGCCCGATCGACTGGTAGGCCTGCGTGAAGCAGAACGCGTTGGCGTCCGGCACCGACAGGAACATGCTGGGGTAGCCCATGAAGTTCCCCGAGTCGACGGCGACCATCCGCTCGGCCGGCAGCAGGTCGTCCAGGGCGATGGTGAGGGTGCGCGGGTCGATCCGTCCCCCGCCGCCCCCATCCGGGCCGCCCCCCGCCGGGACGTCCCCACCCGCGCCGTTGCCCCCCGCGGTCCCCTCGTCGGCGTAGGGGACGTCCCGCCAGCGTCCCTCGCGGGCGATCCGTTCCCGCAGCTCGGGGGACCGGTACCCGGCACCGGCCCGCCCCGCTAGTTCCGCCAGCACGGCCCCGGACGTCAGCGCGACATCGCCCACGACCCCCAGGTCGGCCGGCCGGTGCGCGCCGATCGCGGACACGTCGTCGTCCACCTGCACGACCGTGGCACCGGGCCCGATGAGCCGGCCGTGGCGCATCGTCCACATGTTGAGCGAGCAGCCCCACCCGACGATCAGGTCGGCGGCGGTCAACAGCTCAGCCGCGAGCGGGGTGGCGAACCCCCCGCTCACATCGAGATCCCACGGATTGCCCCGGAACAGGCCCTTGGCCGCGGCCGACGTCGCCAGCAGCGCCCCGCAGGCGTCGGCGAGCCGCTCCAGCCCGGCCCGGGCACCCGCCACCCGGGCGCCGCGCCCGGCTACGAAGACCGGCCGCTGGGCGGCGGCCAGGGCAGCGGCCAGTTCGGCCACGGATTCCGCCGCGGGCAGGCAGGGCCGCAGCGCCGGCGACGGCGGGATCACCGGCGGGTCGCACTGCGCCGACTGGACGTCGAGCGGCATCGCGAGCACCACCGTGCGGCGCTGTGCCTGCGCGGCCCGGTAGGCGCGTGCCACGTCGGCGGCGGCCGAGCCGGGGGAGTGCAGCCGGCCGGCCTGTGCCCCGACCGCGGCGGCGAGCGCGGCCACGTCGATCCGGAAGTTGGACCGCACCGCGGCCCCGGCCACGTCGGCCGCGAGCACCAGCAGCGGCGTGCGGCTCTTGGCCGCCTCGGTGATGCCGGTCATCGCGTTGGTCAGGCCCGGCCCCTGATGGACCGACAGCAGGCCTACCTCGCCGGTGGCCCGCGCCCAGCCGTCGGCCATGCAGGCCGCGCCCCCCTCGTGGCGGGCGGCGACGAACCGGGCGCCACCGGCGATGAGGGCGTTGGTCACGTGGAAGTTGCCGCTGCCCACCACGCCGAAGACGGTGGTCGCGCCGAGGCGGGTGAGCACCGCCCCGACCGCCTCGCTGACCAGCATCAGGCCCGCCCGGTCAGGCCCGCTCCACCAGCGCCAGCGCCCGGCACGGGCTGCCCGACCCGCCGGTGATCGGCAGCGGCGCCGCGATGATCATCGCGCCCTGCGGCGGCAGCAGGGCCAGGTTCTGCAGCTGGGTGAGCCCGTACTTGTCCGCCCCCAGCAGCGACGAGTGGCACGGGAACGGCGGGTCGAACGAGTGTGCCGTCCCGGCGTCGGTGCCGACGGTCTCCACGCCGAACCCGATCACCGGCGCCTCCTCCGCGAGCCACCGGGCGCACTCGACCGACACTCCGGGCGTGTGCGGGCCGGTCTCGTTCGCGTTCAGGAACCGCTCCTGGTCGCCCGAACGGGTGTCCCAGCCGGTCCGGTACAGCAGCCAGCCCCCCGCGGGCAGCGCGCCGTGCTGGCTCTGCCACTGCGTGACGTGGTCCACCTCGAGCAGGAAGTCGGGGTTGGCGGCGGCCCGGTCGCTGAAGTCGAGCACCGCTGCGGGCGCGATCAGCCTGGTCAGCGGCACCTGCGACACGTCCTGGCCGTCGCGGCCGGTCACCCAGTGCACCGGCGCGTCGAAGTGCGTGCCGGTGTGCTCGCCGGTGGAGATGTCGTTCCAGTACCAGGCCGGGCCCCGCTCGTCATACCGGCTGATCTCATGCAGCGTGAAGGGAACCGTGTTGCTGAACGGTTCCGGGAGCCTGAGCACCGGCGTCGATGACGACAGGGGGGCGGTGAGATCGATGACGTCGACCGAGGCGCTGCGGATCGCCTCGGCGAGGGCGCTGAGCACGGACATGAGGGGCTCCTGTCCCGGTCGGCGGCCGTCGGGCCGGACATGGCTGGGGGAGTGGCGCTCGGCGTACCGGTGCCGGTGCTGCCGCCGTAAGGGCACGCCAGCGGCAGCAGGCTGGCATCCGGCGATCACAGGCCGGCGACGGCGGGGATCACCTCGCTGCCGATGATCTCCAGCGGGGTCACGTCCCAGACGTTCGCCACCGCGCCGATCGCGGCCTCGAATCCCATCCCGGCGAGCCTGCCGAGCTGGTCGACCACCTCGCCGGCCTTCTCGCCCTTGTCCCCGACGTCGAAGATGAAGTAGCAGGTCTTGGTGATGTCGTCGTAGTCGCGGCCCTCGGCCTCGCAGTGGGCGCGCAGCACGTCGAGCTTGCGGGGCAGCTCCGGGCTGGGGAACAGGTTGCAGGCCTGCGCGTAGCGGGCCACGAACCGCAGCGTCTTGCGCTCACCCGACCCGCCGATGAGGATCGGCGGGTGCGGGGAGGCCAGCGCCTGCGGCGAGTTGATCGGCCGCTCCAGCTGGTAGTGCTGGCCGTGGTAGGGGCTGTCGTCGCCGCGCCACATCTGCAGGCAGATCTGCAGCGTCTCCTCCAGCCGCTCGAACCGCTCGGCGACCGGCGGGAAGGGGATGCCGAGCCCGCGCGACTCCTCCTCGTTCCACGCTGCCCCGATGCCGAGCCAGGCCCGGCCGCCCGACAGCACGTCGAGCGTGGTCACGGTCTTGGCGAGGATCCCGGGGTGGCGGTAGACGGTGCCGGTCACCAGCGTCAGCAGCTTGGCCCGCGATGTGCACGCCGCGAGGTAGCCCAGCGTCGTGTAGGCCTCGAGCATCTCCCGCTCCGGCGGCCCGATCGCCCCGATCTGGAAGAAATGATCCATCACGGCGATGAATCCGAAACCGGCGTCGTCCGCCGCCCGGGCCACCGTGGCCAGGTCCGCGCCGAGCCGCGCCGGGCCGGCCGGGCTGGTGAAGTCGGGAATCTGCAGGCCAATCTCCACGCCGCCACCTCCATCGCTGAGGCTCTCATATCCCGGCCGCCCGTGGCGGGCCGGGGCCTGCCCGGCCCGCCGGTTTCGCTGTCAGCGATGTCCGGTGACCGGCGCTGGCGGGGCGCCGGTCACTGCCTCCGGTCACGCACAATGGGTGGATGAGGGGATCTGTGCCGAAAGCCCGGACGCTGGTGACCGACGATGGCGTGCCGATCGACGCCGTGCATCTGGCGGGCGACCGTGAGCTGGCGATCGTCATGGCCCACGGCTTCACGCTGTCGTGGTCGCGGAGCTACGTCTGGCGGGTGGCCACCTGGCTGAACCGGTCCGGCGGCGTGGTCACCTTCGACTTCCGCGGGCACGGCAGGTCCGGCGGGCTGTCCACCGTGGGCGACCGGGAGATCCGGGACCTGGATGTGGCGGTCGCCTACGCACGTGAGCTGGGCTACCGGCAGGTGGCCGCGGTCGGGTTCTCGATGGGCGCCTCGGTCGTGGTCCGGTACGCGGGCCTGGTGGGGGGCCTGGACGCGGCGGTCTCGGTGAGCGGGCCGGGCCGCTGGTACTACCGCGGCACCAAGTCGATGCGCCGGGTCCACTGGGCGGTCGAGCGCCGGGCCGGCCGCCTGGTCACCCGCACCTGGCTCAAGACCCGGGTGAGCCCGGTGCGATGGGATCCCGTGCCGGTCCCCCCGGCCGAGGCCGCGGGCCAGATCGCGCCGACGCCCTTCCTGGTCGTGCACGGCGATCAGGACATGTTCTTCCCGGTGGATCACGCCTACCAGCTCTACGAGGCGGCCCGCGACCCCAAGGAGCTGTGGGTCGTGCCCGGGTTCGGCCACGCCGAACGGGGCACGAGCATGGCGCTGGCCGACCGGATCGGCCACTGGGTGCGGGAGGCGGCCCTGACGGCCGGCCCGGCGGCCGGTGGCCGCCCATCGGAGGAGGAGCCGGCCGGTTTCGCCGACTCGGCGTAGGCGCCCACGGGCGCCCGCCTGGAACCCGCCGCCGCGTCAGGCGATGAGGCGGTCCGCGAGCAGAAGGGCGCCGATGATGACCATCGCCGCGCCCGAGAACCGGGTGACAGCGCGGGCGGCGGCCGGCCGGGCGTGCAGGATCCGCCGCGCGGCAGACCCCAGGCAGAGGTAGAAGGCCCCGCAGCTGAGCATGAACACCAGCCCGAGCACGCCGAGCTGGACCGCCAGCGGCCAGCTCCCGTGCCTGCTGGTGAACTGGGGGAGCAGCGCGACGAAGAGCAGCAGGCCCTTGGGGTTGAGGGCGCTGACGCCGGCCCCCCTGACGAGGGTGGCCTGGCCGGTGCTGGCCGCGGCGGCCGCCCGGGGCGCCGGGCTCCCGGGCCTGGCGAAGGTCCTGGCCCCGTGCCACATCAGGTACGCCCCGCCGCCGATGGTGAGCGCGGTGAGCAGCGCCGGGGAGCCGGCGACGAGGGCGCCGACACCGGCCGCGACCACCACGGTCATCGCGGCGTAACCGAGGACGATGCCGCTGACGGCCGGCAGCACCGAATGGCCTCCGAGCCCGGCGCTGATGGTGAACGCCCAGTCCGCGCCCGGGACCATGATGAGCAGCGAGGACACCACCCAGAAGGCGGCGATGGAGCTGGCGGCCACGGAAGGTTCTCCCTCAGGGGTGCTACTGAGAGAAAAGTAGCTCTGATCAGCCGGAAAGTGTTCCCAAATTTTGTCGCCTTCACGGCCAATAGTGGAAGAATTGACCGCATGGACGCCATCGACCGCAAGATCCTTGCCGTGCTCCAGGAGGACGGCCGGCTGACCGTGACCGAGCTGGCGGCCCGGGTCGGCCTGAGCGTCTCCCCGTGCCACCGCCGCCTGCGGGAGCTGGAGCGCAGCGGCGCGATCCGTGGCTACCGGGCCGTGGTGGACGCCGACGCCGTCGGCCTCGGCTTCGAGGCCCTGGTCTTCGCGACCCTGCGGCAGGCGGACCGGGACACCATCGCGACCTTCGAGCAGGCGGCCGCGGGCATCCCGCACATCCTGCAGGTGCAGCGGCTGTTCGGGGACCCGGACTACCTGCTGCGGATCGTCAGCGCGGACCTGGCCGCGTTCCAGCGCCTGTATGACGACAAGCTGAGCTCCCTGCCGGGGGTGCAGCGGCTGACGTCGACGCTCGTCATGAAGCACGTGGTGAGTGACCGCCCGCTGCCGGCCTAGTCGGCCACCGTTCCGGGTGGGACACTCAGCATCGGGCCAGGCCCGCTACCCCTGACCCCAAGCGGCTCTCGCGAAAGGAAACTGGCCATGAGCCACACGGAGGAACGCATACGTGGCACCCGGGCGCAGCTGTGGCGGCTGGCCGGCCCGTGGTGGCTGCTGCTGGTGACCGGCATCGCGTGGCTGATCATCTCGGTGATGGTGCTGCGGTTCCGGCTCAGCTCGATCACCACCGTGGGCGTCCTGCTGGGCGCCCTCTTCCTGCTGGCCATGTTCAACGAGTTCCTGATCGCCTCAGTCCGCACCGGCTGGCGGTGGGCGCACGTGGTGGCCGGCGTGCTGTTCGCGGTGGCCGCGATCTGGGCGTTCGCGAACCCGATCAACGCCTTCTGGGCGCTGGCCTCGGTGCTGGGGCTGCTGCTTATCCTCCGGGGCGCGCTCGACATCATCTCCTCGGCTGCGGTCAGGGACGTCAACAGCACCTGGTGGCTCGGCCTGGTGGCCGGCATCCTGGAGATCCTGCTCGGCTTCTGGGCCTCCCAGCAGATGTTCCCGGCCCGCGCGGCGCTGCTGCTGCTGTGGATCGGGTTCTTCGCCTTGTTCCGCGGCATCTCCGAGATCGTTATCGCGTTCGAGCTCCGGAGCCGCCAGCACGCCTAGCAGCGCGCCGGCCAGGAGGTGAGCAGCAGTGAAGTGGCGTCCGATCGCTATCGCCGGCCTGGCCTGCGCCGCTGCCGCGGTCCTGGTCATCTGGCTTCAGCATGTGCGGCCTCTGGGCCACTGGCTTCAGGTGCACACCGGCACCGTCAACGAGCCCGGGCCCTATTACGGGTTCTGGTCCGGGTTCGGCTCTGACCTTGAAGAGTTCGGCATTCTCGGCGCGATCGGCGCAGGCATCTACTCGCTGGTGAGGAAGTACAACTGCCACGAGCCAGGCTGCTGGCGGATCGGCAACCACCCCGCGGCGGGCGGCCAGTTCAACCTGTGCTACCGCCACCACCCGGACTTCCGGGGCAGGAAGCCGACTCACGAGCTCATCGAGCGCCTGCACCGCGAGCACCTGGAGCGCCAGGCTGCCATCCACCACAGGCTAGAGGAGATCCATCAGCACCTGACCGCCGCGCCGGCCGCCGCCGACGACAGCCACGGCCGCCGGACCGGCCAGAACTAGGGCGTGTCCCGTGGATCTTCAGCCTGCTGCGCGTCCGCCGGACGGGCGTCTCGCGGCGTTGTCCTCGTCGCCGATAGCTCCACTACCGGCTCCTCCTCCGCCTTGCGATCCATCCCGCCGGCGACCGCTCGCGACGGCCAAGATCCACGGGACACGCCCTAGCCGCGCAGGCTGGTGCCGGTGGCCGGGTCGAAGAAATGCAGCGCGGCGAGGTCGACATGCAGCCGCGCCCGGTCGCCCACGCCGAGGGCGGTGCGGGGGTCCACCCGCGCCACGATCGTCGCCGCCA
>Ga0335077_10008196_pt1 | contig 12965 bp, 10 predicted proteins | sample Lox_Sample_31_FD_207151 | JGI IMG/M metagenome (GOLD analysis project Ga0335077, IMG submission 207151) | Soil microbial communities from Loxahatchee National Wildlife Refuge, Florida, United States - Lox_Sample_3.1 | ecosystem: Environmental > Terrestrial > Soil > Wetlands | place: USA... | reverse complement strand
AGAGGGACGACCTTCCGGACCGGGCAGCGCGATGTATTTTCCAGTCCGATTCGATGGGGCGGATTATTACCCCGAAGGCAGTCGTGGATGGACGACGACGGAAGAGGGTATAAAGCGGCTCATTGCGGCTAAGCGCGTTGCTAGGCAAGGCTCAGCTTTGACTTACGTTCGCTACCTCGATGATTTTCCGGCGGTTCCTTTGACCAATTTTTGGCATGACACTCAGTCTGGAAGCGGCATGGAAAAGACCTACGTCGTCCAGACGAACTCCAAGATTATCCAACGATGCATATTGATGACGACCGATCCGGGTGACCTCGTTCTTGACCCGACTTGTGGCTCGGGCACAACTGCATACGTTGCGGAGGAGTGGGGCCGCCGGTGGATCACTTGTGACACGTCGCGGGTGGCGATTACTTTGGCGAAGCAGCGGCTGATGGCGGCGGAGTTCGACTATTACGAGCTGGCGCACCCGGAGGAAGGGGTGGGCAGCGGATTTCGTTACAAGACGGTGCCGCACGTGACGCTGAAGTCCATTGCCAACAATCCTGATATTCGGGAAGGGATGACGCGGGAGCAGATCGACGCGGCGATTGCGCGGTACGCCGAGCAGGAGACGCTTTACGATCAGCCGTACAAGGACAACGGGCGGGTGCGGGTGACGGGGCCGTTCACGGTGGAGGCGGTGCCTGCGCCGACGGTGCGGTCGTTGGAGGAGATTGAGGGCGAGGGGATGGGGAAAGCGAATTCGGGGGCAGGGGCGGGGCAGCAGTCCATGGCGGATTTTCGGGATGCGGCGACGCCGCTGCTGGATACGTCTGTGGCGCGGAAGGGCGCGACGCTGCGGCACACGGAATGGCGGGACGAATTGCTGAAAACGGGGCTGCGGGGCAAGGGAGGGCAGCACATCGATTTCGCGCGGGTGGAGCCGCTGGCCGGAACGCGCTGGCTGCACGCCGACGCGGAGACCAAAGGAGCGAAGGCGGAGCGCGTGGTTTTCTCGTTTGGCCCGACATACAGCCTGCTGGACAAAATCCAAGTGGAGGAGGCCTGGCAGGAGGCCAGGACCTTAAGCCCGCGGCCCGCCATCATTGTTTTCGCGGCGTTTGAATTCGATCCCGAAGCCGCGCGGGAGATCGACAGCCTGACGAAAGAAAAGACAGGCATGACGTTCCTGACCGCGCAGATGAATGCGGACCTGCTGACGGAGGATTTGAAGAAGAAGCGGGCTTCGAACCAGGGATTCTGGCTGGTGGGGAGGCCGGATGTGGAGGTGCGCAAGGCGGGGCAGGCCGAAAAGCAGATCCCGACGGCGCGGAGAGAGGGCGGAGCGGGGCGGGAGGAGATGTACGTGGTGGAGGTGCGGGGGTTCGATTACTACGACACGCGGACGGGGATGATCGAATCGGGCGACACGGCGAAGATTGCGATGTGGCTGCTGGATACGGATTACGACGGGCGGAGCCTGTATCCGCGGCAGGTGTTCTTTCCGATGGCGGACGACGACGAGGGATGGGCGAAGCTGGCACGGAATCTCAAGGCGGAGATCGATTCCGAGCTGATCGAGAAGTACCGGGGGACGGTGTCGCTGCCGTTTGAATTGGGGCCGCACAAGCGGGTGGCGGTGAAGGTGATCGACGACCGGGGGATCGAAAGCCTGAAGGTGGTGGAGCTTGGCTGAGGCGGGCCCGCGGATTATCTAACGCGTGCATGCCGTGCAAAGGATGGCGGAGCGCGGACTTCGCGAAGAGGAAGTCGCGCAGGTGGTGGCGGCAGGCAAGGAGATCGAGAGCTATGCGGACGACAAACCATATCCCAGCCGTCTCCTGTTGGGCTGGGTGGAAGGGCGCCCGATTCATGTGGTTACGGCGGCGGCGGAGCATGGAATAATCGTTGTCACGGTGTACGAGCCCGATCCCGATCTGTGGGAAGCTGGTTTCGAGAGGAGGCGGGAACGATGAGATGCGTGGTTTGCAGGCACGGCGAAACCCACCAGGGCTACACGACAGTGACGCTCGAAAAGGACGGCGCGGCGCTGGTGGTGCGAAAAGTGCCCGCGGAGGTATGCGAGAACTGCGGCGAAGCCTACGTCAGCGAGGCGGTCACAAGGAGCTTGCTGGAATCCGCGCGCCAGACGCTTCGAGCGGGCGTCGATGTGGACATTCGCGAGTTCGCGGCGACGTCCACCTAGCGTCCGGATTTCGCCGGAGTGAAGAATTTACCGCCAGCATGAGCACACAGACCCAAGCCGGCTCGGCAACGCCCGGCTCAAGAACGATCGACCAGCTCATTATCAATTCACCTTACGAAGAGCCGCAGGAGCACTGGCGGTATCACCGCGAGACGCGGCTATTCACCCGGGAGCCGGAACGAAGGAAGGCGGGGTACGTGCGGGCCTCGGAGAAGTCCCGGACCTTCGACGATCCGGGAGTGTTTGTCGAGCTGCCGCTGGTGAATCAAATCCGGCCGCGGGTGAAGGCTTGGCGCGAGGGGGATTATCCGGGCGCCAGCGGAATTACGAAGCGGCTTTTGCAGCACTGGCGCGATCCGGAGCAGCGGGATGCGAACCGGCGATTTTTCTTCTGCCAACTGGAAGCGATCGAAACGCTGATGTGGCTGACGGAGGCGCCGGCTTCGGAGCGGGTGGGGATCGAGATTCCCGGCGACGGCGGGCCGTTTGCGCGGGTGTGCTGCAAGATGGCGACGGGTTCGGGGAAGACGATCCTGATGGCCATGCTGATTGCGTGGCAGGCGCTGAACAAGGTTACCTATCCGCAGGACAAGCGCTTTTCGAAAAATATTCTGCTGATTGCGCCGGGCCTGACGGTGAAGAACAGGCTGCAGGTATTGGTTCCCGGTCTTCCTGGGAACTACTACACGGAATTTCAAATTGTCCCGCCCGGCCTGGAGGACAAGCTCCGGCAGGGACAGAGCTGCCGGGTGCTGATTCACAACTGGCACAAGCTGGATTGGGAGAGCGAAGAGCAGATTGCGAAAAAGCGGAGCGTGGACAAGCGGGGAGCGAAGAGCGACGAGGCGTACGTGCGGGACGTATTGGCGGAGATGGCCTCGGCGCAGAATATCGTGGCGATCAACGACGAGGCGCACCACGCCTGGCGAATCCCTCCGAAATCGCGCATGGCCGGCGTGTCCAAGGACGAGCTCGATGAAGCGACGAAATGGGTGGGGGGATTGGACCGCATCCACCGGGCGCGGGGAATTCTGGCGTGCTTCGATTTGACGGCGACGCCATTTGCCCCGACGGGAAGGAAGAGCGGCGAAGAGACTCTCTTCGGGTGGATCGCCAGCGACTTTGGATTGAACGACGCCATCGAGTCGGGGCTGGTGAAGACGCCGCGGGTGGTGGTGCGGGACGATGGAGCGTACGACAAGAACTACAAAGCTCGCCTTTACCACATCTATACCGATCCGGAAGTGAAGGTGGACCTGAACCGCAAGGCGGAGCCGCAAGTGCCGCTGCCGAGTCTGGTGGTGAACGGATACGACCTGTTGGGCAAGGATTGGCTGGAGACAATGAAGCGCTGGAAGAAAGAGAAGCAGCCCACGCGGCCGGTGATGATCACGGTGACGAATATTACGCACACGGCGGCGCGGGTGGAGTACGCCTTCAGGCACCGCCGAATTCACATTGACGAGCTTTGCGATCCTGAACGAATTCTGCATATCGATTCGAGCGTGTTGAAGCAGGCCGAGGAAGAGGAGGAGCCGGTACAGCTTGGACTGACGGGACTCAGGCCCGGCGGCGAAAGCGGGGAGGAGAACGATGGTGCGGAGGGATCCAATGGAGACGCGCCGCGACGGAAGCTATCGAAAAAAGAGCAGGCCGAACTGCTGCGGCGGAAGGTGGATACGGTCGGACGCGCGGGGGAGCCGGGGGAGAAGATCCAGTCTGTGATCTCCGTGGGGATGCTTTCCGAAGGGTGGGATGCCAAGACGGTGACGCACATCATGGGGCTGCGCGCGTTCACGTCGCAATTGCTGTGCGAGCAGGTGGTGGGGCGCGGGCTGCGGCGGACTTCCTACGAGACCAACGAGAAGGGTTTCTTCGTGCCGGAGTACGTGAATATCTTCGGGGTTCCGTTCACCTTTTTGCCGCATGAAGGAGGGGGAGACGAGCCTCCGCCGCCTGCCGCCGCGTCCAAGACGCGAATCGAGGCGCTTGCGGAGCGCAAGGCGTACGAAATCGCGTGGCCCAACGTGATCCGCGTGAATCACGAATACCGGCCGGAATTGACGCTGGACCTGAAAGAGGCAGAGCCCCTTGTGCTGGACGCATACCAGACCGTGACTCTGGCGGAGCTGGCTCCGATGCTGGACGGCAAGCCACACGAACGGGAACGGGCGGAGATCACGCTGCGGGAGTTGGGCGAGAAATTCAGGATGCAGAAGATCGTCTTCGAGGCGTCGAGCGAAATCTTCGACCAGATGAAGCCGACGTGGAAGGGGAGCCGGGAGTATCTGCTGGTGCAACTGATCCGGCTGGTCGAGTCCTACATCGGGAGCGGGAAGATACAGGTGCATCCTCCGATTTTCGACCGCGACGAATTTCGGCGCCGCATTGTGATCACGATGAACATGAGCAAGGTGGTGCAGCACATCTGGCAGCGGGTCCGGTTTGAGAATTCGCTGGTGCTGGAGCCGGTGTTCGATACGGCGCGGCCGATCCGCTCAACGGGCGATATGCTGCCGTGGTACACGGGCAAACCGTGCGAGCACGCGAGGCATTCGCATATCAACATGTGCGTATTCGACAGCCGGTGGGAGGCCAGCGAGGCTTTCGAGCTGGACCGCAGCGCGGTGGTGGGCGCGTGGGCGAAAAACGATCATTTGGGTTTCGAAATCACCTATGCGTATAAGGGCGTCATCCACAAATTCCGTCCGGACTACCTGGTGCGGCTGGCGAGCGGGAAGATACTCGTACTGGAAGTGAAAGGGCAGGACAATCAGGAACAGCAAACGAAGCGGGAGTTCCTGGCGGAATGGGTGCGGGCTGTGAATGGGCATGGCGGATTCGGCATGTGGACTTCGGACGTTTCGCGCCATCCGAGCGACATACACGAGATACTTCAGAGAAATTGAGCCAAGAATGGCTTGATTTCCGGCCAGCCGGGCATTCGAGGTGGACAAAGGCGGGGCGGTGTGCAATTCTGCCGCGCCAACACAACACGCCTGGGGAACCGAGGGAGGGCTGCCGCGCTAAAGGCCGCGGCGCTACGACCAAACCTTAAAGAAAACCTGAGGAGGACTAACGATGGAGATTCGGAGCGAATTTGTCACCACCAAAGTGAGCGACGGCACGTCCATGCGGCTGTACGTGGCGCGTCCGGCGGGAGCGGCGCCGGGGCGCGGCTTGATCGTCATGCAGGAAGCTTTTGGCATCAACGCACATATCCGCGATATCACCGAGCGCTTCGCGCGCGAGGGATTTCTGGCGGCGGCGCCGGAGCTTTTCCATCGCAGCGGAGCCAACTTTGAAGGACGCTACGACGATTTTCAGTCTTGCATGCCGCACATGGGGCAGTTGCGCGATCCCAATATCGAAGCCGACGCTCGCGCCGCTTACGACTGGCTGCGCGGCAACGGGCTGCCTTCGGGCGCGCCGGTTGCGGCGGTGGGTTACTGCATGGGAGGACGCGCGGCGGTGCTGGCGGCGACGGCGCTGCCGCTGGAGTGTGCGGTTTCCTACTATGGCGGGGGGATCGCGCCGAATCCGATGAATCCGGGCTTGCTGGGCCGGCTAAAGGATTTGAAGGCGCCGGTGCTGCTCTTCTGGGGCGGAAAAGACGGGCACATCCCGCAGGAGTCGACGCGCGCGGTGACGGATGCGCTGAAGGCTGCGGGGAAGAATTACGTCAACGTGGAGTTCTCCGAAGCCGACCACGGGTTTTTCTGCGACGCGCGCCCGAGTTACAACCCGGTGGCCGCCAAGCAGGCTTGGCCGCTGACGCTGGCGTTCCTGGGCACGTACACGGCGAAGGAACAGCGGGCGACGGCGTAACGATTACCCCGACGCACGCGAGTGCGCTCGTAGCGTAAGAAGAAAAAGCCTCAGGTCTCCCGCCCGGCTTGGTTTGTAACGTGCGCTGACGCGCCCGGGGGGCGGGCGACCTGAGCTACAGCCGGGTTGCTGCACGGCCGACGTTTGTATTCCTTTACAGCGAGGCGACAGAAAAAGCAGATCCCTCACCGACGTCCGCAAAAACCGCGGCCGGGTTCGGGATGACAGCGTGCTGGGTCTCGGGGCGGTAGTTCAGGATCGGGTTCGAGCTTCGGCCATTTGCGCGACGGATTCCTCGGCGGGCTGCCGCGCCGCGGTTCCGGCAGGCGCCGAGCGCAGATATTGCGCGGGCCAGGAGATCGACTTGCCGAGTTTCGCGGCGGCGTGCAGCGGCCAGTAAGGATCGCGCAGCATCTCGCGAGCCAGCAGCACGATATCCGCTTGTCCGCTGCGGATGATCTTGTCGGCCTGATCGGCTTCTGTGATCATGCCCACGGCGCCGGTCATGATGCGGGCGTCGCGGCGAATTCGTTCCGCGAAAGGAACCTGATAGTTCGGCGCCATGGGGATTTTGGCGTCGGCCACGTTCCCGCCTGACGAGCAGTCCACCAGATCGACGCCGAGTTTGCCCACAACGCGCGCTAGCTCTACAGCTTGTTCGATATCCCAGCCGCCTTCCGCCCAATCCGTGCAAGAGATGCGGATAAAGAGCGGCAGCCGCTCCGGCCAAACGCGGCGAACTTTTTCCACCACTTCGCGCACGATGCGGGTGCGATTCTCGAAAGAGCCGCCGTACTGGTCTGTGCGGCGATTGCTGAGCGGCGAGTAGAACTCGTGCAGCAGATATCCATGCGCGGCATGGATTTCGATCACGGCGAAGCCCGCGTCCAGCGCGCGCTGGGCGGCTTTGCCGAAGCCGGCGACGGCTTCGGCGATTCCCTCGGTGGTGAGCGCGATGGGCATTGGATAGTTCGGAGCGAACGCGATCGCGCTGGGCGCGACGACTTTGCTCCAGCCGCCCTGCTGCTCGCTGACTTTGCTGCCGCCTTCCCAAGGACGCGCGGTGCTGGCTTTGCGTCCGGCATGGGCGAGCTGGATTCCGGAGACGCCGCCCTGCGAGTGAATGAACTTCACGGCGCGCGCCAGGGGCTCGGTGTGCGCTTCGCTCCAAATACCCAAATCCTGCGGGCTGATGCGCGCCTCCGGCAGCACCGCCGTCGCTTCCGTCATCACCAGGCCCGCGCCGCCGACGGCGCGGCTGCCGAGGTGCACCAGATGCCAATCGTTGGCCAATCCATTTTCGCAAGAGTACTCGCACATCGGAGAGACGGCGATGCGGTTGGCAAAGCTTACGTCGCGGATTTTGATCTCGTCGAAAAGGCCGCTCGAATTGGCTGGCACGGACATTCTTCAGGCTCCTGGGAATGGGCTCGAATGCAAAGGATGATCGTCTCAGGGTACAGGAGAATTCGCAAACGAAGCGGGAGACAATTTCGGGGAAGGTACAGGCCGATTTGTTCGTGTCGCGGGGCCCGCGGGCACTTAAACTTCCACTGGGCACAGCTAAGAGTGGCTGCGTCACGGCTCTGCACCAGTGCCGATTAGCGGCAGCCGGTTTGGTTCAATTCGGCGAGCTTCCGCTTGGCCTCGGCGCTGCCCTTCTCAGACGCGGCGGAGAGCAGCACGCGCGCCTGATCGCAGTTTTTAGGAACTCCTTCGCCGCGGATGTAGAGGTTCGCGAGTGTGGTCTCGGCCGTAAGGTTGCCCTTCTGCACCGCGGACCACAAAAGCTGCGATGCCGCCGTGGGATCGCGTGGTTTGCCGCCTTGGCCCTCGAGATATTGCCACGCCAGAATCAGCTGAGTCTCGCCGTCGTCCGCGGGTTCGGGCGCTGCGGCCGGCGCGGGAGTCTTGGACACGCGCTGAGAGGCCAGAGCGAGTGAATCCGGGGCAACGTCGCGCGGACCGCTTGCCAGGACTGGAGATCGTGCCGGCGATTGCTCGGGTGAAGCTTCCGGGCGCTCGCTGTCGGCTGGACGCGTGGCTTCAGGCTTGGCAGCCGGCTTAGTTTCGGACGCGGCGGCTGGCGAGGATTGCGCGGCAGTCGCGGTCGGCGGGTTTGCCGACGAGTTCGGAGCAGAACCATCAGAAGGAGCTTTCGCTGTATTGGCAGCAGTCACCGATTTCGTGTCGACGGGATTTGTTGCGGGGGGATTGGCCACGGAGGGATTCGGCGCAGCGGAGTTCGCGTCAGCGGAAGCCGGAAGATCGGGCGCGGGCAGGGCCGAATTCGCCGGCGCCGAACTGGATTCAGCAGAAGCTGGATTCGAGAGCGAAGGATTGGCCGACCAAAGCGAACTGACTGGCCCGACGTAGCGGCGCAAGCCAAACCAAGCCAAGGACGCAAGCAGCAGGCATACGATCACGCCTCCGATCAGTCCGCGAGTAAATGCCGAACGCTCTGAGGGATCGGGGTCGAAGTGTGTGATCCAGGGCATCGTGTTGGGCTGGCCGGGGAGTGCGAAGCCGTGTGGCGGCGTGCTTGCCTTTGGCGCGTTACCTTTTGCCGCATCGGACGACTGCGGGGAGATGGATGACGCCGCCGAATAGGGGCGCGCCGAAGGAGGCACCCACGGGGTCCGCGCATTCGGGCTGAGCTCCGGAGCAGGCGGCGCAGTTTGCGCCGACGCACTTTGTGGGGGAATTGCGGGAGCGGGCGCATTGTGCTGGTTAGCGACGCCGACGGGTTCGACGGCCAAAGTTTTGGTGGATTTGGGGGAGGCATCCGAAACGGCCGGCGCAGTGGATTCGGTTTCGGACGTGACCTCGCTGGAATTCGCCCGAGCCCAGTTCTGTATCTGGTCCACCGCCGTAGGAGGAAGAACCACAAAGCGCACGCCGCCGATCTTGCGGGTGGAGTCGGTCCAAACGAGTTCGCCGACGGCTTCGATCTGCTCGGTCGTGCCCAAAGTGAGCGAGAGGCGCACGACGCCGCCTTGCTGCACCGGCGTGACGGTATGAAAGCGCAAGCCAGAGGCGGAGATATCCGTAATCACGCCGCCCGTGTTGTAGGGCTCGAAGTTCACATAGCCCAGCTTACGGATGGAAGTTCGCGGAGTTTTCCTTCGTTCCATTTTATGGTGCGAGCCTTTTCATAAATCGAGCTTTGGGATTACGGTTATTGGATGCGCAGAGCATATTTCGGGAGGGCTCCCCTCCTTGGGTTCCAGACATCGTGCAAGGGCGGGATTCACAGATACATTTACACCACTACGGCGCTGGGCTCAATACAGGGTATCGAGCAGGATATCCGCAGTTGAACGGGCCATGATTCGTTCCTCCAGCGCGTCTTAAGCGCGATTCTGCAGACTGCATTTCGCCATGTGGGAAGTTGACTGACACACCCCAGAGAATTCTAAGGAGCGGATTGGGGGCAGCAAATCAGCAATAGCCTGTAAAGGAAGTCAGGAAAGGGAGTACCGGGCGAGGAGTTGCGCAGAGGAAGGCGGGACGGCATTTGTCATGCACAGCCAGGAGTGTCTGTGCCACTTGGCTGTGCCTTGTCAGGGGCTGGGGAGGCCGACCCAGTGGCGGGTGAAAACGTCGGCCAGGGTGAAAGAGACCATCAGGGCCAGCCAGAAAAATCCGGCCAGGACGACGATGCGGGTGAGTCCGCGCGTGTACAGAAGGTGCATGAAGAAAAGCCCTACCAGGGAGGCCTTTATGGAGGCGATGGCCAGCGCGACGACCGTGTTGAAGGGGCCGAGGTCGACATAAGCGATGGCGGTGGTGGCCGCGGCGAGGATCAGCAGGGCCACGAAGACCAGAACGTAAGTTCGTACCGAAGGACTGCCCGGCGCGCTCATTTGTAACGCCCGCCGATGAGATAGAGCAAGGGGAACAGAAAAATCCAAATGATGTCCACGAAATGCCAGTAGAGGCCGGAGACTTCGATGCGGTCGTAATTCTCGGGCTTGATCTTGCCGCGCCAGGCGAGGATGGCCATCACGGAGAGCAGGCCGATGCCGATGATCATGTGCAGGGCGTGCAGGCCGGTCATGAAGAAATAGAAACAGAGGAAGAGTTCGACGGAAGTGGCGGGTGCGCCGCGCAAGTCTTCGGCCGCGGGATGAAAGTTCAGTCCGGGGACCATGTGCTCGCGCCATTTCTGGCCATACTCGGTGAACTTGATGCCAAGGAAAGCGGCGCCGAGGACGATGGTGAGCAGGAGGAGGGCCACCAGCATGCCGCGCTTGCCTTCGCGCGCGGCGTGGACGCTCATGGCCATGGTGAAGCTGCTGATGAGGAGGATGAAGGTCATGGCGGCGCCGAAGGGAGCGTCCAGGCCGTGGCTGCCGGCGGCGAAGCCGGGGTAATACAACCCGCGATAGATGATATAGGCGGTGAACAAGCCGCCGAAAAAAAGCATCTCGGTGGCGAGAAAAATCCACATACCGAAACTGCTGGCGTCGTGCTGCTGTTCGAGGTCCTCGAACTGATGGTGTACCGCGGCGCCGCGCGCGCCGGCATGCGTGAGCCCGGGGTTGGCGGCGGCGTCAGACATGGGCGCGCTCTTGCTCGGCGTAGCCGTAGGGCTCTTCGGCGACGATGGGCGGCTCCTCGAAATTATCGGTGGGAGGCGGCGAAGGCGTTTCCCACTCGAGTCCCTTGGCGCCCCAGGGATTCGGGCCGGCGATGGGTCCATAACGGATGGACCAAAGCAGATAGATGAAGGGAATCAGATAGCCGACGCCGAGAATGGAGGCGCCGGCGGAGGACATCACGTTGAGCACCTGGAACTCCGCGGGATAGACGGCGTAACGGCGCGGCATGCCCAGATAGCCGAGCATGTACTGCGGGAAGAAAGTGAGATTGAAGCCGATGAAAATGATGAACGCGGCAACGCGGGCCCAGGCGTCGTGATAGAGCCGTCCGGTGATTTTCGGCCACCAGAAGTGCAGGCCGCCCATGTAGGCCATGACGGCGCCTCCGACCATGATGTAGTGAAAATGGGCGATGACGAAGTAGGTGTCGTGCAGATGGACGTCGGTGGCGAGCGTGGCCAGGAAAAGGCCGGTGAGGCCGCCCATGGTGAAAAGTCCGATGAAGCCGAGGGCGTAGAGCATGGGCGCGTCGTAGGAGATGGAGCCTTGGTAGAGCGTGGCGGTCCAGTTGAAGACTTTGATGGCGGAGGGAATAGCGACAGCGAAGCTGAGCGCGGAAAAGATAAATCCGGCATAGACCGATTGGCTGGAGACAAACATGTGGTGGCCCCAGACGAAGAAGCTGATCAAGGCGATGGCCAGGCTGGAATAGGCGATGAAGAGATAGCCGAAAGGCTTTTTCTTCGAGAAGCAGGTGACCAGTTCGCTGACGACGCCCATGCCCGGCAGGATCATGATGTAGACGGCGGGGTGGGAATAGAACCAGAAGAGATGCTGGAACAGGACGGGATCGCCTCCCAGGGCGGGATCGAAGATGCCGACGTGGAGGAGGCGTTCGGCGCCGATGAGGATCATGGAGACGGCGATGACCGGAGTGCCCAGAACGAAGATGACGCTGGTGGCGTACATGGCCCAGAGGAAGAGCGGCATGCGCTTCCAGGTCATGCCGGGGGCGCGCATTTTGTGGATGGTCACGATGAAGTTGAGGCCGGTGAGGATGGAGGAGAAGCCGGTGATAAAGACGCCCAGCGCGGTGGCGATGACGTGCGTGGTGACGTAGTGCGTGCTGAGGGGCGTGTAAAAGGTCCAGCCGGTATCCACGCCGCCGGAGATCAGCGCGTAGAGGGTGAAAGCGGCGCCGGTCATGTAGACGTACCAACTGAGCAAATTGAGGCGCGGGAAAGCGAGGTCGCGCGCGCCGATCATCATGGGCACGAGGAAGTTGCCGAGGGTTGCGGGAATGGAAGGGATCAGGAAGAAAAAGACCATGACCACGCCGTGCATGGTGAAGAGCTTGTTGTAGGTTTCGGGCTCGAGCAGGGCGCCCGCCGGCTCGATCAAGTGCAGGCGCATCATGACGGCGGCGGCTCCTCCGATGAAGAACATCACGGTAATGGAGGCGAGATAGAGCAACGCGATGCGTTTGTGGTCGGTGGTCAGGAGCCAGGACTTGATTCCATAGCTGGCGTTCAGATAGTGAACGCGAGACTCGACGGGAACTTCGGCGACGGCCGTGCTCATGGCGCTGGCGTCCTTTCTGCCGAGCTGAGCGACTTGATGTAGGCAATCAGCTGGAGGACTTGTTCTTCGTTCACTTGCCCGCGGAAGGTGGGCATCACCGGACGATAGTTGGGCAGGGGCAGGGAAGCGGGATCGAGGATGGACTGGCGAAGGAAGGCTTCGTCGATCACGCGATTCTCGCCGGTGGCGAGCCGTACCTGCTTGCCGAAGACGCCTTCGAGCGCGGGACCCGAGCCGGTGCCGTCGGGAAGATGGCAGGTGTTGCAGGCCAGGCGCGCGAAAAGATCCTGTCCCATTTGGATCAGAGTCTGGCTGGTGGCATTGTTGCGGAGCCATTCGGCGAAATCGGTGGGGCTCATGACCTCGACTGTGCCGTCCATGGCGGAGTGAAGCGCGCCGCAAAACTGGTTACAGAAAAGGCGGTAAGTGCCGACCTGGGTGGCCTGAAACCATTCCTGCGTGTAGCGGCCGGGGACGACGTCCATCTTGATGCGGAAGGCGGGTACGGCAAAGTCGTGGATGACGTCTTCGGAGGTCATCACCAGGCGGACGGGAACATCCACGGGGACGTGAAGTTGATTAATTTCGCGCGGGCCTTCGGAATGCTGGAGATGCCACATCCACTGCTTGCCGACCACGAGAATTTCCATCGACCCTTGGGGCGGACGAGCGTTGGCAAAAAAGAGGCTGGCACCCCAGAAGAAAACAAGAATGCAAATGAGCGCGGGAATCACGATCCAGGTGAGTTCCAGGGCGAGGTT
>Ga0335077_10008195_pt1 | contig 12965 bp, 10 predicted proteins | sample Lox_Sample_31_FD_207151 | JGI IMG/M metagenome (GOLD analysis project Ga0335077, IMG submission 207151) | Soil microbial communities from Loxahatchee National Wildlife Refuge, Florida, United States - Lox_Sample_3.1 | ecosystem: Environmental > Terrestrial > Soil > Wetlands | place: USA... | reverse complement strand
GCGCGCTGGTGATCATTTGCGTGATCGTCTACAACCGCGTCCAGGAGAGCCGGTTCCGCCGCCGCGTTGAGGCGAGCTTCGTAGGCGAACGTGGCGATGCACTGCTCGACCCGCTCAACGGCGGCCCGAAGGACCGCATCGAACCCCTGCTCAATTCCGGAGTGGTCGGAGCCGATGATGCCGCCGAGACGGTGAACGCACGTGCCGGCCGCGTCGAACCGGTGGGGGTGCCAGCCGACGCATCGCCCGAAAGCGCGGGCGAGGAGTCTTCTCCGATCGACTACGCCGTCCAAGTCACGTGTGAACACGCGCTGCAGCGGCCGGCGCTACATCACCTGCTCGACGCACTGGATGGGCTGGGCCGCCGCACACAGGTGATGGCGAGCGTCGGCGACGGCGGATGGGTCGCGCTCGCCGAAGGCACCGAGGGCGCCACACGCATACGGGTGGCGCTCCAGCTCGCCGACCGACGCGGGCATGTCACTGAGGATGACCTGGGCGCGTTCGTGAAGTTGGTGAAGCAGTGGGCGCAGGGCATCGGGGCAACCGTTAAGGCTCCCGACCCGAAGCGCTACCTCGACGCGGCCAAGGAACTGGACCGTTTTTGCGCGGACGTCGATGTCGTGGTGGGCTTGAACGTGGTGGCCCCGAGCGGCGAACCCTTTTCCGGAACGAAGGTGCGCAGCTGTGCCGAGGCCGTTGGCTTTCGCCTCGAGAATGGGAACTTCCGCCTCGCCGACGTGACAGGCAGGCCCTTGTTCACCATGGAGAGTCAGCAGGGAGAGCCCTTCGATCTCGACCGCCTCAGCAGCACAACGATGAACGGCGTCACCCTTTTGCTGGATGTACCCAGACTCGAGCAGGGCGTGAAGGTCTTTGACCAAATGATCGATACCGGAAAGCAGATCGCCGATGCGTTGGGCGGTACGCTGGTGGACGACAACCGCACGCCGGTGACCGAAGCCGGTCTCGAGCAGATCCGCAACCAGCTGCGCGGCATCTACACCGCCATGGAAGCCAGGGGCATCGACGCCGGCAGCCGCCTTGCGCTGCGCCTGTTCTCTTGAGCCCCGGCGGTGGATTGCTTGCTTCGTTGTCGTTGCTCTCGCGCTCGCGCGCGGGTGCGCCCGGCGCAACGAACGCGCGGGTGGTTGCGCTGCGGTCCCGCATGAAGGCGTCCCCCGAGACCGCTGCCCGCGCGGCGGCGTTGCGCCGCGCGATCGAGCATCACAACTACCTGTACTACGTCAAGGACCGACCCGAGATCAGCGACGCGGAGTTCGACCGTTTGTTCCGCGAACTGCAAGAGCTTGAGCAACGCCATCCCGAGCTGGTGACGCCCGATTCGCCGACCCAGCGGGTTGGCGCCAAGGCAGAGGGGGAGTTTGCGGCCGTCAGCCATGCGCTGCCGATGCTTTCCCTCAACAACGCATTCTCCGATGACGAGGTAGCGGACTTCGATCGGCGGGCGCGCGAGACCCTCGGGCTGAGCGCCGTGGAGTATGCAGCCGAGCCCAAGTTCGACGGGCTGGCGATCAGCGTCACTTACGAGGACGGTTTGCTCACGGTGGGCGCTACGCGGGGCGACGGCTACACCGGCGAGGACGTGACCGCCAACTTGCGCACCATCCGCGCGCTCCCGCTGCGCCTGTCCACCGGTGATCCGCCGCGGTTGCTGGAAGTGAGGGGCGAGGTGGTCATGCTCAAAAAACACTTCGAGGCGCTGAATCGCCAGCAGCGCGAAAGAGGAGAGAAGGAGTTCGCCAACCCGCGCAACGCCGCGGCGGGATCGCTGCGCCAGCTCGACCCGCGCATCACCGCAGCACGCCCGCTGACGTTCTTTACGTATGCACTGGGCCGCTTCGAAGGAAAGGGGCTGCCTGCCGATCGCCACAGCCACCAGATCGATTACCTGGCCCAACTCCATCTCCCGGTGTCCCCGCACCGCAAGGTGGTGCAGGCCCTCGACGGACTGCTCGGCTATTACCGGGACATCGGTGCCAGGCGCGCGAGCCTGCCTTACGAGATCGACGGCGTGGTATACAAGGTGAACGACCTCAAGCTGCAGGAGCGGCTTGGTTTTGTGTCGCGCGCACCGCGTTTCGCGCTGGCCCACAAATTTCCAGCCGAGGAGGCTCAAACTGAGGTGGTGGACATCGATGTCCAGGTCGGACGTACCGGTGCGCTGACCCCGGTGGCCCGATTGAAGCCGGTGTTCGTGGGAGGGGTGACGGTCACCAACGCCACGTTGCACAACGAAGACGAAGTGCACCGTAAGGACGTGCGTGCAGGCGACACCGTGGTGGTGCGCCGAGCGGGGGACGTGATCCCTGAGGTGGTGCGGGTGCTGAAGGAGAAGCGCCCCCCTCATACCCGTATCTTCAAGATGCCCGACAAGTGCCCGGTGTGCCACTCGCGCGTCGCGCGACTGGAGGGAGAAGCGGTGGCGCGCTGTACGGCCGGCCTGTATTGCCCGGCGCAGCGCAAGCAGGCGTTGCTGCATTTCGCCTCCCGGCGGGCCATGGACATCGAGGGCCTCGGGGAGAAGCTGGTCGATCAACTGGTCGACGGCGACATCGTCAAGACACCGGCGGATATCTATGACCTCGACGTCGACACCCTGGCCCACCTCGAGCGCATGGCTGAGAAGTCCGCCACCAATGTGGTGCACGCCATCCAGCGCAGCCGCAACACGACGCTGGCCCGTTTCATTTTCGCGCTGGGAATCCGCAACGTCGGCGAATCGACGGCGCGCGACCTAGCACTAGCCTTCCGCGACATTCACGCGCTGATGGATGCGGACGAAGCCCGCCTTGAACAAGTGCCCGACGTCGGGCCGGTCGTTGCACAGAGCATCGCCGGTTTCTTCCGGGAGCCGCACAACCGGGACGTGGTGGCCAAATTGCTGCAGGCGGGCATCCGCTATGAGGACATGCCCGCGTCGACCGGCGCCGGCCTGGCGGGAAAGACGTTCGTGCTCACCGGTACTCTGCCAACGCTCAGCCGTGAGCAGGCCACAGCCCGCATCGAGGCCGCTGGAGGCAAGGTCGCCGGGAGCGTGTCGAAGAAGACGTCGTACGTGATCGCGGGCGCCGACCCGGGCAGCAAATACGAGAGGGCGAGAGCGCTAGGTGTTGCTGTGCTGGACGAGGAAGGCTTGCTACACTTGCTGGCCGAGTCCAACTGAGCCGCATCGATCGGGAGCATGAGATGAGCAGCGTCAAGATCGCCGTGTTTCCGGTGGCGGGGCTGGGCACGCGGTTTCTCCCCGCCACCAAGGCCAGCCCCAAGGAAATGCTGCCGATCGTAGACAAGCCGCTGATCCAGTACGCGGTGGAGGAGGCGGTGGCCGCTGGCATGACGCATATGGTGTTCATCACGGGCCGCAACAAACGGGCCATCGAGGACCATTTCGACAAGGCCTTCGAACTGGAGACGGAGCTGTCCGAGCGAGGCCGGCAAAATCTGCTCGAGCGCGTGCGCGACATCGTCCCGAAGCAGGTGACTTGCACCTACGTGCGGCAGTCGGAGGCGCTCGGGTTGGGGCACGCCGTGCTGTGCGCCCGTGCCGTGCTGGGCGAGGCTCCCTTCGCCGTGATCCTGGCCGACGATCTGATCGACGCGGAGGTCCCGGTGCTCAAGCAGATGGCCGACGTGTTCGAGCGCGAACGGCGATCGGTCATCGCAGTGCAGCCCATCCCGATCGAGGATTCGCGCAGCTACGGCATCATCCAGGGCGAGCCGACCCAGGGGCGGCTGCACCGCATGACAGGCATCGTGGAGAAGCCGCGTCCCGAGGTCGCGCCGTCCAATCTAGCGGTCGTGGGACGCTACATCCTCACGCCCGCCGTGCTGAACGTGCTGGAACGGGTGGCCCCCGGCGCCGGCGGCGAAATCCAGCTCACCGATGCCATCGCGGCGCTGCTCAGGCTGGAAGGGGCTCTCGGCTACGAGTTCGTGGGTACGCGCTACGACTGCGGGTCCAAGCTCGGGTATCTCGAGGCCAACGTCATGTATGCGCTGAAACACGACGAAGTGGGCCAGCAGTTCCGCGCGTTCCTGTCCGCCCTGGCGGTCCGTCCCAAACACTGACCTTACGCCATGCGAGACGTCGCGCAACTGTGGGAAGTCCTGCAACGCGCCGACCTGGTTCACGGCGAAAGGGAGTTGGCGGCTGCCGTGCGTCGCGTGGCGCAAGAAATCACCGCTGTCCTCGCCGACCGTGTGCCGCTGGTGTTGAGCGTGATGGGCGGCGCCGTGGTCTTCACCGGTCAACTGCTCCCGCTGCTGCATTTTCCGCTCGAGTTCGACTACATCCACGTCACCCGTTACCGCGGGACGATGCAAGGCGGAACCATCCAGTGGAAAGTGGAACCGCGCCCGTTGCTCGCCGGGCGCGTGGTGCTGGTCGTCGATGACATTCTGGACGAGGGTCACACCATGGCCGCGATTCGCGAACGCCTCATTCAGGAAGGTGCGGCAGCGTTCTACAGCGCCGTTCTGGCCGACAAAGATATCCGTCGGAGCAAGCCGATCCGCGCTGACTTCGTGGGGGTCTCGGTTCCGGATCGCTACGTGTTCGGCTTCGGGATGGATGTCGAAGGCGCCTGGAGGAACCTGCCGGCGATCTATGCGGTGCAGTCCTGAGGTGCCATGGTCGAGAGCACGGCTCGGAGCCTGGCCGCGGCGGCAACTGCGTCGCCCCGCGGCACTCGCCACCCGTGACTGACAACTTGGAAGCGCCATGCTTGCGATCATAGGCGGGACCGGCCTTACCCAGCTCTCCAATCTGGCGGTGAGCCGCCGGCAAGTTGTGCGCACTCCCTACGGCGAGCCCTCCGGCGCCCTGGTGTTTGGACAGCTCGCGGGGCGCGAGGTGGTGTTCCTGGCCCGACACGGCTACGGCCACACGATACCTCCGCACATGGTCAACTACCGCGCCAACGTCTGGGCGCTGCATTCGCAGGGTGTCGATGAGGTCGTGTCGGTGGCTTCGGTCGGCGGCATACGCGGCGACCTAGGCCCTGGCGTGATTGCGGTCCCGGACCAGGTCATCGATTACACCTGGGGTCGGCGCTCGACCTTCCACGAGGGCGAGGAGCGCGCCGTCGTGCACATCGATTTCACGCGGCCTTACTGCGATCGGCTTCGCACGCGCGTCATGGCGGCGGCCACGGCCGCGGATGAGACCGTGGTGAACGGCGGAATTTACGCAGCGACTCAGGGGCCGCGCCTGGAAACCGCCGCCGAGATCGACCGCCTCGAGCGCGACGGAGCCGACATGGTGGGGATGACCGGCATGCCGGAAGCGGCGCTGGCCCGCGAAATGGGCCTATGTTATGCGGCCATCGCCGTGGTGGCCAACCATGCAGCGGGGCGCGGGCAGAGCCGCGAGGCCATCCGCATGGAAGACATCAACGCAACGCTGCAGACTGCGCTCACGCGCGTGCGGCGAATCATCGAGAAACTGGTGGACCCTCGTGGCGGTTAGACCGGTCCTGCGGATGGGCGATCCCAGATTGCTGGAACGCGCGCAGGAGGTGGAGCGCTTCGGCACGCGCGAGCTCGACGACCTGCTGCAGGACATGCACGACACGATGGCGGCGTTGAACGGTGCTGGCCTCGCTGCGCCGCAGATTGCAGTGCCACTGCGGGTGACGGTATTTGGGTTGAAGCGCAACCCGCGCTACCCCGATGCGGAAGAGGTGCCCTACACGGTGCTCATCAACCCGGTGATCACACCGTTGGGCGATGAGCTGGAAGAGGGCTGGGAGGGGTGTCTGAGCGTGCCCGGAATGCGCGGGCTGGTCCCGCGCTGGCGCGCGCTGCGCTATCGAGGCTGCGATCAGCACGGCCAACCCATCGATCGCACGGTGAGTGGATTCCACGCCCGGGTCGTGCAGCACGAATGCGATCACTTGGACGGCGTCCTGTATCCCATGCGCGTGCGCGACATGCGCAAATTCGGCTTCCACGACGTCCTGTTTCCCGATCAGCCCGCGATAGACGATTGACGCAGGCGCGCTGCGGCCACGCGCGTTGCCTCGAGCAGCCGGCCGCTCGGGATCGGGCCGACGCGACGGGTGTGGTCGACTCCAGTCCAGAAGCGAGCGCGGCTTTCTCAGGCGGTGTACGAGCAACGCGAGGCGATGCGGTGGTCCCGGGCCTGATGCAGGGCTGGATGCGCGATGTGCCAGCCGGTGTCGCCGCCGGGTGGAGGTTGCGCCGAATCTCCGGCGTGCGCACCCCAAGTTGACGGCCCCGCTTCGAAGTAGCACACTCGCTGCGAACCTGCAGTGGGAGCGCAGATGGAAGCGTTTGTCGTCACCTGGCGTGAGTTGCTCATCGTCGTCGTCGCCATCCTGGCCATATACGTCGCCGAGTTGCTGCTCCTCCTGCGCTGGTCGGGCTCCGAGCGCCTGCGTTGGTGGAGGCGCAGGGCATCGACGAGCGCAGAAGGCAGCGCGGTCGACCCGTTGATGCGCGAGATCGCCGACCTGCGCAGGCAGATGGTCCAGCTGCAAGGCGAGGTTCAGAAGCTGCAGGCCGGACCAGCACCCTCCGTCTCGCCCTATAACCAGGCGATCCAGATGGCTCGGCAGGGCGCCGGTGCAGCCGAAGTGGCCAGCGGCTGCCACATCTCTCGCGGCGAGGCCGAGCTGATCGTCGCCCTGTACCGCAAGCTGCGCATCTAGCCCGGATATTTCATGAGTAGCCCGCTGGTACAAAGCGTACCCGGCTCGGATCGGCTGCATCGCTTACGCATCAGCGCACGCGTCATGTCCGGGGGCGTCTTCATGAAATATCCGGGCTAGGGAAGCCGCGATCGAGTCAGCGCTTCCCTAGCCGGTGGCGACCCAGCCTGCGGTAGGCCGCTTGGCCACCCGGCAGCCGGGATTCGAGCGGCTCCCGCGTCAGGTCTGAAGCTCGCGAATCAGGTCGCTCTCGAGCCGGATCACGGCCTTGGTGTCGCGCAAGGCCTCGCCCGTGATGACAAAGCTGTCTTCGGCGCGCTCGCCCAGCGTATTGATCTTGGCCGTCCGGACACTGATCCCATAGCTCACCAAGACGCGGGCCACGCTCGACAGGAGCCCGGGACGGTCGCCCGCGGTGAACGACAAGTACCAGGCGCTGCCCTTCTCGTCCGGCCGCAATCCGACTTCGGGGGTGATCGGGAAGTTGCGCACCCGTCGGCTGATGCGCCCCTTGACCGGAGGCGGCAGCGGGCCGGTTTGATCGAGCTGCGCGCTCAGCTCATGCTCGATATAGGCAATGACGTCGCGGTAGTGGCTGGTCGCCCTGGCCGGGTCCATGACCTGAAACGTGTCCAGAGCATAGCCGTGCAGCGTGGTGTAGATCTTGGCCTCCACGATGCTGAAGCCGGTCCGCTCGAAGAAGCTGCAGATGCGGGCGAACAGATTCTCCCGGTCGGCGGCGTAGATCAGGACCTGCACTCCTTCACCGATCGGCGACAGCCGCGCCTTGACCACCGCTGTCTTGGCCTCCACTCGGCCGTTGAGCAACCGCGTGTGCCAGGCGACCTCGCGAGCGTCGTGGCGCAAGAAGTAGCTGGTGTCGAGCTGTGCCCACAGTTTTTCGTGTACGCCCTCGGGCAGGGCGTAGAGGCGCAGCTTTTCCAGCGCCAGCTTCTGGCGGCTTTGCAGGCGGCTGCCTGCAGGGTTGGTGTCGCCCGACAGATAGCGCCGCGCGGACCAGAACAGGTCTTCCAGCAGCTTGCCCTTCCACGCGTTCCAAACCTTCGGGCTCGTGCCGCGAATGTCGGCCACAGTGAGCAGGTAAAGCGCACACAGGCGGCGATCGTTGCTCACAAGCCGGGCAAAATCCGCGATGACCACGGGGTCCGAAAGGTCCTTTTTCTGCGCCACCGACGACATCGTCAGGTGCTGCTCGACCAACCAGACCACCAGCGCCGTGTCCTCGCCGCTCAAGGCGTGGTTGACGCAAAAGCGCCGCGCGTCGCGCGTACCGAGGACGGAGTGGTCGCCGCCGCGCCCCTTGGCGATGTCGTGGAACATGCCGGCGAGGTACAGGACCTCGGGCCGGCTGAACTCGCTCATCAGACGGCTGCACAGGGGATACTCGTGGGACATCTCGGTGACCGCGAAGCGCCGCAGGTTGCGCACCACCATGAGGATGTGCTCGTCCACCGTGTAGACGTGGAACAGGTCGTGCTGCATCTGGCCCACGATACGACCGAAGGGCGGGAGATAGCGCCCGAGCACGTCGTAACGGTTCATGCGCCGCAGGGCGTGGGTCAACCCGGTGCCGTGGCGGAACATGCCGATGAACAGGGCCCGGTTGACCGGGTCGCGGCGGAAAGCGGCGTCAATATGCCTCGCACCGCGCCACAGCGAGCGCAGGGTCGCCGCACCGATGCCCTTGAGCTCCGGGTGGTCCTGCAGGAGGCGGAAGGTCTCTAGAATCGCCGAGGGGTGACGCTCGTAGAGCTCCGCGTCCACCGTCTCGAGCAGCTCGTTGCGCGCCTGGAAGCGATCGTTGATTGCGAGGGGCTTGCTGGCCTGCTGCGGAAAGATGCTCACGCGCAGGTTCTGGAGGATGATCTCGTTGAGCTGAGTGACCGCCCGCGCCGTGCGGTAGTAGATCTGCATGAGCTGCTCGCTGGCGCGCTTGGCCGGCGAATCGGACAGCCCCATTTCGTTCGCCAATGGGGTCTGCAGATCGAAGATGAGCCGGTCCTCGCGCCGGTTGGCCTGATAGTGCAGACGGATGCGCAAGTCCTGGAGCGTGCGCTCGTGGCGCGCCAAATGCCGAGCTTCCTCCTCGGTGATGATCCGATGGCGCGCAAGGTCCATCCAGCTGTGCCCCATGCCATTGGCGCCGGCCACCCACAGAATATTGGTGAGATCGCGCAGCCCCCCGGGACTTTCCTTCACGTTCGGCTCGAGGTTATAGGCGGTGTCGTTGAAGCGCCCGTGGCGCTGCTGCTGCTCCAGCAGTTTCGCCTCGAAGAAACCCTTCGGGTCGAGGGCCAGCTTGACGGCGGAGAAGAAGCGGCGCGCCAGCGGCCGATTGCCTACGACGAAGCGCGCCTCCAGCAAGTTGGTCTGTACCGTGACGTCGTGCGCGCCTTCGAGTACACACTGGTCCACCGAGCGTGCGCTGTGCCCGATCTCCAAGCCGATGTCCCACAGCTGGCCGACCAGCTCGGACGCCTTTTCCCTGACGTCGTCGTCGATCTCCTCCGGCAGCAACACCAAGACGTCCACGTCCGAGTGGGGGAAGAGCTGGCAGCGCCCGAAGCCGCCGACCGCCAGCAAGGCGAGCTGCCGGGGCATGGCCGATTCGGTCCAGACCGACCGCAACACCCGGTCCACAAGGGCCGTATGCTGCCTGAGCAGTTGGCCGGGCACCGGATCGGCCATAAAGCGCGCACGCAGATCGGCGCGGCCCTGGATCAGAGCGCGCCGGTACTGGCCGACGCCGTCATACGCGACAACCGGCGAGGGCAGGGCAGAGGCGGGGGAGGACATCGTCACGCCGCGAGTCGTGCAGGCGGTGGAGATCCGTTGGAGAGGGTGAGCACCTCGAAGCCGCTTTCGCTCACCAGCACCGTGTGCTCCCACTGGGCGGACAGACTATGGTCCTTGGTAACGACGGTCCAACCGTCGGCCAACTGGCGGATGCCGGGCTTGCCCGCGTTGATCATCGGCTCGATCGTGAAGACCATGGCGGGCTCCAGCTTGAGGCCGGTGTGAGGCCGCCCATAGTGCAACACTTGGGGCTCCTCGTGGAATCTGCGACCGATACCGTGTCCGCAGAACTCGCGGACCACGCTGAAGCCATGGCGCTCGGCGTGAGTCTGGATGGCATGGCCGATGTCGCCCAGGTGAGCCCCCGGCCTGACAGCTTTGATCCCCAGCCACATGCACTCGTAGGTCACATCGCACAGACGACGTGCCTGGATGGAAGGCTCTCCCACGCAGAACATGCGGCTCGTGTCGCCGTGGTAGCCATCCTTGATGACGGTGATGTCGATATTGACGATGTCCCCAGCCTTGAGCCGCTTGGGCCCTGGCACGCCATGGCACACGACGTGATTGACGGAGGTGCAAATGGACTTGGGATAGGGAACATAACCCGGCGGCGCATAGTTCAAGGGCGCCGGCGTCGTGTCTTGGACGCTCAGCATGTAGGCGTGGCAGAGCGCGTCGAGCTCCTCAGTGGTGACTCCGGATTTGACGTGAGGCGTGATGTAGTCCAACACCTCGCTGGCCAAACGGCCGGCGACGCGCATTCTCTCCACTTCCTCGGGTGCCTTGAGATGGACCGACATGGGAATCCGGGTTCGCGGCTGCCAGATTAGTGCAGCACCGTACGCCCTGCAATCGGCAACCTAAGCTTCCACTTAGATTGCGGCGCAGGGCGCGGATTACCAGCGGCTGTTTTCCAGCAGGCCGGCAGGAATAGCTGACTGGCTCCCCGACCTGGGCTCGAACCAGGGACCTGCGGATTAACAGTCCGTCGCTCTACCGACTGAGCTATCGGGGAACTCGCGAAGGCGCGTATCATACCGTCCGCCCCTAGCTCGGTCAACGCGACACCCGCAGCAGGAGCGAGGCTTGGGCGCGGTGTCACGAGCCGACGGTAGCGCGGGGCGACTCACCGGATCACTTGCGCAATGGCGTCGGCCACGTAATCGACATTGTGCGAATTGAGTGCGGCGACGCAGATGCGACCCGTGTCGACGGCGTAGATCGAAAATTGCTGCCGGAGCCGCGCCACAGCATCTGCGGAGAGCCCGGAGTAGGAGAACATGCCGCGCTGCCGGATCACGAATCCAAAATCAAAGCTGGGCACGCCTGCCCGGAGCCCTTCCACCAGCTGCTGACGCATGGCGCGGATCCGCGTCCGCATCTGCCCCAGCTCTCGCTCCCAGATACGCCTCAGCTCGGCGTTGGTGAGCACGCTGGCCACGATCTTGCCACCGTGCGTGGGCGGATTGGAATAATTGGTGCGCACCAAGCGCTTCAACTGACTCAAAACGCGCGCCGCCTCTTCGTTGCTCTGCGCCACCACGCTCAAAGCACCGATCCGCTCCCCGTACAGTGAGAACGATTTGGAGAACGAGTTGGATACAAACAGCGGCATCCCGGCCTCGACGAAGCGCCGCACCACGCTGGCGTCCCCATCGAGACCGTCGCCGAACCCCTGGTAGGCGAGGTCTAGAAACGGCACGAGATGCCGGGCCTGCGCCGTTGCGATGACGCTAGTCCATTGGTCGGGTGCGAGGTCGACCCCCGTCGGGTTGTGGCAGCAGGCGTGCAGCACGACGATGCTGCCGGCCGGCAGGTCGTTCAGCGTGCCGATCATGCGGTCGAAGTCGACGCCGCGCGTGCCGTCGTCATAGTACGGGTAGGCTCTGACCGCGAACCCCGCGTTCTCAAAGAGCGCTCGATGATTCTCCCAGCTCGGCTGACTGATCCAGACGTCCGCGCCCGGGTCGACGCGACGCAGGAAGTCGGCCCCGATTTTCAGGCCGCCGGTTCCCCCAAGCGCCTGCACCGTGACCACGCGCCTGTCTTTGATCGCCGGGCTGCCCGCCCCGAAGACCAGCTCTTGCACGGCACGGTCATACTCCGGCAATCCGTCGATCGGCAGATAGCCACGGGGGGGCGAGTCTTCCAACAGTCCGCGCTCGGCCCTTCGGACACACTCGAGCAGGGGAATCTTGCCGTTGTCGTCGTAGTACATACCCACCCCGAGGTTGACCTTGCGGGGACTGGGATCGGCGTTGAAAGCTTCGGTGACGCCGAGGATCGGGTCGCGCGGCGCCATCTGGACATCGGCCAGGATCGATGCGGTCATGGGTCCTCGATGCATTTGTCGGTAGCGAGTCAGCGCCATGGGTCGAGATGGGCTCGCGGCGCCTCCTTTCAGACACACCGCGTCCATTTTACTCGCAAGGGTAGGGCGGCGTCGCCTCAGGCGCCGCAAGCGCCCGAGGCGGCAGCGCTGGTCCCGACGCGTCACGTGTGGGACAATTAGCGGTCGGAGTGCGCACCGATCGTTGCGCGGAAGTGAAGCCGACCCCACATCAGTGAATACCGCTGTGGCCGATCCTCAGACCCTCGTCTTTCCCAACAGCCCGTTCCGCCTGCATCAGCCCTTTCCACCGGCCGGCGACCAGCCGGAGGCGATCGACAAGCTCGTCGAGGGCTTGAACGACGGCCTCATGTATCAAACGCTGCTCGGCGTAACGGGCTCGGGCAAGACCTACACCATGGCCAACGCTATCGCGCGGGTCGGCCGTCCGGCCATCATCATGGCGCCCAACAAGACGCTGGCTGCGCAGCTCTACTCCGAGATGCGCGAGTTCTTTCCCGACAACGCGGTCGAGTACTTCGTCTCGTACTACGACTACTATCAGCCGGAAGCTTACGTCCCCTCGCGCGACCTGTACATCGAGAAGGACTCCAGCATCAATGAGCACATCGAGCAGATGCGCCTGTCGGCCACCAAGAGCCTTCTGGAACGCAAGGACAGCGTGATCGTCGCCACCGTGTCCTGCATCTACGGCATCGGCGACCCGGTCGACTACCACAGCATGATCCTGCATCTGCGCAGCCACGAGAAGGCGAGCCAGCGCGAGATCATCCGACGCCTGGCGCAGATGCAATACGAGCGCAACGAGCTCGAGTTCCGGCGCGGCACCTTCCGCGTGCGCGGCGACGTGCTCGATATATTCCCGGCGGAGAACTCGGAAGTGGCGCTGCGCGTGCACCTGTTCGATGATGATGTGGAGCAGCTCACCCTGTTCGACCCGCTGACCGGTCAGGTGCTGCAGCGCGTCCCGCGCTACACGGTCTATCCCTCCAGCCACTACGTTACACCCAGGGACACGACCTTGCGCGCCGTCGAGGCGATCAAGGCCGAGCTGCGCGAACGCATCGAGTTCTTCCAGCGGGAGGGCAAGCTGGTTGAGG
>Ga0335077_10008193_pt1 | contig 12965 bp, 16 predicted proteins | sample Lox_Sample_31_FD_207151 | JGI IMG/M metagenome (GOLD analysis project Ga0335077, IMG submission 207151) | Soil microbial communities from Loxahatchee National Wildlife Refuge, Florida, United States - Lox_Sample_3.1 | ecosystem: Environmental > Terrestrial > Soil > Wetlands | place: USA... | reverse complement strand
GAAGCCCACCATCTTCTGCTCGAGCGTCCTCGGGATGTAGTCCCCCGGAGGGAAGCCCAGCGCGGCTGCCTCCTCCGGCGAGATGCCCGCGCCGACGTGCCTCCTGACTATCTCCACGACGACCGGGTCGACGCCCTCCTTCTCCAGGATCCCTGCGCCCACGTATCCATGGGCTACCGTCTGGGTCTGGCTCCGCCCGATGTCGTGCAGGAGCGCGCCCGCGACCGCCGCCTCCTCGTTCACGGGCAGCCCCCGCTGGACCGCTCTCTCCGAGAGGGCCTTCGAGATCTTGGCGCAGGCCTGGCAGTGGCTGACTATCCTGTCGTTGCTCCCGTACTTCTCGTGGAGGGCCAACGCCTGTTGCGCGCTGGGGATCATCGGCTCACGCTCTTCGTGGGGCGTCTATAAGTCCGCGCCGGGGGTGGGCGGCTACTTTGTGATCGTGATGTCTTCTTCGAGCTGGTTTATCTTCCATCTGAGCGCTTCCTTCAGCTCGGTGTTGTCTATCCTGTTGAGCGGCCTCTGGCAGGTCGGGCACTTGAAGAATGTCTCCATCGCCTCCTCGAATGTCCTGGTGACGCAGGTCGGCGTCCCGCAGAAGTAGAACTCGCGCGTCTCCTCGTGGTCTAGGCGCTGCTTCAGCCTGTTCAGGATCTTCTTCTTCTGGGTCTGGATGAAGCCGTCAGTCTGGTCGCGCTGGGCCTTCCACCTGTAGACGAACCAGCCCCTCTTCGGGTCCCTGACCCTGACGCCCGATATTAGGCTCCTCCCGAAGAGGTCGTAGAGCGCCTTCCTCACCGTCTTTATCTTTAGCCCCGTCGCCGAGGCGATCTCTTCGTCCGTGGCGTTCTCGTTGTTTAGCAGAGCCCTAGCTACCCTGACGTAGTCCGGGCCCCCGATCAGGCCTGCGACCTTCACGAAAGTGTCCTCGTATTCTATTTTCACGTTTTCTGTTCTACCCGTTTTCCTTTAGCAGAAGGGACTATCCTTAGCTTATAACCGCCGAACACCTTCTTAAGCTCTTCCCCCTTCTGCAGCTCGTGGATGGTTATCGCGAGGGCCGCCACCTCTGAGTGGGGCTGCGAGGTCACCGCGACGTTGTAGTCCGCGAGCCTGTAGACCTCTCCGGGCACCTTGGGCCCTCCGACCACAATCAGGAAGCTGTCGTGCTTCCTCAGGTCACCCATATCGTCCTGCAGGGGGGTGCCGTACATCGTCAGGTGGACTATCGCCCTCCCCTCCGCCTTGGCGTCCTGGAAGACCCGCCTCCACTTCCCCTCGACGACGGCGAAGTCCCCGCCCCAGGTGCGGTTGACCTCCGCCACCGTCTCCTGAAGCTCCTTCTCGACCTCCTCCAGGTAGATCGCCTCCGCCCCGAGCGCCCTCGAGACCAGGCACAGGTGGGTCAGCGTGCGGTAGTCCCGGACGTATCTGTGCCCGACCCTGACGACCCTGACGCTCTTCAGGCCCAACTCAGAGGGGCACCTTGCCCTCGATCCCCTCCTCCTCGGCCACCTCCCTGAGCTTGGCGTCGGCGAGCCTGAGCAGGTCCTCCACACCCTGGCCGGTCTTCGAGGAGACCTCCACGACGTCGACGGGGCCGAGCTCCCTCTTCCTCTCCTCTATGAGCTCGGCCGGCGCGAGGTCGCACTTGTTGAGCACGAATATCGCCCTCGAGGGCTTGACCATGAGGTCGGAGAGGGCCTGGGCAGAGCTCTCGTAGCTCCGGATGAACTTCTCGGCCGACTGGCTCACGTCGAGCAGGAGGAAGACTATGCTCGCGTAGGATATCTCCTCGAGGGTCGACTTGAAGGACTCGACGAGGTACGCGGGGAGGTTGCTGATGAACCCGACAGTGTCCGTGAGCAGGGTCTTCCTCTCCCCCACCATGACCGCCCTGGTCGTGGGCGCGAGCGTGGTGAAGACCCCAGCGTCGACGCTCTTCGACTCCCCGGTGAGGAGGTTGAAGAGGCTGGTCTTCCCCGCCGCCGTGTAGCCCGCCAGCGCGATGGTCGGGAAGGCGAGCTTCCTCCTGTGCTCGCGGAATATCTCCCTCCTCTTCGCGACGCCCTCCACCTTCTTCTTGAGGGTCGAGACGCGGCTCTTCATCATCCTGGTGTAGACGTCGGCCTCGTACTTGCCCAGGCCGAAGAACCCGGGCTGCTCGCCCTGCCTCGCCATCTTGACGCTCTCCCTCGCCCTGGGGAGCTCGTACTCGAGCTCGGCGAGCTGGACCTGCAGCTTGGCCTCCGCGGTGGAGGCCCTCATTGCGAATATCTCCAGGATCACCTTCTCCCTGTCCTTGACCTCAACCTTGCACAGCTTGGCGAGGGCGTAGGCCTGCGAGGCCCGCAGCGCCGAGTCGAAGAGGACAATGTCGGCGCCCTTCTCCCTCACGGCCAGGGCGAGCTCCTCCGCTTTCCCGCTCCCCACCCCGTACTTTGCGTGGTGTAGGTATCCCTGGGTGACGAGGCCGACCGGCTCGTATCCCGCGGCCACCGCGAGCGCCTCAGCCTCCTCGACCGTGTCTTTGTCGGGGCGCGTGACCAGCAGCGCTTTGTTGGCGCTCAGATTCCAGTCGGCCTGCCGCCCTCGAGCTCGGAGAGGGAGACTAACAGATTGATCTTCAGCTCGTGCATCAGCTTCCTCGTGAGAGTGATGTCGGGCTTCAGCTTCTTCGACTCGACCATCTTGATCACGGAGGGTTTCTCGTTGAGAAGGTTCCCGAGCTGGTCTTGCGAGAGGCCCAGCTTCTCCCTAGCTTGTCTGATGAGCAAGTTGTATTCGGGGTCCACCTCGTACTCCTGCTCCGTGGGCCTCTGCGCCATGTTCCTGAGGGCGTTCTGTGCAGGGTTGACCCGCACAGGATTAGAACGCACAACCCTGTTAGAGATGACCGACATGACCGGCGCGCCCGGCCCTATCTGTTTGCCCAGCTTCGCGCAGTTGTTGCAGACGACCATTATGGCTCCGTCTATCTCGACTCTGTTTGGAGAGGCTCGAAGGGGGGAACCGCATACCTCACACGCGGCTTTCACGTTTGTGTGTGCCCCGGAACTCGCCTTAAAGTCTTCGCCCCAGGGCCGCCGGGTCGCAGATTTTTAGATAGGCCCGAAACACCTGGCCCAAGGGAAAAATGAGGCTACTCGAAGGCAGGAAGCAGTTCTCCACCATGCTCGACTACGAGTTCGGAGTCGGGACGAGCAGGGCCCTGCCCAAGACGGGCCTCAGGTTCGTCTACTCGAAGAAATCGGACAGGCTGAAGCAGGTCTTCCACGGCGACAAGCTCTTCGCGACCATCCGTCCGAACGGGACGATATCCCCGACCTACTACGGCGCCACGTTGCTGATCAAGTCAAAGGCGTACGCCCAGAACTCGGTCGTCGTGGAGCAGGATGCGGTCGAGTTCGTGAGCGAGGGGAGGTCGGTCTTCTGCAAGTTCGTCGCCCACGTCGGGAAGCACGTCCTCCCCTCGGGGGAGGTCGCCGTCCTCGACCCCGCCGGCAGGGTCATAGCGGTGGGGAGCGCGAAGGTCCACGGAGACCTCATGCGCCAGTTCAAGCACGGCGTGGCCGTCAAGACCAGGGACAGCGCCAAGGGACCTCAGGGCGCCTGAGCGCGCCCGGCCTCCGTCAACGATGACTTTAAGGCTGGACGCACGCGAAGCGGAGGTCAGGCGCTCTGCATGGGAATGAAGATCAACGACAGGAACGCGAGGCGGATGATGGAGCGGATGGGCATCAACCAGAAGGAGGTCCCGGACGTCGAGGAGGTCATCATAAGGACCCGCACCAAGGACATGGTCATCGCCGGGGCCTCGGTCTCTGAGGTCAACTTCCAGGGGAACCGCGTATTCCAGGTCGCGGGAGAGGTCGAGGAGGTCGAGAGGGAGGTCAAGAAGTTCTCCGACGACGACATCACGCTCGTCCAGCAGCAGGCGAACGTGACGCGCGAGAAGGCCGTCGCGGCGCTGGAGCAGTCCGACGGCGAGGTCGCGAAGGCAATCCTGCTCCTGACGTCCTGAGCCGCCCGGGCCGTCGGTCAGTCTCCGGTGTAGCCCTTGGGCACGTCGAACGTGCGCTCCGTCTCGTGGGCCTCCGTCCACTCGTGCCCGCAGTGCTGGCACCTGTAGGTGTACTGGAACTCCTCTATGTCGACGACCACCGGCTTGTCCTCCGTCATCAATGCCGGCGCAGGATTGATGTATCCACCGGCCGCCTTCCTCAGGGTTTCGGGGATGTCTTCCTCGCCCACAGACTTCTTCCTCACGAGTCTGACCTCGAACCTCCGGCCGCACGACGGGCAGTGACGGAAGAACGTCCTTACGCTGGACACGCCTCCGCGAGAACCCCCGCCTTACTTAAGGGCATGGGCCCGCCCGTTCGAGATTTTGCGCAATTAGAATTAGCAGAACCGCTTACATTTGCATAGATATCCATAAATACGGTTCACCAAAGGAACGGAAGCACAGAGTTTCAAATGGCAGTAGTTAGTCCTGAGCTTGCACTCGCCGCAGCCATCGTGATGGCCGGCGGTCTGATAGGAACCGGTATCGCCCAGCAGGGCATCGGCGCCGCGGGCATGGGAATTATAGCTGAGAAACCCGAGAAGTTCGGCCAAGTTCTCTTCTTCTTCGTCATCCCGGAGACGCTGTGGATCATCGGCTTCGTTCTCGGAGTAATCCTGCTCCTCAACATCCTCTAAGGGGCTGTCTATTCCCATGATGGGCGTAGACGCACTCCTCAAGGAGGTCGAGGACCGGAGGAACAAGGCCCTGGAGGCCCTGGAGGCCGAGTACGGCGCGAAGCGGGACGAGGTCAAGAAGCGGACCGCGGAGCAGGTCGCATACCTGATGGACTCCGCCAAGACGGAGGCGGTCTCCCTCTCCCAGAAGGAGGTCACCAAGGTGGAGGGCGCGTCCAAGCTCCAGGCCAAGAAGATGCTCTTCGACGCCACGGAGAAGCTCCTAGAGAACAACATAGCGAGCCTGGAGCAGGCCATGGCCGAGTTCGCGGCGTCCCCGGCGTATCCAGAGCTCCTCGCCAGCATGGTCAAGTACGCTAGCAAGAGGCTGGGCGGGAAGGTCGGCGTCATCTGTCGCAAGGCCGACGAGGCCGCGCTCAAGGCCGCCGGCGCCAAGGTGGTCTCCGCCGGCCTGAACTCTATGGGCGGGTTCAAGGCTGAGAACGAGGACCGGACCCTGGAGCTCGACCTCACCTTCGAGGAGATCCTACGCGGCCGCGAGGACGACGTCCGCGCAGCCGTGCTCGGGAAGGAGTAGCGGTCTCCTGATGGTCTCCACGCAGTTCGCGGGCCTCGGAAGACTGCGCGCCCTGTCGCTCTCGTTTCTCAGCAAGGAGAAGCTCGACGAGCTCGCCAGGGCAAAGGACACCGCGGAGATCGCCCAGCAGCTGGAGTCGACCTGGTACGGGCCGGAGGTCGAGGCCGCGGCCTCGGTCTACAAGCCCCCGGAGCTGATCGAGGTGGCCGTCAACCGACACCTCGTGGGCGTGAACAGGACGGCGATGCAGACCGTCCCGCTCTTCGGCAAGGCCGCCCTGAGCGCCTACCTCTCCAAGTGGGACATCGAGAACATCGAGCTAATCCTCGCCGCCAAGAGCCTTGGGAGAACCCTCGAGGAGACGGAGGCCTTCCTGATCTCTTCGCGAAACCTCCCGGTCGGCCTGTCCTTCACTGTCATCCCGCTCTCGGAGCTCCAGACGCTGCTCCAGCAGCCCGACGTCGAGGCCGTGATCAACTACCTCGTCAAGTACGGGTACGGCGCCGTCCTCCTTCAGCAGGTCGGCGAGTTCCGCAAGTCCGGCGACCTGGGGGTATTCACTGCGGCGCTCCAGAACCAATACTACTCCAAGCTCCTCTGGGAGCTGAGGTTCCTCCAGGGAGACGAGGGTGTCCTCAGGGAGTACGTCAAGTCGGACATCTCCAAGAGGAACCTGCTAAACTTCCTAAAGTCGCGCGAGTCCAAGCTGGACAAGGAGACCTTCTCCAAGCACCTTATCGACGGAGGACTTGTCCCCATCGCCAGCCTCCAGGAGGCGTACTCCTCCTCCGACGTGGGAGACGCGGTCAAGAGGTTCGAGCTTTGGTTCGACCTCAATCCGGCCCTCGAGGCCTACAAGCAGTCGGGAGACCTGACCCAGTTCGAGGTGGCCTTCGACAAGATGGTGGTCGCGAAGTTCCTCCCGAGGTTCCGGAGCCTCCCTGTCTCGCTCACCGCAGTCTTCGGCTTCGTCCTTCAGGCGGAGATTGAGAGACAGAACGTCAGGCGCATAACCTACGCAAAGCAATACCAAATGACCGAAGAATACATTAAGACGGTAATTCTGGCAGGCTAACAAAATGAGTTCGAGAACCGCGGCCCAGACCGGCAAAATCGCCGTCGTGGGGGAGAACGAACTCGTCCTCGGCTACCGCCTCATAGGCGTCGAAGACGCAGTAATGGCGACCAAGGAAGACGCCCAGAAGAAGGTCTTGGAGCTTTTCAACTCTGGCAAGTACGGCCTCATAATCGTCGGGAGCGAGGCGAGGAAGGGCATCTCGCCCTCCACGATGGAGAAGCTGGAGGCCTCTATCGTGCCGCTCGTGGTCTTCATGCCCTCGACACAGTCGACGGTCCAGGAGGAGTCGCTCTCGAGGCTGGCGAAGAGGGTCCTCGGCGTGGACCTGAAGGTGGGTAATTGAGATGGCCAACGGAGTAGTTTACAGGGTCAGCGGTCCGGTCGTCGCGGCGCGCGGGCTCGAAGACGCTAAGATGTTCGACGTCGTCAGGGTGGGCGAGCTCGGCCTCGTCGGCGAGGTCATCAGGCTCCAAGGCCCCACTGCGACACTACAGATCTACGAGGACACGACCGGGCTGAGACCGGGCGACAAGATAGTCAACACAGGCCAGGCGCTCTCCGTGGAGCTGGGCCCCGGCCTGCTAAAGTCGATCTACGACGGGATTCAGAGGCCTCTGGACGTGCTAAGGGCACAGAGCGGCGACTTCATCAGCAGAGGGCTGGTCATCCCGGCGCTCGACGAGAAGAAGAAGTGGGACTTCAAGCCCGTGAAGAAGAACGGCGACAAGGTCGTCGAGGGAGAGGTCATCGGCGAGGTGCAGGAGACGCCCCTCGTCTCGCACAAGATAATGGTGCCGCCCGGCGTGACCGGCGAGCTCAAAGACCTGAAGGCGGGCAGCTACACCATCAGGGAGAAGGTAGGCGCGATCAAGACGGCAGAGGGCGACGTCGACGTCTTCCTCGCAACAAAGTGGAGGGTCAAGACGCCCAGGCCTATCGCAAGGAAGCTTCCGCCCGACACACCCCTGCTCACAGGGCAGAGGGTCTTCGACACGTTCTTCCCATTGGCCAAGGGCGGGACGGCCGCCATCCCCGGGCCCTTCGGCTCGGGAAAGACCGTCTCCCAGCAGCAGCTGGCGAAGTGGAGCGACAGCAGGATCATCGTCTACGTCGGGTGCGGGGAGAGGGGCAACGAGATGACAGAGGTCCTCGCCACCTTCCCAGAGCTCGAGGACCCGCGCTCGAAGAGGCCTCTCATGGAGAGGACGATACTCGTCGCGAACACCTCGAACATGCCCGTCGCCGCGAGGGAGGCGAGCATCTACACAGGCATCACGATAGCGGAATACTACAGGGACATGGGGTACGACGTCGCGCTCATGGCGGACAGCACCTCCAGGTGGGCGGAGGCCCTCAGGGAGATCTCGGGAAGGCTCGAGGAGATGCCCGGCGAGGAGGGTTACCCCGCGTATCTCGGCCGCAGGCTCGCCGAGTTCTACGAGAGGGCGGGCAAGGCCACGGTGCTCGGCCCGGAGGGGAAGACGGGGTCGGTCACGGTGGTCGGGGCGGTCTCGCCTCCGGGAGGAGACTTCTCCGAGCCTGTCTCGCAGAACACCCTCCGCGTCACGAGGGTCTTCTGGGCGCTGGACGCGAGCCTGGCCGCAAGAAGGCACTTCCCGTCCATCAACTGGCTCAACAGCTACTCGCTCTACACCGACGACCTCCGCGCCTGGTACCAGACGAACGTCGCGAAGGACTGGCCCGACCTCCGCGCAGAGGCGCTGGAGACACTCCAGAAGGAGGCGGAGCTCCAGGACATCGTCCAGCTCGTGGGCTACGACGCGCTCCCAGAGTCCGAGAAGGGAGTCATGGACGTCGCCAAGATGATCAGGGAGGACTACCTCCAGCAGAGCGCCTACGACCCCGTGGACACCTACTCCTCCATCAGGAAGCAGTACCTGATGATGAGGACGATACTAACCTTCGGGCACAAGGAGGCAGAGGTCCTGAAGACGGGCGCGCAGGCCTCACAGGTGGCGGCGATGCCCGTCAAGTCAAAGATATCGAAGATAAAGTGGACCCCCGAGGACCAGACTGAGGCCTTCATCAAGGAGATAGAGGGCGACATGGAGATGCAGTTCGGGACGCTCGCCCAGGAGATCAAGGTGTAAGATCATGGTGCAACCGATATCATACAAGACCGTAGACCAGGTCGCAGGCCCGCTCCTCTTCGTGAACAAGGTGGAGAACGCAGCCTACGGCGAGATGGTCGAGATCACCAACGCGCTCGGCGAGCGCGTCCGAGGGCAGGTCCTCGACTCCCGGTCCGGCCTCTCGATCGTCCAGATCTTCGGCTCGACGATGGGCCTGAGCGTGGGGGGCACCTCCGTCCGCTTCCTCGGCGAGACGGCGAGGATATCCGTCTCCGACGAGATGCTCGGGCGTGTCTTTGACGGGCTGGGCAACCCCAGGGACAAGGGCCCCGCCATAGTCTCGAAGCAGAAGGTAGAGATCACGGGCTCGGGGATCAACCCCTACAGCAGGGAGGAGCCCTCAGAGTTCATCCAGACGGGGATTTCAACCATCGACGGCATGAACACGCTCGTCAGGGGGCAGAAGCTCCCGATATTCTCCGCCTCAGGGCTCCCGCACAACGCGCTGGCCGCCCAGATTGCGAGGCAGGCGAAGGTGCTCGGCGGGTCGGAGAGCTTCTCGGTGGTGTTCGCGGCGATGGGGATCACCAGCGAGGAGGCCAACTTCTTCATCCGCCAGTTCGAGGAGACCGGCGCCCTCGAGAGGACGGTCCTCTTCCTCAACCTCTCGTCAGACCCCTCGATGGAGAGGATCCTGACGCCGAGGCTTGCCCTCACCACCGCGGAGTTCCTAGCCTACGAGCGGGAGATGCACGTGCTGGTCATCCTGACGGACATGACCAACTACTGCGAGGCGCTCAGAGAGATATCCGCGGCGAGGGACGAGGTCCCCGGAAGGAGAGGGTACCCCGGTTACACCTACACCGACCTCGCCACAATCTACGAGAGGGCGGGGAAGATCAAGGGAAGGAAGGGCTCGATCACCCAGATCCCGATTCTAACAATGCCGGCGGACGACAAGACGCACCCCATACCAGACCTCACCGGCTACATCACCGAGGGGCAGGTCTACGTGAGCCGCGACCTCGACAGGACGGGAATCTACCCGCCCATCGACGTCCTAGAGAGCCTCTCGAGGCTGATGAACCAGGGCATCGGCAAGGGCAGGACGCGGGAGGACCACAGGGGCCTGGCCGACCAGCTCTACGCCTCCTACGCGCAGGGCAAGGACATGCGCGCCCTCTCCGCCATCGTCGGCGAGGAGGCGCTGAGCGAGAGCGACAGGAAGTTCCTGAAGGTCGCCGAAAGATTCGAGAAGATGTTCGTGAGGCAGGGGCTCAACGAGGACAGGACCATCGAGCAGACGCTCGACATCGGCTGGCAGGTCATCGACCCCCTCTCCGACACCGAGATCAAGAGGATAAAGCCCGAGCTCATCGAAAAGTACAGGCGAAGGACGACAACGCAATAGGCGGCGAAAGACTCCTTGCCAATCGCTAGCAACGTCCGGCCCACGAGGATGGAATACCTCCGGACCATCCGCCGCATCGCGATATCGCGCAAGGGCCTGAAGCTCCTAAAGCTGAAGAGGTCTGCGCTCATCTTCGAGTTCTTCGCGGTGAGCAAGAAGGTGGCGAGCCTGAGGAGCGGGCTACAGGCGAAGCTCATCAGCGGCTACGAGGGCATCCACAACACGGAGATGTTCGTGGGGACGCTAAGGCTCGAGTACGAGTCGATGCGCATCCCCAAGATGCACGAGCTGACCTTGAAGAGCAAGAACATCATGGGAGTGAAGATCCCCGAGATCAGCTCTCAGAGCAAGGGCAGCGCGGGTCAGGAGTACCTCCTCGAAGTGCCCACCTCAGTCAACCAGGCGATAAAGTCCTTCGAGGCCGTCCACCAGATGGTGCTGGACGTCGCAGAGAAGGAGACCGCCCTGCGCAAGCTCCTCGTGGAGATAGAGAAGACCAAGAGGAGGTCCAACGCGATCGAGAACGTCCTCATCCCTAGGCTCCAGGCGAACGCCCGGTTCATCAAGTTCAGGTTCGACGAGATGGAGCGGGAGAGCTTCACCAAGCTGAAGACGGTCAAGAGGAAGATGGCCCAGAGGGAGGCGCCCTAGGTTGGGAGAGGAGCAGAAGGAAGAGAAGAGGCGCCCCGGCGTCTCCAAGTATTACTACTGGGGGAAGAGCCCCCCGAAGGTCCAGCAGGTCCAGAGGGGCTTCGTCAACGGAGCGCAGAAGAAGTACTACCTCGTCCAGCTCGCCTTCACGACGGCGAAGGTGACGGCCATCTTGATGGTCTTCGTGCTGTTCTTCACGAGGTTTTGAGCTGACAACCCATGTCCACAGACTACACTGAGACCCTGAAGAAGATCAAGGAGACCGAGGAGGCAACGAGCAGGGAGATATTGGAGCGCAGGAAGGCGCTCGAGGAGGAGCTGCGCCGCATGGAGGCGGAGTCCGCGGGCTCCATCGCCCAGGCGAAGGCCCAGGCCGAGGCCTACATCGCCGGAGAAGTGGAGAAGGGGCGCCTTTCCGCTCAGAGCGAGGCCGACGCTCTCCTGGCGACGACCAGCAAGCAGGCGAAGGATGTCGCCGCCAAGAGGCTGGACAAGAAGGACCTGAAGAAGATAATCGACAACACGCTATTCTCGGAGTTCAAGTGAGACCGACGAATGCTGAAGCCTGCCCGGATGCAGAAGGTAGCCGTCTTAGGGCTGAAGGACGAGCAGCAGAAGGCCGTCTCAGTCCTGTACGACCTCGGGGCAGTGCAGATCGAGCCGCTCTCGAAGGAGTCAGCCTCGCTCCTCACGGGAGGCTCGGACGCCAGGGGTGCCAGGGAGATCTCGGAGGAGCTCCTCAGGATCAGGGCGCTGAAGGCGGCGCTGCCTCCCATCGCAGTCAACGAGAGGAGGCGCTTCGCCTCATTCTCTGACGCGCTGGCCGTCTCCAGGTCGATTACCATCGACCAGGAGGTCTCGGGCCTGAAGGAGCGGCAGGACAGGCTGACCTCGCAGCTCGAGGACCTCCGCGGCAGGATAGAGCTAGTCCAGAGCCTCCAGTTCGTCAAGGAGGACCTCAGCATCTTCGACCTGGAGAGCGCCGTCTCCTTCTTCGGGTCAGTCTCGGCCGCGACGCACGCCGCGCTCCTGCAGAGCCTCGCCTCGACCGAGGCGGTAGTCTCCTACTCGTCCGGGGCAGACCCCGTCAAGATAATCGTCACCGTCCCCAAGCCCGCGCTGGAGAAGTTCGGCTCCATCATCCAGAAGGCCGACGTGAGGCTGCAGCGCATCCCCTCGCTGAAGGGCAAGGCGCCCGACGTCCTCGCGAGGCTCCAGGACGAGGAGCGCTCCAAGCAGTCCGAGCTCGCGGACATAGGCACCCACCTGCGGTCCCTGTCCGAGAAGAGCTACGGGCTCATCTCGCAGGTCGAGGAGCAGCTCTCCATCGAGGCCAGGAAGCAGGAGGTCACCAACAGCTTCGGGTTCACCGACAGCGCCTTCGTCCTCGAGGGGTGGGTACCGTCGAAGAGGCTCCCCGCCCTCAGGGACACGCTGAGCCGGAGCGTCGCCTCGACCAAGGTCTTCGAGCTGGAGAGCGAGGAGCACGACCGCCCGACCCTCCTCGAGAACCCGGCGCGGTTCAAGTTCTTCGAGTCGTTCATCAGGTTCTACACAGTCCCCCTCTCGATGGAGTTCGACCCGAGCCTGCTGTTCGCGGTCGCCTTCCCAATCTTCTTCGGGTTCATGCTCGGGGACGTGGGATACGCCGTGCTCATCCTGCTGATCTCCATCTGGATAATCCGCAGGGTCAACCACCCGGAGCGGAAGACCCTGATACCCGCCGCGCTGAGGACGTTCGCCTCGAGGATACTCAAGCCCCCCCAGTTCAAGAAGCTCGCGAAGGCGATGATAATGGGGTCGGTCGTGGGCATCGTCATGGGCTTCATCCTCAACGCCTACTTCGGGTTCGGGGTGAACCAGTACCTCTTCGACTACCTCAACACGAACTTCCACTCGGGGCTCCCGGCCGACGGGGTCTTCCTCAACCCGATATCCACGAGGGGGCTCAAGGAGCTCCTGCTCTACTCCGGGTACATAGGCCTCTTCATGGTCTCCTTCGGGCTCGGCCTGGGCATGCTCAACGCCTACTGGATGCACGAGAGGAAGCACATCGTCGCCAAGATCGGGTGGCTCTCGGTGGCGTGGGGGCTCTCCCTCTTCGGGCTGACGCTTCTGCACCACGGGAACGTCAACCCCGCGCAGAATCTAGCCGCGGGCGGCTACATCGGGATGGCGGTGGTCGGCGTAGGCCTCATCATCTTCGGCGAGGGGACGCTCGCGGTCATAGAGCTGCCCTCCATCGTCAGCCACATAATCTCCTACACGAGGCTCCTGGGGATACTCCTGGCCTCGTTCGTGCTCGCCTTCGTAATAGACAGCCAGGCCGTGGGCACCTCCGCCGCACCCGGGCTGATGTACGGGGGCATAGGGTTCGCCATAGCCGGAATCGCCCTCCTGGTAGTTGGGCACGTCTTCAACCTCGTCCTGGGCATGCTCGAGCCCGGCATA
>Ga0335077_10008192_pt1 | contig 12965 bp, 9 predicted proteins | sample Lox_Sample_31_FD_207151 | JGI IMG/M metagenome (GOLD analysis project Ga0335077, IMG submission 207151) | Soil microbial communities from Loxahatchee National Wildlife Refuge, Florida, United States - Lox_Sample_3.1 | ecosystem: Environmental > Terrestrial > Soil > Wetlands | place: USA: Florida... | reverse complement strand
CAAGCAGTCACCACGCTGAAATCGTACAACGTGCCGACGGTGCTTACCTTGTGCGCCCCCAGCCGCGCGATGGCCGAAGCCGCCGCGGTGCCCAGGATACACCGGCGATTCGAAGATCCCATGCCCGTTTCCATGTCACCTCGCCGCGCGCGCTCGCAACCAGGCGATCAGCGCCGCCGGATCGTCGGTAATGATCCCGTCCACCCCCGCATCCACGAGCCTGGACCAGTCCTCCGGACGGTTTGCCGTCCACGGCAGCACTTTCATTCCTGCCGCGTGCGCGCGCTTCACCTGCTCCGCAGTCACCAGCCGGAACGCCGGCGACACGGTACCCGCCCCCGCTTCAGTCCCGATGGCCACGAAGTCCTTCGCAGGTCCTTCATACAGCGCCGCCAGGGCAATCTCCGGCGCCAGTCTCTTCATCGCGCGCAGCGTGCGGTAATCGAAGGATTGAAGGATCACACGCTTTTCCAGGTGATGATTTCGCACCAGCTCGAGAACCATGCGCACGAACTCCTCCGGCGGCGGCGTCAGCTCCGGCCGGTCCGGAAAGCTCTTGGTCTCGATGTTGAACAGGAATCGGCCCCTGGGCGCCAGCGCGAAGACTTCCTCCAGTGTCGGTACCCGCGTGTCAGGCACTGTCTGCTGCTTCGGAAATGCCGGATTCTGCTTCGCCCCGCAATCCCACTTCTTGACTTCGGCCAGCGTGAGCTCGTGAATCACTGCCCGCTCCCCCGGCCCCGTGCACACCGGCTCCCTCAACACCGGATCGTGCGACACCACGATGACGTTGTCCCGCGTGACCGCCATGTCCAGCTCGAGCGCATCCACGCCCTGCTCAATCGCGTATTCAAACGCCGGCAGCGTGTTCTCCGGCCGCATCGCGCGTGCGCCGCGATGCCCGTGCACCTGAATCTGCCCCCACACGGCCGAAACTGCCATTCCCGTGACCAGCAGCCGTTTCATTTGGCAACCAGTTTACATCGTACAGTTTACAAGCAAATTAAGGGATGCTGTCGTCGGATGTTGACTGTTTCGCCATCGGACCGTAGCATTGGATAGCTACAATTCTTCTCTTCAGGGAGGGAACGAAATGAAACAACTTTCTCGGGCCTTGCTGTTCGTTTGTCTCCTCGCGCCGGTCCCCGCGTTGGCACAATTCGAAACCTCGGAGGTCGTGGGAACCGTGCGCGATGCGTCGCAGCGAGCCGTGGCCAAGGCCACCGTTACCTTGATCAATCAGGACACGCAAATCCAGGCGAAGACCAGCACCGATGAAACCGGCAATTACAACTTCTTCAACGTCAGGGTCGGACGCTACACGATAACCGTCGAGGCGCCTGGTTTCTCCAGGTTCTCGTCTTCGGATATCACCGTCGCGGTGAACGCACGCCAGCGCGTGGACGCCACGCTACAAGTCGGGTCGGTATCGGAGACAGTCACGGTGACTGACCAGGCGAGTGTTGTGGAAACGGACACGAGCGCCCACAGTCAGGTGATCAACACACGGGCAATCGTGGACCTGCCATTGAACGGCCGTCAGTATTCGAGCTTGGCGCTGCTCGCCACGAACGTGCACATTTCCCCAATCGCGGCGGCGTTCTCGCCCTCCGCTACACCGCGCGAAGGTGCGTTGAATGTCAACGGAATGCGCAGCACGTACAACAACTTTCTAATGGACGGTCTGGACAACAACTCGTACGGGACCAGCAACCAGAACTACTCCAGCCAGGTGGTGCAACCCTCGCCCGATGCGATCTCCGAATTCCGCGTCATCACCAGCAACTTCAGCGCAGAGTACGGACGTGCCGGCGGCGGGATCATCAACGCTGTCATGCGCTCAGGCACCAATCAGTTGCACGCCAGCCTGTGGGAGTTCCTGCGCAACACCGATTTGAACGCGGTGGGGTTTTTCAAGCCCGCAACGGGAAAGCCCTCGCTGCACCGGAATCAATTCGGCGCCGCCATTGGCGGGCCTTTCATCAAGAACAAACTCTTTTTCTTCGCCGACTACGAGGGCTACCGCCAGACTCAGGGCTACGTCAACTACTATTCCGTCCCAAGCGTCAATGATCGGCAGGGAGTCCTGCCGGTGACGGTGGTGAATCCTCTGACCGGCGTCGTCTATCCCGCCGGAACTTCAATCCCCGTCACGCAGATCAACCCGTTTGCTGCCGGCGCGCTGGCGGGGTTGCCCGCGGCTGTGAATTCGACCCGGGCGAACAATCTCCTCGCGACCATCCCGCTCCGCGATTATAACGACAAGTACGACGCCAAGCTCGACTACCAGATGCGCGACAACATGACCGCGTTCCTGCGTTGGAGCCAGCGCAAGGACATCTATTTCTTCGGACCGGCCGACCCCGGACCGTCGGGCGGCGACGGTAACGGCTTCATCCATGCGATCCAGCAGCAGGCTGCCGCCGGCTACACCTGGACCATCACGCCGACCTCGTTGTTCGAAGCCCGCCTCGGATTCACCCACGTACTCGGCGGGAAAACGCCTCCATACCTGGGCGGGCCCGATATCGCGGCGCAATACGGTATTCAGGGCCTGCCGTCCAGCCTGGCCGGCGGGTATCCCACCCAGATCGTCACCGGATTCAGCAATCCGACCTTCGGTCGCCAGACTACGAATCCGCAGTTCCAGAACCCGACCTCGTGGAACCCGAAATTCAATTACTCGATCCTTCGCGGACGCCACTCTCTCAAAGCCGGATACGAATTTCTCGCCGTTCGCACCGAGGTGCTCGACATCAATCCCCTCTACGGTTCCGATACCTATAGCGGTCAGTACAGCAAACCGACCTGCGCCCAGCTCGGCCAGCCTTCCGGTTGCGCCATCGCGAATGACGCGACGAGTTACGATCTCGCCGACTTCTATTTCGGCCTCCCCAGCACCATCGCGCAGGGCAGTAATCTGACCACGAATCTCCGGCAGCACGTGCATTCCCTCTATTTCCAGGATGACTGGCGCGTGACTCCAAAGCTGACCGTGAACGCCGGGCTTCGCTGGGAGTTCGCGACTCCGCTTTGGGACCGCGACAATTACTGGTCGAATTTCGATCCCAAGACCAACACTCTGGTACGCGCGACATCCGGTAGTCTGTACAACCGCGCTCTGGTGAACTCGGACTACAAGGACTGGGGTCCCCGGATTGGCGCCGCATACAGTATCGATTCCAAGACTTCCGTCCGCGCCGGCTACGGCATCAGTTATACGTTCTTCAATCGCCCGGGGAGCGCCATCGAAGGAATCAATGGACCGCTTGCCGTCTTCGGGACCTTCACCCAGACCGCACTGCCCGGCCAGCCCGGCTTTCTGACCACCAAAAACGGATTCGCCGCCGGCATCGGCACCACGTTCAACCCGGCGACCACCAACAACGACTACATCCCCGCCGACATGCGGTGGCCGATGATTCAGTCGTGGGTGGTATCTCTCCAGCGGGAAATCCGGCGGGACATCGTCCTCGAGGTCGCCTACAACGGCAACCACAGCTCGCGTTTGCCGATCATCGGCGACTACAACCAGGCGAACCCGAACGCTCCGGGTGGCACCTTGAGCGTGCAGGCCCGGCGGCCCATCCCAACCTTCGGCGCCATCACCTGGGTCGATCCGGTTGGCCTCAACGATTACAACGGCCTGTCGGTGCGATTCGAAAAGCGCTTCACGAAAGGCCTGTACGTTCTGAATTCGTTCACGTGGGGACACTCAATCGGCGATTCCGAGCAGGCGCTGGAACAGGCGCCCGGTCAGAACGTCGCCAATCAGCAGAACATCCGCAACCTGGCCGCGGAATTTGGACCCAGCAGCTACGATGTCAAGTTCAACAACGTGACCAGCGTTGTCTATCATTTTCCTTTCGGCAGGGGCCAGCGGTTTCTCGGCAATGTGAACCGGATGGCCGACCTCGCCGTCGGCGGATGGGAGCTCAACGCGATTAATTCTGCGAACACCGGCATCCCGATAAACGTGTTCTACGCTCCCTCCGCCGCCAACGACGTCACCGGCCTCGCGACCAATTCCGAATACCGGGGCACCTCGATGCTTCGGCCCAATATCACCAGTACCGTGCCATCGCTAACCCGCGATCAAAGCATCGCCGCGTATTTCGGACCGCCCATTGGCTCGGCCGGCAGCGTGTTCAGTCTCCCGACCGCCGACGCGCCCTTCGGCAACCTGGGCCGCAATGCCTTCCGCGCACCAGGCTTTTGGCAGTGGGATCTGGGTGTGACCAAGAACTTTACCATTACCGAACGCGCCAGGCTGCAGTTCCGCAGCGAGTTCTTCAACGTCCTGAACCACACCAATTTGGGCATTCCCAATCAGCAGGCCAACAGCACCGCGTTCGGGTCGATCACCGGCACGTTCCCCGCACGCCAGGTTCAGTTCGGAATGAAACTGATGTTCTGACGCGTGCGGCCGACCGGGCGGTCGGATCAACTGGATGGCGATTGTCACGCCGGGCCGCGACGGCCCGGCGCCCCACGCGGGGCGCCGGACTGTCAGCGGTCTTTAGTGCTTTGCCTGTGCCTGAAGGTCGGCGATAGAGGCTTTGAGCAATCCCACCGCGTAAGCGGTGTTGTGGATGCCGCGGCTGCCATCGTTGTTGACGAACTGCCAGTTGTAGGCCGCCTGCAACTGGTGTTGGTTCCAGGTGGCATCAATGGTGAGAGACGTCTTCACCGAGTTGTTGGGCGGAAGCATGGTGGAGAGCTGGTCGAGCAGGCTCTGGACTTCGCTCTGCACGCCTTTGATCGCGCCGTCGCCGTTGTAGTCGAACAGCGGGAAGTCGAACGTTGTGACCTCCGGGCCATGGCAGGTCTGGCACGCGGCCACGAGCATCTCCTTCTGTCCTCCGGCGGGAGTGTAGCTGGCTGCGAAGGTGTGGTCTCCCACTTTGGTGAACCCGGGATCGGTGGTCGCGACTGTCTGCATATGGCAGGTCACGCAGGTGTCGGGAACCACGAACTGGTGGGCGGAAGTCGGAATGGTCTGCCCATAAGTGTAGCCGTTGGTCCCCATCAACATGTCGGCTTGCGGGCCTACGTGCGGGCCGTAGTGGGCGGTGCCGGCGGTGCTGTTTACATACGTCGAGGCGTTGACGCGGGCCTGGTGGCATTGCATGCAGAGGATGCCTTCACCGGCGCTGACCGGGTATCCCCGGCTGTCGTTGCCCTTGAGGGGTACGTTGGTGCCGTCGGCCAGCTTGACCGAGGTCATGTTGCGAATCTGGTGGGTGGCTCCATCGGCGGTCATGCCATGCGGCTCGTGGCAGGTCGCGCAATCGATCGCGTGGTACGAAGTGTTGGTAACGGGGCTGATGCCGCTCATGCGCTGAATGAAACCGGTGCCGGTATGGCAGCCCACGCAAGCGGCATTGCCAGCCGGATCGGTAGTGGTGACAGCGTGCATGGAGTTCTCCCACGCTGTCCCCTTGATGTGATGAGTCGGGGCATCGTGGCACTGGTTGCACTGGCCGCTGTCCTTGGGAACCGAGATGGCGCTTCCATCGCCGGTGAGGGCGTGCTCGCTCCCGGGACCGTGGCAGTTCTCGCACTGGATATTAGCCACATTCTGCAAGGCAGTCGGGACCTTGCTCCAGTTGCCGGCCTGCAAGGTGGTGGGCCAGGTCCATTTCAACTGCTGCATCAGATAGCTAAAACCGCCGTTATTGGCGCTGTTGTTCAAGTCGTACCCGACGGTGTGACAGGGCAGGCAATTGGCGCCAGTGGTACCGCTGCCGCCGTTGATGCCGGCAGTAAAGATCTGGGCGTGCAGTGTCTTCGACCACGGGCCCGCCATCTGTGCCGCCGGTCCGGTATTGTGGCACGCTCCGCAGGTGGTGATTCCCACGTAGGTGCCGGCCGTAAGTGTCTGAGCCACGGTGACGGTGCCGCTGGCTCCGGCTGTGAGGGTGGCGCTAACGATATAGACGCCATGCACATCCGGAACCAGAAGCTTCCGGTCGGCGGCCTGGTAGAGCAATCGATCGGAAGGCTCGTAAACGGGCATACTCGACGTCAGCGGGCTGGCGGCGATCTGTGCCTTTGACCCAGCCGGCTTGGCCACGACCGTCCAGACAACGCCGGTAATTTGACTAGCCGGAATCGTGGCGTCCACCTCGACTTCCAGATACCACGGCTCGCCGAGAGCCACGGTGCTCAAGCCGCCAGACACCTGGACTGTGGAAGGCAGCTTGTATACTGAAACGTCACCAGTCGTCACCGTTCGAAGTGCGAGACGCGGTGCCTGCAGCGTTTGAGCATTCAATGTAGCGGACCCAGCCACAACCATCAGCGCCACTGCCCAAAGACCAGCTAGCGCTTTCGGAAAACGCCGACGCAATATGACTCCCATGATTCTTGCAAGACTCCTTAATCTTTGGATGTCAAAAGTACTTTCAGACCTGAGTATATTAAATGGCGTGGGCTTTTACCATAGCCCTTTCAAAGAAGATCTACAGATGTCGAATATTTCGACGTTTTTCACGCCGAGGCGGCTGGTTAGTGCCGCAGATAGCGAGCAACATTCAGCGCGTACCACCTCTACGGGGACGAGCTTGAGAAGCACGACCCGAAGGGCTACGTTATGGTGGAAGGCGTGATGGACATGCTCCGAAAATTCAACCAGGCGCGCCGCTGATGTCGGACCTGAGCCGCGCCGACAGCGACCGGCTGCAGGCGATCTCAGCCGAGATCGAACGCAAGCGGGAGGTGGGATCGTACCAGTACGAGGAATATCTGGCGGCGCTTCGCGAGGTGCTCGATATCGACCGCAGCGGCCTTGGCCTGGCGGAGTTTCTGTACGACGGGGTGCCCGATCCGGCGTGGCGGCTGAAAGCAGCGCGCGAATTGGAGCAGGAGGAGCGACGCAGCCGAAGGAAGCACCGATGACTCAGGGCCAGCACCGGGTCGTCGACGTCTACCATTACCACCCGAAGCCGCAGGTCGCGCGCGGAATCGACCTGTTTGCCCACGCGCTCGATGGCCTCAGCCGCTTGCCCGCTGCCTTCTTGTAAACTATTCCAATGCGGAAATTGCTCCTCGTCACCCCCATGGCCGCGTTGTGTCTCTATGCGCAGCCCAGGACCTCTCCCGAAAAAGAAGCTGCCATGAAGGCCGACCTCGCCGGCCAGATCGACGCCATGAAGAAACAGGCGCAGGTCATGGTGGATAGCGTCTTCAGTTTCGGCGAGCTAGGCTTTCAGGAATTCGAAACCAGTAAATATCTCACCGGTATCCTCGAAAAAGAAGGCTTCAAAATCGAGCGGGGCGTCGCTGGTATCCCCACCGCCTGGGTCGCAAGCTGGGGCTCCGGCAAGCCTGTGATCTCGCTCGGCAGCGACATCGACGACATCCCGCAGGCTTCCCAAAAGCCCGGCGTCGCCTATCACGACCCGCTCATCGAGGGTGCGCCCGGCCACGGCGAGGGTCACAACTCCGGCGTCCCGCTCAATATCACCGCCGCCCTCGCCGTCAAGAAGCTCATGGAGCGCGAGCACCTCCCCGGCACCATCCGCCTCTGGCCCGGCGTCGCCGAGGAGCTCGTCGGCACCAAGGCCTACTACGTCCGCGCAGGCATGTTCAAGGATGTCGATGTTTGCCTCTTCACCCACGTCGCCGCCAACATGGGAGTGTCTTGGGGCGCGTCGCTCAACCAGAACGGGCTCGTCAGCGTCGAATACATGTTCAAGGGCGAAAGTGCCCACGCCGCGGGGGCTCCGTGGCGCGGCCGCAGTGCGCTCGACGCCGTAGAGCTCATGGACGTTGGGTGGAACTTCCGCCGCGAGCACCTTCGTCTCGCCCAGCGCTCGCACTACGTCATCACCAACGGCGGCGACCAGCCCAACGTCGTGCCGCCGAACGCTACCGTCTGGTATTACTTCCGCGAAGCCGACTACGACCACATCATGGACATGTGGCGCATCGGCGACAACATGGCCAAGGCCGCCACCCTGATGACCGATACCACCTATACCTCGCGCCTCCTCGGCAGCGCCTGGCCCGGCCACTTCAACCGTCCCATCGCCGAAGCCATGTACGAGAACATCAAAAAGGTCGGTCTGCCGCAGTGGACCGAAGACGATCAGACACTGGCCAAGGCGCTCCAGAAAGAGTTGAAGCAGCGCGTGGTCGGCCTGCCGGCCAAGGTTCAGGAAATGCGCCCGCCGCGCACCGAGACGCCGAACGATTTCGGCGGCGAAGGCCAGGGCGTCGGCCCCACCGGCGGCGGCAGCGACGATATCGGCGACGTGAGCTGGAATGTCCCCACCGTCACGCTCCGTTTCCCGGCCAACATGCCCGGTGGTCCCGGCCATAACTGGGCCAACGGAATCGCCATGGCCACGCCCATCGCTCACAAGGGCGTCGTCGCCGGTGCCAAGGTTCAGGCCATGACCATGCTCGACATCCTCCTGCACCCCGACCTGGTCAAGAATGCCTGGGACTACTTCAACAACGTCCAGACCAAGGAAGTGAAATACAAGAGCTTCCTCCGCCCGGACGACAAGCCCGCCATCTGGCTCAACACGGAGACGATGGCAAGATACCGTCCGGCCATGCAGAAGATGTACTACGACGCGAGCAAGTACGACACCTATTTGCAGCAACTGGGCATCAAGTACCCGACGGTGCGGTAAGCGTCAGAGCGCCTTACTCATACACACGAAATGACACGGAATTTTCGTCGGCGACTCCCCCGAGGGGAACTCTTCCGTGCCTGTTTCCAAGTAGCCCAAGCTGCGGTAAAAGGGCGGTAGCTCCACCCGCAGATTCACCACTCGGATATCCATGAATCTGGACCCGTGCGCCCGCGCATACTCCTCCGCCTGCGTGATGAGCCGCTTGCCGACCCCGTTCCCCTGCCGCGCCGGGTCCACGCTCAGGAGCCCGAAGTAGGCCCGCGGCCCGCGCAACTCGATATACACGCACCCGCTCAAATCGTCCGTCACCAGGAACACGCCCTTTTCGAAGAATGCGCGCACTTGTTCCAGGTCGATCCTGTCCCCGTCCACGAAGAAGCTCTCCGCTGGTTTGAACGCCGCGTTGATTACCCGCATCACCTCCGGCGCTTCGCTGAACTCGGCCCGGCGCACCGTCATGGACGCGCCATCGCCTTGCCTACGATCTTCGGCACGCTCGCCGAGTCCGCAAACTCGAAGCCCGAAAGATAAGCCAGCTTCAATATCTTCACCATCTTCTCGAAGTTGATCTTCTCCACCGTGTCGCTCACCTGGTGGTAGTCGGGATGGAATCCGGTGAACCACCAGATCGCCGGAATGTCGCGCTGCAGGAACGGGTATTGGTCGCTGCGGAACAGCACCTGGTTGTACGAATCGCGATCCCACTTGTAGGTCAGTTTCAGTCCCACCATCTCGTTGGCACGCTCCACCACCGCCCGGTAGTCCGGGCTGTAGTGCGTCCCGATCAGCCCCAGCTCGTTCGAAGTGTCCGGCGAAATCTCCGTCTGCACGCGCGGATCGGCCGCCTCGTTGCGCCCGATCATGTCGAAGTTGATCTGCGCCCGCGTCGTCTCCAGCGGTCGCAGAGGATGCGACACGTAATAATATGCTCCAAGCAGCCCGCGTTCCTCCGCCGCGAATACCACGAACAGCAGTGATCTCCTAGGCTTTGCCGGGTTTGCCGCAAACGCCCGCGCCAGCTCCACCACGCCAACCGTCCCCGATCCGTTATCGTCCGCGCCATGAAACACGCCCTGCGGTCCGATCCCGTTGTGGTCGAAATGCCCGCTGAAAATCACCGTCTCGCCGCGTAGTGCCGGATCGCTGCCCTCGATCATCCCCACTACGTTGTACGAGTTCGCCCGCCGCCGCTCTGTCAGCACCTGGCGCAATTCCACGTGGGCGTCGGGAATCGCAAACGACATCGGCGCCGGTTTGGCGTCGATCGCCGTCTGCACGTCCGGTGCTTTCTTCCCAGCCGTGCCGATCAGGTCGGCGCCCACCTTCGCCGATACCGTGAACGCCGGTATCCCCGGCCCGCCATCCACCAGCGCCTCGCTCGGAATCCGCGCCGATGCCGCCGTCACGGTGCGCCCGCGCTGCTCCGCCGGATGGTTCGGGTCCGGCATCGTGAGCACCGCGATCGCGCCGTGCCGCGCCGCGTTCAGCGCCTTGTAGGTCGCATTCGCGTACCGCGTGTTCGCCTTGCCGTTGAAGATCGAGCCGTCGTCGAGCTCCTGCGGCTCGTGATTGAAAATCAGGACTATCTTACCCTTGGCGTCGATGCCCGCGTAGTCGTCGTACCCCAGATCCGGCGCCGAGATCCCGTATCCCGCGAACACCACCGATCCCGCCACCGTAGTCTCGTATGCAAAATTCCCGATCGCGTCCGGTGCGCGGTATATCTCGCTCTTCCCGCTCACCTCGACGGCCAGCGCCGTCTTCTCGCGATCCACCGTGTACTCCACAATCGGCACCGGCTGCAGATACGAATCGCCCACCAGCGGCTTCAGTCCCGATTTCGCAAACTCGCTCGCGATCCACTGGATGGCCACCTCGCTGCCGCGCTCCAGCGAGCGCCTCCCCTCCAGCGCGTCCGACGAAAGAAACGTCAGGTCCGCCCGCAGCCGCGCGCCCGAGATCGCGTCGAACCCCGTGCCCACGCGCGATCGCGACGGCGTCTGTGCACACGCTACCGCCGCCATAAAGACCAACAGTCTTCGCATGGATCTGATCTTACCTGACCCCCGGCAGCTTCGGCACCGTCGTATCCGCCATGCGCGAATCCGAAAACTCCGTGCGGTCGCCCGCGTGCTTTCCCGGGGCCGGCAGCAGCCGCGCCGCCAGTGGCTTCTTCCACTTGTACGCCAGCGATGCCACGTCCCCCAGAATGCGCGCCACCTGCTCTTCGGTGATGTCGCCGGGCAGCGGCACCGTATCCAGCCCGCCCGCGCACACCGCGGAGTACGCGAGCAGCGAATCGATATTGTAAGTCCCCTCCGCCCACCGCTTCGCCAGCAGATTGTCCTCCAGCACCGGCACCATCAAGCCCGAGTAACCCACCTGTTTTACCGGCGTGGCCTGAACGGCGTGCGTAATCACGCCTGCCGCGGTCATGGTTCCGCCCGCTCCGAACGGCGCGCCCGTGAAGTTCTCGATCGCCCGCGCAATCGATACATCCCCCAGCGGCGCCGGCGTGGGATCGATCCCCGCATAGGTCCATCCGCTCTTTGCCGCGATCCGCGCCGCCGCCGCCTCCGCCTTCAGCAAATGTTTCGTCAACGCCTGGGCCAGCTTGTCCTCCGCAGGCCCAGCGTCGTGCACTTCGGCGAACACGTCCGTCACCACGTTCGCGCTCTCCAGCCCCACGGCAAACGTCTTGCCGTCGCCCTTGTGCCATGCCGCCGGGTAGAACGGGGTGTACGGCTTCACCATCGCGCTGGTGGCGAAATTCAGGTTCCCGCTGCCATGCGGGCTCTTCGCCTCAACCGCCTTCACCAGCCGCGCCGCCTCGCGAATCGCGTTCCAGTGAATTCCATTCTCCGCCGCTACCACCATGCTCCCGTTGATGCGCGTCGTCGCCAGCGCGTCGATTGCCAGGTCCACTACTGCGCTGCCCTCGTCGCCGTTCACGAGAATCGCGCCCATGTTCGGCGTGAACCCCAGCTTCGCCGCCAGCTCGCCGTACTTCCTCAACAGCGCCAGCGCGTCCGCGTGCTTCATCCCGCGCGTGTATTCCGCAAGCGGCTGCGGTACCACCCGGATCGTCTCTACCTCGAAACCCGCCGCCTTGAGTTCCTCGCGCGCTGAGTTCAGAAACTGGACCGCCTCGCCCACCTGCGCGTCCATATGACCCGCGTCCATCTTGATGAACGCCGTGATCGCACGCACCTTCGGCTGCGAGTTCGCGCCCCACAGGCATCCCGCGCCCAACAGAAAAGAGCAAATCGCCTTCCGCATGGGACGTTTATACCACGCCGCCTGCTACAATCCCGGTAGCTGTCGAAATACCCGCTTCTCGGGCCTCTGGCTGCCATCGCCTCGGGTATCCTGGTTTACCGGTACGTCCCGTTTACCTCCTTCGAACTCCTCGCCCCGCTGGCGGCATTCGTTCTGCTGGCGATTCTCGCGCGCCTGCGCGCTTCGCCCCCGATCTTCCTCGCATGCATCCACCTTGCCCTCTTCTTCGCCGGAGCCCTCGCCGCCCGCCTGCACCTTCCCGGCCCGTCGCCCGAGATCGACGCCACCGCTCACGAGACCGTCATCGTCGGAGGCTGCGTGGTCGAGCCCCCTGCCATCTCCGGCGAGCGCGAGCGCTTCATCCTCGAGCTCGATCGCAACGCCCGCGCCCAGGTCACCCTCTACACCAAACCCGGCGAAGCTCTGCCTTACCTCCGCTACGGCCAGAACCTCGAGCTCGACGGCAAGATCCGGCGTCCCCGCAATTTCGGCAATCCAGGCGCCTTCGATTACGCCACGTACCTCGCCCGCCAGGACATCTACTGGACTGTTTCGAGCGACGCCGCGACCGTGCGCATTCTGCCCGGCCGCTGCGGCCACTGGTTCCAGAAGGCCGTCATGGACCTCCGCCAGTCGGCGCTCGAACGTATCGAGCGTCTCTACCACGGGGACTCGTACCAGACCGGCATGATGCAGGCCATTCTCATCGGCCAGTCCTTTCAGCTTCAAAAAGTCTGGACCGAAGACTACCGCTCCACCGGCACCTTCCACGCGCTCGTCATCTCGGGCACGCACATCGCGGTCCTCGCCGCGTTCTTCCTGTTCCTCCTCCGCATCTGCTTCGTCTCCGAGAGCGTTGCACTCTTTGTCACCGTGCTCGCCGCGTGGCTCTACACGTTGGTTAGCGGATGGCAGGCGCCCTGCATCCGCTCCGCCGCCGGACTCACCCTCTACATGATCGGCGGCTACTTCTACCGAGAGCGCCGCATCATGAACCTCCTTGCCGCCATCGCACTGGCGTTCCTTCTCCTCGACCCC
>Ga0335077_10008190_pt1 | contig 12966 bp, 13 predicted proteins | sample Lox_Sample_31_FD_207151 | JGI IMG/M metagenome (GOLD analysis project Ga0335077, IMG submission 207151) | Soil microbial communities from Loxahatchee National Wildlife Refuge, Florida, United States - Lox_Sample_3.1 | ecosystem: Environmental > Terrestrial > Soil > Wetlands | place: USA... | reverse complement strand
CCTAAAACACACTAATTCCCAACACCACGCAATTCCGAAAACCCGATAGGACTGCTGTACGGAGAGTTCTTCGGCCCGACCGGGCTCGTGCCGGCGATCTGGCTGAGTCCGCTGTCGCAGCCGGTGACGCTGCTGCTCGCGGCGGGCGGGTTCGGCGCGTTCCTGATCGCCGGGGCGTACGCCCTCGGCACCGTGAACCGGTGGCGGGAAGGCGGCTGGCATGCAGCCGTGTACGCCCCGTCCGGCGTGGCGGGCAGCTGCGTCTTCCTCGGCGCGGCAGCGGGCGCGGCCGGCTGGCATTTCCGCCTTGGCGCGGTGCTCGCCGCAGGCGTCGTCGTCGCGCTGGCCGGCCTCGGGCTCGCCTTCGCCGGGTTCCTCGCCGAGGCGGGCCGTGGCGGGACCGCGATCACGCAGGCGATAGTCGAGCTCTTTGACCTGGTCGTCCGGCTGGGCTCGAACGTGGTCTCGTTCACCAGGCTGGCCGCCTTCGGCCTCACTCATGCCGCGCTCGGGCTGCTGGTCTGGGAGGGCACGCGTGCCCTGTGGCATCGCGGCGGCCTGTTCATCGTGGCGGGCGTGCTGGTCTTCGCCGCCGGGACCGCGCTCGCCTTCAGCCTCGAATTGCTAGTCGCCGCGATTCAGGCGCTGCGGCTTGAGTACTACGAGCTGTTCTCTCGTGTATTTGTTGGACAGGGAGAGCCGTTCCGGCCGTGGCATGTGCCCGTCGCGCCTGCCGCGCGGGAACAGGTGACAGGCGAGACCGCTCGCCGAATCGATGCGGAGGGGGCACGTCCGTGACTGCTGTCTGGCTGCTTGGACTGCCGGTGATCGCCGTTCCGGCCATCGTGCTGGCCCGGCTCGCGGCCCGCAGGCCGCAGCGCGGCGCCGTGATCTTCGCCGTCGTGGGCGGACTGCTCATGGCGGGAGCCACGGTGCTGCTGCTGGCCGCCCTGTCGGGCGATCCGGCCAGCGCGGCCAGCACCTCGGCGGCCGCCGCCGCGGCGCACGCCGCCAGTTCCGGCGGCAGCAACTCTGCCGCCCTGATCGGCGCCGCGGTGGCGGTCGCGGGCTCGACGATCGGCGCCGGGATAGCGGTCGCCTACACCGGTGCAGCCGCGCTGGCCGCGATGAGCGAGCGGCCTGAGCTGTTCGGCCGGGCGATGGTCGTGGTCGGCCTCGCCGAGGGGATCGCGATCTACGGTCTGATCATCGGCATCATCCTGGTCGGGAAGGCCTGACCGGTGGCTACGGCGGCGGTTATCGGCGCGGCGCTGGCGGTGGAGGGCTACGCGCTGGCCGGCGCCGCGGTGCACCCGGCGGCCACTCCGGCGGAGGCCGCCGCCGCCTGGGACGCACTGCCCGCCGATACCGGGCTGCTGATCGTCACCGCCAGTGCCGTGCGGTGGCTGGCAGACCGGCTGGCCGAGCGCCCGGAGCTGCTGATCGCGGTGATGCAGGGATGAGCCCGGCCGCGGCGGCGGCCCTCGCCCCGGTCACCGAGCGGCTGCGGCGGGATGCCGCGGACCGGGCGGCCCGGCTGCGCGCGGCCGCGCGCGCCGAGGCGGCGGAGATCTTGCAGCGGGCCGGGCAGGCCGCGGCCGCGGCGGCCGACGGCGCTTCGGCCGCCGCGGCGCAGACCGCCGGCCCGGTGGTGGCGGCCGAGCTGCGCCGGGCCCGCGCGGAGGCCAGGCACGCGATCCTCGCCGCGCAGCGGGCGGCCTGCGACGAGCTGCGCAGGCAGGTCCGCGCCGGTGTCGCGATGCTGTCCGCAGAGGCGGACTACGCGCGGCTCGCGCACCGGATCTCGGAGCTGGCCGAGATGGCCGCCGGCCCTGGCGCCCGGCTCTCGCAGGCCCCCGCGGGCGGGGTGATCGCGACCGCTCCTGGCGTGGTCGTGGACTGCTCCCTGGACCGGCTCGCCGACCTCGCCGTCGCCCGCCTGGGCCCGGCAATCAGGGAGCTGTGGACGGCATGAGCGACGAGGCCGCGCGCGTCATCAGGGTCAACGGTCCGCTCGTCGAGGTGACCGGGCTTGCGCACGTGGCCATGTCCGACGTCATCGAGCTCGGCGACCGGCGGCTGCCGGGCGAGGCGGTGGCCGTCCGCGGCGACGTCGCCACTGTGCAGGCCTACGACTACACCGGCGGCCTGGCGCCCGGCCATCCGGCCCGCTCCCTCGGCATGCCGCTGTCGGCGCTGCTCGGCCCGCACCTGCTCGGCGGCATCTTCGACGGGCTGCTCCGGCCGCTCTCCGGCGCGCCCGCCTGGCTGGAACCTGGCGCCATCGGCGCCTCGGCCAGCGACCGGCAGTTCTCGTTCGTCCCGGAAGTCGCCGACGGCACGGCGGTGGCAGCCGGGGCCGCGCTGGGAACCGTCCCCACGGCCGCCGGGATCGGCTACCGGGTGCTGGTGCCGCCGGGACTCAGCGGCCCGGTAGCGGGCCTGCGGCCGCGCGAGTCGGTGCCGGGTGACGCGGTGATCGGCACTGTCGGCGGCACGCAGGTGCGGCTCACCTCGGCGTGGCCGGTCCGCCAGCCCCGGCCCTACCGGGAGCGCCGGGACAGCGACGCCGCGCTGATCACCGGGCAGCGCGTGATTGACCTGCTGTTCCCTGTCACCAAGGGGGGCACCACCGCGGTGCCGGGCGGCTTCGGCACGGGCAAGACGCTGCTGCTCCAGCAGATCACCAAGTGGTGCGACGCCGATGTGATCGTGTACGTCGGCTGCGGCGAGCGCGGCAACGAGCTCGCGGACATGCTGGACGAGCTGGCCGGGCTGACGGACCCGCGGACCGGCGGCCGGCTGGCTGACCGCACGGTGGTCATCGCCAACACCTCCAACATGCCGATGATGGCCCGTGAGGCCAGCATCTACACCGCGGCCACGGTGGCAGAGCACTTCCGTGACATGGGCCTGGACGCGATCGTCATCGCGGACTCCACCTCGCGCTGGGCCGAGGCGCTGCGCGAGTTCGCGTCGCGCAGCGGTGAGCTTCCGGCCGAGGAAGGCTATCCGGCCAGCCTGGCGTCCGCGCTCGCCGCGTTCTACGAGCGCGCTGGCTGCGTGTTCACGGCGGAGGGCCGTCCCGGCTCGGTGACGATCATCGGCGCGGTCTCCCCGGCCGGCGGCGACATGACCGAGCCCGTGACGACGTATACGCAGCGCTTCGTCCGCTGTCTGTGGTCGCTCGACCGTGACCTTGCCTATTCCCGTCATTATCCCGCCGTCTCCTGGGCCGGGTCGTTCTCCCGCGACGACGACGTCGTCGCGGCCTGGCATGCCGGCCACGGTGATCCCGCCTGGTCGCAGCGCCGGGCACGGCTCGCGGAGTTGCTCGCCGAGGCCGACCGGCTCGCCTCCCTGGCGGAGCTGATGGGCGTCAGCGCGCTGCCTCCGCCGGAGCGCGCCACGATCCTGGCCGGGCGGCTCATCCGCGAGGGCCTGCTGCAGCAGAGCGCGATCAGCCCGGTCGACGCCGCGTGCGACAGCCCGCGCGGCGCCGCCCTGGCCCGCGCCGTCCTGAGCGTGTCGGACAAGTGCCTGGAGCTTGCCCGGGCCGGCGTGCCGGCCGGCCTGATCGAGGAGGCGGACTACTCGCCGATCCTGCGGGCGCGCGAGGACGCCGCCACGCCGGACGAGGTGTCCGACCGCGAGCGGGAGATGCTCGCGAGCCTGGACGAGCTGGGCCGCCAGGCGCGCGGCCACGAGCATCCGGGTGCCGGCCAGCCGGACGCCGCAGACCCTGGCGAGCCGGGAAGTGCCGCATGACCGCAGACTGGGCACAGCGCGAGTACACCGATATCACCGAGCTGCGCGGTCCGCTGCTGGTGGTGCGCGGCGTCGCCGGCGTGGGCTGGGACGAGTTCGCGATCATCCGGGACTCCGCGGGCCGGGAACGGCATGGCCTCGTGCTGGAGGCCGACCGGGACCTCGCCGTGGTCCAGGTGCTGGAGGGGACCGCGGGCCTGTCCGCCGCCAGCACGCGGGTCGCCTTCAGCGGCGCGCCGCTGCGCATCCCGGTCGGCCCGGACTGGCTGGGCCGGGTCTGCACCGGGCGGGGCGAGCCGATGGACGGCGGACCCCCGGTCACCGCCGACACGACCGCCGCGGTCACCGGCTTCCCGATGAACCCGGTGGTCCGGCAGCCGCCCGCCGAGCCGGTGCTGACCGGCGTCTCGGTGATCGACGGCCTGACGACGCTGGTGCGCGGCCAGAAGCTGCCGATCTTCTCGGTCGCGGGGCTGCCGCATCTCGACCTCGCCGCCCAGGTCGCCGCCCAGGCGTCGGCCGGCGGCGAGCCCTTCTGCGTCGTGTTCGCCGCGATGGGGCTGACGCACCCGGACGCAGCCGCGGTGCGCAAGGTGCTCGACAAGCGGTCGGCCGCCGGCGAGCTCGTGCTGCTGCTCAACCTCGCCGACGCCCCGGTGATCGAGCGGTTCCTGACGCCGCGGATCGCCCTCACGATCGCCGAGCACCTCGCGTTCTCGATGGGCCGCAACGTCCTCGTCGTCATGGCGGACATGACGAGCTACTGCGAGGCGCTGCGCGAGGTGTCCGCGGCACGCGGCGAGATCCCGGCCCGCCGCGCCTATCCCGGCTATCTGTACAGCGACCTGGCCTCGCTGTACGAGCGCTGCGGGCGGATCCGGGGAGTGCCCGGCTCGGTAACGCTGGTCCCGGTGCTCACCATGCCTGGCGGCGACATCACCCACCCGGTGCCCGACCTGACCGGCTACATAACCGAGGGGCAGATCGTGCTGTCCGCCGAGCTGCAGGCGCGCGGCGTCTACCCGCCGGTGGACGCGCTCTCGTCCCTGTCCCGGCTCATGCGGCACGGCGCCGGCCCCGGCCGTACCAGGGACGACCATCTCGACGTCGCCGCCCAGGCGCTGTCCGCGCTCGCTGCCGCGCGGCGCGCCGCCGAGCTCGCCGAGATCATCGGCCCGGCGGCGCTGAGCGCCTCCGACCGCCGCTTCCAGGAGTTCGACCGCGTCTTCGCGGCCGAGATGATCAGTCAGGGCCGGGCCGAGAACCGCAGCCTCGACGACACGCTGAGCCGGGCCTGGCGCGCGCTTGCCGTGCTGCCGCGCCGCGAGCTGACGATGCTGTCGGCCGCCGCGCTCGACGCCTACTACCCGGCGAGCCCGCCGACGGAGGACGGCCGGCCATGACACAGGCGAAGCTGGCGGTGCCGCCGGGCCGGTCCGGCCGGATCTGGCTGGTCCGCCGGCTGGAGACGGCCCGCCGCGGTGCGGACCTGCTCGACCGCAAGCTCCGCATCCTGCAGGCCGAGCTTGTCCGCCGGCAGGCCGCCGCGGCGGACGCCGCGGCCCGCTGGGAGCACTGCCAGGCCGAAGCGCGCGGGTGGCTCGTGCGCCTGACGTTCCTGTCCGGCGAGCGCGCGGTCCGGCTGGCCGCAAGCGGGCAGGCCGCGGACGTTGCCGTCAGCTACGAGACGACGATGGGCATCCGCTATCCGGCCCGGGTCGCATGCTCCTGCCCGCCGGCCGGCACCTGGGACGGTCCGGTCGCGGCCGGATGTCGCGACGCGCACCGCGCGGCCCTCGCGGCGGCGGCGCAGCACGCGGCCGCCGCGGCGGCGGTGGCCGCCGTCGACAGCGAGGCCCGCGCCACCCGCACCCGGCTGCGGGCCATCGAGGACCGGTGGATCCCGCGGCTGGAGCGGGCGCTCGCGGAGGTGACGTTCACGCTGGAGGAGCTCGAGCGGGCCGACGCGGCCAGGCTGCGGCTCGCGCACGCCGCGGGCAGCCGGGCGCGGCCCTGACCGGGGCGCGGCGTCACGCCACGTCGACCGGCGTGCCGGGCAGCCTGCCCCACTCGGCCCAGGACCCGTCGTATACGCGGACCTGGCCGCGGCCGAGCAGGTAGGTGAGGACGAACCACGCCGTGCTCGCCCGGCCGCCGATCGTGCAGTAAGTGATCAGCTCGCCGTCGCGGTCCAGCCCGGCGGCAGAGAACACCGCCCGCAGCCGCGCCGCGGGCAGGAACGCCCCGCGATCGTCGTACAGGCCGTCGATCGGCTGATGCACCGCGCCCGGCACGTGGCCGGCCCGGCCGCCGGGCTCCGAGCCGCCCGAAGGCCAGAACCGGCTGCCGGCGTACTCCGCCGCGGAGCGCACGTCCAGCAGGGTCGTGCCGGGGCTGCCGATCGCGCGCAGCACCGCGGCGTGATCGGCCCGCAGCCGCGCGTCCGGCTCGCCGAGCGGGTAGCTGGCCGGGGCCGGCTCCGGGGCCGCCGAGCTGACCGGCAGGCCCGCTGCCTGCCAGGTGTCGCGCGAGCAGTCCAGGATCCGGGCGTCGGCGTGGCCGTACAGCTTCATCAGCCAGAGCCCGACGGCCGGCCCGTAGCCGTAGAACACGACCGTGGTGTCCGGGCCGATGCCGGAGCGTTCGAGCAGCCGCTGCACGGCAGCCCCTGGCACCGGCCGGTACCCGGCGTCCCGCAGGTCGGCGTAGATGTTCCACAGCACGGCGCCGTCGACGTGCCAGTCGTTGTAGGCGGCCGCGCTCACGTCCACCTCGACCACCCGCACCGAGGGGTCGCGCAGGCGGGCAGCGAGCCATGCCGGGCTCACCAGCAGGCTGCCCGCCGCGGCTGAGTCAGGGGCTGACGTGGTGGTCACGGGTGCTGTCTTCATCGGTGTCTCCGTTCAGGTGGCTGGCCGTTGTCGCGGCAGTGCCGCGTTCGGTGACCGCGGGCTGCGGTGCGGTGTTCACGTGCAGCCGGAAGATGTCGGGGCGGTTGTAGTGCCCGACGGGGTCCATGTGACGGCGCCCGACCGCGACGTCCCGCAGCCGCAGGTCGGCGATGAGGGTCTCCTCGCGCTGCCGGACCGGGCCGGCGATGATCTCGCCGCTGGGCGCGACGATGACGGAGTTGCCCTCTTCCAGCCAGGGCCCGTTGTCGGCCAGATATCCGGACGGGAGCAGCCGGTCCCGGCCGGGGAAGCTGCGCGGGACCTGATCCGCGTGCAGGACAGGGTTGACCCCGACGACGAACATCCGGTTCTCCCTGGCGATGTGCACCATCGTCGCGATCCAGCCGTCGCCCTCGGCCAGCGTCGGTGCCAGCCAGACCTGGACGCCCTGCGCATAGAGATGAAACCGCGCGAGCGGCATGTAGTTCTCCCAGCAGATGAGCCCGCCGATCCGCGCCTCCCCGGTGTCCACCACCCGCAGCATGGATCCGTCGCCCCTGCCCCACACGGTCCGCTCGGACCCGGTCGGCACGAGCTTGCGGTGACGGCCCGCCAGCTCGCCCCGCGGCGAGAAGTACAAGACCGTGTTGTAGATGGTGGCGCCGTGCGGCTCGCGTTCCTCGACGCCGATGACAAGCCATACCCCGTGCTCCGCGGCAATCGCGGCGAGCCGCTCGGTGGCCGGCCCTGGCACTGTCACGGCGTTGTCCGCCAGCAGCGCGAACCAGTCCTCGTCGCCTGCCCAGATCGGCTGCGTGTCGATCCAGACCGGCGTGCCGGGCACGAACACCTCGGGGAACACGACAATCCGCGCGCCGTCAGCGGCGGCTGCGGCGGTCAGCGCCGCGACCCTGCCGATGGTCGCCTCGCGATCCATCAGCACGCAGCTGGCCTGCACGGCCGCGACCCGCAGCGTGGTCATCGCGCTGGCCCGTCCGCGACATCCGCCAGCGCGAGCCGATCGAGCGCCAGCTCCGGCTCGCCGGCTGGCGCGGCAGCGCCGGACGTGCGCGCAAGGCTGCCTGGCGGCTCGGCCTCTTCCGCCCCTTCGGCCCGGAACGTCGCCGCGGCACGCGGGCTGGCGTCGACGGTCAGCCGCAGCACGTCGCTGCGACTGTAATGGCCCGCCGGATCGAACTGCTGCCGGGACGCCGCGGCTGCCTCGGTGTCGATCTCCGCGCACACGATGCCCTCCGCGCCGATCAGCGGGCCCGCGATGACGTCACCGCCAGGCGCGATGATCGCGGAGTTCCCGCGCGACAGCCAGTCCTCAGTCCCGCCGTAGATCTCGGTCCGGCCGGGCAGGTCCGCGGGCAGGTCGCTGGCCCGGATGCAGGCCGTCACGCCGATCACGTAGGTGCGGCCCTCCTTGCCGATGTGCCGCAGCGTCGGTACCCACACCTCCGAGTTGTCCCAGGTGGGCGCCAGGTAGATGTCGACGCCGCGGGCGTACAGCGCGGCCCTGGCCAGCGGCATGTAGTTCTCCCAGCAGATCAGGCCGCCGAGCCGCCCGAAGCCCGTGCCGATCGTCTGCAGGCCCGAGCCGTCGCCAGCGCCCCACACGAGTCGCTCCCCGCCGCTGGGCATCAGCTTGCGATGCCGCCCGGCCACGATCCCGGCCGGGGAGAAGTGCAGCAGCGTGTTGTAGAGCGTCGAACCGCGCGGGTCCCGCTCGGTGACGCCGACGCTCAGCCAGATTCCCAGTTGCCTCGCCGTCTCGGCCAGCCGGTCGCACGCGGGCGAGCCGATGACAACCGCCTGGTGGTACAGCCGGGAATACAGCTCGGTCGCGGTGGCATCCCACGGCCGGGTCCGCCACACCCAGTCCGGGTAGCCGGGCACGAACGCCTCGGGAAACGCGACCAGCCGGGCCCCGTCCGAGGCGGCCTGCCCGGCGAGCGCGGCCACCTTGGCGATCGTCGCGTCCCTGTCCATGAACACCGGCGCCGACTGAACGGCCGCAACTGTCACCGCCACCATGACCCCTCCTCCGGGAGCTGTCCGATGAAGCCCGCCAGCAGGTCGCTGACGAGGTCAGGCTGTTCCATGTTGATCATGTGCCCGGCGCCGGGAATCGGGCGGTAGGTGGCGGCCGGGATGCGGCGGGCGAGCACGGCCGACATCGCCCTGAAGCACGGCACGTCCCGCTCGCCGGCCAGCACGAGCACCGGCATCGCCAGCGTCTCGAGCGCGCCGAGCACCGGCTGCCCGGCAGGCTCGTGCGGGTCGCCGCCGGTCCAGTGCTGGCCCGGGTAGCCGGCCACCATCGCCGCCAGCTCGGCGGCCAGCCGCGGCTGCTCGCGGGCGGCGGCGAACAGCGGGTGGGCCAGCCAGGCGGCCCGGCCGGCCAGCAGCCCGTGCTCCCTGGCCTGCCGGACCGCGAGGTCGGACGCCGCCTCCGATTCGCTGTCCCACGGGACGCCGTCCAGCACCGAGTCCAGCAGTGCCAGGCCGGCGACCCGGCCGGGAGCCGCCAGCGCAGCCTGGGTGACCACGCGCCCCCCGAACGACAGCCCGGCCAGTACCGCCCTGCCGATGCCGAGATGGTCGAGCAGCGCGAGCAGGTCACCGGCGTGGGTGTAGCCGACAGCGCGGTCGAACGGGCCGGAGGCCCCGAACCCGCGGCAGTCATACCTGACCACCCGGAAGCGCGCAGCCAGCCGCCGGAACTGCGGATCCCACATCCGCATGTCCAGCCCGAACCCGTGGACCAGCACCACCGCCGGCCCGGCGCCTGCCGCCTGGTATGCCAGCCGGGCGCCCGGCACCTCCAGCACCCCGTCGCCGCGGGCTGCCGGTGCGGCCGCAGGGCTCATCTCGCTCAGGTCTGTTGCTCGCATAACCGCATCGTGCGACGCGGCCGCCGGCCGTCACATCGGTACGCGGCCCGTATTCGGCGCGGCCCGGCTACGTATCCAGGTCCGCGCCGTACGTAGCCAGCTCGGCCCGGCGCACGCCGGTCTTGGCCAGCAACCGCTCCACGTGCTTCTCGACCGTGCGCGGTGACAGGAACATGGCCCCGGCGATCTCCCTGTTACTCAGGCCGCGGGCCACGAGCCTGAGCACGTCGGCCTCCCGCTCGGTGACACCGAGAGCCCGCAGCCGGCCCGGCACCGGCGCGGCGCCGGCCCGCCGCCGCGGCACCGGCGCGCCGGCCTCGCGCAGCAGGCCGCGGCACGCCGCCGCCACCGCGTCGTCACCGCGCGCGGCGAAGTAGTCCTCGGCCTCGCGCAGCCAGCCGGCCGGCTGCCCCCAGCCGTCGGCGAGTGCCGCCTGCGCGGCTACCCGGCGGGCGTACTGCCGGTACCAGGTCACGAGCGGGCCCATCTCGCCGTCCGCGGCCGCGAACGCGGCCTCGGCCTCCTGTGCCCTGCCCTCCCGGCCCGCCAGGATGGCCTCGGCATACCGCAGCAGCGAGCCGACCACCAGGTGCCGGGTGCCGTGCGCGGCCCGTACCCTCGCCGCGGCGCTGGCGGCGTCGTGACCGAGCAGGGCGGCCAGCAGCGGCCACATCCCGAGGAACGGCGGCGCGATCGTTGCCGGGGAGCTCAGCAGCAGCCCGGCTCCGGCTGCCATCCGTTCGTAGGCCTCGCCGGGCTGCTCGGCGACCAGCGCGAGGGTCGCCCGGCAGTGACCCTCCGCGCAGCCGAGCACGTCCGGGTCGTCCGGGGCGAGCTCGGTCGCCTCGGCGATCCTGGCCTCCATGTCCTGCCGCTCACCGCGGATCGCGTGCGCGGTGGCCTGGAAGATCAGCGCCATCGGCAGCGTGGCCAGCCGGAACCGGCGGGACGCCTCGGCCGACCGGCGGGCGGCCGCCAGCGCCTCCGCGGCCCGGAACTGCTTGTTCAGCCCGGCGGCGATCTGCAGGTCCAGGGTCGCGGTCAGCGCGAGGGCGCCCTCGGCCGCCGCCAGCTCACGTGCCTGCTCGAGCCGCTCCACGCTCTCGGTGCGGAGCTGGTCGATAGTGCCCAGCTCGTGCAGCGCCCTGGCCTGCCACAGCCGCAGTCCGTGCGCGCCGGCGACGGTCGCCGCCCGCGTGAACGCCCGCTCCGCGGCGTCCAGGTCTCGCTGCCTGGCGACCCGGCCGGCTACCTCGAGCGCCTCGCATGCCACCTCGGGCAGGCCCCGGTGCTGCGCCGCGGCGAGTGCCGCCGCGGCCAGCTCGCCCGCCCTGGCCAGGTCTCCCCGGCCGACCGCGACCTGCGCAGCGCACGCGTCTGCCTGGGCGGTGTCGGCGCCCGCGCAGCCGCGCGCGACCTCGACGCTCTCGGCCGCATCCGTCCACCGCCCGCCCGCGATGGCAGCGCGGGCGATGCCCAGGTGCAGCGCCGCCACCCGGCCGGGCTCGGGCTGGCCGCCGAACCGGGCGAGCAGCGCATTGCCCATCGCGATCGCCCGGTCTACCTGACCGGACAGCGCGAATACCTCGGTCAGCGCCGCGCCCGCCTGGCCGTGCAGCGCCGGATCGCCGGGGCCGGCCAGGGCGTCGGCGCGGGTCAGCGTCTGCTCAGCGCTCGACAGGGCTCCGACGGCGAGATCCCGGCGGCCGGCCTCGAGCAGCAGCTCCGCGGCCCGCGCCCGGTTGCCCGAGACCTCGGCCAGCCCGGCGCCGAGCACGCACCGGGTCCCTGGCAGGTCGGGATGCGCTGCCTCCAGCGCGGCCAGCGCCTGCCCGGCGAGCAGCGAGCGTTCGGGCGGCAGCATGCCCGCGAGCACCGCCTCGTGCGTGAGCGCGTGCCGGAACCGGAATCCCTCCCCGTCCGCCACGACCAGCTGCAGGCCGACCGCCTGCCGCAGGGCGGCCGCGACGGCCGCGTCCGGCAGGCCAGCCACCGGGCCGAGGATCTGCCAGTCGAACCTGCGGCCGAGCACCGCGGCCGCGTCGATCACCCGCCTGGAACTCGCGGCCATCCCCTCCAGCCGCCGCCGCACCGCGTCGGCGAACGTGACCGGCACCCCCGTCCCGCCGATATCCGAGAGCTGCCAGTGCCCGTCCCGCTCCGCCAGCGATCCGTCGCCGATGAGCCCGGCCAGGACCTCCTCCACCAGGAACGGCAGGCCCTCCGCGCGGTCGGCGACCAGCGAGCGGACTGCATCCGGCAGGCTGCTCGCCCCGACGCACGCCAGCGTCATCTGATCGGTCGCGGCCGCATCGAGCCTGCCGAGCGGCAGCACCACCGCCGACCCGCGGGCCTCGAGCACGCCCGCCAGCCCGGCTGCCGCGGCTTCCTCCTCCGCCCGCAGCGTGCCGAGGCACAGCAGCCGCTCTGCCGCGCAGTTGTCGGCCACGTACTCCAGCAGTGCCAGCGTCTCCCGGTCTGCCCAGTGCAGGTCCTCCAGGATCAGCAGGCATCCCGCTTCCCCCGACAGCGCGCTCAGCAGGCGCAGCACCGCCTCGCCCAGGAACACCAGCGAGTCGTCGCCTGCCGCCCGGCGCGGCTCGCGCCACTCCGGCACCAGCCTGCCCAGTGCCGAGCGGAAAGGCGCCAGCGCCGGCCGCTCCGGCAGGTCCGGCAGGCGGCCGGCCCGGCCGGCCGAGGCCAGCGCCTCGGCGAACGGCCGGAACGCGGTCGGCACGTCGGTTGCGACCGCGCGGCCGGTCAGCACCGCGATCCCCAGCGCCTGCGCCTTGCGTGCCGTCTCCCGGACCAGCCGCGACTTGCCGACCCCCGCCTCTCCGGTGATCAGCACCGCGGCGCCGCGGCCCGCGGCCGCCGCGCCCAGCGCAGCGTCAAGGTGACGGACCTCCTCATCCCGCCCCACCAGCACCGGGCACAGCACCTGCCGCACATCACCAGTATCGGCCGCCGGCCGCCGGCCGTCAGCAGCCGGTCACAACCCCGACGGGAAGGTGATCGGCTGCGGCGCGACGAGCGGCGTGCCGACCTCAAGCCGGATCTGAGCGTGCACGGTAAGCGGGATATTGCGCGGGTTGCCAGGTATGCCCTGCCGGTGTAGACGCGGTGACCTGACCCCGTCGACCGCGTGCGTGTGCAGCCAGCAGAAGCACGTGCCGCTGTCGGTGAACGGCCCGCTTGCGGTGGTCTGCGCCTGCGCGCCAGGGATGCCGATGCCCGCCGGGACCTGCCGTTCCTTCCCGTTCACGAGGATGGCGAGGTGAGCGTGGACGCGGAACAGCGTCTGCTCGGCGGTCTCCCGCGGTCAGGCGGGCGAGCGCTTGACGGACCTGATACCAACTACTTAGCATACTGATATCAGTTTTCAGGTGCCGCCGACGCGAAGAGGA
>Ga0335077_10008189_pt1 | contig 12967 bp, 11 predicted proteins | sample Lox_Sample_31_FD_207151 | JGI IMG/M metagenome (GOLD analysis project Ga0335077, IMG submission 207151) | Soil microbial communities from Loxahatchee National Wildlife Refuge, Florida, United States - Lox_Sample_3.1 | ecosystem: Environmental > Terrestrial > Soil > Wetlands | place: USA... | reverse complement strand
GTGAAGACGTCAATCAAAGGCAAGCCGGAGGGCAAGCTCGCCGGCCGCCGCATCGCGCTGAAAGATAATGTCTGCCTTGCCGGTGTGCCGATGATGATCGGCGCCGATATTCTCGAAGGCTATGTGCCGGACGTCGACGCCACCATCGTCGAACGCATCCTCGATGCTGGCGGCGAGATCGCCGGCAAAGCGGTGTGCGAATATTACTGCGTGTCCGGGGGCAGCCACACGAGTTCAAGCGGTCCGGTGCAAAATCCGCACAAGCCTGGCTACACGACGGGCGGTTCGTCGTCGGGCAGCGCCGCGCTCGTGGCCGCAGGCGAAGTCGACATGGCGATCGGCGGCGACCAGGCGGGCTCGATCCGCATTCCGGCGAGTTTTTGCGGCGTCGTGGGACTGAAACCGACCTTCGGCCTCGTGCCTTATAGCGGTATCGCGCCGCTCGAAATGACGCTCGATACCTGCGGCCCGATGACCGCGAATGTGCGGGACAGCGCGCTGCTGCTCGAAGTCATCGCCGGACCGGACGGCATCGACCAGCGCCAGCGCGGCGTCACCGCCGAGCGATACACCGCGGCGCTCGACGTGGGCGTCAAAGGACTGCGCATCGGCGTGGTGCAGGAAGGTTTTGGCCACGCCAATTCAGAGCCTGACGTCGACGCCGCGGTGCGCGAAGCGGCGCAGCGCTTTGCTCGGCTCGGCGCCAGCATCACCGAAGTCTCGGTCCCGACGCATAACGACGGTTTTGCGCTCTGGGCCGCGATTCGCGGCGACGCCGCTTGCGTCACGCTGTTGGAAACGAACGGCGCCGGCATCAACCACGAAGGTCTGTTCCTCACCAGCCTTATCGACAAAGCGATCAGCTGGCGCGGCCAGGCCGATCGTTTTGCCGACACGCTGAAGATCGCGACGATTTTCAGCAGATATACGTTCGGCCGCTACGGCGGACACTATTATGCGAAGGCGCAGAATATCAGGCGGCGGCTGCGCGCTGCCTATGATGCAGCGCTCGTCGCGCATGATTTCTTGCTGCTGCCGACGACGCCGATGAAGGCAACGCCGATCCCGCCGCCGGGCTCGCCGCCGCAACTCGTCACCCGGCGAAGCTGGGAGGCGACGCGCAATACCTGTCCGATCAATGTCACCGGCCATCCGGCCATCAGCCTGCCGTGCGGCATGAGCGACGGTCGTCCGATCGGCATGATGCTCGTCGCGCGCCACTACGAGGAGCGCACGATCTTTCGCGCCGCCGCAGCCTTCGAGCGCGAGAGCTGAAGGCGAGTCCGCCGCGCAGCTTCGCGTGGCGCGGCGGTCACTCGATCACTTCATCGGCGCGCAGCAGGAAGCTTTCGGGGATCGTCAAGCCGAGCGCCTTGGCGGTCGTCAGGTTGACGATGAGATCGAACTTGGTCGGCTGCTCGACCGGAATGTCGCCGGGCTTGGCGCCGCGCAAGATCTTGTCGACGAAATCGGCGGATCGGCGGAACAGATCGACCAAATTCGGCCCGTACGAGATGAGACCGCCCGACTGCACATATTCGCGGAATGCGTTCATGGTCGGCAGCTTCTGTGCGATCGCGAGCGTATTGATGCGCACGCGCTGTGTAGTGAGGAACGGGTCAGTGCAGATGTAAAGCCCGTCGGCGCGACCCTTGATGCTTTCGATGGCTGGCCCGATGTCGGGTGGGTTGCGGACTTCGAGCCGGATGGTTTCGAGGCCGAGCTTCGCAGCCGCAACCTGCACCGAATCCATTTCCATAGGAATGATCGGGGTATCGACATTGCCAAGCACAGCAACGCGGCGCACGCTCGGCACCACTTCGCGCAGCAGTTCGAGCCGATGGCCGGCAAGGTCCATCTGCTGATTCGACAGGCCGGTCACGTTGCCGCCCGGCCGTGGCAGGCTCGCCACCAGCCCGGTGCCGACCGGATCGCCGGCCGCGGCAAAGACGATCGGGATGTTGGACGTCGCCTTCTTGGCCGCCAGCACCGCGCCGGTGCCGGCCGTCACGATGACGTCGACCTTGAGGCGGGCGAATTCGGCGGCGAATTCGCTGTAACGATCTTCGCGTCCTTCGGCCCAGCGATATTGGATGGCGACGTTACGACCGTCGACCCAGCCGAGGTCGCGAAGGCGCAGCACGAAGGCGTTGACGAGGGGGCTCCACACCGTTGGCGTCGTGGCGCCGAGAAAGCCGATTGTCGGCAGCTTGTGCGGCTGCTGCTGCGCCGACGCCACTGTCGCCCACGCGCCGGCCGCGGCAAACGCGACGGCAGCAAGGCAAGCGACGAAGCGCGCGCGGCGCAAAGCGCCTCGCGTCGCGGCGAAGAACGTGAAAGCAGTTGGCCGGTTCTCGCAGCGTTGCACGGATCCTCCTTGCGGCATCCGCCATGCCGCAGGCCGTAACCGCAAAAGCTAACCGCAACTCTATCGCATCGTCATCGGATAACCGTGGCACGCCTGATCACGCCTTTGGGAATGGTCACTCCCAGCGCGTGCGCCGTGCTGCGGTTGACGTAAAGCTCGCACCTCCTCGGCATCTCGACCGGAATTTTCCCGGGGTCGGCGCCGCGCAGCACCTTATCGACAATATTGGCCGCACTTTCGAACATCGCCTGGAAATCCGGCCCGTAGGACATGAAGCCACCGGCGATCACGTAATCGCGATAGGCATGCAGCGTTGGCAGGCCCGCGCTGATCGCCGAACTATTGATATTGACCCGATGCGTCGTCAGCAGTGGGTCGCTGCAGACAAAGAGCGCGTCCGCCTGACCTTTAAGTTTCTTGATTGCAGGCCCGATCTCCGTCGCCACGCTAATGTCGACAGGGATGATGTCCTTCTCGCTGAAATCGTAGTTTTCCTGGGCCAGGTACTGAACCTCACCCATTTCCAGGTCGATGACTTTGGCGCTGCGATTGCCCATGACGGCCAGCCGCTGCAAGTCCGGAATGGCTTTGGATAATTCACTGAGGCGCCGGTCGGCAAGATTTGTGGCGCCGTTCGACAAGCCGGTGACGTTGCCGCCAGGGCTTGGCAGGCTGTCGACCAATTTGGTCGCCACCGGGTCGCCGGCTGCGGCAAAGATGATCGGAATTTTCTTGGTCGCCCTTTTGGCGGCGAGCACCGCCGCGGTTCCTGACGTGACGATGACGTCGACTTGGTGATCAACAAAGTGCTCGGCGAGCTCGGCGTATTTATCGGTGCTCCCTTGGGCCCACAGATAGTCAATCCTGAGATTGCTGCCGTTGATCCAGCCGAGCGTACGCAGGCGATGCTCGAAGGCTGCGGTGAAGCCACCCCAGACCGCGGGCGACGTCGCGCCGAGGAAGCCGATATTGGCCTGGACCGCCCAGGCACGATGAGAGGTGAATCCACGCGCTGTCATGCCCCGTTCCTCCAGCCGTAGGTCTTGCTGCCATCGAGATCGGACCCGACGGGCCTCATCGACAAGGCGGCCTGCCTTGCAAACACTTCCGATAAAGTGCCGCCTCGTTCGACGCGTCCCCTCGTCCGGATCGATCAATAGATCTGGAGAAGCCTCGGACGCGTCCACCCTCTTCGCAGCCTGTGGCACAGGCGTAATCGATCTCAAATCAAATAAGAGCGTTCATCCTGCGTCAAGCGGGCACTTTCGCACAGTGGTTAAGGACCGCTTGCGCTGGATCGTAGGCTGGCCTGAGCGGCGGCCTGCAGATTTGGTCGCCGGCGCAGTCCTCGGCAAAGTCCAAGACAAAAGACCTCGCCGCTCCCGGCCTGCTATCTCGATGTCATGCGTGTGCTGTAGTCACGCAGGAAGTCCTTGATCTGCGGCGGCACGGCTCCGACTTCGGCAAGAATTTTTTGTCCCGCGTCGCCGCTGACCAAAATGGGCTGTGTCTTCATCACGCGCGTATAGTCGGCGAGGAAGGCACGGTCGGTCCACAATTCATCGAATGCCTTTCGCATCATCGCCGTGGTATCGGCCGGTGTTTTCGGCGGCAGCAGAGCCATGCGGAACATGGCGAGTTGCGGATCAATCATGGTGCGCAGCGTCCGGTAGCGAATGTCGTCTGTCGACGGCGGCTTGCCCTTCACGCTGGCATAGAACTCCTCGAAGGTCTGCAGGTTGGGCAGATTGGGGCTGCGCGGATAGTCGCCGTTCGGGCCGCGCGGTGTGAGCTGCCAAATCGGAATGACAATGTTGCCGAGCGCCGGCTCGGCCGACCCGATCCATCCTGACAGCGACGTGTTGGCCATCTGCCCGGTGTTCTGCAGAATCGCGGTTTCTACCTCTTTCAGTCCAATATAGGCCGGCACTGGCTGATAAATCAGGCCCAAGAGATCGAGCGACAGCGTCAGGTTCAACGTGTTGGAATTCTGACCGTTGAGCGAGAGTGCCTTGAAGTCCTTGGTCTTCATAAGATCCGACGGGATATTGACGCCGGGCGGCGTGTCGCGGCGCATATAGGCGACCAGTGGACTCTGCACGCCGGCGATCAGCACGAAGTCGGCGAGCGGCGTGCGGATGGCGGGATTGCCCAGAACTTGGGTGGCCGTCTCCATGGTGAAGAAGCCGATGGTCTCGCCGTTCGGCAGCGACTCCCCGAGCGCGTTGGCGCCGATGAGGCCGGCTGCGCCGCCCATATTCTTGACGATGACGCTGGGGTGGTCGGGAAGGTGATCGGGCAGGTGCTGGGCGACAATACGTCCCTCGATATCGGTGGGGCCGCCCGGCGGATAGTTGACGATCTCGGTAATGGTCTTGCCGCGCAGCGATTGCGCTGTGGCGTTTTGCGGAAAGTAGGCCACGAGCAGTGCAACTGTCGCGGCCAGCATCAGCGTGCGGGTCATTCGCGGTGCCATGGGTTGTCTCCTCCTCGCGTAGTGGATTTGAAGTTCCTTCTATTGTGCCACGCCCTCACCGAGCACACCGGCGGCCGCTTATTTGATCGCCAGCGGATTGGTCGGCGAGCCGACCGCGCCGGTGATCGGAATGGCCGGCGCGACGAACATGAATTCGTAGACGCCATCGGCGGCGCAGTCCTCGGCCAGGTCTTTGAGATAGAAAATCTCGCCCATGGTCATGCCCATGATCGGGATGGTGATCCAGTGCCACGGCTGGTTGATGCCGCCCTCGGTATTGTTAGGCCGCACCTCGCAGCCCCAGGTGTCGCTGGCAAGTGCCGCAAGCTCGGTGCGCGCGACGAATTCCAGTGTCTCGAAGGCAAAACCAGGCGCGTCGCCGCCCGGATAGCCATCCCAGCTTCCCGCCTTGAGGCAGCGCTCCATCTGTCCGGTGCGCACGATGATGTAATCGCCGCGCTTGAATTCGACGTTCTGCTTCTTCGCGGTGAGGTCGAGGTCGTCACAGGTGATGCCGTAGCCGTCGTCGAGGCACTCCTTGCCGAGCGCGCGTGCCACGTCGAGAAACACGCCCCGACCGACCATCTTGTTCTTGGTTTTCTCGATGCCGCATTTCGCAGCGCCGAACGACGACACTTCACGGCAGTCATAGCCATTCCACATGTTGTCCTCATAGAAGACGTGGCCGAGCCCGTCCCATTGCGTGCCGCATTGCAGCGGGATGACCACCATGTCGTCGGCGGCACGGATGCCGCGCTTGTCGAGGACGCCCGAATAGGCATCGGTGCCGGTTCGCAGCATGGTGTGCAGCGGATTGATGCGGCCGAGCGCCGGATAATTGGTCTTGCCGCCTTGCGGGCCGTTATTGTCGAAGTTGAGCGCGAGCGAGATCACCTTGCCCTTCTTCACCAGCCGTGCGGCGGCCACGATGTCTTCCGGCGACGTGTAGTTGAGCGTGCCGATTTCATCGTTCGGGCCCCACTTGCCCCAATTCTTGTACTTCTCCGCCGCTTGGCGGAGATCGTCGCGCGTCACTTTCTTTCCAGGCATGATGGTTCCGTTGTCAGGGTTTCGAGATTCCCTCGCCGAAATCGAGGCGATGGCCTTCGGGATCGATTACGCTGAAATCCCGCATACCGTAGGTCCGATCGGCGATCGGCACTGCGATGGCGACGCCGCGCGCGGCAAGCGTCTCATACAGCGCATCGATGCCCTTGCAGAAAATGGCGACGTGCGACGGCGCTACCGGCGGATCGTACGAATTGAGGTGAATGGCGCAATCGCCGAGACACAGGCACACGTAGCGCGGCGGGTCTTCCCAGCCGAAGGTCACGGCGAAACCAAGCTTGTCCCGGTAGTAGGCGAGCGCGGCCGGCATGTCCTTGACGTGGAGCACGGTGGCTTGGCCGGTAATCTTGAATCCCGGGTCCGTCGTCATCCACTCCCTCCCGCGCGCTCCCTTGCGCCAGTTTGCCGGTTTACGGCGCGCTCTGCTGCGGCGATGATAGCAAGAACGATCCGAAGGAGGACAGTCCATGGGGGAAATGAAGGTGCGCGTCGCGCTGGTCCTGGCGGCGATGCTGGTTTGTGGCGCGGCACAGGCACAGGGCAGCTATCCGACTCACCCGGTAAAGATCATTGCGCCGTTCACGGCTGGCGGGCCGACCGACCTGGTGGCGCGGCTGCTGGCCGACAAGCTGTCGCAAAGCCTGAAGCAGCAGTTCTATGTCGAGAACCATCCGGGTGCCGGCGGCAATATCGGCATGGTGCAGGTCGCGCGCTCGGCCCCGGACGGCTACACGATCCTGGTGGCGAGCTCGAGTTACGTCGTCAATCCGAGCCTCTACGCCAAGAAGCCGTTCGATCCATTCACCGATTTTGCTCCGGTCTCGCTCGCCGGCGCCGCACCCAACATTGTTGTCGTGCATCCCTCCGTCGCTGCCAAGACCGTGAAGGAGCTGGTCGCGCTGCTGCAGGCCAATCCTTCAAAATTCTCGATCGCCAATCCCGGGCTCGGCACGACGCCGCAGCTCGCTGCCGAGTTGTTCAAGCTCGCGTTCAAGCTTGATCAGCCGAGCGTGCCGTTCGCCGGTGGGGCTCCGGCGATCCAGGCGACTGTCGCCGGACAGACGCAGGTCGGCTTCGCCAATCTGACGCCGGCGGCGCCGCAAATTCTTGGCGGCACCTTGCGCGGCATCGCCATCACCGCGCGCAAGCGCTCGGAGGCGCTGCCCGACCTGCCGACCATGCTCGAATCCGGTATCGAGGGCCAGGAATCCGAGACCATGCAGGGCGTGCTGGTGCCGGCGGGCACGCCGCCAGACGTGATCGCGCTGCTCAATCGCGAGATCGCCAAGGCGATGGCGCAGCCGGACGTTAAGGCCAAGTGCAAGGAAGTCGGAATGGAGGTCATCGCCGGCACGCCCGCCGAGTTCGCCGCCTACATAAAGAAGGAAGTCGACAAGTGGCACGGCGTGATCGCCGACGCGAAAATTCCGCAAATCCAGTAGGCCGGGCGGCCGATGCGCATCGTTGACATTCGCGAGACCGCGATCCCGCTGAATTCGACGCTCGCCAATTCGAGCATCGATTTCTCCGAGATGACGACCTCGGTGGTCGCGGTCATCACCGACGTCGTGCGCGACGGCCAAGTGGTCCGCGGCTTCGCCTTCAATTCCACCGGCCGCTATGCCTGCGGCGCGCAGATGCGCGCGCGCTTCATTCCGCGCATTCTCAGAGCCGACCCGAAATCGCTGCTCAATGAGACCGGTGACAATTTGGCGCCGGAAAAGATCCTCGCGGCGATGATGCAGAACGAGAAATCCGGCGGCCACAGCGAGCGCTCGATCGGCATCGGCACGATCGAGGTCGCAGTCTGGGATGCGGTCGCCAAGATCGCCGGCAAGCCGCTGCATCGGCTGCTCGCCGAGCGTTACAACAACGGCAAAGTCGCCGACAAAGTGTTCTGCTATGTCGGTGGTGGCTGGTACGCGCCCGGCAAGACCACGCGCGATCTGCAGGACGAAATGCGGCGGCACCTCGATGCCGGCTACACCATGGTGAAGATGAAGGTCGGCGGCATGGCGCTCGCCGACGATCTCAAGCGCGTCGAGGCGGTCAAATCGGTCCTGCCGGAAGGCGGCAAGCTTGCCGTCGACGCCAATTCGAAATTCAACCGGGACGAGGCGCTCGCCTATGCGCGCAGCTTGCGTCCCTTTGCGCTGCGCTGGTTCGAGGAGCCGTGCGATCCGCTCGATTTCGCGCTGCTCGCTGAGATCGCCACCAATTATGAGGCGCCACTGTCGACCGGCGAAAATCTGTTCTCGACACAGGACGTCGAGAACCTGGTGCGCTTCGGCGGGCTCAAGCCGCAGCGCGACGACGTCATCCAGGTCGACCCGCCGCAGGCCTACGGCATCGTGCAGTATGCCCGCACGCTCGACATGCTGGAGCGGCATCAATGGCCGCGCCGGCTGCTGTTTCCGCACGGCGGCAATCAGATGTCGCTCGCGATTGCGGCGGGCTTCGGATTGGGCGGCGCCGAATCCTATCCCGGCGTGTTCGGCGATTTCGGCGGCTTCGCCGACGACGCCGATCTCGACAACGGCTATCTGAGCCTGTCGGATCGCCCAGGCGTTGGCTTCGAGGGCCAGGCGCGGCTCTATCGCATCATGCGGGAACTCGCCGCCTGATCGCCAACGCCATCGCCATAAAGACAAGCAGAAAACTGGAGGGAAAAATGATGCGAATGGCAGCGGTGTCGGCGCTAGCACTCGCATTGGCCGCACCAAGCGCAGCACGTGCTCAGGACTATCCAACTCACCCGGTCAAGCTGATCCTGCCGCAGCCGCCCGGCGGTGCGGTCGACCTCATCGCGCGCAGCTTGGCCGATCGGCTGACCGAGCAAATGCATCAGCCGGTGATCGTCGAGAACCGACCGGGTGCCAACGGCGGACTCGCCGCAGGCGACGTCACCCGTTCGAATCCTGACGGCTACACGTTGATGGTGGCGGTCGACACCAACCTCGTAGTCAATCCGACGCTTTATCCCGAGTTGCAGTACGCGCCATTTCGCGACTTCACTCCGATCAGCGTGCTCGCCAGTGTCGAGCTGGTGCTGATGGTCAATGCCAATGTGCCGGTCGACAATGTGCGCGGCTTGATCGCCTATGCGAGCGCCAATCCCGGCAAGCTCAATTACGCCTCGATCGGGCTCGGCACCCAGCAGCATCTCGGGATGGAGCTGTTCAAGCTCATGACCAAGACCGACATCAACCAGGTCGAATACCGCGGCAGCGCCGCGGCCATGACCGACCTTGCCGCCGGGCACGTCGAGGTCATGATCAATGGTCCGAGCCTGGCGCGACCTTTGGCGCAGGCCGGCAAGCTCAAGCTCCTTGCGGTGACCGGCAAGCAGCCAAGTCCCTATTTGCCGGGAATTCCGACCGTCGATGAATCCGGCGTGCCGGGCTTCGAGGTCACCGGCTGGTTCGGCATGGTGGCGCCGGCGGCGACGCCAAAGCCGATCCTCGACCGTTTGACCGCAGAGGTGCAAAAGGCGACTGCCGATCCGAAATTTCGCGAGCGGATGAGCACGCAGGGTCTCGACCCAGTCGGCAGCACGCCTGCGCAGATGCTGGCGCTGATGCAGAATGACACCAAGAAATGGGCCGCGGTGATCAAGGCCACCGGCGCCAAGGTCCAATAACCGGAGCAAGCAGAGATGGGTGAAGGTACGATTGGATGGCGTCTGCATGTCGGCTCGATCTTTCCGACGCCGATACCGCCGCGCGCGATCCGCGAGTGGTACGAAGTGGTGCCCGACGGCGTCGACACCACCTGTGTGTCGTTGACGATCCAGCAATTGACCGATTCCGATATGGAAGACGCGCTCAAGGGCATGGAGCGCGCCGCCAAGCAGCTCGCCAATTTCGATGTCGAGATCATCTATCAGGGCGGCGTGCCGCCGGTGGTCGTGCGTGGTCCGGGCTTTGCCGATGAGCTGGCGGATCGCCTGTCGCAGGCTTCGGGCCTGCCGGTCATCACCGACATGACGGCGGTGCTCGAAGCGATGCGCGCCATGAATTTGCGCACGCTCGCCATGGCGACGCCATTCCGCCCGTTCATCAACGAGCGGCTGGTGAGTTACCTCGCCTCAGAACAGATCACGGTAATCAACGACACCGCGCTGGGCATCGAGCGCAATACCGAGATTCGCCGGCTGCCGATCCCGGTCGAGTACAATGTCGCGCGCAAGACTTTCCTCGATTCGAAACGACGCCCCGACGGCATCTATATCGCCTGTGGCGGCTGGGGCAGCATCCACAATGTCGAACTGTTGGAGCGCGACCTCGATACCACGGTCGTCACCTGGATGAATGCCTGGGTGTGGAGCGCGATGAAGCGCGGCAAGGTGGCCGGCCCGATAAAGGGATGCGGCAAGCTGCTGGCGTCGCTGTGAGCGCCGCGCTCCCGGTTGGCGCGACAAACAACTCCCTATGCTGAGGTTCATGATGCGATTTTTGCCAATCACGCTCGTCGTTGCTCTCTCGTTCGGTCTTGCCGTTTGCGGCGAGGTCGCGGCGCAGACGTCAGCCCAGGACTGGCCGCAGCGGCCGGTCCGCCTCATCGTGCCGCTGTCGCCCGGCACCGCGACCGACGTTACCGCCCGCCTCTATGCCGAGAAACTGTCTGTGCGCTGGGGCAAGCCGGTGGTGGTCGAGAACAAGCCGGGTCCCGACGCGTTGCCGGCCGTCAATGCGCTGACGACGGCGAACGACGAACACACGCTGCTGTTCTCGTTCGGCGGGCCGGTGACGGTGAACCCGTATCTCTACGACAAGCTGCCTTACGACCCGCAGCGCGATCTCGTTCCGATCGTCTCGGGCACCGATTCCTTCATCGGCATCGCTGCGAGCGCAGCCTCCGGCATCACCTCGCTGCGCGATCTGCAGGCAAGGGCGAAGGCCGAGCCGGGCAAGCTTAATTGGGCGGCGACTGCCGGCATGCCGCAATTCGTCTTCACGATCTTCCTCAAGTCCGCCGGCGTCGACATCACTTATGTGCCGTATCGCGACTTCACGCCGGCGCTCCAGGATGTCAGTGAAGGCCGCATCACCGTGGTGACCACCGGCCTGCTGCCGCTGCTGACGCTGTTGCAAGGCGGCAAGGCGCACATTCTTGCGGTGACCAATCACGAGCGCTCGTCAGGCGCCCCGCAGGTTCCGACCGCGATCGAAGCCGGTTTCAAGGATGTGGTGGCGCCGAGCTTCCAGGGCTTCTTCGGCTGGCGCGGCATGTCGGACGCTTTGCGCGACAAGATCGCCGCGGACGTGCGCGCCGTCGCGCCGGAAATGCCGACCGATCGGCTGGCCAATCTCGGCCAGATCGTCCGCGTCGGCACCACGGCCGACTTCGTCGCCATGATCGAGGAGCAGCGCGCTCTGGTACAGACCGCGATCAAGGCCGGTGGCATCGGCCCGCGCTAAGGCATGATCCGGAAAAGCCTGCCCGCGGATTTGATCCGCGGGTGAATACCGTCAGCCCAGAAGCCCGATCTCCCGGTAGGCGGTGAGCGCACCGTCATGCAGCACGACATTGCCGAATTCGAGCGCGCGCGAGCCGTCCGCGCGCAGCGGCTCGAACAATTCGCCGATGCCGAGGAACAGCGCATTCAGCCGCGGCAGTTCCTCGCGCGCGGCAAAAATATCGGCGGTTGCGCGCCGCACCGTATCGGCGCTGACGCGCGCATGGGTCACCAGCACATTGACCACAGCGGGCTGCGCCGCGTCGGCCTCGAGACAGCGCAGCGCGCCCTTGCGCATCACGGTATGCCGGTAGAACGGCACCGCGTTCAGCAGCGTTTCGAGATCGGCCGGTCGATAGGGCAAGACGCGGATCGCGGTCTTGGCGTCGAGCGCCGTCATCACCTTGTTGGGGATCGGGCATTGCAGTTGCGCGTCGACCTCGCCGCGCGCCAGCGCGTCGGCGCCTTCGGCGAAGTCGAGATAGACCGGCGTGACGTCGGTGAAGCTCATGCCCAGCGTGCCGAGGATGACGCGCGCATGCTGGGTCATGCCGCTGAATTCCGGGCCGACGACGAGTCGGCGTCCGCGCAGATCGGTGACCGTGTGGAGGTCTGAATCCGCTCGTGTGATGAAGAACAGCGGCCCGGCATTCATCGGCGCCACCATGCGCAGCGCGATCGCGCGCGCGAACGGTGCCTCGCCGGACTTGGCGCGGCCGATCCAGTTCGACGCCATGAAGCCGAAATCGATATCATTGCCCTCGAGCCGGTTGGCATTCTCGACGCTGGCATGGGCCGAGGTGCTGACCTCGATCGGCGCCAGCGCCGGATCGCGCTCCAGCACCGTCTTGAGGGCGTGGCCCTGGCTGAGAAAGGTGCTGTCGCGTTCCGCGGTTCCGATCCGCAGCGTCATGAGGCGGTCATCCGGAAAGCCGTTCGATCGCCGCGCCGCAGCGGCCGAGCTTGTCTTCGAGGCGCTCGAAGCCGCGATCGAGGTGATAGACGCGATTGACGATGGTTTCGCCCTCGGCGGCAAGCCCGGCTATGACCAGCGACACCGAAGCGCGCAGGTCGGTCGCCATCACCGGAGCGCCCTTGAGCTGATCGACGCCTTCGATGGTCGCGCGCTCGCCGTCGAGCTGGATGCGGGCGCCGAGCCGGGCCAGTTCCTGCACGTGCATGAAGCGGTTCTCGAACACCGTCTCGACGATGTGCGAGGTGCCGCGCGCCCGCGTCATCAGCGCCATGAGCTGGGCCTGCAGGTCGGTCGGAAATTCCGGGAACGGCGCGGTCGTCACTTCGACCGGCGCTAGCGCGCCGCCGTTGCGCGCGACACGGATGCCCTGATTGGTCGGCGTGACGGAGACGCCGGCTTGGCCAAGCACGTCGAGCGCGGCCTGCAGCAGTTCCGGCCGCGCGTTCTGCAGCAGGATGTCGCCGCCCGCCATCGCCACTGCCATCGCATAGGTGCCGGTCTCGATCCGGTCCGGCAATACGGCGTGGCGCGCGCCGTTGAGCTTGGCGACGCCTTCGACCACGATGCGGCTCGTGCCGGCGCCGGAAATGCGAGCGCCCATCTTGGTGAGGCATTGCGCGA
>Ga0335077_10008188_pt1 | contig 12967 bp, 12 predicted proteins | sample Lox_Sample_31_FD_207151 | JGI IMG/M metagenome (GOLD analysis project Ga0335077, IMG submission 207151) | Soil microbial communities from Loxahatchee National Wildlife Refuge, Florida, United States - Lox_Sample_3.1 | ecosystem: Environmental > Terrestrial > Soil > Wetlands | place: USA... | reverse complement strand
GGAGAATCAACTGTTCGCCTTCGCAATTATGAGGAAATCAAGTTTGAACTTGCAGGCCTGATCCGCGAGGCGAGTTCCGAGGCATGGAAGCAGAAGAACGACAGTCTCCAGCGAGAATTTCAGCTGGTGCTCAAGCGGTTAGCGGAAGACCGATTTTATCTGACCCTTGCCGGACAATTCAGCCGCGGAAAAACGACATTGATGAACGCCATGTTCGGGATGGATCGGTTGCCAACCGGAATCGTGCCGGTCACATCCGTCATCACCGCCGTGAGCTACAACCCGCGTGAGCGAGTTGTCATGCGCTTTGAGAACAGCAATCTCAGTCACGAAGTACCTCTGTCCGAACTGCCTGAATGGATTACCGAGAAGGGGAATCCCGGCAATCAGAGAAAGATTGAGATGGCGGAAGTGCAGTTGCCCGCTGAGATCCTTCGACGGGGCGCTTTCTTTGTGGACACGCCGGGGCTGGGCTCCGTGGTAGTCCAGAATACCGAGACGACACGGCGCTTTCTTCCCCAAATAGACGCCTTGGTGCTGGTCACGAGTTTTGAGTTCCCGCTTTCCGGTGAAGAATTAGTATTCCTGCGCGCGGCTCGCTCCTTGCGCCGCAGGGTGTTCATTGTTGTCAACAAGCTGGACCTATGCCCGGTCGACCAACGAGAGGAGGTTCTTGAATTCATTCGGTCAGGTGTGGCTGAAGAGATTGATTTCGGCGACATGCCCCTCTTCGCGATCTCCGCATCGGAGGCCTTAACAGCTAAGCTAAACGGGGACCAAGAGCGATTGGAGCGAAGTCAGCTCCCTGTTTTCGAGCACGCGCTCGTAGACTATCTGATTAAAAGCAGGTCGGGTGACTTTCTCGCGAGCATAAGCGACCGCATCGAGTCGTTGCTTCGGGAGTGCTGCGATGGAACGTCTCTCGAGAACTTGGAAGACCGGCTCGCCGACGTACGCGCCAAGTTCCTTACACAAGAGCGGTTCGAGCATGATTCGTCTCATGGCAAGGAAGTGGCTATGAGCCGATCGGTGAAGATTTCATCGTGCTTGGTTTGTAAGCGAATGGCCGACGCAACGTTCAAGTTCATGAGTCACTTTCAATATGACCTGAGTCATAGCCGAGAACAGCAGTTGTTTCACGCTTCGCGAACGGGATTTTGCTCCTTGCACACCCGCGAATATGCGCGCCTAGCTTCGCCGCAAGGAATCGCCTCAGGATATCCGCAAACTTTGCTGTTTGTGGCGGAACACTTGCGCCTCCTGTCGCACGACGGCCACCTCCGCGAGGACTGGAAAGATCAATTTGAGCAGTTTATTCCAAACCATCACAAGTGCCGGGCATGTCAGGTCGTCGCCGAAACGGAAGAGGCGACGATGAACGACTTCGTGCTCAGACATGCAATTACATCGCCCGAGGACGCTGACCTTCCGTGCGTTTGCCTCAGACACCTTAGCGGGATTCTTCAGAAGGCTCCGGAAAGCGATTTAGCGAACCGCCTGCTACTGCATTCCGCCACGGTCCTGGAGCGTACGGCTGAGAACATGGAGCGATTCGCTCTGCGCCACGGAGGCCTGCATATGGAATTGGTGACCAAGGAAGAACTGGAGTCTCCGGAGAAAGGCCTGAACTTGCTTGTCGGCCAGCCGAATGTTCGTCCTGCGGGACGCAGTTGAAACACGAGGAAGAGATGAAGAGCGGTTGACTTCGGCACGATCGCAGGAGACAATCTTCTCGTTACGGGTGTTGGAGTTCACCCTGAACCGCCCCCAAAAGGGCAGATGACTCCTACGAGGGTTTCGGCTTGCTAGGGAGTTATCTGCTTCTGTTTTTCCTTCCCTAGTACTCAGTGCCCTCACAAGAGGAATCAAATTCAGACGCGTGGGGAAAGTATCTTTGGCGATTGCCGCCCGCGTTCAGTGGAACCCAGATGAGCTCGGAAGCGCAAATGCCTCATGAATCTCTGAACCCATACCAAGCGAACCGTCTTCGTATTAACTGCCAGTACATCGATAAGATTCTGGGCGAAATTGAAGGCGTCCTGAATACAACTACCTCCAAGGCAGCGTTTCCCCGCTATTCCACTGATATCACCCCCGCACAGCGCAGAACGATTGAAGACTACATCGCGAGAGTCCGAGCGCAATTGGTCCGAGTCCTGGAAGGACAAGGAATCGTGCGAGAGAGGCCGTCGATTCCGGCGTCCCGAGCGGTTCACGTCATGCTTGGCGCCATCGACATCGCAGCCGAAGAATTGAAGCCGAAGTATATGAGAGGCTACGGCGCTGTGCCGGAACGCGTGGCGACAGAACTGAACGGTATCGCGGGCGAGTTGATCGGCCTGATTGATCGTTTTGACCGCTACCTATCCGAAGGGGTCGGCGAGGACCTAAGGGCGCGGCTGGCGCGCTTGGAGCAAGCTGGCAACGACTTAGAGCTTCTCAAAAGAATTGAACAGATCGTTCGAGACCGGGGGCTGGTGGAAATACGCTCCTCGATCGCCGCGATTTTGGATCGAGCGGAAGATCGAAGCTTCGAAATTGCCGTGTTTGGACGCGTCAGTTCTGGAAAATCCTCCTTACTGAATGCAATCCTCGAAACAGACGTGCTGCCGGTCGGCGTCACGCCCATCACGGCTGTTCCGACTCGCATTACGCATGCCGAAGAACCCTCTCTTACCGTCTCGTTCTCGGAAGCCCCCAGGAAGAAGCTTGAGGTTTCTCGCTTGGCCGAGTTCGCAACGGAACAACAGAACCCTGGAAATATGAAACATGTGACCCGTATTGTCGTCGCTCTCCCCTCCCCAAGATTGAAGAGTGGGGTCGCGTTTGTCGACACGCCAGGACTGGGATCTCTGGCAACGAGTGGGGCTGCAGAAACACTGGCCTACCTTCCGAAATGCGATCTCGGTGTGGTCCTGATCGATGCGGGTTCAACTCTCACGGTGGATGACCTTCAAACGATCACGACCCTTGAGGAAGCGGCGATTCCCGTCAATGTTCTTGTCAGCAAAGCGGACCTGCTTGGGCCTCAAGATTGCGTCCGGATCGTTGAGTATGTGAAGCAACACATCGCGTCCGAATGCAGACTGGATCTGGCGGTCCATCCTGTCAGCGTGTTGCCCTCGTGCCGGGAAATGCTCGACGATTGGTTCGAAAACCAAATCATCTCCCTTTACGCGCGTTCGCAGGAACTGCGGACGGCATCCCTGCAAAGAAAAATCGGTGCTTTGCGCGATTCTGTCGCGGCGGCTGTCGAAGCGCGACTGAGACGAGGCGCGCGATCAACCACAAAATTGCAAGATCGAGCCCGTGCCGCTGAAACGCTCCTGCGGACGGCGACAGGGACAATCGAAGAGATGCACGCTGTTTCTGGGCATTATATCCAAGGAGTCAGCGAGAGCATGCGTGAGGCATTCGACGAGGCGGCGAGGCGCTTACTCCATTCCTGGTCGACGGGCAGCTATGGAGTGGTCGTACCGGGGCAGGCAGTCCGCGACGCCATTATCCAGTTTGTCCAGCGGCAGGCGAGGAAGCTGCAGACAGAGATAACCGCCCTTGCAGGTCAGCTCGGAGCCGACCTTCGACAATGCGCCGCCGACCTGGGGATCTCGGATGCCCCGGGTGAAGACGAGTTCCAATCATTGATCCGCGGAGCTCCCGTGTTTGAATCTGCATCATTCACGATGGTCATCTCACGACCCAAGCTTGCGGGGCTGTTGGGACAAAAGGCCGCGGAGCGTTCCGTGGTCCGGCAGATTTCCCGCCAGTTGCAGCCGGATTTCTATGCGGCGCTGGAGGCCTATTGGGGACTGGTCAAGGCGTGGACCGACTCGGTCATAGCGCAACTGAAACACAAATTTGAGACTTACGCGGAGAACTATCGTGCCCAAGCTGAGCAGGTGCTGGGGGGTCGAGAACTCGGGAAGGACGAAGTTCGTGCTCTTGAGGAAAGCCTTGCTCAGTTGAAAGGGAGTGTAACTGCAGAAAGTAGCCTTGGCCTGGCGAACTCGGCTGAGGCCGCCCGCGCACCGGAGAAAGAAGCGGTATGACTGTCTCAAAAGGAGAAGGAGCAGAGCGATTCCTATGACCAAATACTCGGTCGTGGCCTTAGGCGGAGCTGTCGGGTCGATGCTGCGCTTCTGGGTCGGAGGCTATATGAGCGCTCGGTTAGGCATCCGCTTTCCGTGCGGTACGTTCGTAATCGACATCACAGCGTCGTTTTGATTGGTTTCATCATGACACTTCTGGCTGAGAGCACGCACTGGAGTCCAAATTGGAGGTACCTGATTCCGATCGGATTCCTCGGCGGTTACAGCACGTTGTCTTCTTCTGAGTATGAAATGTTTCGCGTTTTCCAGGACGGCGAGTTGCTTATTGTGGCGATGAATATCACGCTCAGTGTTGCCGTCGGCTTTTTCTCGGTTTGGGTGGGTGTGATCACCGGAGGGACAATCTCATGAATTCAGAAACACATGCTGCAAGACTCCCCATCACGACTATCGTCGCGCGAACTTCTTGCCCCATTTGCGCGGCGCTAAAGGAGTTTCAAAACGATCTGGTGAAGCACCTAGGCCCGGAGGAGTGCCGACACTTTTGCAACGCTCATGCCTGGCTGGTTGCTAAGTCGGCACCCGCGGAGTCTGTCGCGACAATTCTCCTGAAGGCCATCGCGAATCCTGAGTGGAGACCAGCCGCTCCGGTCCCGGACCAGTGTGACGTTTGCAAGAAAATGAACGAGGAAAAGGAGCTGCGACTCCACGAAATCGCGGAGCAACTTCGCCAGCCGAAACTTCGCTCTTGGCTACAGGAATACGGGATATTGTGCTTGCGCCATGGCCGCGACGTCATGGCCAAAGTACCAGCAGATTTGCAGGGAAGCATTCAGGAGCTCATGGCAAGAAACAGTCGCGAGATGGTGGAGACTCTTGAACGTTTTCTGAAAGGCACGGAGACCGGGAGTCATGTTGGCGGCGGCGTTCTAGGGCGGGCCGCCGAGTTCTTGGTTGCACAACGCGGGATCTAAGGCTAGCGGGAGGGGCGATATGCTCATAGTCGGACCTGCCAAGAAGGTGAGTATCTACGTAGGCGAAGATCATCAATACCACGGACAATCCTCGTATTCGGCGATTTTGAATTTCCTTTTCTACCATGGCATATCCGGCGCCAGTGTCGTGCGCGGTGTCGCGGGATTCGGCGCGGACCACCACCTCCACACAACCCGGATTGAGGTTCTCACCGCGGATCTCCCCATGAAAATCGAATTCATCGAGTCTACTGAGAAGGTCGAGGAAGTTCTGCCGAAGCTCCACGAACTGGCAGGAACGGGGCTCATTGAAATTCAGGACACAATGGTTGTCAAGCCGGCGGAAGTCGAGAAGAAGAAAGCCCTGCGAGAGTCGCTGCCGCCTTTGAAGCGCCAGGGCAAGGCAAAGCTCATGAGGGTTTATATCGGAGAGAGCGACAAATGGCACGACAAACCTTTGTACAAGGCTTTGATTGAGAGCATGCGTGCGAACGACATTGCTGGAGTGACGATCTATCAAGGAATCCTCGGTTATGGCGCAAACCGTCGAATTCATAAGGATTCAGCTCTGCATCTCTCGCACGATCGCCCTGTCATGCTCTCGGTCGTCGAGACTGAGGAAAAGCTCCAGGCTTACTTTCCGATCCTCGATGAGATGGTGCAGCAGGGGCTCGTTGTCCTGTCTGACGTAGACATCATCAAGTACACGCACAACTTCGCGACAGCCGAGCGGAGAAAGGCGGCGCGGCAATGAAACTTGCAGGCAAGGCCAAAATGCTTCGCATCCATTTCGGCGAAGGCGACAAGTGGAAAGGCAAGCCTCTCTACCGCGCCATTGTGGAGAAATGCCGCGAACTGGACATCGCCGGCGCTACGGTTCTACGTGGAATAGCAGGATATGGCGCAAGTTCTCTGATACATCGCTCGCATGTTCTCTCGTTTTCTCACGACGCTCCGGTGATGGTCAGCGTGATCGACTCCGAAGAAAGGATCCAAAAGCTGATTCCTTTTCTCGACGAGGTTGTCGACGAAGGGCTAATTGCCATGTCGGAAGTCGAAGTGATCAAGTACGTGCACCAAGAAGGCGCTCGCTTCCAGTAGCGGGGAACATAAGAGGCGAGCGTCTGTTTTGAGTTGTCCGACAACACCGTATGACACAGGTGAATGCACTGTTGGAACGCTTGATCGGTCGCGAAACCGAGATGCGGCAGCTTCATGCGGCATTGCGGAAGCGGCAAAGCCAGTTGATCTGGGGAGCCTCGGATGCAGGCAAGTCATCCTTGATCGCGAAGGTACTCGCTCAACTGCCAGAGAACGAGCGGCGCAAATGCATCTGTTGGGCCGGCGCGGCAAGCCGGCGGCAGTTGCTCGAACACCTGATCCGCGGACTCTACCTGGCAGGGGATCCTTTCGTGAGGAAGAAGGTCCACGCGGACCGATGCATGGAGGCGACTTTGATCCGTTGGATTAGTGAACAGTCGGCGCTTCGGCTGCGCGGAATCCTGTTCACGGCCGCCGAGCAAGGCGATTACCGATTTTTCTTAGACCATTTGTCACCTGTCTCGCACACGATCGCCCAGTTATGTAAGGAAATAATGTACCGCACAAAAACGCCAGTCTATCTCACAGGGCACGGTTATTCGCACGCGGAGATTGGCTATGCCTGGAGCTTGTATTGGACCGACGAATACCGAATCCGATTGGGACCGCTGTCCGAAGCCTCTGCTCGTGAACTGATGGAAATTTGTATTGAGAGGTTTGGCTTGGGCTCGCTCGACCTCGATGGCTTTCGTGAAAATGTCCTGCACCTGAGCGGACACTTACCCGGCTCGATCGTCAAGATGTGCGAGCTGGCGGCCAACCCGCGCTACCACTATGGGGACCAAGTGAAAATCAAGCTGGTCCATGTGGACTATCTGCTGCAGGGAAACCGCTTTTCTTCTTTCGCGAGTCATCTGTCATGAATCCGACACTCTGCAACCGTCAAACCGTGGTTCATGAGATGTCCGCAGAGACGTCTCTGCGTCGCCTTGTCGATTTGGCCGAGGAACTCGGCTCCGAACGAGTTCAGGAAGAGGCTTCGGCGCTCGCTCAAAGGACGGCCGAAGGCCGATTCTATGTAGCCTGCGTCGGGCAGTTTAAGCGGGGGAAATCGACGCTCTTGAACGCTCTATTGGGGGACCGGATCCTGCCCACCGGCGTATTGCCTCTGACTACCGTGCCGACAGTGATTCGCTATGGCAGTACGAAACGGGCTAGAGTGCGTTTCCAGGGAGGGACGTGGACGGACATTCCTCCGGAAGCTCTGCCGCAATACGTTTCCGAAGAGCTCAATCCCGAAAACGAAAAAGGCGTCGTGGCAGTGGAGGTCTTTGCTCCGAGTTCGCTCTTGGCGGAAGGAATGTGCTTTGTGGACACGCCCGGCCTCGGCTCAGTCTTTGTCGGCAACACAGCAGCGACGCAAGCGTTCGTTCCTCATATTGACGCTGCCGTCGTCGTGGTGGGAGCCGACCCGCCGATCGCCGGGGAAGAGCTGGCGCTGGTTGGCGAAATCGGGAAGCAGGTGGCCCACCTCGTCATTGTCCTGAATAAGGCGGACAGAACCTCTGAAGAAGAACGCACCATCGCCAAGTTGTTTACAAGCAAGATGCTGGAAAAGCAGTTGCACCGGCCCCTTGGCCCCGTCTATGAGGTGAGCGCCGAAGAGCTTCTCAGAAATCAAGGGTCGACACGCGACTGGGCACTGTTGGTTGCCGCACTCGAAGATCTGGTCCGAGAGTCGGGCCGCGACCTCGTTCGAGCGGCTGGCGAAAGAGGTTTTAGGCGGCTCGCCGCAGAGCTTTTCGCAATCATTGCAGAAGAGAGAGAGGCGCTTGTACGCCCGATTGAAGAATCCGAGCAACGGATTCGCAACTTGCGCCAGACGATTTCAGATGCCGAGCGATCGCTCCGCGATGTGAGCTATCTGTTTATGGGCGAATTGCACCATCTTTCGGACTTCTTCCTAGAACAAAGGAAGAAATTCCTTGAGGCTGCTGCGCCCGAAGCAAATGTGGCTTTTGTAGCCGCGCTCCAGCGTCTCCCGCGTCGATTCGGTCCGAAGTTTCGACGAGATGCCATGCGCGTCGCCCAGGAAATTTCCAAGCGACACGTGCTTCCCTGGTTGAGTGACCAGCAAGTTCTCGCCGAGGAGGAATATCGGAAAGTTGAGTCACGGTTTGTCGATATCGGAAATAGTTTTCTCAAGAAACTCTCTGAATCTGGAGTTCCCGAACTTGCGCGAATGCCCAATGCGCTGGATTCAGCGAAGGGCTTCCGCGTCCGGTCGCGCTTTACGTTCGAGGATCTGATCACCATTGCGCAGCCTCCCTCTCCTCTGCGTTTTCTCGCGGACCTGTTCCTCGGGCTCGCTTGGGCTTTCTTCCTAATCGAGCGCGATGCTAAGAGATTTCTGGAGCATTTGATGGATACGAACAGTGCGCGTGTCCAATCGGATGTCGTGAACCGAACCCAGGAGAGCCGGGAGCAGTTGGAAGTCGAGATCCGGAAACTGCTTCATGAGGTCACTCGGATGGCTGAACACGCTCTCGAGCGGGCACGCGCCGCCAAAGCCGCCGGAGCATTGGCGGTCGAGACCGCGCTGTTTCGCCTCGATCGAACCGAGCGTGCCCTTCGCAGCCTGCTTGAGGCGAATGGAGCGGATAGCAAAGTCGGACCCAACGGATCGCCGATTCGATCCGGCGAGGAGTAAAGCTTTGACGCATCCATGGCATGACTTGAAACCAGGTGAGAGGATTGCCAAAGAGTTTTACGCCGTAATTGAAATTCCTCTTAGGTCCAATGTGAAGTTCGAACTCGACAAGCCCGGCGGGCTCATCAAGGTAGATCGCGTGTTGTACTCGACGGACTACTACCCGGCGAACTATGGCTTTATTCCCCAAACTCTGGCTGAAGATGGTGACCCTTCTGACGTTCTGGTGCTCTGCCAGGAACCAGTAGTTCCTCTCCCTTTGATTCACGCTCGGGCTGTGGGTAGCATGACGATGATCGACTCCGGCACGCTCGACCACAAAGTCATAGCCGTCGCTACCGAAGATCCCGAGTTTAGCGGATACAAAGAAGCGGCTGAAATACCGTCGCACTACTTGCTGATGTTGCGGCGGTTTTTCCAGGACCACAAGCAGCTCGAACGAAAGGCCGTCGGGGTGGAAGAGATCGGTCCTGCCAACACCGCCTATCCGGTCATTCGGCCCGCCCTGGAAAGGTACGCAAAAAATACGCCCGAAGTCGCGGAGTCCAATTCTGAGGCTGCGCAGTACGTCTGGAACAGCCCATGAGAGATACGGTCACTCCACTTGAAAGGAGCATCCATGCCAAGCGTTCTTTCTGAACTCGATCCATCGGCACCTCTAGCTTCCCGTTCTGCCTACACATTTACCTCTGAATCGGTGTCCGAAGGACACCCTGACAAGGTCTGTGATTACATCGCCGACTCCATCCTGGACGCATATATTGCGGCGGACCCACGCTCGCGGATTGCCTGTGAAGTCCTTTGCAAGGAAGATACTGTGGTCGTCGCTGGCGAAATCACCTCACAAGGTCAGGTCGATCATGAACTCGCCACACGCCAAGCCATTCGCGATATCGGGTATACGGACCGCACCGTTGCCTTCAATGCCGAAAACGTCCGCATACTGCAAATGATATCGAAACAGTCCACCGATATCGCTCAAGGAGTGGATCAGGACAAGAACGCAGGCGGAGAGCAGGGCGCAGGCGATCAAGGTATTATGTTCGGCTACGCGACCGTCGAAACGCCGGAGTGGATGCCCCTTCCCATCGTTTTGGCGCATCGACTGACAAAGGGCTTGGCGGAGGACCGGAAATCGGGCAATTACGCGTGGATTTGCCCCGACGCCAAGTCGCAGGTTTCGGTTTACTATGAGGAGAATGAGCCAGTGCAGGTGACTGATGTTCTGGTTTCCACCCAGCATCGTCCCGAAGTGACCCGAGAACAGATCTCGGAGTATGTGCGCGAAAGGCTCGCTCCACGGACGCTAGGGAACTGGTTCCACCCAGGTATTCGATTTGCGATCAATCCGACTGGCAGTTTTGCACATGGCGGACCGTCAGCTGACTGCGGTGTCACCGGACGAAAGATCATTGCCGACACGTACGGCGGTGCCGCGCATCATGGCGGGGGTGCGTTCAGCGGCAAGGACCCATCGAAAGTGGATCGAAGCGCAGCCTACTTTTGCCGATTTGTCGCACGCGAAATTCTGAAGAACGAACTGGCGAGCCGGGTGGAAATTCAAGTCGCCTATGCGATCGGTCTTGCCAAACCGATGTCGGTCAAAGTCGACACGTTTGGGACCGGGGATACGGCGGAAGTCGTCGAGTTCGTGCGCGGATACGACTTTCGTCCCGCAGCGATCATCGAACGCTTGAACCTGCTTCGCTCTATCTATCGTTTGACGACGAACTATGGACACTTCGGGAAGAAGAACTTGCCCTGGGAGCAGTGATCGGAAAGGCCTTAGCTAGGATGAATGCAGGACAGGAGGCCAAAATGGAAATTCTGGTTGACCCGACCTGGAAAGCTCTGGACCAGCCTCACCGGGGAGCGAGAAATGTTCTGTGCCGTAAAATAAGCACTTTGGAAGGTGCACGAGAACGGTAACTGAACGACTCCGCTAAAGATGAGGCACCCGGTTTAGTTCGGTATATGAGGGAGAGGGTTCGCGAATATTCCCAGTTGCGTAAACAAGAGCTGGCCCGGCGGATTCATGCAGAATTGCGGCGCAGCGTTGGAGAACTTCTGCGGAATGGAAACTCTTCTGCAATCGCCTGAAATGTTGCTCATATCGTCTGACTGGGATCGGTTCTGGAACAGTTGCGGCTATGCCGTTGGCGATCTTCCTGTTCCATTGCAGCGCCCGAGCTTTGATCGCTTGCTCGTGGTTCCCAAAGGCCTTACCACCGAGCGTATGTTTCAAATCTGCAAGGGGCTGTTTCCGTGCCACAAATATGTCCGTGATGACCTTGACGGTTTCATAGCAATCAATTCCCGCACTGCGGAGAATGGTTCGTACGCGATTTGGATTCGCGACCGCGTTGAGGCGGACGAGGAGTTCAAGAACAAGTCGGCCCGTTACCTTAAGACCGCTGGTCACACCGGCATCACCGTCCTGGAACGTTTGGTGTACGAGGCTAAATACTTCAAGGAAACGGGAGAGCATCTGGACATCGAAAACGTCACGATGTGCTCCGGTTCCCGCAATAGCTATGGCAGCGTTCTGGGCGTGGACTTTAATGGAATCTGTCTCAGTATCGATTGGCACTTCGTTGGCACTTACCACGACAGCTTGCGTTCTCGCGAGGTAATCACAGCGTAAGCTGCGCAGCCGTTTTCATCGTGTCTTCATCTAGGGAGGCTCCTATGAAGATGAAGATTGGCGCGATCAGACGTAGGCAGGGTCCGCCGTTACAATGAACACTGCTTTGCGTTTGAGCCTAAGCTGGATTTGTTTGTTCTTTGCGACGGTATGGATGGGCAGGCGACCGGAGAAATTGCCACTTAGTCGCGTTTCCATGCATCAGCATTCGATTTCCTGGGCTTTCGTTTTTCCACTCGGACCTCATTACCCTCCTTCTTGCTGCCATCTCAGCTCCGACTTCTTTCCCTTATGAGCAGACGCAAGCAAGCTGTTGAGAACAAAATGAGTCCATCGACGCGGAGCACAAAGAAAGACAAGACCAAAGGCGGCGTCCAGTGGTGGGCCACAAGAGGTTCAGGGAACAATCGCGATACTGCGCCCGGAAGAACGCTGGCTGCAATAACCAAAACGAATCCAAAAGCGAGCAAGTGCCGAGGCCGCGCTGTGAGACTTATCCGAATCGCTCCCAGGAACGTCAGAAGGGCGCCGACGATGGATGGTATGAGAGAGACGACTTCGGGTACATTTTTCGCGGCCCTGTTCGCGGAAGCCTCTAATTGCAGTTGACCTGCGATCGCGATGCCCATGCACATGAGAGCGACGCCGCAGAGTGCGATCTTCAGACCCATAACCTGCGGCACGTTGGTTGGGCGCGTTGGAATGTTCTCATGCAAGAAAATCCTTGCGATTCCTAAAATATAGGGAGCTACTTCTGGCGGGAAACACGGTGAAAAGAACTTTCAACGGCTCCCACCAGGGTTCATTCCCTCGTAGGAGTCATCTGCCCATTTAGGGCGGTTAAGGGCGAACTCCAACACCCGACCGGCGATTATCGCTTTGCAAGCTTCCGGCTGTCAATCGCACGTGCATGCGCCGTTCGGCCCGTGTTCGTTCAGGTGTAGGAGTTGTTGGGGTTGTAACCTTGCCTTTGACGCTGCCCGGCCACTTCAATGCACGCCACATGGGGCAGTGGTTTTAAGTGTGGCCCGCTCTTGCCTCATCGGCTTAGTCGGGGTGTCCTGGAGATTTGGTTTTTGCATCATCCACGGGCGGCGGGATAGCATCCAGGATCGAGGGCGAGGAGGGATTCGCAGCGTTCAGGCGATAGGACGCAACTTGCCGCTGCCAGTGACACCTAGATACCGTAACTTGCGACCCGAGGGATTTTCACGATGCTTGCAGAAAAGCTGGCAGGGAACTTTTGTGCTAGCGGAGGGCGACGTAGATCGCAACAACCGAGAGGTGTCCAAAATTCCCACAGGTGCCCAAAAGGGTGTCCAAAATCATGTCGCCCACTCCCGAAAGATGGAAAGTAATGCGAAAATTCCCGTTTGTAGGCAGCGTAAGTCATTGATTCCCTGTCAAAGCACTGTGAACGGTCGGTTTTCAAGACCGCCGCCTTCAACCGCTCGGCCACCCCTCCGGAATTAAGTTGTTCAAACATTGTAACTTGCAACGCGATTTAGTGACAGTACTGCCCTGGAATGGTGCAATGGGGTACGCACTG
>Ga0335077_10008187_pt1 | contig 12967 bp, 11 predicted proteins | sample Lox_Sample_31_FD_207151 | JGI IMG/M metagenome (GOLD analysis project Ga0335077, IMG submission 207151) | Soil microbial communities from Loxahatchee National Wildlife Refuge, Florida, United States - Lox_Sample_3.1 | ecosystem: Environmental > Terrestrial > Soil > Wetlands | place: USA... | reverse complement strand
CTGCCCTCACCCGCGGCATCGCCCACAAGGCGTCCCGTCGGCCTTCACGTCACGCACATGCACGCGACGTGAAAGTCCAGGTCAGAACCTTGATCACAGCCCGGCCGGTCGGAAAATGTGACGAGGCCCACCTCCTCGACGCCGCCCAGCTCGAAGGCATCCGGATGCTCACCAACCACGACATGGACTCCGCGTCGCCGTTCGCCTGCCTGCTCATCGGCCAGCCCACCCTGCGCCGCCGGCTCAAGCTCGGCCAGCTCGCCGCGCTCGACCAGCGCATCGCCGTCCGCTACCACATGACCGGCATGACAGCTGAGGAGACCGCCGGCTACCTGCGCCACCACCTCGCCCTCGCCGGCCGCTCCGACACCCTGTTCTCCGACGACGCCACCGCCCTGATCCACCAGACCAGCCGCGGCTACCCCCGCGCCATCAACAACCTCGCCATCCAGGCCCTGCTCGCCGCGTTCGCCGCCGGCAAGACCATCGTCGACGAGTCCTCCGCGCGCGCCGCCGTGACGGAAGTAACGACAGAATGAGCAAACCACCGACACCATAAACACCAGGCCCCGCCGGCCAGCAGCCGGCGGGGCTTCTTCATCCACACCCACGCTCACCAGCAATGACGCTTACACGCTCACCACGAATGACGGGCAACACTGAGGAGCCGTCCAGGATATAGGCGAGCGGTTCAAGTCCCTCTTGCCAAATGTCCGTAAGCACCGCCGCGCGGCGGGATCTCCTGACCAGCGATGGTTGGCTAGCAAGATCGCAAGTGACCTCTGAGCTGCCCCAATGAAGGATTAGATCCAGCCCCGGCCACCGCTCAGCCACTACTCAGCCAACTCGGCGCCAGCGGCTTGCTGGGGCAGTCAAGGCCTGGATCTCCGCGACGGCAGCATGCTCGCCTTCCGTTGAATCAGTCCGACTGGGACGGGCTTGCGGTTGGATCGAGCCCCGCGACCAAGTTCAGCAGCCGTCCTGGCTCGGCTTCCGCGTCCAGCAGCAGCTCCTTGCCGGTGAGCGCGGCCTTGACCAGCGGCGCGCCCAGGGAGCGGAACGGATCCGGCAGGATCTTGCGCGGCCACCGATGTACCAGCGGCAGGGACGCATACTCATCGTCCCGGCCCAGGACCAGACTAGCGAGAATGCGCCCGCCCAGCACCGTCGGAACGACGCCGTTTCCGGAGTAGCCCACTCCTACCAGGATCGCGGGATTGGCGTCGGTCAGCGGGCCAAAGTACGGAAGCCCGGTTGACGAATAGTCGATCGGGCCGTTCCAGCTGTACTCGATTGGGACCTCCCGCAGGGAGAGATAGAGTCGGCGCATGCGGCTGATTACCGATCCGCTCAGAGCGGACTCACCAGTAAACCGGGCATCAACACGGTTACCACGCGACATCCAGCCGCCGCCCTTGCCAAAGACGAGCCGCCCGTCGGGAGTCGACCGCCAATACAAGATGAGACGCCGCGAGTCCGATAGCGCGATGCCCGAGCCGAGCGCGTCGCCGTCCATGAGTTCGGGTACACGACGAGTCGCGACAATGTCGCTGGAGGTAACGAACAGGTACGGCTTGAGTTCGGGACGTGAGGCCGACCAGGCGTTTATCGCCAGGATGACCTTCTCCGCCCGGATCGTGCCGCGATCGGTGGCGACTAGCACTGGGCTAGAGCCCTCGACCCCGGTCATCGCGGTGCGCTCATAGATCTTGACCCCGCGGACGATCGCAGCCCGCCTAAGGCCGCGCACCAACCTGGCTGGCTGGAGGGACGCGGAGTGTTCCTCGAACACTCCGCCGAGCGCGAGCGGCGATCCGGACAGGCGGCGCGCCTCATCACCATCAATCGGCTTGTACGGCGACACCGGCACCTGCTCGGCTGCCCGCACGGCCTTGTCCCAAGAGCCCAGTTGCGACTGGTTGGTGGCCAGCCACAAGTGACCGCGGCAGCGGATGTGCGGGTCGATGGCGTTCGCCATGCAGAAGCTCTGCAGATCCTCCAGGCCAGCGTCGATGGCTTGGGCCAGCCGGATGCCGTCCGCCTGGCCAAAAAGCCTGAGCATGGTGGGAAGCTTGGCCCAGCTCCCCTCGACGATGCCGCCGTTGCGGCCACTGGCCCCATACCCGCAGTAGCGGGCCTCGATGAGGCACACGTCAAGGCTTGCGTCCTGCTCGCGGAGCCGGATGGCGGCCCACAGCCCGGTGAATCCGCCGCCGACGATGACCACGTCGGCACGGGCCGGGACCGGCTCCGCCGCTGCCGATGGCTGATCTGGCTGCTCCTCCGCGAGTGCCTCCTCCAGCCAGAGAGAGACGTATTCGCCAGCAATCCTGGTCAATTCAGTCACCTCCAGCCGGTGCGCAGACCGCTCAGCCCTGTCTGCACAAAAGCGGTAGGACGCGGCCAACCGGGACCGCACCCTCGCTTCCTGGCATCCAATTCGGGCGCTACCGACCCATTCCGGCCGTCATCCCACGGACGAAGAAGCGCTGCCCGAATATGTACAGCACCGCCAGGGGGAGCAACGACAGAAACGCAGCTGCCATAATGAGCGGCTCGTTGGTGATGTACCTGCCCTGGTAGAGAGCTACGCCGGCCATGAGGGTCCGGGAGCCATTGCTCTGCAGGAACACCAGCGCGATCAGTAGCTCATTCCATACAAAGATCGCATTGACGATTACCAGCGTGAACGTGACCGCGCCCGATAGTGGAATTACCACCCGAAGGAGGACGCGTGAGGGGCGCGCACCATCGATATAGGCTGCCTCAACGAGTTCGTGTGGAATTTCGCGGAAGAAGTTGACAAAGAAGAAAACGGAGAATGGGACAAGCAGCCCGCAGTAGAAGATGATCACTGCCGGGAGCTTATTGATCAGGTGAAGCTGCACCATCAGCGCATACATCGGTGTGAGGAGTGCTACTGGCGGAATCGCCATCATCGCGATGTTGGTTCGCAGGAAGGTCTCGCGTCCGCGGGTCTTTCCGAACACGATCGCATACGAGGCAAGAATGGAGATAAAAGTGGCGACGCAGACAGACGTGACCGTTGCAATGATGCTGTTCCGGGTCCAGGTTAGGAATGGCCACTGAGAGAACACTGCACCGATGTTCGAAAGCGTCGGATGGGAGGGCGGGCCGACCGGGTCCAGAGTATAGGCGGACGGTGTCTTCAATGCAGTGCTGATCATGAACCACATGGGATAAAGGGATATTGCCACCAGTGCTATGAGCAGCACTTGGCGCAGCACAGTGCTGAGTATCTTCACTGGTGACTTTCCCGCATCGTCCGGGTGCGTACCCAGAGGTAAAGCACGATGAGTATGCTGGCGATCCCAAGCAGGACCACGGCCGCTGCAGAGGCTATGCCGATCGCCCCGTTCTCGAAGCCGTCCTGATAGATGTAGAACTCCATGACACTCGATGAATACGCCGGCCCACCCCCGGTCAGGACGTAGACATAAGTGAAGACCGACGACAGTGCAGTGATTGCCATGATAATCATGAAGAACTGGATGATCCGGCGGATCTGGGGAATCATGATTCTTCGCTGAATGACCCACCATGATGCTCCGTCGATCTGAGCCGCCTGGATGAGTTCGGCCGGAACGGCGAGCAGCGCCGCGCTGAAGATCACGACGCCGAAGCCGAGCTGTTGCCAAATGATGACACCGGAGATGCTGAAGATAACCCACTTGGGGGACCCTAGCCAATCGTGGGCGAGGAAGCTCAGGTGGGCATCCTGCAACAGCGTATTAAGGGTGCCGCTGTCCTGGAGTATGAAGGAGAATGCGAGGCCCATCGCTGTGGCCGGGAGTACGTAAGGGAAGAAGATGAAGATTCGGTACAGGCGCCAGCCTCGCACGCCGGTATTGATGACAAGCGCTACGGCTAGGCCGAGCACGGTCACTATAGGGACTATGGAAAGAAGCTTCAGGTTGTTGAAAAGCGAGGTCGTAAAAACAGGATCCTGGAAGAGTGCGCCGTAGTTGGCGAAACCTACATAGCTCAGGGTGCCAATGCTGCCCGAGTAGAGGCTATAGCGCACCACTTCCACAAAGGAGTAGAGGAAGACCAAGGCCACGGCGGCGATCGCTGGCAGTGCGTAGGCGATGGGCCAGAACTCGCGGCGGCGCCACGGGACGTGCCTAGTCCGCGGCTGCGCGCGCCCAGCTGCCGAGCGGTCCTGGGCTGGGGCAACCGTCATGGGTGCGGGACGTCGGCCAACCGCAGGCCGCGGGAGGTCTGGCCAGCAAGCATCGCATTCCTGCCGCTGGCCGCGGCCCTTCGTATGCCCATCCAATTCACCCTTTGCGATTGAGAACCCAGCTCAGGACCGTCGTCATCGGCACACTACCTGTCCCTTGCGGCCAAGCGAAGGCTTCTGTTCAGGCCCCCGCTGGACCGCAAGTTCTAGCTGCCCAGGGTTGCTGACCACGCCTTGTACTGCTGGTACTGGGTCACCTGCTGAGCCCGCCACTCTCGTAGTTGCGTCACCCAGATCTGTGCGGCAGCGGACGGCGAACCCGAACCAGAGATCACCAGCTCGCCAGCAGGGAGATCGGCATCCGAATCGATCTGCGGTGGAATGTAATTTTCAAGCCAGATGGACTTACCTGTGGTGTCGAGCTTGTAGAGCTCTTTTGCGAGCGGGTCAGAAATGTCCGAGACAGGGAACCGATTATCCGCGGGGAACGCGCCGGTTTCCTTGTTCAGCGCAATCATGTTGCTTGGCTGGTGCAGCCAAGCCAGGAACGCAGCGTCCGCTTTCTTGACCGGTGACCATGAGGTGATAAACTCATCCGAGGATTGCGTCGTATCGTAGGTGTTCGCGAGACTGCCGGCACCCCAGATTGGTGGCCTGGTAACGCCGATATTGGATTCGCCTATCGTCTTTGCCCAGGCGAGCACGTTGCCGTCGGTCGTGAACGACATGGCCGCCTTCTTCTGGGGGAACAACTGGAAGCCCTGGTCCAGCGTGATCGATGCAACATTGCTGTTGACATACCCGTCCTTGATTAGCCCCTGGATCATCGTGTATAGGGACGTGAGCTTCTGCACCAGGCTTGCCTGAGCTGATCCGGTGTTCGAAACGCCTCCGGTGAGCTGCGACAGCGAGTCAAGCTCCTGCTTCGCGTAGATCCCGAACATCCACGCTCCGAAGTAGCCATCCTTGTTGCCCATCCCGAACGGCGTGATGCCGTGCGCCTTCAGCGCCTTGCAGTCAGCGAGGAACTGTGCCCACGTTGAGGGGCCCACATTCGGGTTAAGGCCAGCCTGGCGGAAGAGCTGCTTGTTCCAAACCAGCGGTATGCCGATGAGGTACAGGGGCATCGCCATGAGCTGGCCCTTGTATGTGTTCTCGTTAGTATTGATCCAGTGGGACGTTTGGCTGGCTGGGACAAGTGAGGAGACCGGCGTGACGTCTCCCGCGAATGCTGGCGTCAGCGTCGGCATGGTTGCCCATTGTGTGTCGAGGTCGGGCCCGGTACGGCTCTGAGACGCAAGCCTGAAACTGGATATGATGGTCGTATTCGACTGCTGCACCAGGTTGATAGCCACCTTCGGGTGCAGCTTCTCGTAAAGGGCGATGCGCTGCTGCATCCACTTGGTGATGCCGGGGATGTCGCTTTCCCCCCAGAACCAGTACGTGATCTTGGCGTCATACGCGCTGCCTGAGCTAGTCCCAGAGCCGCCACTAGACGGGGTCCCGGACGAGCACGCTGCCAGCGTGATACCGAGCGCCACGGCACAAATCCCGGCACCTAGTCTCGATGACTTCCGGTACAGCCAGGTTGCACTGCCGCGTCTCTGCCGTCCCCCTCCGCCTCTGCTCGGCCGCATGCCTTCCTCCTTCTTGTCGTGCTACGCCACGCGGCCTGCCCGGAAGCATGAGCCAAAGTAACGGGCTGCCGGTACCCCTGGGGACCGCATGAAGGTTCTTTTCGTGTGCACTCATGTCCGAACGCGGTATCCGTTCGAATAGGCGGGAACCGCCAAGGCCTCGTCACCTTGCGCCAGGTGCAGTACGTGGCAGCGGGCAGGACGCCACCTGTCCGCAACACAGGTGGGATGGAGTCTCAGCCATTCCGTCATACGGATCGTAGTTCCAATTTGGACCCAAGTATTCCCCCCGGGCTCGCAGGCAGTCAAGGGCCTGACTGGGTTAACGGGCTGCCACGTGCCGGTTACGGCCGGAGGAACGCCTTCACCGGATGGGAGCCGCCGTTCATCAGCTGGGTGAATATCTCGGCGCCTGCGGTGAGAGGGTATGCAGCGGCCCAGCTCACGTCCCAGTCAACGAGCATCTCCGCGGCCTGCCCAAAGTCATCGTCGTCGTACGCGAAGGAGCCGAGTATCCGCTTCTGCTCGCGGACCAAGGCGCTGGCGTCAAATCCGGCCGTCTGATCTGCCAGTCCGAGCCACACCGCGGCGCCACCTGGACGCTGGTGCTGAACTGACTGCGCGTGGGTAGCTGCCGCCCCGACTGCGTCCACGACAATGTCGTACTCGCCGGCTGGGGCGGCCCTGGCAGCAGTAGCACCAAGCCGAAGCGCCTGTTCCCGCCTGGCATCGGACAGGTCAGTGACGTCCACGCTGGCCACCCCCGCCGCCAGCGCGGTAAGCATGCAGAACAGGCCGATCGCGCCGCAGCCGAGCACCGCCACCCGCATCCCGGCGGGCCCGCCCGCCAGCCGCCAGGCATGCACCGCGTTGGCTGCGGGCTCAATCAGGGCGGCGGTGTCCCAAGGTAGCCCAGCGGGCAGCGGCCGCAGCGCGGATGCGGGGACGGCCACGCGTTCGGCAAAGCCGCCAGGGCGGTGCACGCCGATGAGTTCCCGCCGTCGGCACAGCTGCGGCTGCCCCCGTGCGCACATGTCGCATTCACCACAGGACAGGAGCGGGTTGATCACCACGGGGTCACCAGAATCACTGACGCCCGTGAACTCATGCCCCATGATCAGCGGCGGCACGCGGAAGCCGGGATGTCGCACCCCATGCAGCTCGCTACCGCAGATGCCAGCCGACCGGACGTGCACCAAGGTCTCCCCGTCAGCTACCTGCGGCTCGGGGACCTCGCACAGCTCCACTGTCCCGGGCCTGGTGAATACCAGGGCCTTCACGGTAGTCCTCGTAAAGTCCCGGAACTGCATTCCGTATCGCGGAATCTCATGCCTTAATAATCCCAGCCGGGCAGACGGCATGTCAACGCACAGCCCGCCTGCGAGTTGCTGACCCAGCTCACCGCACGGGTGCGTTACCCGGAAGCGGTTAAGCCTCCCTTACAGGCTGGCTGGTGTCGTCGTCCGCCACGTCCGCGGTCCACTCCGCCGCCATCTCACGCAGGTACTGGCCAAGCTCGGCAAGCCGGCCCGGCTTCGCCCGCGTGCTCAGCAGAGTGATGCTCACCGCAGCGGCTGGCACCGGCCGACCCAGGAATATCGGTACCGCGGCGCAGCACACCCCGGTCTCGTTCTCTGCAAGATCCAGCGCATACCCGCGATCCCGCACTTGCGCAAGCTGGCGAGCCAGCTGGACCGCGCCGGTAATTGTGCGCTGCGTGGGCGTGGCCAGCGGCGCCCACCGCGCAGCCCAGGTGCTGATCGCCTCATCGGTAGGGTGGGTCCAGGCCAGCAGAGCCTTGCCGACGCCAGTAGCATGCGCTGGGTTACGCCCTCCGATGACCGAGGACAGCTTGATCGTGTGCGGTGCGTCCACTTTGTCGTGATAAACCACCTCGGCTCCGTCCAGCACTGCCATATGGGTGGTCTCCTCCAGCTCAGCGCTGACCCTGACCAGCAACGGGTGGATCAAGGCCCGCAGATCCAGCGTGTCGTGGAACCGGAACGCTGTGGCCAGCAGCTCGCTGCCGAGGAAATACGGACCCCCCGTCTCCGGCTGGGTGACGAACCCACGGTGCTTGAGCGCTCCGAGGATCCGGTGCAGTGAGCTCTTGGGAATACCCAGCCGGACCGCCAGGTCATTCAGGGACAGGCCCTGCGACGCGCGGCTCAGTTCCTGAAGGACGCGCAGCGCACGGTCCACGCTGGCCACTACCGATCCGTCAACCTCGCCCAATAAAGCTTTCCTCCTTGTTCCGGGATACGGAACACTAGCCCCACTATTGGTATCGCCGCTAGTATGGCACAGCCCGTACAGGTGCGTGGACCGGCGGAAGCCCCCACGCGGACGGCTGGACCGGGCTAGCCACTACGGCAACCGGTAGAGAGGTGTCAGTAGGAGGGCATATGAGGTGGACCGGTTCGTAGCCACACCATGCTCCCGGGAGCGGGTGAACCTCGGCGAGAGCTGTCGATGGGACGCCGTCCATAATCGGCTCCTGTGGGTGGACGTATTCACCGGGCGTCTGTTCTGCGCGCACACGAAGAGCACTGGCTCGGATAACACGGATGTCTACCGCGTGCCCGGGCACCTGACCGCCGTTGCCCCATTGGCACACCCAGGCGACGGCTGGATAGCTGCCGCAAATCAGGGCTTCTACCACCTGGCTGAGGACGGCACCGTCACCCTTCTCGCCGAGCCGGAAGCTGGCCAGGGCGAACGAGTAAGGATGAACGACGGAGCCTGTGATCCCGCAGGAAGGTTCTGGGCGGGGAGCATGTCCTACGACGGTGCTCCAGGTGCGGGATCGCTGTACCGCCACGACGGGCTTAGCCGCTATACCCGTGTAGTCACCGACGTCACCATCTCGAACGGCCTGGCATGGAGCCTTGATGGCACAACGATGTACTACGTCGACAGCGGGCCGGGGACCATCAGCGCCTTCAGCTATGACGCCGCAGCTGGCGTGCCAGCAAGCCGACGGTACCTCGTGGGCCTGGAGCCTGACGAGGGCGCGCCCGATGGGCTGTGCTTGGACGTAGAGGGCTGCCTGTGGGTTGCCATATGGGGCGGCGGGCAGGTGCGCCGCTACTCACCGGATGGGGAACTGATAGCAACCGTAGAGGTAGCGGCCACCCAGCCGTCGAGTTGCGCCCTGGGTGGCGACGACGGACGGACGCTATACATCACCACGGCCCGTGAGGGCATCGGCCCGGACGTCCTTGCCGCGCAACCGGACGCGGGCCGCCTTTTCTGCGTCGAGGTCACGACGCCGGGTCCACCTGCGCAGCCATCCCTGCACGCGCCGCCCGGACCTTGAACAATCGCCCACCCGCAACCGGGAAGAGACCAGTGACATCCGCACAGCCTGACCGCCTTGCAGAGGAGTCCGGTGGTCCCTATCAGGGTTCGGACCTAACCAGGTGGCTGCCCTCGACGGCCCAGAGAGGCCATAACGGCAGTCGTGACGTGCTCGGCGGCGACGTCCTGTTTCCCGTAGTTGTGCTCAAGGAGGGAGCCATTGCGCATAATGCCCGGGTGATGGCCCAGTACTGCCGCGACAATGATGTCTGCCTGGCACCGCACTGCAAGACCCACATGTCCGCCGAGCTGGCCCGGCTGCAGCTCGCTGAAGGCGCATGGGCGGTGACGGTGGCCAATGTCAGTCAGGCACGGGTCTTCCGGACGGCCGGAGCCAGCCGGATCCTCATTGCCAACCAGGTCATTGACGATCAAGCGCTTCGCTGGATCGCGGCAGAACTCTCGTTGGACCCAGAACTCGAGATCTACTGTCTGGTCGACTCGCAGGCCGGAGTCGAGATCATGGATCAGGTGCTAAAGGAGGCTGGCCTCCGGCGGCCTGTGGCTGCCCTTGTGGAACTCGGCTTCGTGGGTGGTCGCTCAGGTTGCCGTTCGGCAGAAGAGGCCGTCAGTGTCGCGAGCGCCGTGAACGCCAAGACACACCTCCGCCTGGCCGGGGCGGAGTGCTATGAGGGGATCCTCGGCCATACGCCCGACGCCGTCACACTGACGCAGGTGGACTCCCTCTTCATACGCTTGCGCGACCTAGCCGGCGATCTCGCCCGGCTAGGCTTGCTGGACAGCAGCGAGGAGGTCATCGTCTCGGCCGGCGGCAGTGCCTTCTTTGATCGTGCGGTCGACCTGTTGGCGCATGACCTTGATGTGGGGCGGCCGACTCGACTGGTCTTGCGTTGCGGCTCTTACCTGTCCCATGACCACGGGATGTACCAGAAACTGTCGCCGTTTGGCACCAGGTTGCCCGACCGCCCTCCCCTGCAGCCTGCGTGCGAGCTCTGGGCGCGGGTGAATGCTCGCCCGGAGCCGAATCTCGCGATCTTGGGATTCGGCAAGCGTGACTGCGCTTTTGACGTGGAGCTGCCGACGCCACTGTCAATTCATGATCGAACAGTAGCCGTCGGGCACGGGACATGCAGGTCATGCAACTGAACGACCAGCATGCCTACCTGAGGATCCCTGAAAATGAGAACATTGCGGTTGGCGACCTTGTCTGCCTTGGAATGTCGCATCCGTGTACTATCTTCGACAAATGGCGAGAATTGCCGGTGGTAGATGACAGCTACAAAATCATCCGCACTATCCACACCAGCTTCTGAAGGAATGCGAGCTTGCATGGTTCTGAACTTTGGCAAGCGGCAGTCGGCACGGTGCCTTGCCCAGGGGCAGTGGCCGCCCTCCCATGCCTGCCAATTCGCCGGGAAATGCACATGAGCGGCCGGCTCACAGGCAAAGTAGCCATCGTGACTGGCGCCGGCTCGGGCATCGGCAGAGCCGGCGCCCAAGCGTTCGCCCGCGAGGGCGCTCACGTCATCGTGGCAGATATCGTTGGCGAGCGAGCCGCGCTAATCGCCGATGGCATTACTGGGGCCGGCGGCTCCGCAGTGGCGGCGACGGTGGACATTTCCTCAAGCGAGCGCGTGCAGCACCTCGTAAGTTCTGCTGTTGAACGTTTCGGCCGGATCGACGTCCTTTACCACTGCGCCGCTGACGTGAAGTTCGTCAATACTCAGGACCGGCGGCTCACCGAACTGCCCGAAGAGGTATGGGACCGCATGATCGCCATTCATCTGAGAGGAACCTTCCTCGTCTGCAAATACATCGGGCGAGTGATGATCGCGCAGAAGTCGGGCTCTATCATCCTCACGGCAACCACGGATGCATTGATCGGGTGCGCGGGGCTGGACTCTTACACAGCGGCCAAAGGCGGAGTCGTTTCGATGACCCGCTCCCTCGCGGCAGGGCTCGCGCCTGACGGTATCCGAGTCAATGCGATCTGCCCAGGCTTTGTGGCCAGCGAGCCCCAAATGGAATGGATGGCCGACCGTAGCAAAGCCGCCGCACTTGAACCAATTCATCTCCTGCCCATAGCAACGCCTGAGCAAATTGCGCCATTCGCCATATACCTGGCCAGCGACGAGTCCGCCGTCACGACTGGTGGGATCTTCCCAATCGACTCTGGCTACATGGCCTTCAAGGCCAACATTGACATCATGAATGTAATGCAAACCAATAACCGTGACTAACCGCGAGCTGGTGGGCTGCTGACACGAACGCAGCCCGGGGAACCTGACGATGAGATCCAGCGAATGATCGCAGCGACCTGCACGGCTACCGGCTAGGCCAGGTTCACCGCAAACCAGCGTGGTCGCGTGATGCCACACTCGCCGTCACCAGGAGGCACAGCATGAAGATCGACCGGCTGCAGACCTTCATCGTTAGCGTGCCGTACCTGCACGCCGAAGTGAGCTCGCGGATACACCGTGGCGGGGTCACCGACGTGATCGTCAAGCTGACCACCGATGATGGCGCAGTGGGATGGGGCGAGAGTTGCAGTGGTGCCGACGTTGTCTCCGTAGAACGAGCAGTCGCATCCGCCGAGCCATTCCTGATCGGGCGTGATCCATGGGACGGCGAGGCAATCTTCCGAGACTTCTTCAAGACCGGACTATGGGATTACCGGGCCCCCACTGGCTATTTCGCGTTCGCCGGCATTGACCAGGCACTATGGGACCTGCGCGGCAAGGCGGTTGGACAGCCGGTTTACCGGTTGCTCGGCGGAGCCATGCGCGATGAAGCAGACTATTTCTACTACCTCGCGCAGAGCGGCCCTGAGGACCTCACCCGGCAATGCGAGGACGGGGTGTCCCGTGGGTATGACTGCTTCTACCTCAAAGTAGGCATCGATGCGGCCGCAGAGACTGCCATGCTGGCCGCGGTACGCGAGGCGATCGGGGACCAGCGCAAGATCCGCATCGACGCTAACGAGGCCTGGTCGGTGCCTGAGGCGGTGAAGATCCTCCGGCGCTGGGACGCCCAGTTCGGCTTGGACTTCTGCGAGGCCCCTGTTCCCGGGCACCCGGTCGCCGGCATGCGGGAAGTCCGCGAGCAGACGTCGGTGTGCATTTCCGCGAACGAATGGCTGTGGGGCCCGGCCGAAGTGCTGGGGATGATCGACGGCCGTGGAGCCGACGTGCTGTGCTTCAGCGCGTACTGGGTTGGGACCATCCGCAGGTTCGTCAACCTGGCCTTGGTGGCCAGCCATAATGCCTTGCGTGTGTGCAAGCACACTCACGGCGAACTCGGGATTGCCGCCGCCGCCGGGCAGCATGTCCTGCTCACGCTGCCCAACGCTACCGGCGGTAACCAGCAAACGGCATCGATCATGGAAGACGACATCCTCACCGACCCTCTCCCTATCCGGGAGGGGCCGCGGTGGGGGCGGCCCGAAGAACCAGGCCTGGGCGTAGCGGTCGACGAGCAGAAGCTGGAGCGCTACCGCCGCCTGTTCGAAGAACGGGGACAATTCCTGCCGTACCGGGAGGTTGCACCGAATGCGCAGATATGATCGCGGGCGCGACAGTTGGTCGGACCAAGCCGGTTCAGTTAACACGGGCGCAATTCATGACTGAGAATCCGACCTCAGCAGATCGGCTGCCTCGTGTCTGCTGGAGGTTTAAAATGGGTAACTAGATAGGTTTCAGCCTGCCCATTTTGGTCCGTGCTTTTGGGTCTTGCTGGCTGGCTTGGTGTGTCCCCCTTGATCACGGTGGGCCGGCTGTGGTGAAGTGCGGCTTGTGCCTGATGAGTC
>Ga0335077_10008186_pt1 | contig 12968 bp, 16 predicted proteins | sample Lox_Sample_31_FD_207151 | JGI IMG/M metagenome (GOLD analysis project Ga0335077, IMG submission 207151) | Soil microbial communities from Loxahatchee National Wildlife Refuge, Florida, United States - Lox_Sample_3.1 | ecosystem: Environmental > Terrestrial > Soil > Wetlands | place: USA... | reverse complement strand
CCCTGCCGTCGGGTCGTAGATCTCCGAGCTCGCGAGGAAGCTCGTGCCGCTGTACCCCCCGGCGACGAGGACCGTCCCCGAGGGGAGGAGCGTCGCGGTGTGGCTGCCCCGCGCCGTCGTCATGGAACCCGTCGACGCCCACGTGCCCGAGGCCGGGTCGTAGAGCTCGGCGGTGGAGACGTCAGTGACCTGGCTAAACCCGCCGGCGACGAGCACGGTGCCGGAGGGGAGCGCGACCGCCGTCTGCTGCTCCCTCGCGGTCGCCATGGAGCCGGTGAGCGTCCACGTCCCCGAGGCCGGGTCGTAGAGCTCGGTGCTCGCCACGTCGTCCGAGCCGTTGAAGCCTCCGGTCGCCAGCACCGCGCCCGAGGCGAGCAGCGTCGCCGTGTGGCCGGCGCGCGGCGTCGTCATCGACCCCGTGGGCGTCCACGTCCCGCCGGACGGCTGGTACAGCTCCGCGCTCGCGAGGAAGTTCGCGCCGTTCGAGCTCTGGTTGTTCTGGCAGCCCGCGAGAGTCGCGGCTGCGGCGACGAGGGCGAGGGGAACTGCCGACCACCGCATGGAAGCCTCCGCTCGAAGGACGACGTCAGGTGTCGGCTCAACCATAACAGACTCGCGCCCCCGAGCCGGAGGCTTCCGGGAGCCATCCTCTAGCGCGTCCGCTCCTCGGGAAGCCCGAGGGCGCGCCACGCCCTCATCCCGCCCGCGAGCTGGAGCGCCGCGAGGCCCCGGCGGTGCAGGAGCCGCACGGCCGGCACGCTCCGGTGCGCCGTCAGGCAGATTGCGACGACCCGCCGACCGGGGTCGAGGTTAAGGGCGTCGATGCTTCCGGCGAGAGCGGTGACCGGGACGTTCACGGCGCCCGCCACGTGGCCGCCCTCGAACTCGGAGCGGGTCCGGACGTCGAGGACGAGGGGCGGCGCCGCGGACCCCAGTTGCTGGAGGAGTTCCCGAGGTGCGACCTCCGGGACGGCGCCGAACGGAAGCCACCAAGGAACGCTCATGGGCCGAGAGCCAACACGAGATACCGGGTCCGAGGCAAGCCCGAGGTCGCGGCAGCAGGGGGCCGCCGGTCCTTGCGGCCTACCCGGCGCGGGCCGGCCTCGAAGGAGGGAGCCGCCGCCGCATGGGGCTCTCCGGATCGTTGTTCATCCACCGCCAAGCGTCGCGGAGCGACTCCACGACGGGCATCGAGGAAAAGCCCAGCTCCTGCCGCGCCTTGTCGTCGCGGATGCGGAACCGGGTGGCGATGGTGTGGATGGAGTAGGGCGTGAGGAGTGCCCGCCGCCCGGTGAGGAGCTCCCAGGCGGGGGCCAGCCGGGCGATCCCGGCCGCCACCGAGATGGGAAGGACGACGCGCGGAGCGCGCCGGCCCGCCTCCTCGGCGAGCACCCGCATCACCTCGCGGACCGAGAGGCGCCCCCCGGTGAGGAGGTAGCTCTCCCCGGACCGCCCGCGCTCGGCCGCGGCGACGTGGCCCCTCGCCACGTCTCGCACGTCCACGAAGTCGTAGCCGCCGTCGACGACCGCGGGAAGCCATCCCCGGGCGAACATGCGGATGAGCGCGCCCATCTCGGAGAGGCGGTAGTCGAAGGGGCCGAGAACTGCGGTGGGGAGCACGAGCACGGCGTCGAGCCCCCGGCGGGCGGCGTTGGCGACTGCTGCCGAGGCCGCCGCCTTGGCCTGCCCGTAGGCGCCCACCGCCCGGGACGGATCGAAGCCGGCAGTCTCGTCGAGGACGCCCTCCGGCGGGGGCTCGGTGAGCGCGTGGACGGAGCTCGTGTAGACGAGGCGGCGCACGCCCGACTCCCGGCAGGCGTCGATGACGTTCCCGGTGCCGCCGACGTTCACCTCGTGGACGTGCCGCGCGTGGAGCGAGGAGATGCTCACGATGCCTGCGAGGTGGAAGACGACCTCGGCCCCGCGAAGCGCGGCCGGCAGGGTGTCGCGCCTCGTCACGTCTCCCCGGACGACCTCGACCGGCAATCCCCGGAGGGCCCGGCCCTCGTCCCCGGGGAGGACGAGCGCGCGGACGCGCTTCCCCCTGCGAAGGAGCTCGCGCACGAGGACGTTCCCGAGGTGGCCCGTCGCCCCGGTCACGGTCGCGGTCTCGAAGTCCATGCTCATCCGGAGAGATGCTCTCTATCCGAAAACGCCCCTCGCTTCACCCGGGCGAGGGGGGGTGAGGCGAGGCGGGCAACCCTCCGGTCCGAAGCGAGGTCCGGTGCCTCCCTCAGGAGGGCGCGCTCACACTCGCCACCCACTCCTCCACGAACCAGGTCGAGATCGCTCCGTGCGCCTCGCCCGCGGGGTCCGGGCGGTCGGCGAAGTGGGCGCAGATCGCGGCCAGAGGGGCGCCCTCTCGGGCCGACGACAGGGCGGCCGCCTCGTGGAGGGAGAGGGCACAGTGAAACACCTCGAAGCCCCGGCGCCAGACCGCCGCCGCCGTCGGACCCGGGATGGGAGGCTCGGGCGGCTCCCCGCGCTCGAGCCGACGCCACAGCGAGAGGACGTCGTGATCGAGGGTGAGGACGCGAAGCGTCGGAGAGAGCGAGAGCCGGGCGGCCCCGGCGGCCTCGGGCGAAAGGCCGGCCAGGGCCTCGGGCCCGGTGGCCCCCGCGTCGGGCGCGAAGAACACCTCGTTTCGGGCCCATTCCAGCTCGGCGAGCTCGGCCAGGTCCGGCCGCTCGGGATCGGGGTAGCGGGCGAGGAAGGCGGCGAGGCGCCGCCCGACCTTCCCGACGTCGTGGTGCTCGGAGGGGTGGCGGCGGACGTACTCCTCTCCGAGGCCGGGGAAGCGTTCGCCGAGGAAGCGGGCCAGGTTCGGGAAGGTCTCCCGGAGGGCGTCGACGAGCCGCTCCCGGTACATGCCGCGGTAGATGGCGATGCGGTCGAAGGGCGCGAGCTCGTCGGTCCCTCGGAAGATCCGGTCGAGCGAGGGGGGGTCCGGGTCCGCGGCCTCGGTGATGAGCCCGCTCAGGATCGCCTGGGTCTCGCGAAGCGTCACGAGGCCTCCTGCAAGGCCGGAGCGAGCTCCTCGGCCTCGACGGCGGCAGCGGTGCGGCTCTCCGCCACCACCTCCTCGAGCGGCGGGATCCGGTCGTCCCACTCCACCAGGGTGGGGACGCGGCCGAATCGGCGCAGCGCCTCCCGGTACAGGTCCCACACGGCGGGGGCCACCGGCCCGTCGTGGGTGTCGAGGAGGTAACGCCCCTTGTCGGCGTGCCCGGCGAGGTGGAACTGCCCGACCCGGTCGGGCGGGATGCCGTCGAGGTAGGCGAGGGGGTCGAACCCGAGGTTGTGGGCCGAGACGTACACGTTGTTCACGTCGAGGAGGATCCCGCAGTCGGCGCGGCGCGAGAGCTCGGCGAGGAAGTCCCACTCGGTGAGGGTGGACTCCTGGTAGGCGACGTACGTGGAGGGGTTCTCGAGGAGGATCTGGCGGCCCAGGTAGTCCTGCACCGCGGCCACCCGGCGGACAACGTGCTCGAGCGACTCCTCCGTGTAGGGGAGGGGGAGGAGGTCGTGCAGGTACTCGCCCCGGTACGCGCCCCAGCACAGGTGGTCGGTCACGAGCGCCGGGTCGATGCGCGCGACCAGCCGGCGGAGGTCGCGGAGGTAGGGCTCGGAGAGCGGGTCCGTTCCCCCGATGGAGAGGGACACGCCGTGCACGGCGACCGGCGTGTCCCTCCGGACCTTCTCGAGCACCGCGAGCGGCCGGCCGCCGTCGGCCATGAAGTTCTCGGCGACCACCTCCACCCATTCCACCGGCGAGGGCTCGGCCTGGAACCGGCCAAAGTGCTTGGTGCGGAGCCCGATGCCGTGTCCCAGGCCGAGTCGCCGAAGTGCCATCGCGTCCTCACCCCTACTTCGCCATGACGACCTTGCCGCCCTTGTCCTTGCACTCCTTCTCGCTCTTCGTCCCCACCCAGCCCTTGCCCTTGCAGGAATTCTGGGCCTTGCAGGCGTTGTCGGCTCCGGCGCAGCTGCCCTGGCCCTTGCAGGAGTTGATGCCGGCGCAGTGCACCGATCCCTCCTTCGGGCTCTCGTCGGCGCGGGCGCTCCCGGCGACGAACATGGAACAGACGGCGGCGGCGACGGCGGCGCCCTTGATGGCATTGCGGATCATGGTCGTTCCTTTCGTACTGCGGTGGGTGCTGCGTTACTTCGCCTTGGCGAAGAGCGAGAGCTCGACGGTGCCGGTCTCGGCCACCACCGGAGCGAGAGCCTGAACCCGCGCCAGCCAGCCCTCGGTGTACTTCGGGCCGATACGGTAGGCGTCGCGGTTGAAGGCGGAGAGCGTGGCCCGGATGCGGATGGTCTTCTTCTCCCCGTAAGCGCCCGGCGGGAAGAGGAGCGCGACGCCGGTGACCTTCTCCTTCGCGCCGTCGGCGCGCGCCCGGCCGCAGACCGTGAAGGGGATCTCCGCCGTGAACGAGGCGGGCGTCATGGCGGCGAGCTTCCCCACGCGGACGCCGGCGAAGGTCGCCTCGATGTGGCAGGCGCCGGGCTCGACCTTCTTGTTCGTCGCCCACTCGCGGAAGTGCCCGCTCTTCGTGTCGTCGTTGTCGACGCGGATGCTGAGCAGCGGGACGGAGCACCTCCCGGAGGCGGTTCCGGCGGCCTCGTCGTAGGCGATCTGGCAGCCCACCGCGGAGCTCACCGCGTTGATGCGCTCTCCGAGCCTCGCGTCGAAGACGGCGGAGAAGGAGTTGTTACCGGCCTCCGGGTTCACCTCGAACTCCTCCGCTCGCGCGGCGGAGGGGAGGGAGAGGCACAGGACCGCCAGTGCGACGGAGGAGCGGGTGATTTTCCGGATCATGCGCCAATTGACTCAGATCAAGCTCAGCCATTACACGCTGGGGGTCAACGACCCTTCCGGGATCCACCCTGAACTGCAGGTGGGCCATGATGTCGGCGCCCGCATGCCGGACGACCGGAAGAAGACACCCCGAGAGACACCGACCGACGCCGACGGGCCCCTGGTGGACAGGCTCCGCGCGGGGGACCGGTCCGCCTTCGCCGCCCTCGTGGGGCGGCACGCCGGTGCGCTTCTCCGGGTCGCCTCGAGCCTGGTTAGGGACCACTCGGTAGCAGAGGAGGTCGTCCAGGAGACTTGGATGGGAGTGTTGACCGGAATCGACGCCTTCGAGGGGCGGTCGTCGCTGCGGACCTGGCTCTTTCAGATCCTCGTGAACAAGGCCCGCACTCGCTTCGCTCGAGAAGGTCGCACCGTTCCGTTCTCCGCGCTCTCCGGCCCTGGGAGTGGCGACGGGCCGGCCTTGGACCCCGCGCGCTTCGACGGCCAAGAGGGATGGCGGGAGCCCCCCGAGTCCTGGACGGGGGAGGACCCGGAGCGACTGGCCATCGAGGCCGAGACCCGGGCCGCCATCGAAGCGGGGATCGAGCAGCTTCCGGACGCTCAGCGGGCGGTGATGACGCTTCGGGACATCGAAGGACTCGAGACGGAGGAGATCTGTAATCTTTTGTCGATCACGGTGACAAACCAGAGAGTGCTCTTGCATCGGGCGAGGGCAAAGGTCCGCCAGGCCCTGGAAAGGCACCTGGGCGGAGTGCGGTGATGCCGACCTGCAAGCGGATGACGGAGCTCGCGACGGACCGAGCGGAGGGCCACCTCGGGCTCTTTGCCCGCCTGGCCTTCGATCGGCACCTCGCCCGTTGCGACGGCTGCGCGGCCTACGTGCGGCAGCTCGAGACGACCCGGCGGGCGGTGGGACTCTTGCCGGAGCCGGAGGTCTCGCCCGCGCTCCAGGATGCGCTCCTCGCGCAGTTTGACGCCTGGGCCGCCCATCGGCGGGCTGCCCCGGCGGCGGCTCCGGAGCCGGTGGCGCGGCTCGCCCTCGCGCCCACGGTGACCGTAGCCGCCACGCTCGCCCTCCTCCTGGCCTTCGCCCGATCCCGGTCCTTCTCGCCGGACGACTGGGTCATCGGCGTGGCCCTCGCCGCCAGCGCGCTGGGGATGGCGGCCATGGCCGGACGGTTCGCCCTGGGGGTGGCCGGGGCCGCGGTGGCGGGAGCGGCAGCGGCGGCGATGGCCGGAGGGGGGGCGGGGGCGCTCGACGCGGCGAGCGGCGTCCATTGCCTGGCCATCGAGCTCGGGGCCGCCGCGGTGGCGGGAGGCGCCTCGTTCGTGGGGAGGCGGGCGCGGTCGCCCTTGCTCCGGCGCCGGTCGCTCGCCGGGAGTGCCCTCGCCGGCGCGCTGGCCGCGGATGCGGCCCTCCAGCTCACCTGCCGGGCGCACGAGGCGCTCCCGCACCTCGCCGTCTTCCACTTCGGGGGGGTGGTGCTCGTGGCGGCGGGCGCCTGGCTCCTCCTCCGCGCGACTCCACTCCCGGCGGCCGGCCGGTGATCCGCCCTCAGCCGCCGATGACGACCGTCCAGGGCTTCACGCGCCACCTGGCGACGACGCCGTTCAGGACGTAGGGGTCGTTGCGGACGAACGCCTCCACCTCGGCGGCGCTCTCGGCTCGGAAAACGAGGAGCGCGCCGTCGCTAACCGGGTCGAATGCACCGCCGAGGAGGAGCTTCCCGGCGGCGAGCCACTCCTTCGCGAGGGCGAGGTGCGCGGCGCGGTGGGGCGCCCGCTTCTCCGGGGCGTCCGGGACGTAGTCGTAGAAGAGGGCGAAGTGCATGGGACACCTCCGGTCCGTGTGGAGATCCGCAGCCTCTCGGCGGGGCGAACGGCCCTCCCCCCACGCTACTTCAGCATGGAGGGACGGCCGTACGCCACCCCGGCGATCGGCTCGTCCAGTATGGCCCGCTTCAGCGCGGCGAGCGCGTCGAGCGACACGATCATCGCCTTCCGCTTCTGTTCGAGAGAGAGGGCGAGGGAGCGGACGTTTGTGTTCTCCCGGGAGAGCGCCAGGATGTGGACCTTGATCTCCTCGTAACGCGCGAAGGCGGACTCGGCGGCCGAGAGGTCCGGGTCCCCCTGGAGCTTCCGGATCGCCGAGAGCGCGTCGAGGTCCTTCCGGGCCAAGCTCTCCTCCGTCCGCATGGAGGCCTCCAGGGCGTCCATCTTCGGGTCGCTCTCCTCGGCGATGTGGGGCGGGAGGAGGGTCTGGATGCGGAGGACGGCGATCCGGGCGCCGTCGGAGGAAGAAAGGACCCTCTTCGCCTCGGGCCAGGCGTCCGCCTTCGCCCCCACCCGGGAGAGGGCGGCGTCCATCTGGGAGAGGGCCTCGGCGGCCGGACCGAAGGCGAGCGCATACGCCTTGAGGTTCGTGTTCTTCACGGCGAGGCGCAGCACCTCGTCGTCGACGCGCTCGAGATTCGCGAAGGCCTGGGAGAACTGGTCGAGGAGCTCCCTCTCACGCCCCGCTCCGCCCGCCTTGAGCAGGTGGGCGAGCTCCCCTCGGTCTCGGTCCACCGCCGCGACCGCCGCGCGGGCCTCCGCGGCGTACCGCTCCGAGTCCGGATCGGTGACCGCGAGCACGGCGCTCTTCTCGGCTTCGGAGGCTCGGGCGAGGCCGTACTCCATCCGCCCCACGAGGTCGACCCGGGTCGCCTTGAAGGCGAGCTGCTGGGCCGGGGTCTCCTCCTTGCGGAAATGCCAGGTCAGGACGAGGAAGGCAGCGAGGACCACCGCGCCGGCCGCCATCCAGAGGATGTTCTCGACTGCGGGCCTGCTCTTCATCCGTCCCTCCTGTTTGCCGAATCATAGTCGGAGGAGGTGCCAGTGGGGCGACGGAGTCTATCGGCGCCGCCGGGCGCAGGGGTCTTCACCCGGAGGCGCGCGAGGGGCGCCCCGGCCCTCATCGCTCCGCCGCGTCGTTGGGGCGAGGGGCGGCCGGCGGCGGGGGAGGGGAGGAGGCCTTCTTGAGCTTCTTCTGCGCCGAGACCGCCTGCTTGTAGAGGTCCGGAAAGGCGGGCTCCGCCTTTCCCCGCTCCGCGCCCGTCACCTTCCTGTAGGCGGCCGAGAGCCGGGCGTCTAGCGCGGTCGCGGCGCCGAAGATGTCCGGGAAGGGAGGCTCCGACTGCCCGGCCGGAGCCCCGGTGACCCTCTGCTGGGCCGTCGCCAGGCGGGACTGAAGCGCGGTCGCCCGCTCGTAGAGGGGCGGGAACTCATGCCGGTGCCCGTGCGCGTCTGGCCCCTCGACGCCCGCGATCGCCGAGTCGAGCTTCGCGTTGAGGGCGGTCGCTTTCTGCAAGAGCGGAGGGAACTGCCCCTCGGCGCCCATCTTCTCCCCGGCCTTCTCCACGGTGGTCTCGAGCTTCCGGGCCGCCCCGTAGACGTCGGGGAAGGACTCGCCGTTCGGGGACAGACGGGCGAGGTCCGCCTGGAGCTGGGCGCTCAAGAGGCGCGAGCGCTCCGCGGCCTCCGAGATGTGCGCGTGCGTGTCGGTCTCGATGCGCTGAGTCTCCGCCTGGATGGCGGCCCGCAGCCGGGCGATGTCGCTCAGCGCCGCCACCACCTCCTGGTTCTCGAGCTGCTCGATCTTCCCCACGATCTGCTTGAGCTGGCGGGAGAGGGGCCGCACCACGGTGGCGACGAGGAGGACCACCATGGCGACCCCGATGATGCCGGCGATGCGCAGCGCCCACTTGATGCGCCGGAGCGAGGTGCGGATGTCCTTCATGTCGTCCCGGATCTGGTCCTCGAAGGACCGGAGGTCCTTCGAGAGCGCCTCCAGGCGTCCGCGGGCTGCCGACATGGAACCTCCGTGGGTCGACGGTGCACTGCTCGGTGGCGGCTCCAGAGCCGCCGGGCCGACCCTGTCGTTCGACTATGAACCTCGTTTCCCGTCAAGGGGTCGCAGGGGCGGCCGCCAGACCGGCCTCGGTCCGCGCTCGGAGCGCCCCTGCGGCGAGGGTAAGTCGTCTCTTGGAGTCATGCCGGCCGGGACGCAGCGGGCCGAGCCCGGCAAGGTCCACTGGATCGCCCCGAGGCGGTGCTAACGTGTCCGGATGTCCGCCCGCTTACCACTGGCATTGCTCCTCGCCTTCTCCCTCTTCGCCCCGGCCCACGCCGCCGCCCAGTCGGTCGCGGAGCGCTGGCGGACCCGCGCGGGGAGGGCCGTGGGAGAACTCGCCCGGATCGACGCGGAGGTGAAGGCCCTCCGCGCTCGAGGCGCGAAGCGGGATTCCGAAGAGGTCCGGGTGCTGGAGCTCAAGGCGATGCTCGAGCGGGCCTTCGCCGATCACCTGGACGCCAAGCGCCAGAAGGAGCTCCACCGCACGCTGCCGGGCGGCGACGAGGTCTTCGCGCTCGCGATCCGGGCCAAGAGAAGGGCGACGTTCGCCCTGAACTACATCTACGACGGCGCCGGGGCGCTGCTCGGAGTTCGCGTGCTGTCGCTCCCGGAGAGTTGGTCCGCGCTCCTCCCGGGCCGGGGCCAGGGGACGGAGCGGAAGCTCTTTGTCGATCCCGGGGAGCACGGGAAGGGGGTCCCTCCCCTGTTCGCATTCGACCTCGACGATGCGGTGAGCTCATTCGTGAAGGTGGGGCCCTGACGTCCGGGCGGCTCCCCGCCTCCCCCGTCGGGGCGTCAGCGCGCCCCGAGCGCCCGCACGGCCACGTCGACGACGGCGAAGTGGCAGGCCGCGGCCGCGATGGTGAGGAGGTGGAAGATCTCGTGGAAGCCGAAGACCCTCGGGAAGGGGTCCGGCCTCCGAAGGGCGTACACCACCGCTCCCACCGTGTAGAAGAACCCGCCGACGAACAGAAGTGCGAGCGCGTGATCCCCGATGGCCAGGCGGAGCGCAGGCAGGACCGGGAAGATGAACCAACCCAGGACCACGTACAGCACCGATCGAAGGCGCTTCGAGAGCGGCCAGAAGACCAGCACCGCGACGCCCAGGCCGGCGGCGCCCCAGACGCTCGCGAGCAGCGCGTGGCCGACGCCCGGTCCGAGGAGTAGGCAGAAGGGGGTGTACGTCCCGGCGATGAGGAGGAAGATCGCCGAGTGGTCGATCCGGCCGATTCGGTGGCGGATCGAGGACGGCCAGTGCACCCGGTGGTAGACGGCGCTCACCCCGAGCAGGGCGACGAGGCTCGCCCCGTAGATCACCGCGCCGGTGCGCGCCGGGCCGCTTCGGGCGTTCGCGGCGAGCCAGCAGACGGCGGGCACCGCGGCGAAGACCGCGAGCAGATGGGAGACCCCCCGCAGGCGTGGCTTCTCGCGGCGTGGCTTCGGGGTGTCCGACATGGCGGGGGCGGCCCGCGCTTCTCGGGCACGCTCTCGCATATGCCACACGATCCCGACTCGCGGCCAGGAAAGTGTTCCCCCGGCCTGCCCGGAGCCCGGGATGTAGGTCGATGCCTCCCTCGCCCCCACCTGCCCCTCGCCGGCACGCCGTCCGCGGCGAGGGGCCCTGTTCTGCCGCTGCGACTCACTCCCTGATGGAGAGGGTCGCGACCTTGATCGAGTCCCCCTCCATGTCGCCGGTGACGTCGACTCGGATGTGGTCCTTCTTCTTCGTCGCCTTGAGAGCCGCGAGAGCCTTCTCGTTCCCGGCGCTGTCGAACTTGAGCCACTTCCCGTTGTCGAGGATGCCGTAGCCGCTCTTCGCACACTGGAGGAGGCAGGACGTCGTATGGCTGTCCGGCGAGGCCTTCACCTTCTCCACGCAGTTCTTGTCGATGAGCGGTGCCGCTTGCCAGGACGCCGCCATCGCGGCGAGCGGAAAGGCAGCCATCACTGCGAACGCGATTCTCCTCACGGAAACCTCCTTCGCGTCGGACGGATCCCCGACGCCGCGGGGCGACTGCCAGCGCGACCTAAACGGGGCTGGCTCGCGACCCCATTTCTCGCCGGGAAGGTTAGTCCGCACTCCGGGTCGGGACGGGGCGGACACTTGGGGCGAACCAGTCGGGCCGTAAGCGGACGTTTTCGCAAAGGGCTCGATCGAGGGCGGGGGCGGTCGGGCGGGGCTCCTCACGCTGCGCCCCGTCGACCCCGAGTGCCCGGGGTGGTAGATGGATCGAGCGAAGGGCGGCGACGCCCCGCGGTGCGTGGAATGGCGACGGGGGACCCCAAGCTCACCTTCGAGACCTCGGCGAGGTCGATCGCCTCCCTGCGGCTGGCGGGGCTCGGCGGCCGCGCGCTCGCGTGGCTCGTCGACTCCCTCCTCCTCCTCCTCGCGTGGGCGACGCTCCTCGTCGTCTGGTCCTTCGGGGGGGACCTCCTCCACCGCTTCCAGGCGCTCTCCGGAGTCGCCCGGGCGGGGGCGGGCCTGCTCGTGCTCGCCTCCGGCTGGCTCTGGGACGTGGTTTGGGAGACGCAGTGGCTGGGCCGGACGCCTGGCAAGAGACTCCTCGGCCTGCGCGTGGTGCGCCGGGACGGCACGCCACCCGGGCTCGTCGACTCGCTCCTCCGGAACGCGGCCCGGGCCATCGAGGTGCCCCTCCTCTACGCGCCGGGGGTGCTGTGCATCGCGCTCACCCCTCGCCGCGAGCGGCTCGGGGACATGCTTGCTGGAACGCTCGTGGTGGAGGACCGGGCGGGCGACCTGTCGCGCTACGCCGCGCCGCTTCCACCCGCCGCTGGGGGGGGCTCGCCTTTGCCCTTTGGCCGGGCGGCCCGAATCCTCTCCCACCAGGACCTCGAGAACCTCCTCGACTTCTTGCGTCGGCGCCGCGGGCTCGAGCCCGCTGCCCGCCGCCGCATCGCCGAGCGGGCCGCGGCGGGCCTCGCCGCGAGGGCGGGCCTCCCGGCGCCGGACCCCTCGGAGAGCGAGGCCTTCCTGGAGGCGGTAGCCGGAGAGGCCGCCGGGGGTCCCGGGTGAACCGCTCCCGTCCCTCCGAAAGCGTGGCGGCCTTCGTGGCGCGGCGGCGGGGAGGGTGGGAACGGCTCGCGGAGCTCGCGGACCGCATCGGCCGCGGGCGGCTCTCCCTTGCGGAGGTCGAGGAACTCGACTCGCTCGCCCGGCGGGCGGCGGGTGATCTCGCCAGGGCGCGGGCCTGCTACCCCGGCTCCCACGCCGAGGCCTACCTCTCGGAGCTCGCCGTGCGGGTCCGCGCCGGCCTTCACCTCCGGGGGGTGCGCCTCGCCCTCCTGCGGCGCCTCTTCGCGATCGGGATCCCGGCGACCTTTCGCCGCCACGCCGACCTCTTCCTCCTCTCCCTCGCCCTGTTCGCCGCGGGGGCCGTGGCCGGCGCTTTCGCGGTGTGGGCCGAGCCGGGTGCGGCCGTCGACCTCGTTCCGGGGCCGGTGCGGGCAGCGGTGGCGCAGGGGCGGATGTGGACGGACTCCGTGAACGCGCTCGCCCCGGGTCTCGCCGGGTCGCTCATCGCCCGGAACAACTGGGCGGTGGTGACGCTCGCCTTCGCCCTGGGCGTGACCGGGGGCCTCGGCACCGCGGCCGTGCTCTTCGCGAACGGCCTTCTCCTCGGGGCGGTGGGGGTCCACTGCGCGCGGCACAGCCTCCTCTCCCCACTCCTCGCCTTCACGGCCGCCCACGGCCCGCCGGAGATCCTGGCGCTTCTCCTCGCGGGCCAAGCGGGCTTCGCGCTCGCCCAGGCGATCCTCGCTCCCGGCGAGCTCCCTCGCGACCTCTCCCTGCGGCTCGCGGCTCGGGAGGCGGGAGAGCTCCTCGCGCTCATCGTCCCCTTGCTCGCCTTCGCCGCCCTGGTGGAGAGCACCCTCTCGTCAGGGACCGCGCCTGCTCCCTGGAAGGCTTTCTTCGGCGCCGCCGCCGCGGGCGCGCTCGGGGTCTACCTCCTGTGGCCGGGGCGTACGCCGAGAGCGGCGGCGCCGGGGGTGCCGGGACCTGAGGCCGGCCGGAAGGTCGGCGCTCCTCGGCCTCGAGGCGGGCGAACCAGTGGGTGGCTCGCCCCTTGAACTCCCGCCAGCGGGTGGCCTCCGCGCTCGCCCGGTGCGATCCCCCGGCGGAAGGGTGCCTGGAATCGAGGCGGCGCGCACCCACGCCGCGCGCGAAACTCTCCCGATACGCCGAGCAGAAGGTGCGCGCGCCGAGCGGGCATTGGCAGTAGCCGGTGGGCGAGC
>Ga0335077_10008184_pt1 | contig 12969 bp, 11 predicted proteins | sample Lox_Sample_31_FD_207151 | JGI IMG/M metagenome (GOLD analysis project Ga0335077, IMG submission 207151) | Soil microbial communities from Loxahatchee National Wildlife Refuge, Florida, United States - Lox_Sample_3.1 | ecosystem: Environmental > Terrestrial > Soil > Wetlands | place: USA... | reverse complement strand
GATGGGTGAAGATTGTCCCCCACGTCGTCGACACGGTGCTGCTGGCTTCCGCGATCGGCTTGGTGTGGCAGCTCGGCGGCTTCGCGGCGCTTCGAACCCAGCCCTGGCTCGTCGCGAAGATCGTGGCGCTGCTCGCCTACATCGTCCTGGGAAGCATTGCACTCAAGCGCGGCCGAACCATGAGGACTCGCGTCGTCGCGTTCATCGTCGCCGTCGCTGTGTTCGGCTACATCGTGGCCGTGGCGGTCGCGAAGTCCCCGTTCGGTTTCCTCAGCGGACTCTAGCCCACTCAGTTCCGGGCGGCTCTCGTGGGAGCGGGCGCGACGCGCAGCACGGTGAGCGTCGCACCCGGTGTATGCAGTTGCTTCCGCAGCTCGGCCACCGCCGATTCGGGAGCGCGAACGGCCGGATCGAGCGCGAAGGAGAACGCGGGCGGAGAAGCAGCCACACGCACCGTTCCCCGGTCTATGCCGCGCACGCGCGCAGCCGCAGTCGCGATCCGGCTCGTCAAGGCGTTCATGTCCACCGGGCCGCCAATCTCGCCGAAGACGACCACATGGCCCTCGGCGGCGGCTTTGGTGACCACGGCATGGTCATAGGTCGCCGCCACCTTGTCCTCGACACAAGCCCCGCAGGCGAGAGTCGACTCGGCGCCCCACGCGCTCGCGAGAAGGAATGACAGAGCGATCAACCCGCGCATGCGCATGATGGCGAGCTCACTTGCCCGGCGCTGCCGAAGCGGTCGACGCCTGCGGCGGCTTGATGTTCGAATCGGCCCACTTGAAGTACTCGATGTACTGTCCGATCTCGTCATCCGACAAGTTCTGGTTCGGCATCGGCACGTTGTACTTGCCCAACAGCTGCTTGGCTGTGGCATCCGACTGCAGCATCTGCTCGGGACTCTTCAGCCACTTGGTGAGCCAGGCCTTGTCGCGGCGCTTGGAGACTCCGTACAGATCGGGTCCCAGCTTGTCCCCTCCGGCGATGGAGTGGCAGGCGAGACACTTGGACTCGAATGCGAGCTTGCCTTTGACCGCCGCCGGGTCGCTGGGCGTGGCCGTGGCGGGAATGTTGTGATGCTCGCTCTCGCCTGCTCCGCCCGTCTCTTCGGCGGGCTTGTCGCTCGCGGCGATCAGGCCGATGGCCCCTTGCGAGGCGTTGGCGAAATGGTGGTCGACCATCACGTATTTTCCGGGCTCCGCGAGCACGAATTCCACGATCGCGCTGTTGGAGGAACCCAGCAGCACCGTCTGCATCCCGCGAAACTGATTCTCCGGGTTCCCCTCGATCCACACCCGGTCGAAGATCGTGCCGACGACGTGGAAGCTCGAGGTGTTCGAGGGACCGACATTGAGGACGAACAGCCGAACTCGCTCGCCCGGCTTCGCTGGCAGCGGCTTGTCGACGAGCCCGTTGTAGCGGCCGTTGAACACCGTGTAGGTGGGGGCCTTCGACCGCACGCGCACGCCGTCGAGGACGTACAACGGCTGGCCGTCGACCTTTCTGTTCTGCGGGTCGAGCGCGGTGTAGAACTCGCTCTGGATGATGGCATACTCGCGGTCGACCTTGGTGGGATAGCCCTCGCGCGGCTCGACGATCATCATCCCGTACATCCCCGATGCGATGTGCTCCAGCACCATGGGGGTGCCGCAGTGGTACATGAAGACCCCGGGGTAGTTGGGCGTGAACTCGAAGCTGATGGTCTGTCCCGGTGCGATGGAGCGGTACTTGTCCTGCGGCGACACCATCGCCGAATGGAAGTCCATCGAGTGCATCATGGGCGCCGAGGTGACGCGCACGCCGGGAACCGGCTCGTCGGACCGGTTGGTCATCGAGAACTTGATCCGATCGCCCACGCGGGCCCGCACGATCGGGCCCGGCACCTGGTCGCCGAAGGTCCAGGCGCTGAACTTCACACCGGGCGCGAGCTCGATGATCTTGTGGGTCGTGTCCAGGCGGATCTCCTTGACCGGATCGGCGACGAGCGGCTTCACGGCGGCATCCAGGCTCAAAGCGCTGCCGGCTGAGAAGGCGCCGGTGTGGCGCTCGCTCGTGACTTGCGCCGCTCCGGGTTTGAGGTCCAGCTTCGAGACATCGTACGGATCCGCAGCGCTCGCCTTCGCCTGCGTGACAGGCTTCGGCTCGGTTGGCGCGTTGCAGCCCGACAGCAGAAAGCTCAACACCAATGCGGCGCGAAGCGCCTTTCCCGACACCACGAAGCAGCGGCCACTTCCGCTCGGAATCATCGTTGCCTCCTCTCAACGTGCGGCAGCCGGAGCACGAGACGTTCTTGCGCTTATGCAATATCCCCGCTGATCCCCGCAGCCGCCGCAAAGCTGACGCAAAATATCACGTCCAATTCACGGCGTCTCGCCTATCCCCCGGACCGAGGTCGCATGGGGAATGACGGTCACGAAGGTGCGAGCGACCCGGCCAAGCCCGATCCTCGGCGGCAAATGCTAAAGTGCGCGCCAGAGGATCCGCCACGACTGGAAATGCCGGCATCTGACGCGCAGGAAGCGGCTGTCGAGCGGATGGTGCGATTGTTCTACGAGCGGGCGCTTTCCGACGAAGTGCTCGGTCCGATCTTTCGCGGAGCCATCCACGACTGGGATGCGCATGTGCGCATCGTGTGGGACTTTTGGTCGAACGCGATCCACGACACGGGACGCTACACGGGAAATGCGTTTGCGCCGCATCGGAACCTGCAGTTCGAGCCGGAAGCGTTCAGCCATTGGCTCCGGGCGTTCGAGAGCGCTGCTGGCGACGCGCTCGCACCCGAAGACGCCGCCAAGGCGATCCGCATCGCGCGGCACATGGCGGAGAGCTTCAAGATGGGGCTGTTTCCGTTCGTAACCCCGGACGGGCGGCCGAGCCGCACGCCAGCCTAGACGAAGCGCTGGCGCTCACATCGAACGGCGGTACTGCCCCCCCACCTCGAACAGGGCGTGGGTAATCTGCCCCAGCGAGCACACGCGTACCGCCTCCATCAGCACCTCGAAGACGTTCTTGTTTTCGATCACCGCCTGCTGCAGGCGTGCGAGCATGGGACCGCTCTCGCCGGCGTGACGCCGCTGGAAATCCTGCAGCCGCTTGAGCTGGCCTTGCTTCTCCTCTTCGCTGGAGCGGATCAGCTCGAGCTTCTCGGGGATGACATCGCCATGGGGGTTGCGGAAGACGTTCACCCCGATGATCGGGTAGGAGCCGTCGTGTTTCTTGTGCTCGTAGTAGAGCGACTCTTCCTGGATCTTGCCGCGCTGGTATCCCAGCTCCATCGCGCCGAGCACGCCGCCGCGTTCCGAGATGGCCTCGAACTCCTTTAGCACCGCCTCTTCGACCAGCTCGGTCAGCTCCTCGATGATGAACGAGCCTTGATTGGGATTCTCGTTCTTGGCGAGCCCCCACTCCCGGTTGATGACGAGCTGGATGGCCATGGCGCGGCGCACGCTTTCCTCGGTGGGCGTGGTGATGGCCTCATCGTAGGCGTTGGTGTGCAGCGAGTTGGCGTTGTCGTAGGTGGCGATCAGAGCCTGCAGGGTGGTGCGGATGTCGTTGAACGCGATCTCCTGCGCATGCAGCGATCGGCCCGACGTCTGGCAGTGATACTTCAGCTTCTGCGAGCGCTCGTTGGCGCCGTACTTGTTCCTCATCGCCACGGCCCAGATGCGGCGCGCTACGCGGCCGATCACGGAGTACTCGGGGTCCATGCCGTTGCTGAAGAAGAAGCTCAGGTTGGGCGCGAAGTCGTCGATGTGCATCCCGCGCGCGAGATACGCCTCGACGAACGTGAACCCGTTGGCAAGCGTGAACGCGAGCTGAGAGATCGGGTTGGCGCCGGCTTCGGCGATGTGGTAGCCGGAGATGGACACCGAGTAGAAGTTCTTCACCCCGTGATGGATGAAGTACTCCTGGATGTCGCCCATCACCTTCAAGCTGAACTCGGTGGAGAAGATGCACGTGTTCTGGCCCTGGTCCTCCTTGAGGATGTCGGCCTGCACGGTGCCGCGCACCGTCTCCAGCGTCCACTCCCGGATTTTCTCGGCCTCGTCCTCGGTGGGCTCGCGCGTATTGTCGCGGCGGAACTTGTCGAGCTGCTGGTCGATGGCGGTATTCACGAACATCGCCAGGATGGTGGGCGCCGGGCCATTGATGGTCATGGACACCGAGGTGGACGGGTTGCACAGATCGAAGCCGGAGTAGAGCACCTTCATGTCCTCCAGCGTGGCGATCGACACGCCCGAGTTGCCCACTTTGCCGTAGATGTCCGGCCGCAGGTCAGGGTCGAAACCGTACAGCGTCACCGAGTCGAACGCGGTGGACAGGCGCTTGGCCGGCATGTCCTTCGACAGCAGGTGAAAGCGCTTGTTGGTGCGGAACGGATCGCCCTCTCCCGCGAACATGCGCGTGGGGTCTTCGTTCTCGCGCTTGAACGCGAACACGCCGGCGGTGAACGGGAAGGAGCCGGGGACGTTCTCGAGCATCAGCCAGCGCAGCAGCTCTCCGTGGTCCTCGTAGCGCGGAAGCGCGACCCGGCGCACCGCCGTCCCCGACAGCGTCTGGTGCGTGAGCTTCGTGCGGATTTCGCGGTCTCGGATCTTCACCACGTACTCGTCGCCGGCGTATGCCTTGCGCATCTCCGGCCACATGTCCAGCAGCTTCTTCGCGCGCGCGTCGAGCTTGCGGTCGCGTTCCGCGATCAGCGCGTCGAGCGCTTCCGCCGCACTCCGCGCGTCTGCCTGCACCGCCGCGGCGGGCTTCTCGAGGAGCATCCGCTTCGCCTCGAAGAGCGCCTGGCGCTGCCTTGCGAGTGCAACCTGCTCGGCGCTATGGCGGTGGTATCCGCGCACGGCGTCGGCAATCTCGGCCAGGTAGCGGCTGCGCGCCGGCGGCACCACGCTGGCCACGCGCGAGGACGCGCGCACGCTCACCGGAGCCAAGCGGCCTGGCGGCAGGTCGAGCCCTTTCTCCGCCAGCTTGGGGACGATCGCCTGGTACAAAGCGGTTACGCCATCGTCGTTGAACCGCGATGCAACGGTGCCGAATACGGGCATCTGCTCGGCTGGCGTCCCGAACGCCTGGCGGTTGCGCTGGAGCTGCTTGCGCACGTCGCGCAGCGCGTCGTCCGCGCCGCGGCGGTCGAACTTGTTGATCGCCACGAAGTCGGCGAAGTCCAGCATGTCGATCTTCTCCAGCTGGCTGGCGGCACCGTATTCGGGCGTCATCACATACAGGGAGACATCCACGTGCGGGACGATGGCGGCGTTGCCCTGTCCAATTCCGGATGTTTCGACGAGCACCAGATCGAACCCGGCGCATTTGCAGGCGTCGATGACGCCCGGCAGGCAGGCAGAGATCTCGCTGCCCGTGCCGCGCGTGGCGAGCGAGCGCATGTAGACGTTGGGGCTCGCGATCGCGTTCATGCGGATGCGGTCGCCCAGCAGCGCGCCGCCGGTCTTGCGCCGCGACGGGTCGATGGCGATCACCGCGAGCTTGAGCCGGTCGTCTTGGTCCAGGCGTACGCGGCGCACCAGCTCATCGGTGAGCGAGGACTTGCCCGATCCGCCGGTGCCGGTCACTCCGAGGACCGGCGCCACCGACTGCTTGGCGGCGTGCGCGTGGATCGCCTGCTGCATGATCTCCGGCAGGACGTGCGATTCCAGCGCGGTGATGATGCGTGCGAGATCGCCGCGGTCGCCCCCGAACAGGCGATCGAGGTTGGCGGGAAGGCGTGCGCACAGGTCCCGTTCCGCGAGGCGAAGCATCTCGTCGATCATGCCCTGCAGACCCATGCGCGCCCCGTCTTCGGGCGAGTAGATATGCGTCACCCCGTAGGCCTGCAACTCGGCGATCTCGGAGGCGACGATGACGCCGCCGCCGCCGCCGAACACGCGGATCTCGGCCCCTCCGCGTTCGCGCAGCAGGTCGATCATGTACTTGAAGAACTCGATGTGGCCGCCCTGGTAGGAGCTCACCGCGATGGCATGTGCGTCCTCTTCCAGGGCGGCGGTGACGATCTCGTCCACCGAGCGGTTGTGGCCCAGGTGGATGACCTCGGCACCGCTTGCCTGCAGCATGCGCCGGATGATGTTGATGGAGGCATCGTGCCCGTCGAACAGGCTGGCGGCGGTGACGAAGCGCAGACGGTGCTCGGAGTGCTGGGCGGCGAGCCCGGGGCGGGCGGAGAGATCGGTCATGCGGAAGCTCCTAGGCAGAAGCTATGCCTGTTGTCTCGCCGTCGCACCCCTTCTCGAAGCCAGGTGGCCGGGCTTGGCCGGGGACCGGCGAAGCGCATATGGTACCCCGGTGCGCCGGGCTTAGAGCGGCGCCGGGGCGGGTGGTGCGGCGGGCGCCGGAAAACAAAACGGCCGCCCCGACTTCGAGGCGGCCGTCGAGCGGTCTGCGTGCGGTCTACTTGGCGATGCAGGTGGCCTGGTTCTGAGGCGTGCAGACGTCCAGGCCGGTGTACGTCGGGTCCTGGACTTTCTTGCCCTCGCGCAGGTCCTTCAGCAGGAACATCGCTTTGTACCCCATGTCGAAGGGCCGCTGTCCCACCTGTCCGTCGCTCAAGCCTTCCTTGAGGAACTGCATCTGCACCGGCAGGGTGTCGGCGACCACCAGCGCGGTTTGCTTGCTCGTGATGCGCTCCTTGTACTTTTCCGCGAACTGGCGGTAGGCCTGCGGCACGAACTGCGGGAAGCCGCCGGTGGGCACGAACGCGGTGAGGTTGGGGTACTTGGCCCACATATCGGTCATCTGGCTCACCGACAGCGGGAAGTCGTCGTTGGTGTACAGCGGGCAGCCGTCGGGCTCGGTCCATCCGTTCTGTCCGGTCAGCCGATCGCCCGGCGGGGGCGAGCTGGACACTTTGCCGGCCAGCGTGTCGCGGATGCCCTTCATGCGCTCGTTGTGGTTCGCCGCGGCCGGGCCGCCGGACTGGATGCAGATGGTGCCGCCCTTGGGCTTGATCTGCTGCACGATCTTCGCCAGGTTGACGCCGATGTCATAGTTCTTGGTGCCCACGTAGGCCGCGCGCAGCCCCTTGTCCTTGGGCAGCAGGTCGGAGTCCCAGGTGAGCACGGGGATCTTGGCGGCCTTGGCGCGCGCCAGCGCCTTGGCCATGGCCGGCGCGTTGGACGGCGACACGGCGATGCCCGCCACTTTCTTGGTGATGAGGTCTTGCACCACCTGCACCTGCTCCTCGCCGCCGCCATGCTCGCCGGGGCCGATGTAGTAGCACTCCACCTTTCCGCCCAGCTCCGCCTGCGCCTTCATGCAGCCGTCGCGCGCCTGGTCGAAGAACGGGTTGTTCATGTTCTTCGGCACCAGAGCGAAGATGAGCTTGTCCTGAGCGTCGGCCAGGGCGGGCACGCCCAGGACCGACAATGCAGCTGCCGCCAGTAACGTCTTTTTCATTGACCATTCTCCTCCACAGTTGCACAAGCCCGGGCTCAACCCGAGCGCAATCCACGGAACTTACTCAACAGCACCGCGAACACGATGAACAGCCCGACGAAGGTGCCTTCCCAGTTGGCATCCACCCCGGCGAGCAGCAGGCTGTTGCGGATCACCTCGATGAGCGCGGCGCCGATGAAGGTGCCATAACCCCCGCCCGCGCCGCCCATCAGGTCGGTCCCGCCGATCACGGACGAGGCGATCGCACGCAGCTCGTAGCCGGTGCCCATGGCGTTGATCGCCGCTCCCTGGTAGCCGACGAGCAGCACCGCCGAGATGCCCGACATCAGGCCCGACAACAGGTACACCGACAGCTTGACGCGGCCGACCGGCACGCCGGTCAAGCGGGCGGCCTGTTCGTTGCCGCCGACAGCGAAGATCCAACGGCCCCATGTCGTGTAGCGGAACGCAATCATAATGACGATAGTCAGCACGAGCAACACGACGAAGGGGTTGGCGACGCCGAACGTGATGCCGCTGCCGATGTCGGTGAAGATCTTCTCGTCGGGCCCAAACTGATAGATCATCCGGTTCTGCGACAGCACCTGCGCCAGGCTGCGGGCCACCGCGAACATGCCCAGCGTCACGATGAAAGGGGACAGATTCACGTATGCCACCAGGATGCCGTTGACCAGCCCGCACGCGAGCGCGGCGGCGAGACCGCACAGCATGCCGACCCACCAGGCGTGGCCACTATATAGCACGAGGCCGGTCACCACCCCCGCGAGTCCCACGATCGAGCCCACCGACAGGTCGATTCCGCGGGTGACGATGACGGCCGTCATGCCGAGCGCGATGATCCCGATGAAGGAGAAGTTGCGGGTGACGTTGAAGAGGTTGTCCTCGGTGAAGAAGACGTTGGAGACGTGACCCATCACCAGGCAGATGAGGGCGAGCGCGATAGTGACCCACAGCGGCTGATGGGCGAGCAGTGCGCGCAGCGCCGTGTGCTCTCGCTGCTGTGCGATCGGTTCCAAGGAGACGCGCATGGGGCCTGTCTACGGCTAGGCGTACTCGATGGCGCCCGTGATCAGGCCCGTTACCTCCTCGGGCGAGGTGTCGCGGATCGGCTTGTCCGCCACCACCGCGCCGCGCCGCATCACGGAGATATGGTCGCAGACCGCGAATACGTCTGGCATACGGTGGCTGATCAGGATGACGGCGACGCCCTGGTCGCGCAGCCGTCGGATGAGGTCCAGCACCTCGGCGACCTGACGCACGCTGATGGCCGCAGTGGGCTCGTCCATCAGCACGATGTCCGGGTCGGACAGTCGCGTGCGGGCGATGGCCACCGCCTGGCGCTGCCCGCCCGACATCTGCCGCACGAGGTCGCGCGGGCGGGTCTCGGACTTGAGCTCGGCGAAGTGGCGCGCGGCCTCGCGGAACATGGTCGGGTAATGCACGAACTGGAACGGCCCGATCCGGATCTTGGCCTCGCGGCCGAGGAAGACGTTCTCCGCCGCGGTGAGGTTGTCGCATAGCGCCAGGTCCTGGTACACGACTTCGACCCCTTTCCTGCGCGCATCCACCGGATTGTGGAACTCGACCTTCTCGCCCTTGAGCCAGATCTCCCCGCCGGAGGGGCGGAAGTTACCGGCCATGATCTTGATCAGCGTCGACTTGCCGGCCCCGTTGTCGCCCATCAGCCCGAGCACCTCGCCGGCGTCGATCTTGAGGTTGACTTTGCTGAGCGCCTGGATCGCGCCGAAATTCTTCGAAATGTTGCGCAGCTCGAACAAACGCATTGCTGCTCCTCCCTCTATCGTGGGGTCCGGCTATCTTAACCTACCTTCGCCCCGCGCAAGCCCTCGAGCCGGCGAGGGCTCTGGCACCCGGGCTGGCGCCATTGCACAATGCACGGCTGGCGATGCCGAGGCGGACATGGCCGCGGCATCGGATTCAACCTCGACCTTAGGGTATCACCGCGATGAACAACTATGGCGTCTATCCGAGCTTGAAGGGGCGGGCGGTCTTCGTCACCGGCGGAGCAACCGGAATCGGCGAGAGCGTGGTGACGCACTTCTGCCATCAGGGCTCCAAGGTCGCGTTCGTCGACATCAACGTGGAAGCGGGCGAGCACCTCGTGGATCGGCTGGCGCGCGAAGCCCGCAACGCACCGTTGTTCCTGCCGTGCGATCTGGTCAGCATCGGCACGCTGCAGGCCTGCATTCAGGAAGCGCAGCGACGGCTCGGCACGTTGCGCGTTCTGGTCAACAATGCGGCGAACGATGATCGCCACAAGCTGGAGTCGGTGAGCGTCGATTACTGGGACGAGCGGCTCGCGGTGAACCTGCGCCATCAGTTCTTCGCGGCGCAAGCGGTCATCCCGGGGATGAAGCAGGCCGGCGGCGGCTCCATCATCAACCTGGGGTCGATGAGCTGGAGGGCCGGGATGGGCGGGATGCCGGCTTACGTGACCGCCAAGGCCGCGATCGAGGGGCTCACTCGCGGGCTTGCGCGAGATGTAGGCAAGTCCAACATCCGCGTGAACACCGTGGTGCCCGGCTGGGTGATGACGGACCGGCAGATCCGGCTGTGGCTAGACGAAGAGGGCGAGCGCACCATGGACCGCATGCAATGCCTTGCCGGGCGCGTGATGCCCGAAGACATCGCCCGCATGGTGCTGTTCCTCGCCTCCGACGACAGCCGCATGTGCACCGCGCAGGCGTTCGTCGTCGACGCCGGCTGGTTGTGAGGCGCGCACCGGCCGGCTACGACGGCCGGATGATGCCTTTCTTGAGGATGATGTTACCGTAGAGTCTGCGCTCGCCGGTCGCCACGACGGCGAAGGCGCGCTTGACGCGCTCGTAGAACGCGAAGCGCTCGATGGAGCCGAGCTCGCATGCGTGCGGCTCGTGGCGGCGCAGCAGATCGCGGAATTCCTGGAAGATCGGCTGCTCGGCGGCGGGATCGCCCACCACCTGCATGCGAAACGCGGCACAAGGCTCTAACTCGTCCAGCGGCATGACGGAAAGAACCGCGTCGAGGACCTGGGTGGCCGATGCGGCGTCGAGTCGGATCACCGGCACGCCGGCGGAGGCCGCCGGATAGTTGGCATCGACGAGGGCGATCTCGTCGCCGTGGCCCATGGCGCGCAGGGTCGACAGCAGCTCGGGAGAAAGCAGCGGGTGGAGGTTCTTCAGCAAGGTTCTGCTCTTCGTCGCGCGATCGAACTGAACGGGTTCCCGCACAGACTTCGACAGATCCGCGACGCGGCGCCGGCTTGGCCGGGGCACTCGACGCTCCGCCGTCGGCGCACGCGTGCGGGCACAGCGCTATGCTAGCACCTCCAAGCTTGCCCTCCTCGACTCGGCGCGTGCGATGACTCTCCAGACCAAATCCCTCGGCCGGACCGGCCTGCCGCTGACGGTGCTCGGCTTCGGCGGCACGGGGCTCGGCAACCTCTATGCCGCGATGTCCGAGCGCGATGCGATCGCCACGCTGGATGCGGCGTATGGCGCTGGGATACGCTATTTCGATACCGCCCCGTTATACGGGCACGGCCTGTCGGAGCTGCGCACGGGCGGCGGGCTGAGACGGTTCTCGGATCCGGCGGTGAAGCTCTCGACCAAAGTCGGCTGGCGCCTCAAGCCTGCCTTCGGCCAGCCCACGGGCGCCGGGCTGTTCGAGCAGATCACCGCCTTCTCGCGCTTCAACGATTACAGCTACGACGGCGTGATGCGCTCGTTCGAGGACAGCCTCAACCGCCTAGGCACCGACCGCGTCGACATCCTGCTGATCCACGATGCGGACCGCCGCAACCAGGGCGATCGCTTCCCCGAAGCGTTCCGCGCCGCCATGGACGGCGCCTATCGGGCGCTGCTGTCCCTGCGCGAGCAGAAACTGGTCAAGGCCATCGGCTGCGGCCTCAACGAATGGGAATCCTGCCAGGAGTTCGCGGAAGCGGGAGATTTCGACTGCTTCCTGCTCGCGGGCCGCTACACGCTGCTGCACCAGGAATCGCTGCGCAGCTTCCTGCCGCTGTGCGAGCGCCGCGGCATCGGCATCATTCTCGGCGGTCCTTTCAACTCCGGGATCCTCGCCAGCGGCGCGGTGAAGGATGCCTGGTTCCACTACGCCCCCGCGTCCGAGGAGATCCTGCGAAGAGTCGCCGCGATGGACTCGCTATGCCGAGGACATGGGATTCCGCTCAAAGCGGCAGCGCTGCAGTTCCCGCTCCATCACCCTTGTGTTGCCACGGTCATCCCCGGCATGCGCAGCGTGGCCGAAGTGGAGGACAACGTCGCGATACTGCGCACACCGATCCCGCAAGACCTGTGGCGCGAGCTGAAGGCCGCCGGCCTGATCGACGACTCCGCACCGACCCCGACCGCTGGGGTCAGGCCTGTATAATTGTATATTGACGCGGCCGCCGGCAGGTTGACGAGTCGAGAACAGAGCGACCACGATCGGTATCCGTGATCATCGACGCACATCATCACCTCTGGAAGACCGCTCGCGGCGATTACTTCTGGCTGGACGCGCAAGCGAATCCTGCGCTAGAACCGATTGCCCGTGATTTTCCCGTGGAGGACTACCGCTCGCTGGCGCAGGCGAACGGCATAGAGGGCAGTGTGTTGGTCCAGGCCACGCAGACCGTTGCGGAGACGCAGTGGTTGCTGGAGCAGGCACGGGCCTCTGGCGGGCTCATCCTGGGCGTGGTGGGCTGGGTGGACCTTGCCGCGAAGAATGCGCCGGATGCGCTCGCGGACCTGTCGCGCAACCGGCTGGTGCGCGGCGTGCGGCCTATGTTGCAAGACATCCCGAACGTCGATTGGATCCTACGCGCGGAGCTCGACCCGGCGCTGCGCGCGGTGATCGCGCTCGGTCTCACGTTCGACGCGCTGATCAAGCCGCCGCACCTGGAGAACACTTTCACGCTGCTCACGCGCTATCCGGACCTGCGCGTCGTGATCGATCACGGAGCGAAGCCGGGGATCGCACAAGGGCAATGGCAGCCCTGGGCAGATCAGATGCGCCGCATCGCAGCCGAGACGCGCGCCTGTTGCAAGCTATCGGGTTTGGTCACGGAGGCTTCGCCGCAGTGGAAGACGGGCGAGCTGCGCCGCTACACCGACCACTTGATCGAGTGCTTCGGCCCCGACCGGTTGATGTGGGGCAGCGACTGGCCGGTGGCGCTGCTGGCCGCCGACTATGCCGATTGGCTGCAGACGACTCGGCAACTGATCGGCGAGCTGTCCGCTGCCGAGCGCGCCAAGGTGATGGGCGAGAACGCCGCGCGCTTCTATCGGCTCGGCTAATCGACCGCGACCCAGCCGCGCTCGCGCGACGAGCGGCCGATCGCGTCCACCACCTTCTGCACTTCCCAGCCCTCGCGGAAGTCCGGCCCCACCACCGGTTCGCCGGCCACCGCCAGCAGGAAATCTCTCACCTCGATCGTCTTCAGGTCGTTGAACCCGAGCTGATGGCCGGGCGCGGGGCAGAACGCGCCGTAAGGCGGATGCTCGGGGCCCGCGAGGATGGTGCGGAAGCCGTTGCGGCTGCTCGTCGCGGACG